>Ga0335078_10000820_pt1 | contig 47351 bp, 46 predicted proteins | sample Lox_Sample_32_FD_206711 | JGI IMG/M metagenome (GOLD analysis project Ga0335078, IMG submission 206711) | Soil microbial communities from Loxahatchee National Wildlife Refuge, Florida, United States - Lox_Sample_3.2 | ecosystem: Environmental > Terrestrial > Soil > Wetlands | place: USA... | reverse complement strand
CTGGCACCTGGGTTGGAGTCCGGCTAGTTACACTGGGCCCTGTCCCATTAAGCCGCGAAAGATTAGAAAAATGAGAAAGGAGCGCGGGATGCGCTCCCTTTCAGATCACGGCGCTTGAGATGTTATTTGCTCGCGGCTAGAACATCGTCATTGAAGTTGAGCATGGCGCTGCGAGGACGATCCTTCACTCCTTTCAGAGGAACTTTCAATTCGAAGGATGAGTTTCCGATCAGCCTGGCTCGTCCCACGAAAGTCGTCTGCTCGTTCGCCAATTCAAGGTATAAAGGCACCAGCATGCGAAAATGCTCGTCCACGTTCGATTGCGTGATTTTGAAATTTAAGACGAGGTCGCGGGTGCTGTTTGTGTCAAAGGAATATTGCAGGTTGTAGCTGGGCAAAGCGGTTCCGTAAACGTACTCATTGAAAAACCAGTCCATGGTTCCGTTGCCGACGCCAGCCATCTCCTTCGTCATGTGCTTTTCCACGATCCCCTTGAAATCCTCCGTCGTGGCGGCTCTTCCTGCGTAGGTCTTTGTAAAATCCTGCATCATTGCCTTGAAGTTCTGATCGCCGGTCTGCCGATCCCACATCATCGTCCGGATCATCTGTAGAATGTATGCGCCCTTGGGATAAATCAGATTTCGAGCGATGTTGAAACCCGCCTTGCTGTTGTTAAGCCGATAGCCCATGGTCAGCGGCCCCACGTCAATGGCACGGAAACCAAACGCATTGCGATCGGTGATCGACTTCCTTTCATCCTCCCAGAATTTCGCATATTTCTTTTGCCCCTGTTTCCCATATGCAGTTTGCAGAAACAGGGACGCCGAGAAATCGGCGAAGCCTTCACTCATCCATTGATCGCGATACGAATTGAAGCCCACCAGCTGTCCCCACCATTGATGTGCGACCTCATGCGGCGTTACCACATCCCAGTAACCTTTGTCCGCCCAGTCGATCCCCAATTGGTGACGAACGGTGACGTCGTAAAACGAGCAGATGGGGAGCCAAACCAGGCCCGGCCAGGATTGCCCGTAGTTGCACGCGGTCTGTTGCGTAATCGAAAGCCGCTTAAAGGGAAGCGGGCCGAAATAACTCGTGTAGAGCCCGATCGCGAACTGAGCTTCAGAAAGCGGTTGCTTCATCATGGTTACCGTGCTCAGGCTACCCATTGTTCCGCCTTGTAGACGCGCCGCCCAGTCAGGGGGATCTTCATTGGCGTAGCTCGCCACCAGAAAATCCGGCGAGGTTAACTTCGCATCCTCTTCCTTCATCCTTCCGAACTGGAAACCGGCGACTGGCTGTGGCACATCGCTCTTCCATACGGATACGCTCTGGCCGCCATCTACGCTCTCGCTGACCAGGCTTCCTGTGGCTGCCATCTTCATCCCCTTGGGAATGCGGAACGTCATGTCGAAAGCAGAGTAATCGCCCAACCTCGCCCAGGCATTGCCGGGGTACCAGTCTTCTCTCGCGACCGGATAATAGTTTCCGCTTCCCTCGCTGGTGATCGCCTCTTTACCGCCATAGATCGTTCGGACGCTGTAGTTTTCGCCCTGAGTCAAGGCCTTGGACAGAATGACGTAAAAATCGGGATCGTCGTTCTTGTCTTCCTGAATGAAAGAAAGTGGTACCCCATCCGGTCCCGTTACGCTCTGGACACGAAGTGTTCTGAAAAGGTTGAACGGCACGACACGAAGGCCATTCGACAACGCCTCAAAAGTCGTGGTCGCTTTCCCGGTCAAACTTGCGTTCTTCTCGATCGTGGTATCGAGTTCCTGATGCTCGATGTGAATGCCGGAAGTTCTCGAATAGTCCGCCATTTTCGTGCGATATTCAGGCGACAATCGAAACGCCGTCCAGATGCCGGATTTGTCTTCGCCGTAACTCATGAGTTCGATCTCGTCGGGCGCGACTTCCAACGCACCTTGCGGGTCGAGCATATAAAGCAATTTGTCGTCGTAATGCTTGCCGTGAACAAAAGCCATGAAAAGCCCAGTCGGCTTCTGAGTCAGGACGTCCTGCAGCATCCGCGCGCTGAGGTTGTATTTCAGCTTCTTGCGCAAGACGTTTTGGTTGTCGTGCCATAAGCCCGAGTCGCAACCGCCTGATACAGGACTGGCTGATTTTTTTAACTCGTCGTAGGTATTGTCCGTAAACCGGAGGACCAGATGCTGAAAGTCTTCGCTGAACCTATCTTCTTTGGTCAGCAATTTGAGACTGGATTGCTCGGTCCCCGCCGGAGGCTCGAGCACCATGTTTCCATCCCCCGTGAACACGGCGCCGGTCACCTGGTCCTGCACTGGCGCCGCAAAGCAAACCGTCCCTGATCGCAGCAGAAACGTTGCTGCATCTCTGTGGAACGTGACATTGCTGACGGAAAATGCCTGTCCGCTTAGTGGAAGGTTGCGCAACTGCTGATAGATCGGGTCAGAGTTTGGAGCCGGTGAAACCGGATTCTCTACAGCGAGGGTAAAGCAAGACAACACAAACACAAGGACACTGCAATACTGCAAGGCACGCGATTGAAGTGGCACAATCCATTCCTTCGTGGAGCGCGAATTTTGGCGCAATTATGCTTGATTCGGGGCAAATTGCAAGGTCAACGTGCACTGGATGAATGTGATAAGGCAAAAAGAAAAAGGGAGCGCGACTTGCGCTCCCCCATTTATCTCGCAGATTGCCGATATCTCGGCAGACTATCTAATATTTCGGCACTTTCGGATCAACTCGATCCGACCACGCCGTGATTCCACCAACCAGGTTGTGGACCTTCTCGAATCCTGCCTGCCGCAGGAAAGCTACCGCTTTCGCGCTGCGGCCGCCCATTTTGCAATGCGCCACAATTTCCCGGCTGGAATCCAGCTCGTTAATCCGCTTCGGTAGCTCGTTCAAAGGAATGAGGTGGCCGCCGATGTTGCAGATCTGGTACTCATGCGGCTCGCGCACATCGAGCACAAACAGGTCCTCGCCAGCATCCAGACGGCGCTTGAGTTCTTCGACTTGCATTTCCGGAATCCTTGCGTCCACGGGCTTCTCCTCGCCACGAATTCCACAAAACTGGTTGTAGTCTATCAGTTTTGTGACCGTGGGATTCTCCCCGCAAACCGGGCAATCAGGATTCTTTCGCAGCTTCAATTCGCGGAATTTCATGCCCAGCGCATCGACGAGGAGCAGTCGCCCGATCAGCGGATCGCCCGTTCCGAGAATCAGCTTGATGACCTCTGTGGCCTGGATCACGCCGACTAATCCCGGCAAGATTCCCAGCACTCCACCTTCTGCGCAAGAAGGCACCAGTCCGGGCGGTGGCGGCTCGGGATACAAACAGCGATAACACGGACCTTCTTCCGTTGCGAATACACTCGCCTGTCCTTCAAACCGGAAGATCGAGCCATAGACATTCGGTTTGCCCGTCAGTACACACGCATCGTTGACCAGGTACCTTGTCGGAAAGTTATCGGTGCCGTCGGCAATGATGTCGAAATCCTGAAAAATTTCGAGAGCGTTTTGGCTCGTCAGCTTTGTCTCGAAGGTCTTCACATTTACAAACGGATTGATTGCCTTCAGACTCTCGACCGCCGAGTCCAGCTTTTTCCGGCCGACATCGGCAGTCGAGTGGATGATTTGCCGCTGCAGGTTGGTATAGTCCACCACATCAAAATCGACGATCCCGAGCGTCCCCACTCCGGCCGCACCGAGATATAGAGCCAGGGGTGATCCCAATCCGCCAGCGCCAATACAGAGCACTCGCGCAGCCTTGAGCTTCTGTTGGCCCTCCATGCCAACCTCGGGCATGATCAGGTGCCTTGAATAACGCAGAATCTCGTCATTATTGAGCGGTGCGACTTCGGGTCTGGGTTCTGTCATGGTGGCCATAAAAACCTCAATTTTAGTGGATTTTGCGAAACTTCGAATCGGGACGGTCTAACGACAACAACAGAAGGGGCTACAAGAACAGCAGAACATTCGGCGGGATTGGACTCTGTAGTTCATTATTTCAGCGGCCTCCTGCGATCGAAGGCACGATGGAGATAGTATCACTATCCTTCACCGTAGTCGCCTCTTTTTGCAGGTAGCGCACGTCTTCGTCATTGACATAGACATTGACGAACGCGCGCAGCTTGCCGTCATCGGTATAGAGATGCCGGCGTAGATCCGGGTGCTGAGCAACCAAATCCGACAGGACGTCAGCCACCGTGCTGCCCTTTACGGCAATATCCGCCTGTTTCCCGGCGTATTCGCGCAAAGGGGTGGGAATGTGGATTTTACTCATACCCATAAAGGATGCCGCAGAACCGGTGCAGGATTCATTGTGTAGGGCGGACGTTCCTGTCCGCGATCCTCACTCCATCACAATCATCTCCCCCACCAACTGCTTATCCTCCTCCCTCCCAGCCAGTTCGAATGAGTTCGTCAGCGCCGCTTTGCCCTTCTCGACGCTCGTGATGGCGTACGAACATCCAAACCAATGCGCCTCGGCCAAGTCTGTTTTCGACCATTGCGCCGGATGATCGGGATGGGAGTGATAAAAGCCGATAATGTCTTCGTTGCGTTCGCGACCCTCCCGCTGAATCCGGACCAGTTCTTTGGGATCGATGTTGTATCGATTATGTGGCGAATCGTCTCTGGTATTTCCGCATGGCGCAATCGACGTCACGATTCGCGCATCCTGATCCATTCTTCCGAGCAGCACACCGCAGCACTCATGCGGATAGGTTTCTTCACCATGCTTTCGCATGGCCTCATAATGTGCTTTCCCAATTTTCAGCATTGAAATGGGTAAGGGCTTTCTCCGTGCCTCTGTGTCTCCGTAGCGAAGCTATTCCTGCCAGAATCTCTCGCTCAGATACTTGTCTCCGGAGTCGCACAGAATCGTCACCAACACGCCGTGCTCATCTGGCTTCAGTTCCTGCGCCAGTCGCAGACATCCATGTACCGCCGCCGCGGCAGAAATCCCAACCAGCAGCCCCTCCTCACGCGCCAGGCGTTTTGCCATCGTGTACGCATCTTCAGTGGCGATCCCGATATCCGCGTCTGCGAGCGACGGATCATAAATCTCCGGCACAATCGCGCTTGCCATGTGCTTGGCGCCTTCAATACCGTGAAATGCCGAATCCGGCTGTAGCGAAATGCACCGCACTCTCGGGTTCAACTCTTTCAGCCGTCGCGACGTTCCCACAAACGTACCGCTCGTCCCCAGCATCGAGACGAAATGCGTGATGCGTCCTTCCGTCTGTTGCCAGATTTCGTTCGCTGTTCCATGGTAATGAGCTTGCCAGTTGGCGTTGTTCGAATACTGGTCGGCGTAGAAATACAAATCGGAGTGTTTCGCCGCAAGCTCGCGCGCCGTGCGGATTGCGCCATCTGAGCCATCTGCCGGATCGGTGTAGATGATGTTTGCATCGTATGCACTCAGAATGCGCTTGCGCTCGATGGAGACGTTCTCCGGCATGCAAAGCGTGACCGGAAAGCCCTGCGAAGCGCCGAGCATGGCATAAGCAATGCCTGTATTTCCGCTAGTAGAATCAAGCAGAATTTTGCCGGATGTTAACTTACCTTCGGCCCGCGCCTGCTCTACTATGTTCGCGGCGGCCCGGTCTTTCACCGAACCGCCTGGGTTCAACCACTCGGCCTTTCCAAGGATTTCGGCCTGCGGAACGTCGCGAGCAATTCGCGCGAGACGGAGGAGCGGTGTATTTCCGATCCGGTCAGTGCTCGTTTGTCCCAATTTTGCCGCGCGAGCTGCCGGATGCTCTCCGCGCGCATGTGCAACAGAACTAAACAGTTCCGCCGGTTTTGCCGACGCCTGATGCCTGCGGTCTATCACCATCGTAATCTGCCTGTGGATTAAAACAGGAGCAAGAATCTGTTGATTGGATTATAAGAGACTCTGTTTGGTTCCATAGAAAGCAGCGGAACACATTTTCACGTTCGGCGCATCTAACCAAGCGAATAAGGACGAAATGGCCACGAAGACTGAGCAACGGACTTACGAAGAAGCGCTGAATTGGCTGCGCGATCACCACTTCGATTTGATCGAAGCGCCCGGCACACAGGGCCGGGTGTTTCTCAAGAAGTACAACGTATCCGCCGCGATCCAGAAGGACGGCGCCGATGGCGTAAAGATTTTCGCGTATCCTGGCTATCTAATCGGGGGCGAGATTTCGAAACTCGTCAATAAGGGTTACCAGCAATTTCTGAAGACCGCGAAGACTGAAATCGCGGCCACGGCTGACCACCTCAAGGCTTTGCAACAATTCACCGAAGAACTCAAAGAAGCTCTTGGTCTACCCAGCCTTTACAACGAATCGCTTGGAACCGTAAGCGAAGCGTATCAATACGATCGCATTGTCGACCGCGACAAACCGCAAACTTCCAGGCCGAAACGCCCTTGGGAGCGCGCCGGAGTTTTGGCCGCGAAGAAGAGCCACGCCTAAACGGAGTTTGGGGCTCGTTTGGAGTTAAAACCTAAAGTCGCGTCGATGGGCTTTTGCGATCCTTCAAGCGGGCAACGAACTTCAGCCCAGACCAGATTTCATTCACAGCACAGACCTTCACATCCACTAAACCGGCCTCCAGCCCGATTTCGCGAACTCGATCTTCGGTGAGATCTGTGGCTACCCCAGATGATTTCTTGGGCCAGCTAACCCATAACATGCCCGCCGGATCCAGCCGACTGAAATACTTTCGAAAATTCTTCTTGAGCTCGGAAGCGGACTTCGCAAAAACCATCGCGAAATCATAGGGTCCATTTCTCGGATTCTGACATTCGGCCAAGGTCTCTTGCAATTCCGCTTTAACCTCGGAGGGCATTCCGACCAGAGACACGCGAAATTGTTCTTTGATACCGAGCTTTTTGGGAAGGGGTGTGCCGGAATATCCCGCCATATCTATTGGGACGGTGCGAAATATCCGCGGCGGCTACGCACGTGAAGTCCCTTTTCCTGAGCAAGGATATCAATCGTCCGATAATGCCCGTCTGCCCGGAAATCGCTGGGCGTATACGAGATGGCATATTGGCTGCGTAGCTCTTCCTGGATCGCCGCGAACGCATTAGCAACTTCCGTGATCTGAAAAGGCACGTAGGCCCGGCCGCCGGTGGCGTCCGCAATTCGCTGAAGAACCTTGTCGCCATGACCTCCATTGCCGGAAAGATTCGTGCTGATTGTATAAACGATGACTTCCGCACGCTGAGCCATTTCGATCGCTTCTTCGCGGGTCACATGGCTCTGGTTGTCGTCGCCGTCGCTCAGCAAAACGACGGCTTTACGCACCGGTCCTGGGGTCGGCAATCTCAACAATTTATCGCGGCAGGCGAAATAGAGGGCATCATACATGGCGGTACCGCCACCGGGCCTCAGGGAACGGACTCCGATCGAAAGCGATTCCGTATTGTCCGTAAAATCCTGCGTCACCTCGGGGGTGACATCAAATCCAACGACGAACGCTTTGTCGTATTTGCGGCGGATCGTTTGATTGAGAAACTCAATCGCCGACTCCTGCTCAAACTTGAAGCGGTCGCGGACGGAATTACTGGCATCGATCAGCAAACCTACGTCGAGGGGAAGATCGGTCTCGGCGCGGAAGCTGCGAATGTCCTGCGCCGGCTTGGCATCGTCGATAATTTTGAAATCGTTTTTCTTCAAATCTTTGACATAGTGCCCGTGCTTGTCCGTAACCGTGAACACGACATTTACTTCATTGACGGTTCGCCGAATGGTTGAAATCGATTCATCGTTCTGCTTCGAAGCATCTGGCTCAGATTGCGAAGTTCCCTCAGCAGGTTTTGCCGGCTCCGCAGCAGAAGTGGAATCGGGCTTTTCGTTTGCAGGAGATGTCTGTGCATCAGGTTTTGTCTCGGCAGGCGGAGTGGGCTGCGACTGCGCCGGTTGAGGGGCTTGTTGCTGTACGGCAGAAGGCTCCGAAGGAACATCGTTGGGGTGCGAGTCTTGCCCCAACATCGTGGCGATGAGCCACACCAGTGCCGCCGCGGAGGAGAAAACAATGGTGCGAAGCTTCATTGATTTCCTTAATTATAGCCATAACTGGACGTTCCGCTGCCGGTAGAACGCTGGTACGTCATGCTGGAGTACAGACGCCACAACCCTGCGATCAGGGCGGCCAGAGCCAGGATCCATATCGCGAGTGCAGTATCATCGACCCAGGACGGCGCCTCTCCCACCCTTCGCAGCAAAAACGGCAGAAAATTCCACGTTTTGATGTGAACGTAGTCCCATGGATCCTGTTGCATGACGTAGTTCGTCAGGCCCCATTGATCCATTTTGCCTAGCGCGAAAGCCACGATGTTCCTGAACCTCAGCCAAATCACGAAGGTAGGATGGCCGAGGGTTTCCATTTGATAGATTTCGAGCGGCAACCAAAAAGCCAGCGACGCCGCCTGAATAACAGCACCTACTGCGGTCAACCCAACGCCGGCCCGCCACAACGCCTTCCCCAATTGCTGGCGATAGCGCACCAGCAAGGGCACAGAAATGAAAGCTAGAAACTGCACTGCGGTCGAAACATATCGGTCGCCCCAAGCAAAGTCGCCGCTCCACACCGTGTATTTCGCATAAAAGCTGATGTACGCCAGCAGGAGAAAACTTACAGCAACCACATAGGCCTTGACCTCGGACCGGAACAGTTTCCACCCTCCGATGACCACGAGGATGGTAACAATCAGCAACGGGTCAAACAGGAAAATAGACTTTTCCGGCTTTAGCAGGGCTCCGAAGAATCCAACGTGGAACGGCGTTTCCCACGGATAATTAGCCGGCAAAGTTGGATCGAGGCGGTGATATTCCTTCGCGACCACCGACACGTATGTGTTCGAGAACGATCCAAAACGGTAGTACTGGTACACACGATCGACCAAAACAAATATCCCGTAGATCGGACCCGCGACTTTTACATAGCCAAAAAAGCTCTTCACGATCTGGTCGCTGTGCCCAAAAACTCCAAGAACGAGGATGAATAGTCCGCCCGCGATTAGATCCAGCCCTGTCGTTAGCCGAGTCAAGAGGTTCAGGCCGAATGCGGCCGAGCCGATCACTAAAGCGCGTTTCGACCCCGTCCGCCACCATTCGTACTGAAAGGAGAATCCGGTAAAGGTCAAGAACATGATGTAGTTGTTCTCCATCATGTCCTGCGTGTAATGAAGATGCGTCGTACAAAACAGGAGTGCCAGCACTCCAGCGATAGCCTGGTTGGTCGTGAATGCCAATTGCCTCAAGAAACGGAAGCAGATCAGTGCCGTCAAGATGTTGATTAGAATGCTGGTCGTATAGCTGACGAAAATATTCCTGACGCTTGGATCGTTGCCGTTGTATTCATCGAAGATCGGGATCTTCTCGAGTGCAGTCCCAATCATGTCGGCGGGCAGCATCAGCAAGGATTGGCCCATCCCGAACCACCCATAGAGCCGTCCTCCTCGCCCGTGAACACCAAACTCCGGATATTCCTGCGGAAAAACCGGCGGTTCCGATGTCCAGAACGAATGCGTTGCTTGCAATCGGTGCATCGTATCGCTGGATCCCAGTTCGCCCGATTGGACAACAAATGCCAGCAAGCCGGCGACGATACAGAGAAGCACTCTTGGATTTCTTGACCAGCCAGGGGAAATGAAAGGCATCCTCGCTATGCTAAATGCAATCGCTGAATGCGAGAGTAATTGTCAGTCGACCTTTTCCAAAAATTGTTCCAGCTCATCAGGCAATGGACTCGAGAACGAAAGCACCTCGCCCGTGCGCGGATGCTTTACTTCCAGCCGGGCGGAATGCAGGAAGTTCCGGTCGAGAGAGATCATCTTTTTCGTCTTGCTTCGCATCTCTCGCGGCGCTCCGTATAGCACATCGCCCACTACCGGATGTCCCAGCGAGGATAGGTGCACTCGAATCTGGTGCGTGCGCCCGGTATCGATTCGTACCTCAAGCAAGCTGAACTTCCCGTACTCCGAGTCGATTCGCTTCGTAGCCTTGTAATGCGTGATTGCCTGCCGCCCCCCAGATCTGCGAGTGGTCATGCGCGTCCTTCGCAGCCGGTCGCGGCTGATGCTACTGCTCACAGTGCCCTCATCGTTCTTCACCCAACCATGCACGAGGGCGAGGTAGGTCTTCTTGACTTGCCTTTCAGAAAACTCTGCCGACAGTTTGCGATGTGCCCCATCATTTTTCGCAACAATAATGAGTCCGCTGGTCGCTCTGTCGAGCCTATGGACGATTCCCGGCCGCAGGTCGCCTCCAACCCCCGAAAGTTGGCCAAATCGATGCAGCAAAGCATTCACCAGCGTGCCTCGATTTCGAGCAGCTTCAGTTGCACCCGCCCCGGCGTGAACCATCATCCCGGCCGGCTTATTCACGATCGCGAGATCGCTGTCTTCGTAGATGATGTCCAGGGGAATCTCTTCGGCCACAGCTCGAAGAGGTGCCACTTTTAGATGACCCACAATCGTGATCCGCTCGTCGCCGCGGAGCCGAAGGGACGACTTGGCTGACTTGTCGTTGACCAGCACGTTTTCCGATTGAATCAGCTGCTGAATGCGGGCCCTGCTGGTCTCCGCGACATGCCCGGCCAAGAATTGATCAAGCCGCTTACCGGCGTCCGCGGTGGTAACCTCAAGCGAAAAGGCAGGTTGATCAGGCATTGTCATCCGCATCTTACGATGCCTAAGCCCCTTTCATCCGCTCAAATATCGACAAACACAGTCCTATTCATCTCCGCGTCACCATGCGACAATAGAGTTTTCCCATGAACACAGTTGCCTCTCCAGCCATCACTCCAGAACTGGTCAAGGAGCACGGTCTCACGCCCGAGGAATACGAAAAGCTGAAACAGCTGCTGGGCGGCCGCGAGCCAACGATTGCGGAGCTCGGCATTTTCAGTGTCATGTGGAGCGAGCACTGCTCCTACAAATCCTCCCGCGTTCATCTCAAGCGATTGCCCACGCGCAGCCAAAGAGTCGTGCAGGGACCAGGCGAAAACGCCGGCATCATCGACATCGGCGACGGTTGGGCATGCGCATTCAAAATCGAGTCCCATAATCACCCTTCGTTCATCGAACCATTCCAGGGTGCAGCAACTGGAGTCGGTGGCATTCTAAGAGACATTTTCACCATGGGAGCCCGACCCGTCGCCGTCATGGATTCCCTGCGCTTCGGTCCCATTCAGGCCAATAGCGAATCGGCTACACACACCGATGTTCATAAGAACCATTCGGTAATGGAAGGGGTCATCAGCGGTGTGGCTTCTTATGGCAACTGCTTCGGTGTGCCCAACCTCGGCGGCGAGACCAAGTTCGAGCCCTGCTATTCCGGGAACCCTCTCGTCAACGCCTTCGCGCTGGGTCTGGTTCGTAAGGACCAGATCTTCTACGCTCGAGCTGCCGGTGAAGGCAATCCGGTCATCTATGTCGGCTCCAAAACAGGTCGTGACGGGATCCATGGCGCAACCATGGCCAGCGAAGAGTTCAGCGAGGCCTCTGAAGCCAAGCGTCCCAACGTCCAGGTAGGCGACCCATTCCTTGAGAAGCTGCTGCTGGAAGCTTGCCTCGAGGCGATGCAGACCGGGGCAATCGTGGGTATCCAGGACATGGGAGCGGCGGGCCTGACCTGTTCCACCTGCGAAATGGGTGCCCGTGGCCAAGTTGGTACCGAGATTGAGCTCGATCGCGTACCGCAGCGCGAAACCGGAATGAGCCCCTACGAAATCATGCTGAGCGAGTCACAGGAACGCATGTTGCTGGTTGCGCAGAAGGGTCGTGAGCAGGAAGTCTTCCGCGTCTTCGAAAAATGGGGGCTGGATGCGGTCGAAGTCGGTCGCGTCACGAATGACGGCAAAATGCGCGTCCTTCATCATGGGCAAGTGGTCTCCGAAATTCCTAATGAGGCCCTTACTGATGACGCGCCCCTTTACAAGCGTCCGCTGCAGCGGTGGGAACCGCCAGTCTCCCGCGAGATGCCGGAGAACTTGCAATTGGGCGCGAGGGGCGATTTAACAGACGATTTAAAGCGGCTGCTTGCGAGTCCTAACATCTGCAGCAAACGCTGGGTCTGGCAGCAATACGATCACATGGTCCAGACCAACACCGTGGAAGCTCCAGGAGCCGGCGATGCCGGAGTGATTCGTATCAAGGGGTCGCAGCGCGGGCTGGCCATGGCTCTAGACGGGAACAGCCGTTGGTGCTACCTCGATCCGCAGCTTGGCGCGATGCAGGCCGTCGCCGAAGCTGCACGCAATGTCGCGTGCGCCGGAGGTGTTCCGGCGGGCGCAACGAATTGTCTCAACTTCGGCAATCCGGAAAAACCCCAAATCATGTGGCAGTTCTCCCAAGTGGTGGATGGCATCACCAAAGCATGTGAGGAACTCGACATCCCCGTCACCGGCGGCAACGTCAGCTTCTACAACGAAACCTTAGGGGAAGGAATTTATCCGACGCCGGTGCTTGGCATCGTCGGAATTCTCGATGATGTCAACCAGGCGGCGTTTCCGGATTTCCGAGCCGCAGGTCGTTCCGTCGTCCTACTGCGCGCCTCTGATCCCGGCGACCTCATCGATGCTCAGACCGAATTTGGCTCCTCCGAGTATGCCAAGGAAATTTTAGGCTCGCTCTGGGGATTCCCTCCGTCTTTAGAACTCGCCCGCGAAGCCGCCTTGCAAAAGGCCATCGTGGAAATAATTCATTCTGGCCTGGTGGACTCGGTCCACGACTGTTCCGAGGGAGGACTTGCGGTCGCGCTGGCGGAATCTACCTTTGCTAAGCAAATCGGAGCCGCCCTGGATTTGAAGTCCAACGACCTTCCCGCCGAGTATGTGCTTTTCGGAGAGGATGCTAGCCGGATTGTCATCTCGTGCGACCCCTCCACTGTTGCCCGAATCAAACAAGTAGCGGGCAATTGCGGCATTTCGGCCGAACTGATCGGCCTGACTGCGGCTGAGGATTTGGAAATAAAGATTGATGGTCGGGAAGTCGTTTCAGCCAGTGTGCGGGACTTGCGAGAAGCTTACGAGAACGCGCTCGAATCGGCATTAAGAACAGAACCGGAGACGGTCACAGCAGACTAAGCCCATGGTTCAACCAGACAAATTTCGTGAAGAGTGCGGTGTCGTTGCTATTTACGCTCACCCGGAGGCAGAGAAGCTTGCCTATCTCGGCCTGCATGCCTTGCAGCACCGCGGCCAGGAATCCGCAGGCATCGCCACTTCTGACGGCATGACTGTGCGCTCGCATCGAGCGATGGGCCTCGTAGCGGACATCTTTATCGAAGAGTTTCTTACGCCTCTGCGTGGCAGCCTGGCAATCGGCCATACGCGGTATTCGACGGCCGGCGATTCGGCTCTGCTCAACGCGCAGCCGATCTTGGTGCAGTCCAACAAAGGTTCGATCGCACTCGCTCACAATGGAAATTTGGTCAATGCGAGCGAGATCCGCGCTCGCCTAGAAGGTCAAGGATCGATCTTCCAAACGAACAGCGACACCGAAGTCATCGTTCATCTGATTGCATTGTCGAAAGAGCATACGTTGCCAGATGCGATCTCGGACGCATTGCAACAAGTAGAGGGCGCTTTCTCCCTGGTCATGATCAGTACCGATCGGATCTTTGCCGTGCGGGACCCTCGCGGATTCCGTCCGCTGGCCATGGGGCGCATCCCCTCCCAAAAGGGACAAAAGCAGGAGACTATCGTGTTCGCTTCGGAGACCTGTGCTTTCGATCTGATCGGAGCAACCTACGAACGCGATGTTAAACCGGGAGAACTGGTGGTAGTTGGCCCCGAGGGTATCAGCTCAACGTTCTATACCAAGCCTGAGCCGCAATCGAGCTGCATCTTCGAGCATGTTTATTTCTCCCGGCCCGATAGTTTGGTTTTCGGTCGTGCGGTTCAGGAGAGCCGCGAACAGTTGGGCCGTCAACTGGCACGTGAAGCTCCGGCCGAAGCCGATATCGTAGTTCCCGTGCCGGATTCTGGCGTGACCGCTGCCATGGGGTATGCCGCAGAAAGCGGAATACCTTTTCGCTTCGGCCTGATCCGCAATCATTATGTCGGGCGAACGTTCATTGAACCCAAGCAGTCCGTCCGCGACTTCGGCGTGAGATTAAAGCTGAATCCGGTGCGCAGTCTCCTCGAAGGCAAGCGGGTTGTGTTAATCGACGATTCGATTGTGCGTGGAACTACCAGCCGCAAGATTGTGCGCATGGTGCGTAATGCCGGAGCCCGCGAGGTTCACATGCGAATTTCATGCCCTCCAACCATCTCTCCCTGCTTTTACGGCGTGGATACTCCATCAAAGCGGGAGTTGATTGCGGCGAATAAATCGATCGAGCAAATTCGAGAATTTATCGGTGCCGACTCACTGTCTTACCTGTCGGTCGACGGCCTGAAAAAAGCCTGCGGCGATGGGCAAAAGACAACCTACTGCAGCGCCTGCTATACCGGAACATATCCCACCAACTGGGTAGATGTTGAGGAGATCCAGCCCGCTGTTACCAAGCAGTAAGTCCACCCAAAAATAAAGCCCGCACACGAGGCGCGGGCTTGAGTAGAGCTGTCGAACCGGAGGTTAGGATCCAGTCTGACAGACGTTGAGCTTTTGTCCCTGGAATGTAACCCAGTTGTCCACCCCAGTGCTGGCCGGCGCACCGAACCAACTGATGAACACCAGATCCTGCGGGTGATATGTGAAGGCCCCGACCTTATACGGATAGTCGCCAAACTCAGGATTGGTGTCGGTCTCCAGCGGATCGCCAACTTCCAGAATGCTATTGCTCGGGCAGGGCGAAGCGTTGGTGGTGAACGGATCCATCAGCCACTCGCCGATTTCGTGCGACAAAGCACCGATGTCTTGCGAGAAGACCGGTACCGTCGCTTGCGAAATCTGCGTGCTGTAGGAGTAGGTCAAGCCGCTCGGAGCAGGGCCATTGGCGCTGTGGTAGCCGCCGATGCAGCACTCACCGAATTCGGTCAAGTAAACATTGTAGGTGAGGAACAGCGGTAAAACATTCGCTGGAATCTTCAGCTTGGTGATGACGCCCTGCAGCTGCGAATCGAACCAGTTGATGTCAGCCGTTCCGGTCGAAATGCCGCTCCATGGATTCGAAATGACGTTTCCTTCACTCTTGGGAACTGTGAAAGTCTGGGTCAACGAGGTAGCAGTCACGGCCTTCAGAAGCACGTGATAGTTCGTGTTGCTTGCAACATCGCTCCAGAAATTGCCGCGCTGGTAGGCATCGATGTACTGCGTTTTGCCCAAGTCAACCCCGCCCTGAACATAATCGACAGCCGACTTGAAAATCGGCGAACCCATAACCATCTGCACGGTCGAGACGCCGGGGAAGTAGTTGGTGGTCGGATCGAAGGTCATGTTTCCGTTCGTGGAGCCATAGACCATCTTGATCGGAATCACGGCAACCGTCACCGTGGTGGTCGTGTTGGTTTGCGAAGGATCGGTGCCTATAATCACGGAACTGAAATTCCGGTGATTGAAGGACGACGTCCAGTTGAAGGTCCACTGCGGCAACTGAGCTGCGGGGGCCTCGTTGTTGACGCCAGGATACAGATTGTGTGGCGGCAACACGCGGAACATCGGATGCGCTGCGGCTTCTTGAGCGAAAGCCGCGCCTGGCAGAGCAATCAAGGCTACCAGGACCAAGGTGAGAATCAAGCTGAGCGTACTCACACGCCCAACGCTGTCGGTTTTACCTGAGAACTCCATTCATTCCTCCTGGGATTGAAAAGCTCATCTACTGTGAATTGAAAAAGCGGTTGGCAATCTGGCGCCACTTACAAGGCTGGAAGCACCCCACATGCCGAAACAAATAGTGGACAGAACTCGGAGCCAAGGGAGGAAGGACCCGAGACCACGCCCACAACGAGGTTGGATTCTAACATGAGTATCTTTGGATTCTGTCAAAGAAAAGTAAAATCTGTGAGGGTTGAAAGTCTCTACGGACGGGCTATTTCAGAGTCTTTTCGTTGGCATATTTGATTCCGACTCCGTAATCACGCGAACGAAACTTTTCTTCACAGAATGTTTGGCGCTTGCACATGAAGAGTTTTGCAACTTAACGGCTACAAGCTTGCAGCCTTCTTGGCAATTAAATTTCTAATCGTCTCAACGAATTCTTGCGCCGGCAAATCCTCGGTTTTTTCTTTTCCGCGAGTGCGAACATTCACCTTGCCCGACGCAGATTCCTTGTCTCCGACTACAAGCAGGAATGGCACCTTCTGCAAGGCGTGCTCGCGGATTTTGGCATTCATTTTTTCATTTCGCCCATCGATCTGCACTCGAACGCCAGCGGCTTTTAACTGATCTCCAACTTTGTTCGCGTACTCTACATGCCGTTCCGCAATCGGAATTACCACCGCCTGCACGGGCGAGAGCCACACCGGGAACGCGCCCGCATAGTGTTCGATCAACACTCCAAAAAATCTTTCCACTGATCCATAAAGCGCACGATGCACCATCAGCGGTTGCTTCCGCGTGCCATCTTCCGCTACGTACTCAAGTTCGAAACGCTTTGGCAGATTGAAATCGAATTGAATCGTTGACAATTGCCAGAGCCGCCCGATCGCATCAACCAGTTTGATATCGATCTTGGGGCCGTAAAACGCCGCTTCGCCTGGGATCGTTTTGTAGTCGATCTTCCGCCTCTTGAGCACGTTCTCCAGGGAACTGGTGGCATGATTCCACTGCTCTTCGCTGCCAACAAAGCTCTCCCGCTGATTCGGGTCCCAGGTCGAAAGCTCGGTCTGAAACTTGTCGAAACCGAAATCCTTGAGCACATCCAGCGCGAAGTCAAGACAATCTTCGATTTCGTGTTCAATCTGCTCCGGAGTACAGAAGATATGAGCATCGTCCTGGGTAAAACCGCGCACGCGCAACAAACCATGCATCACTCCGGAGCGTTCGTAACGATACACGGTTCCAAGCTCGCCCAACCGCACCGGCAAATCGCGATAAGACTTTAGGGAATCTTTGTAGATCAGGATATGGCCCGGGCAATTCATCGGCTTGACGCGGTATTCCGCATCATCAAGCTCCATGAAATCGAAAAAATTCTGCGCGTAATAGCCTTCGTGCCCCGAGGTGTAAAACAACTGCCGACGCATCACGTGCGGCGTGTAAACCAGCGAATACCCTCGCTTGATGTACTGCTCGCGCATCCAGTCTTCCATCTCTTTGCGAACGATTCCGCCCTTCGGATGCCAGAAGATCAGTCCCGGCCCCGCCAGGTCCTGGATGGAAAATAGGTCGAGTTGCTGTCCCAGCGCGCGGTGATCGCGCTTTTTTGCTTCTTCCTGTTTATGGAAGTAGTCTTCGAGATCTTTTTTCGAGAAGAATGAGGTGCCATAGATGCGCTGCAACTGCGGATTCTTCTCATCCCCCAGCCAGTACGCACCTGCAATATTCAGCAGTTTGAATGCTTTGATCTTTCCGGTTGCAGGGATATGAGGTCCACGACAGAAGTCGGTAAACCTGCCCGTCCGGTAGACAGAAATCTTTTCATCGGGCTTAGTGAATTGCTCGATGAAATGGCACTTCATGAAATCGCCTTCCGACTTGAACTCCTCCAACCCCTGCTCGCGAGGCAGAAACTCCCGAGCATAGGGAATGTTCTGCTGCACCAATTCCTGCATTTTCTTTTCGATCTTTTGCAGATCTTCTGGGGTGAAGGGAGTCGGGCGATAAAAATCGTAGAAGAAACCAGTCTCCGTCGCGGGACCGTGCCCCAGTTTGGTTTCAGGGAACAGTTCCAAAACTGCCGCTGCCAAGAGGTGAGCGGAAGAATGGCGATAAACGTCGAGCGCCTCGGGGTCCTTTTCCGTCAGAATCCGAAGATCGGTGTCTGTCTCCAGCGGACGAGCGAGGTCAATCAGATCGCCATTGGTTTTAGCAACGAGCGCCGCATCTGCTAAGCGCGGGCTGATCGATTTCGCAACGTCAAGGGCGGTGGTGCCCTTCGGCACGGTTTTCGTGCTCCCGTCGGGGAGCTTGATTTGAATGCTATCCGGCATAAGTCAATTATGAGGGTTGTACTTTTAAGCTTAACATTGTCTCGTCGGTAAGCTCCCGCCTGCAAGGAGAGAGTCGTTAGCTTTTTCGCTGCGCGCGGAGTTTACCTAGACGTTTCGCCGCTTCATCGAGCGTATCGGCACGCTTGCAGAATGCAAAACGCACCTGCCGTGCGCCGTCTCGGGGGTCATTGTAGAAACTCGAACCCGGCACCGCCGCGACGCCAATTTCCTTGACCAGGTATTTTGTGAAGCTGACATCGTCATCGAACCCAAACGCGCTGATGTCGGTCATCACGTAATACGCGCCGCGCGGCCGGAAACAGCGAAAGCCGGCTGCCTCGAGGAAGGGCATCAGCCGATCCCGGCGCGTGCAGTAGCTTGTGGCCAAGCTCTGGTAATAGCTTGAGGGCAATCCTAACGCCGCGGCTCCGGCTTCTTGCAGCGGTGCGGGAGCGCCCACCGTGAGAAAATCGTGAACTTTCCGGACGGCGTTTGTTACATTCGGCGGCCCCACGGCCCAACCGACGCGCCAACCAGTCACGCTGTATGTTTTTGACAGTCCGTTAATCGTGACCGTACGGTCCGCCATTCCCTCCAGGCTCGCCAGGGCTATATGTTTCGTTCCGTCATAGATGATGTGCTCGTAAATTTCGTCGGTAATCGCCAGCACATTGAACTCGACGCATAAATCCCGGATGAGCTCGAGCTCGGCGCGAGTGAACACTTTTCCAGTGGGATTATTCGGCGTATTGAGAATGATTGCTTTTGTCTGATGGTGAAATGCCGCCCGCAGTTCGCGCTCGTCGAAGGTCCACTCTCCGCCCGCCGCAGCCGGCGGACGCAGCTTTACGAATACAGGCTTCGCTCCCGATAAAACCGAATCGGGACCATAGTTCTCATAGAACGGCTCGAAAATCACCACTTCCTCGCCCTTATTGCAGACGGCGAGAAGAGTGGAAATCATTGCTTCGGTCGAGCCACAGCAAACCGTAATCTGGGTCTCCGGATCGACCTCGATCCCTTGCCAGACTTTCATCTGCCGAGCGATGGCATTGCGCAGGCTCTTGGCACCCCAGGTGATCGCATATTGATTAACGTCGCCGGCGACTGCTTCCTGCGCGGCGCGCTTGATGTCAGCCGGAGCCGGAAAATCCGGAAAGCCCTGTGCCAGATTGACGGCACCGTAAAGCATGGCTTGGCGCGTCATTTCGCGGATCACAGACTCGGTGAAATGCTCGACCTTATCGCTGAGAAAATGCTTGGGTTGAATTTCTACGTCAGCCATCGGGTTAGGCTAGCACAGCTCGCATTCAGGATTCATCGGGGATTCACTCGGAGCGCAGCGTGCCGCCGAGGGTCTCGAGCGCTTTGATGATCTGTGCTGACCACCTCGCAACCTCATCTTCGCGCAACGTCCGATCATTCGACTGAAATGTCGCTCGTAGCAGAGCTGAGTATTTCCCCTTCGCGACCGATCCTCCGAGAAAGATTTCAGCCGGAACAAAACTCCGCAACTCACGCAGGCCGAGGTCCGCAATGGCTTGCTGGATTTGGTCATAACTTACGGAATCGCCAAACACAAAAGAGAAGTCGCGACCCACTCCGGGATAGCGCGGCAGAGGTTCGTAGTGAATCTCCCGCAGGCCGCGCTTGTACAACGGGTCTAAATAAATCTCCGCAAGATACACGTCCTGCCGCAGCTTTCGCTTTGCAGCGGTTTCGGGGTGAAGCTGACCGAATTGACCAACCAGTTCCCCGTCCATGATGGCCCGCGCCGATCGGCCGGGATGGTAGTACTCGCTTGTTCTTGCGTCGAAGGTCAGCGATTTGTACTCGAAGTCACGCAGCAGAGACTCAACATCGCCCTTCACATCGAAGAACGACAACGGCCGTGCCGATTGCAGCACGCTTGGCTCGACCGCGCTTCCCGTTGAGGTCATGCACAGGCTCTTTTGCTGCTTCGCGTGCTCGCCATCCGCGTGAAAAACGTTGGCCATTTCGAACAGGCGGACGTTATCGTTGCCGCGATTCAGATTGTAGGCCAGCATGTTCAACATGCCGGGCAACAGCGACGTCCGCATCACCGAAGCTTCTTCACTGAGCGGATTCTCCACCTCAATCACTGGAACCGCCGAGAAGTCCTCGGCGTCGGCGTGGGAAATGAACGACAGCGACACACTCTCGTCGTAGCCGAGCGCCAACACGGAACTGCGCAGCTTCTTGTCTTTCACTGCGTTGGGGGAATCGAACACCGCACCGGCGAACGATGGCAAAGAGTTCGGGAATTTGTCGTAGCCGTGAAGCCGCGCGATTTCCTCAATCAAGTCGATCTCGCGTTCGACATCCAGCCGCCAGCTCGGAATGTGTACCGTGAACTCCTGGTCGTCTTCCGGTACAACATCAAAACCCAAATGTTTGAGAACGCGAACCACATCATTCGCAGTCAGTGTGTGTCCAAGAATTCTCCAGACCTCCGACATGCGAAGGCCAACGGGAGCGAGATCAATCGGACGTGCGATCACGTCAATCGGATTACCTACCAACTCGCCGCCGGCTTGCAGAATCATTTCGGACACACGGTCACATGACAGTACCGTCGATTCGAAATCTGCTCCACGCTCGAACCGATGCGAAGCGTCCGTATGCAACGCATGGCGTCGGGACATCTTGCGCACGGTCACCGGATCCCACCAGGCTGATTCAATCAGGATGTTCTGCGTGCGATCGGTGATCATGGTGTCGAAGCCGCCCATTGTTCCAGCAAGGCCGACCGGCTTTTTCGCATCCGCTACCACCAGATCTTCACTGGTCAGCTTGCGCTCGACGCCGTCAAGGGTCTTCAAAGTCTCACCATCCCGCGCCCGCCGGACGATGATCTTCCCACCCTCGAGCAGGTCCATATCAAACACGTGGGTGGGCTTGCCCATCTCCCAAAGCGTGTAGTTCGTGGCATCGACAGCGTTATTGATTGCACGCTGATCGAGTAGCCCCAGTCGCTCGATAGTCTTCGCCGCCGAGCTTTGGATTTTCACTTTGTGCAGAATCTGGGCGGTGAAACGGGCACAACCTTGAGAATCTTCGATCTCGATCGGAAAACTAACGCCGCCCTTTCGCCCCGGCAGCTTCGGCTCGATGAGTTTCAGAGGAGCGTCATAAATCGCTGAAGCCTCTCGCGCCACACCGTAGTGATTCATCGCGTCAGGACGGTTCGTGCCGATCTCCATCTCGAAAACGGTTTTTTCGCCTTCGCCGAGAATACCTTCGGCTCCCATTCCGACAGAAGTCAGATCTTCCGCAAGCCGCCGGTTGTCCAGCGGGGCATCGACGAAATCGCGAATCCATTGGGCCGAAAGTTTCATTGAAGGTTTCAGTGATCAGCATCCAGCTCTCAGCAAAGCAAGTCGAGGCTGAAAGCTGATAGCTATTACGCAAACTGCCTCAAAAACCTCAGATCGTTCTGAAAGAACAGCTGCAGATCATCCACGCCGTACTTCAACAGCGCAATCCGGTCCGCCCCCATGCCGAAAGCGAATCCCGATACTTTGCTGGGATCGTACCCGTTGTCCTTCACGAATTCGAAAACATTGGGGTCAACCATGCCGCAGCCCAGAATCTCAATCCATCCCGTTTGCTTACACGGACGGCACGGATCGTTGCCACGTTTCCCGCTGCCACCGCAAATGAAGCAACTCACCAGCATCTCGGCGCTCGGCTCGGTGAAAGGGAAGAACGACGGCCGAAAACTGGTCTTCACACTCGACCCAAAAAATTCCTTCATCGCATGATCGAGCGTTCCCTTCAGGTCACCGAAAGTAATGTTCGTATCCACGGCCAAGCCTTCGATCTGATGGAACATGGGCGAATGGCTGGCGTCCGGAGGATCGTTCCGGTACACCTTGCCAGGAATGACGATCCGAAGCGGCGGCTTTATCCTCTCCATGGTGCGAATCTGCACCGGAGAGGTGTGCGTCCGCAGCAGCAGGCGCTCGCGCTGCTCCTTCGACTGCTGGCTCGCAATGAACAGCGTGTCCTGCATGTCGCGCGCCGGATGGTTGGGCGGGAAGTTCAGCGCCTCGAAGTTGTAATAATCTGTTTCAATCTCGGGACCTTCCTGGACGGAGTAGCCCAGGTTACGGAATACCGCGCACATTTCGTTCGAGGTCCGGATAATCGGATGTTCAGCTCCAATTGGACGCTGAATGCCGGGAAGGGTGATGTCGACACGCTCAGCATCCAGTCGTGAGGCTGCGCCGGCCCCCTGCGCTTGCTGTCTGGCGCTTTCAACGGCCTGTTCGACTTTCTTCTTGAGTTCGTTGACTCGTTGCCCAGCTTCGCGTTTGGCTTCTTTGGGTGCTGCCTTCAACCAAAGATCGTTGACCTGCGTGAGCACGCCGTCTTTGCGCGCCATCCAGCGGTCGCGGAATTCCTTCCACTCGGAGTCGCTTTTGACTGAAGCAGATTCTTTTTCTAGCGCGAGCAGCAGCTTGTCAGCGACTTTGTCCAAACTTGCCGCCGAGAAATCCTTCAATTTTGTGACTGTGTAAGCCACGTTCTTACGCCTTTGTGGATGAGTCGATCTCTGCCTGCGCTGCTTTGCAGATCGCTCAAAGCCCAGGTGCTTGGAAAACTAATTGTATAGAACAAGGCACCAGCACGACAGAACTCGTGCCTCTCCGCGATCAGGAATGGCTAGGTGCCGGGTGCTAATTGCTAAAAGGCTGGTTTACGCGGCCCCGCCGAGAGCGGCCTTCGCCTGCTCGGCGAGGCTCTTAAACGCAGCGGCATCATTGGCGGCCAAATCCGCAAGGATCTTGCGGTCCAGTTCCACACCATTTTTCTTTAGCCCGTGGATGAACTGGTTGTAGCTAAGGCCGTTCAGGCGCGCCGCAGCGCCGATGCGCACAATCCACAACGATCGGAACTGGCGCTTTTTCTGCTTTCGTCCCGAGTAGGCGAACTTTAGACCGCGGTCGACCGCTTCCTTCGCAGAGCGGTACAGTTTGGATTTTGTGAGGAAATAGCCACTTGCGCGCTCCAGAATTTTTTTGCGCTTGGCTAGGCGTTTGGTTCCACGTTTTACACGAGGCATGATGTGCTCCTTTTTTAGTTTCTACTTGCGGCGGCTGGAGGTAGGAGACTTGTGGTCTTGACCTCTTCACACGCCCTGATTGTGTGGAGCGCCCATTCCTGAGCGCGTCGCGGGCATGAGTGCCCGCGCCACACAACCTAATACGGAATCATCCGTTTCACTTTCGGCGTATCGGCATCGCTGACCAATACCGACTCGCTCAACTTCTTTTTACGCTTATGCGGCTTCGACGTCAGAATATGACGCAAAAAGGAATGACGCCGCTTTACTTTGCCAGTTGCGGTCTTCTTGAAGCGCTTAGCAGCGCCTTTATGTGTTTTCAGTTTCGGCATAAATCCTCAGAAGTAGTCAGCACAATTATTTTTCCTGGATGAAACAGCCTTCGGTTGACGAAGTGCTAAATGCCAACTGTCAAGTGCTGTTTTCCTACGCTTGCTTCATTCGCGCGGGTGCCGCTTGCGCAGGCTGTGGTTTCGCGCCGCCACCATCTCGCTTCGGGGCCAGAATCGCGTGCAACGTATTGCCTTCCTGGCGCGGGCGGAACTCTACGATGCCTTTCGGCTCGACATCCTTAATCAGCCGTTCCAGAATCTCTCGCCCAAGCCCGGTTCGCGTCATCTCGCGGCCGCGAAAGAAAATCGTGGCTTTGACCTTGTCACCTTCGTCCAGGAAGCGCAGCACGTGATTCTTTTTGGTTTCGTAATCGTGGTCATCCACGTTGATACGAAACTTTACCTCTTTGACGGTAATTGTCTTCTGGTGCTTCTTGGCCTCGCGCTCCTTCTTCTCCTGCTGGTACAGATACTTCCCGTAGTCCATGATGCGGCAAACGGGCGGCTGCGCCGTCGGCGAAACCTCTACCAGATCCAGGTTCTTTTCGCGGGCTAACTTCAGCGCTTCATAAGGAGGCAGGACGCCAATCTGCTGGCCTTCATCACCAATTACGCGGACTTCCCGGGCGCGAATACGTTCGTTAATGCGGATAAAACGCTTGTCGATACAATCCTCCGTCCACTTACCAGGGCGAGTGGGATGAAAAATTATAGCATGAGGACTGTGCTCAAGACGTCGCGCGCTGGTGTCTATGGGCGCCGGAATTCCAACACTTCGTTGCCTTTAGCCATCAGCACTACTCCCGCCATTCCGACAAAAAGCCCATGCTCCACCACGCCGGGCATCCCGTTCAATTGTCTCGACAACGCTGCCGGATCGGGGATCTGGCCAAATTCGCAATCCAGAATGTGGTGCCCTTCGTCGGTAACATAGGGATTGCCATACGCGAATTGACGAAGGTTCACCTTCGCTCCCAGTCTCTCAATTCTCTTTTTGAGCAAAGGTTGGGCAAAAGGAATGACTTCGACCGGCAGAGGAAACTTGCCGAGCGTCTTAACCTGTTTGCTCGAATCGGTAAGAATGACCAGCAGCTTTGAAGCCGAGGCGACGATCTTTTCTCGCAGCAGCGCCCCACCACCCCCCTTAATCAAGTTCAATTGCGGGTCAAATTCGTCCGCCCCGTCGATCGTGACATCAATCTGGTCCACTTCCTCGAAGGATGTCAGCGGAATCTGTGCAATCATTGCAAGTTCCCGCGTTTGGACCGATGTCGGAATTCCCCGAATCTTTAGTCCCGCGTGGACTTTTTCCGCCAGGTACCGCACCGCAAGAGCGGCCGTAGATCCAGATCCTAATCCGACAATGTTTCCATCCTGCACAAAACGCAGGCTCGCCCGGGCAGCCGCCTGCTTCTCCTGATCATTTGCCATGGGATTGAATCGCGATCGGCGCGACCGGATACTCTACCGCGTTTTGCTCCCCTGTCCAAACCTGACCGTTCGGCCACTATCTTCCGTCACCTGAAAGGTCGTCCTTCTCCCCATAACATGGAAGAAGCCCGTGCGAGGTGAGCTATGAAGAAATGGAAGCTGGACCGGATTATCAGCCTGGCAACCCTCGTCAGTTCGCTGATCGCGATTTACCTGGTTCTAAAGAGGCCGCAGCCCATTTCGCATCCCATGCCCGCCCCCCTGGCAGCAGAGAAAGTGCAGTCGTTCCAGGAGAAGGTGCAGAAACTCGACGAGCCGAGAACAGCCGACCAGCCCCCCACTGAAGTCCGCCTGAGTTCAGATGAAATCAGTGCGGCCATCGCGCAGGCCGCCGGATCGGTGCCAGCCGTCGCCGCCGGGGCAACGGCTTCACTGCCAAGTTCCCCCGATGCTGCCATTGGCCCAGGCCAGCCCGAAATCAAGGATTACCAGGTCAACTTCGATGGCGACGTTGCCCGCGGTCAATTTGTGGCGCAGATCGGTGGCAAAGATGTCTATGTCACGCTAGCAGGACACCTCGGCTCTCAGGGTGGGTATGCCACTTTCGATCCTACCGAATTCAAAGTGGGTGACCTGAATGTGCCGGTTTCGCTGGTGAACAGCGCTCTGCAAAAGAAGCTCGCCGAGCAAAAAGATCGCCTGAAGCTGCCCGATGATATCGGGGCCATCAAAGTCGAGAACGGCGAACTGGTGATGACGGGAAAGTGACGTTAGTTGTGCTTGATGAACTCGCCTTCTTTCTTCCCAGTCAAATCGTTATACAAAGTGACCAGCCACTGTTCGCTGGTAATGAAATCGCCCGACCACTTCTGCCACGGTGCCAGAACATTTTCCTGCTTGAGCTGATCTAACGTTTTCCCCTGCTTGATGCCGGCGTCGACAACGCCCTTCGTGTCTTTCAGCATGGTCACGAAGCGGCGCACATCATCGAGATTGGAAATCGGCCCGTGTCCGGGAATCACCTTCACATCCCCCGGCAGCTGCGGAATAATCTCGTCGATTGCGGCGATCATTCCTTCCACGCTTCCGCCACCTGCCAGATCAATAAACGGAAACCCGTAGGTGACGAAGTCATCGCCCATGTGCACGACGTTTGATTTTGGGAAGAAGATCACACTGTCGCCGTCGGTGTGACCGTGAGGAAAGTGCAGGGCCCGAATGTCCTCGCCGTTCAGATGCACCGTGACGTCGTGATCAAAGGTTATGATGGGCAGAGCTTCCACGGGATCGGGTTTGTTCTCCATCTTGACAGCACCATAGTTTCCAGTGGTCCCGCCTTCCTGCAACCGCTTACGCACATTGTCCTGCGCGATGATCGGTGCCGTCTGCTGAAAAATTGCGTTTCCGCCGGTGTGGTCCTGGTGATAGTGCGTGTTGATTACGAACCGGATTGGCTTGTCGGTAATGCCTTTGAGCGCCGCTTTGATCTTGTCCGCCAAGGGAGCGTACTGGTCGTCGACGATAACAATCCCGTCGTCCCCGACCGAAGCGCCGATATTGCCTCCAGCGCCCTGCAGCATGTAGATGTTGCCGGAGACCTTCTCCACCTTCATCTGGACTTTGCTGAAATCCTGCTGGGCGAAACAGAAAGCGGTAAGTATGACCAAGGCAAGGCAGACCCGCCTGAGTGTGATCATGAGCTCCCCTTTTAGTTGTCGCGGGAATTGTAAACAGCTCGGCGTGAGTTCGCCAGAGAAGACTTCTATGCTCCCGGCGTGCTGTCGAACAGAGCGTAGAGCTGATCGCCGATGACCCGGTAGATCACATAAGATTCGCCGGAATCGTAGACCTTGCGGAAGAGCAACTCCCCTCGTCCGTCGCCATCCGCATCCACGGCATCAATCAAGTCGTATCGCGGTTCGACATCGAGGTGCTGCTCGTCGGTGACGATAGAGAACGCTTTGTGATAGTCCCCGTTGATGTCCTGCCGCGCGACCAGGGTGACGAAGTATTGCAGCTCTGGCGGCACCCTCCCATTCGCGGGGGTCTTGATCATCCGAGTGGTCGCGTTAAGGACCAGAATCGGTTCATTACTGCCGAACAAATCAAAAACGTGAAGCTGGAACTCATCGAAGCTTGGCTGAGCAGGTTTGGGAGCAACTTTCTTACGTCCGTTCACCGGTGCTTTGGGAGTGGTCTCGCCCGAAAGCATCTTCACGCGCGCTCGTACCTCATCCGAAGCCAATTCCAACATCTTTTTCTGGAACTGTTGCTCTTCGTCCGTCTTCATTGAGTAGCTATAGGAACGCGGATCGGCGCCGCCACTATCCGAAATCGCCGGAATGACCTGGATCATGGCGCGTTTCTTTGCCAGGACGGGCTGTTGTTGCGCCGGGACTTTTGCTGGTGCCGCACTCGCTGAAGGCAAGGGTTCGACCGGGGCTTCTGCAGGCTTCCCTCGCTTCAGAGAGGGCCGGTTGGGGTCGGAAGACTCGGGCGTTAGTGCACCGGTAGCAGACGAATTGGTAGGCGGCGTACTAGCGCTGGGTGAGGGTGCCGTCGGCTTCGCCGGCTGCGGGCTTGGGGCAGGGCTCGGGGGCGCTGCTGGTTGCGCGGTCGTCGGTGAGGAAGGCGGTGTTCCAGCCGATGGTGGCGCAGAACTTGGCTGCGCGGGGGCCGGCTGTGACGCCGGCTGCTCCGGTGGCTTAGGCTTAGCGCCTGAGTGCCGCAGGACCGGTGGTCCTTCGTCCTGATTCAGTCCTCGTGGTACCGACGAAGCCTGCTTTTTGGTTGCGGCCCCTTTTGCTTGCAGCTCCGCCGATGTCTGCCACGTGCCCTCGCCAATCCATTCTTTGGTCTGCTGATTCTGTAAAGCTCCTGCGACCGTGAACAGACCTTCCGAGACGCCCGTCTTGAAGCCTTCATATTCAGTTTCCGACCAGAGCGCCATCGGAACGGGAGAAGCCTTGTAAACGCTGGCATCATAGAAATTCCCGTTGATAAGAATCGCGACGGGAATCAGATGAGCTTTGCCTCCAGGCAAGATCTGTAGCAACCCAAGCGCACGCGGCCCTTTGTCCACCACCTTGGTTCCACGGGAAACCTGGCCGAGTAGCTGGTAACTCAAAACCGCCAGCACACTGAGGATGACGATCCAGCGCGTGGTGCGGTATAAATTGGGGCGGTGAGAAAAACGCTCCATGAATATCAATGATAAAGCTCCCGATTTTAATTTGCCTGACCAGAATGGTGAAAAAGTCGCTTTGAAGGATCTTCGCGGCAAGACGGTCGTGCTGTTCTTCTTCCCCAAAGCTGATACTCCCGGCTGAACGATTGAGGCGTGCGGGTTCCGCGACGCATACAAAAAAATCGAAAAAATGGACACGGTCGTTCTAGGGATTTCCGCCGACAAGCCCGAGGCCCAGAAGAAGTTCGAAACCAAGTATGATTTGCCCTACACCTTGCTCTCCGACGCTGATAAGAAAATTTGTGAGGCTTACGGTGTCATCAAAGAAAAAAATATGTATGGCCGCAAGGTGATGGGAATCGCTCGAACCACTTTTGTGATCGGGCCGGCTGGAAAAATCACCCACATCTTCAACAACGTAAAGGCCGACGGCCACGCCGAAGAGGTCTTGGAATATCTCAAGAGCGCTGCCTAAGCCGGACCAGCGGTCGTCCAAAAAAGCCACGCAATGCGTGCCGCTTCCGGTTGCATTCTACGATCGCGATCCCCGCGTCGTGAGCCGTGAACTGCTCGGCAAAGTGCTCGTCCGCAAGGACAGGAAAAACATACGCAAGGCATGGATCGTCGAGGTCGAAGCCTACCTTGGAATTGACGATCCTGCAGCCCACTCTGCCGCCGGGCGCACTCTGCGCAATGCGGTTCTGTTTGGTCCGCCCGGCCGGGCCTATGTTTATTTCATCTACGGAAATCACTATTGCCTGAATGTTTCCTGTCTGCCCGATGGAGTGGCCGGAGGAGTTCTCTTCCGCGCGGCCGAACCTTTGGACGGAATCGACGAAATGGCCAAGGCCCGCGGGATTAAGATTGGTAACCCTCGCGATTTGCGCCTTCTAACCAGCGGCCCCGGGAGACTGGCTGAAGCTTTTGAAATCACCCGCGCCCGCGACAACGACAAAGATCTCACTAGCCGCGATTCTGATTTGTTCATCACTGACGACGGCGTTCCCAGGCCCAAAGTGCAGGTGACGCCTCGGATTGGGATCGTTAAAGCTGCTGATCTGCCGCTGCGCTACATTGTTGCCGGAAATCCGTTTGTATCTGGACCGAAGAAACTTGGACTAAAAGACACCACTATAGAATGAGCCTCTATGCAGGGAGATTGGGGATTTGCCGAGGCAATGTCGCGACTTAGGGGCCAGCCGTGCTCCGGACTTAAGCGAACCTATGGATCGATGTTCTTTCTAGAACTGGGGCAACTCCTTCAGAGAAAGGGCGGTATCAACAGCCATGGAGAACAATATTTTCTTCTCGAATGTTGCTACTGGAGATTTGAGGACCACAATCGGGTGGTTGTTGGCTCCGACGACTGTCAGGACTTTATCGATCTCACGTTCAAACAGCTGATTCTTGGATCAATTGAAGTCGCCGAGATAACGGTTCCGTCTCACGACTTGCTGATCAAGTTCCGTTCCGGAGTTACCTTTCGGACTTTTACGAATTCCGCGAAGGCAACAGACGAGTGGACACAATGGATCCTTTATGGATCTCCCGAGGAAGGCTGCGCCTGGGTGTTTGACGGGGGAGGCAATCTGAAATTCATTCGCGAAGATGAACCGATTCCCTAAGCCTCGTTAAGTCGAAAATCTACTTCTTCTCAGCCTTCTTGCTCTCGGTTTTCGGTTTGTCATCCTTCTTGGAACTCGATTCGCTCTTGGACCCCGAGTCGCCGCTAGACGCTGGCGCACCCGACTTTTTGGCGTAATCGGTCACGTACCATCCCGAGCCCTTGAACTGTACCGCCGGCGCCGAGATCACCTGCTCCACGGGGCCGCCGCATTCCGGACATTTTTTGACTTGGGGATCGCTGAATTTCTGGATTCGCTCAAAGCGATGCTGGCACTTCTTGCACTGATATTCGTATAGGGGCATGGATGTTAGCGAAACTGTCAATAACCTGTTCCTGATTCTAGGGAGGAACGGGAACTTCCGTCAATTTGCACCGCAGATGCCGATCGCAACGGAATGTTAGACTCGCGTCGATGTCTGCGGAACAGGAAATTGCGCGCTCTGACCACAGCTTAGCACCTGGACTTTATCTGGTCGGCACACCGATCGGCAATCTCGAAGACATCACGCAACGAGCGTTGCGGGTCTTGAAGGAAGCCGACCTGATCGCCTGCGAGGACACCCGCCACACCCAGCAACTTCTAACTCATTTCGGCATCAGCACCCGCACCACAAGCTATCACGAACACAACGAGATCACCCGCGCCCCCGAACTGGTGATTCAACTCGAGAAGGGTGCGCGCATCGCTTTGGTAACGGACGCGGGAATGCCGGGCGTCTCCGATCCCGGCTTTCGACTCATTAGCCTCGCAATCCGACATCACATCCCCGTAATTCCGATTCCAGGCCCGGCGGCATTCTTGGCTGCCTTGGTTGCCAGCGGCCTCCCCACGGATTCCTTCAGCTTCGAAGGATTCCTTCCTGCCAAACGCGGACAGCGTCGAGCGATTCTGGAAAAAATCCGCAACTCCCCGCAAAGCCAGATTTTTTACGAAGCACCGCATCGCGTGAAGGAAACGCTCCAAGACGTGGTCGAGGTTCTCGGCCCCGACCGCGATCTGGTTCTTGCGCGGGAAATCACCAAGCTTCACGAGGAATTTCTGCGTGGCAGCGCGCTCGAAGTTCTCGAAGGGTTGAAGGATCGTCCCGAAATCAAGGGCGAGATCACTTTGCTGATCGGCAAAGCGGACGAAAAGCAACTGGCAGAGAAAGTAGAAACGCAAACTCTGCGCCAGCGTCTGGACCAAATCATGATTGACGAAAAACTGGACGAAAAGGCTGCTCTCAAGAAGCTGGCGAAGCAGATGGGAATCTCCAAAAGCGAGGCCTACCGCGAGTTGCAGCGAAGCAAATGAAATTACTTGGGACTCAACTCGCGTTTGACTGCTTCGCTGACCTGTTTACCATCCACGCGAATACCTGAATCGGAAAATCGTGACATCACATTTTTCATGACCGTGCCCATTTCCTTCATCGTTGGAGGCGGTGCCATTTCGGCGATCACGGCCCGGACACCAGCCACAACCTGGTCCTCACCGGCCGCCTTGGGAAGGTAACCCTCAATCAGCGTAATTTCGGCGGCTTCTTTGTCCGCCATTTCTTTTCGGCCGCCCTTCAGGAATTGCTCGATCGAGTCCTTCCGCTGCTTGATGAGGGTGCTCAAAACCTGCTGCGATTCCTTATCATCGAGCGGTGCCATTTTCTCGATCTCTCGATTTTTCAATGCGCTTTTTACCATCCGGAGAGTCGAGAGCCGCTGCTCTTCGCGCGCCTTCATCGCGGTCGTAATGTCTTTCTGAATCTGTTCAATCATGCTCATGGTCGAAATTATAGTCTTGCGCGCTTGCATGCTTCGAAAGGCACAATTCTTTGCCTCAGATCACAGCAGGGTTGCAGCATTCCGGATACACTAACGAATATTCTGTCTAGGGACCCGAACCTCATGTTACGCAAGAATCGCCTTTTTACACCTGGTCCAACGCCTCTTCTTCCCGCGGCGCAAACCGCCATGGCGTCCTACGCCATGCATCACCGCACCGCGGACTTTCGTGCCTTGTTTACACGGGTGCTCGCCGATGTGCGCGACTTCATCGGCACCAAGAATGACGTTTTGGTTCTCGCCTCTTCCGGTACGGGCGTGATGGAAGGCTCGGTCTCGAATCTGACTTCACCGGGCGACAAAGTGCTCGTGCTCACGGCGGGTAAGTTCGGGGAACGCTGGCGGGATCTCGCCAAGGCCTTTGGATGCCAGGTGGAAACCGTGAGGGCACCGTACGGTGAGACACTTCACCTCGATCAGATCCGCGAGAAACTTTCCAGTGATATCCGCGTTGTGTATGTCCAGGCCACGGAAAGCTCGACTGGAGCGCGCCACGACATAAAAGGCATCGCACAGTTGATCCGTAACTCGGGAAGCGACACGCTCCTGGTCGTCGATGCCATCACTGGGCTTGGAACCACGACTTTCGACGTGGACGGCTGGGGAATCGATATCATCATCGGTGGTTCCCAGAAAGCGCTCATGATTCCGCCTGGTCTTGCGTATTGCGCGATCAGCGAACGAGCATGGAAGCGTATGGAAGCCTCCAAGTCTCCTCGCTACTATTTTGATTTCCGAAAAGAGCGCAAATCTGCGGCAAAGGGCGAATCCGCCTACACGCCCGCGACTTCTCTCTTCGCTGCGCTGGCCGCAGCTTTGGAGTTCGTCCGTCAGATGGGGGACGGCGATCTGGTCGCCGGACGGAAGGCGTTGATCGAAAATGCCGAACTCTGTGCCGAAATGACCCGCGCCGGTGCTCAAGCACTCGGGCTGGCTTTGTTCGCGCCTTCGTGTTCGGCTTCCGCGCTGACCTCGATTAAAGCGCCTCAGGGGATGGATTCGGGCACGATCGTACGCGAATTCCGCGATCGCTTTGGCGCTGTCGTTGCGAACGGCCAGGGCGAGATGAAAGGGCAACTGTTCCGCATCGCGCACATAGGCTATTACGACTACTTGGATACGATCGGCATTCTTGCCGCGCTCGAGCAGGTACTCGCCGGCGTGAGCGGCCTAAGTGTGAAATACGGCGTGGCTGTGGCCGAAGCACAGAAAATCTACGCGCGTGCGCGCCAGGCGCAGCCTGCTGCCGTTGCTATCTGAAACGTCGTTTACAAGAGGACATTCTTAAGGCCGAATCATGAAGATTGTTGTCGCCGAAAAAATCTCGGATTCCGCAGTGGATCTGCTGCGCGAACCCGAATGGGAAGTGATTACCCCCGACAAGATTGCCGACGGCCTGCCCGCGCAATTGGCCACCGCCGATGCTTTGATTGTGCGCTCAGCGGTTCAAGTAAACGCGGACTTGCTGGCCAAAGCTCACCAACTTCGGGTGATTGGCAGAGCTGGCGTCGGCGTCGACAACATCGAACTTGAGCCAGCGACTCGCCAGGGGATCGCAGTGATGAACACGCCTGGCGCCAACGCGGTCGCAGTCGCCGAGCATACTCTCGCGATGATGTTAGCCATGGCGCGCCACCTTTGCCGCGCGAATGAATTGACGCACGCCGGAAAATGGGAGAAAAAGTCCCTTCAAGGCACCGAACTTCGGGGAAAGACGTTGGGAATCGTCGGCCTCGGCCGCATCGGAATGGAAGTAGCTCGCCGGGCCAATGGTTTCGGTATGACCATCGTTGCCCACGATCCCTTCGTTTCCACGCTGATCGCCAAGGAACAGGGCATTCGCATGGCAGCCCTCGAAGACGTCTATGCGATCGCTGACTACCTCACCCTCCACGTGGGTCTGACCCCTCAAACCACAGGCATGATCAATTCCGACTCGCTTCAGAGAATCAAGCGCGGTGTGCGGATCGTGAATTGTGCGCGCGGTGAACTCATCGAGGAGTCCGGGCTCGCGGAAGCGCTCAAGTCCGGCCAGGTTGGCGGCGCTGCCCTCGACGTTTTCGTAGAAGAGCCGCTCAAGAATTCTGCGCTCATGGGACTGCCTAACGTGATTTTGACACCGCACATCGGCGGGTCTACTCATGAGGCCCAGGAGGCGGTCGGATATCAGATTGCGCTCCAGGTGAAGGAGTATCTCAAGCACGGTGTCATTCAAAACGCCGTAAATGTGCCGTCCGTCTCGCACGACGAATATCTTGAGTTGCAACCCTACATTGTTCTCGCGGAGCGCCTCGGCTCATTTCTGGCCCAGATCAGCGAGGGGGCGCTCGAAGAAATTTCGTTGCGCTATCGTGGACACATCGCCGAACGAAAGACAGACTTAATTCGAAACGCGGCCATTCAGGGTATCTTGAACCAGGCATTGGAGGAGAAAGCGAACCTGGTCAACGCGGCCTCAATCGCTGCCTCGCAAGGTTTGCGGGTTCATGAGGCGCAAAAGGCCAAGGCTCCGACGGGAGGCGCCGGAAGCGTACTCGCGATCTCGGTGAAGACCAATTCCGAAGAACACATCGTGAAGGGCGCGGTGCTGCGCGCCAATGCGCCTCGGCTCCTGCATGTGGATGGCATCGACGTCGAGGCTCCCCTTCAGCAGAATTTGATTTATCTTCGAAACCGTGATGTGCCTGGCGTGATCGGCCATGTTGGTACGATCCTTGGGGATCACAAGATCAACATTGCAGATTTTTCTCTCGGCCGCCGTGAAGCCGAGAGTGGCCCGAAAGAAGCGATCGCAGTAGTTCACGTAGACGAAGTCGTGCGAGACTCGGTCTTGTCTGAATTGCGTAAAATACCGGCCATGGAGACTGCCAAGGCGATCCGATTATTTTAAGACGTTATACGAAACGATCTGACCTGCCACGAATGCGGGGAATTCTCGCGGAGTCTCTGCATCAAATATTGTGTGAGAGGGAAGGAATGTTAAAGAGAGCCCTTGCCGCGTTGGCGGCATCATTGTTTTTATCTTCAATTTGCCTTGCGCAAGACTCCCGTTTTGATTTCAGCATGAACGCCAATGCGGTGTTCACGAAACAGAGCAGTGGAAACGGAATCACCCAGACCGCGACGGACGGCTGGGGAGGCTTCGGCAGCATTCGCGCCCGATTTAACCCCAAACACTCTGTCGTGTTCAGCTATGGGCGTGCAAAGAACTCGCAGCTCTATCAAACCGTCGACACATTCCATATCCTCGACAACATTTCCGAATACAGCTTCGCGTACATGTTCACTCCAATGACTAAGGGCCACTGGGAACCTTTCCTTGTCGGCGGAGTAGGCGCGCTGCGATTTTCGCCGCGAACCGAGTGGATATTCTTGCCTCCTCTGCCAGGAAACGTTCCGGATAACATTCAGGTGAATTTACCGGCTGCCAAGCAGACTCAACTCGCTTTCGTGTACGGTGGCGGCGTCGACTATCGCCTGCCCGTATTCTCGCGGTTTGCCATCCGCTTGCAGTACCGCGGGTTTATTTACAAAGCTCCTGACTTCAAAATTGACGCCAGTTCCGGTAGCAATTTGAGCTTCTTTACCGGAGCCCGTGGACACATGGCCGAGCCATCGATCGGCCTGGTATTTCGTTTCTAGGCGAAACAAAGCTAGGAATTGAAGGCGGCTTTACGCAATTTGCGGCTTTCGGCGAGCAAGGCCATCGAGTGCATCAGATTTTGCAGGGTAACGATCCCCACCAAACGCTGGTCCTCAACGACAGGAATGATGCTGAGATTGCGAGCCGTGAGCTTGCGGAATGCCGATGCCAGCGACTCTTTCTTCTGAGCCACTTCGAAAATCCGGTTCATCACTGACTGCACATAACCGTTTCCTTCGGCGCGCAACGCCTGCAGGATTTTCTGCTTCGAAATCACGCCCACCATGTCACTGCCGCGAATGACCGGGAAATCGTCCTGCAAGGAGTGGACGGCCTTGTCCAATGCATCTTCCAAGGTATCGGCCGGGGAGAGCGTGGCAAAATCCGTGAGCATGATATCTTCCAGCCGCACGGTCTCCAAAACCGATTGGAATACAGCGGACCGTTCTTCCAGCTGTGCAGCGATGAACAAGAAGAACCCGATCATCGTCAGCCAGATGTTCCACAACATTCCGACCAGCATGAACAGGGTCGCGAACGCCTGGCCAATCGTCACTGCGCGCCGCGTGGCACGAACCGGATCCATGCGCCGGCTGAATAGCGCGCGTAGAACACGGCCTCCATCCATCGGATAGGCCGGAAGAAGATTGAACAGTCCCAGAAATACGTTCACCCACACAAGACTGCGGGGCAGGTTGCTGGAATGGACATAGGGCTTGGCCCAAAGCTGAATCTCGGGAGCGACTGCCAGAAGGATACTGCCCGCGGCAAACGCAATGATCAGGTTCACGATCGGGGCTGCGAGCGCGATCCGTATATCACGCTTCCAAGTTAAAGCTCCCGGCTCGATCGGATGCTGCGTTTCATCCAGAAGCGTCACACCGCCAATGGGAAGCAGAATGATGGCTTTGGCCGGCACGCCCGCCTGTATACCCGCGAGGGTGTGTCCCAACTCATGGAGCACGACCGAGGCGAAAATGATTCCGACCAGTGCCAATCCCCGCCCGGCATTGAAAGTGTTATGCGCTGCCGACTCGGTCAGCAACACGAAGACCAGCAGAAATAAAAATGTGAGGTGTATGCGGAGTTCGACGCCAAAGACCCGTCCCGCGGGAATCGACCAATTTCTCATTTGGGGCCGCTGCGCCTCCGTGTGCCTATTTTATATAGTCTTAGACGCCAGTGCCTGATTCCGAGTTGTGGTTCGGATATTCAAAGGTGTGGCCGATCTCATGATAATCCTGCAAGTTCGCTATCGAACATGCGAGTAATTGGCGGACAATATCGAAGCCGGCGCCTCGAATCCCTGCCGGGCATGGACCTTCGCCCCACCGCCGACCGCTTGCGCGAAACGCTGTTCGACATCCTCACTGCCGGTAATCCATCGGCGCTGCAAGGAACGGTTTGGCTGGATCTTTATGCTGGCACTGGAGCCGTCGGAATCGAAGCCCTGAGCCGCGGAGCGAGTTCCGTCTACTTTGTCGATTCGTCAAAGCGTGCGACCGACCTAATCCGGAAAAACCTGGGATCCCTCAAGGACGAGGCCGGGGGTCACATCCTCAACGAAACCGTCGAACGCTCTTTGCGGGATCTCGCAGCAGCTGGAACCGAAGCAAGCTTTGTTTTTTTCGATCCACCTTATCGCCTGGAGGCCGAATACGAGAAGACTTTGTCGGCGCTATCCGGTTCAACCTTGTTGAAGGCGAGTTCCGTTGTGATCGCGGAGCACCACAAGAACTTCGACCCGGGAGACTCTTTCGGATCTTTACGCCGCTTTCGGGTGCTCAAGCAGGGAGACGCAGCCTTAAGTTTCTATCGAAGAGATTCGTAATCACCGGATTCGCGCCTACATCAAGAATTCGTTCGTACGGCGCACGATCGGGTGCTGCATCTCCTGAAGATCGTTCTTCACCTGGTTCAGCCCGTACACGCATTTCTCGAAATGGCTCGACAGGCTCGCGAATAACGGCGCTACTTTCGTATATTCGAAGCAATCAAACTTCGACACGATGTAGTAGCTCTCTTTTCCAGCCTTCATCCAGTCGACAAAGTTTTCCACTCGGTCGCGGCGAAGCCGGAACCGGTTGATGCTTTCGGGAAACATTCCTGTAAAGAACAAGGCGTAGTCGCCGATGTGTTTTCGCACCTGGCGTTCGCGGTCGAACGAAGGAGCCGGCCCAAAAACCGGATCCGACTCCATCAACATTTTCCCTAGATCGCTGATGGGCTCCCCGGCGCCGTTGCGAATCTTGAACAGTTGTTCGACTTCGCAGAACTCGGTCAAAAGATGGGCGACATAGTTAACCAGTTGCGGATCACGAATGCCGATCTCTTCCGCGTACCGCCGTCCCACGAGTTCACTGAAAAGCTGCTGTAGCGCATGCGATTCTGGAATCATCCCGGGGCTCACCTCCATCCAAACATCACCGCAGTGCCTGATTACTTACCGCAGCTTTCCTACGAAGGCAAGTAACTTTCGTGCGCCAGCATCGAAAAAGCACTGTCTAGTTAGAACGCGGAATCGGCAACAAGGTTTTACCGAGATTCTGCTGGCAGTCACTGTAGATGGCTGCCAGAGCTGCGCGTTTTAGCGCTCCGCATACAATATCGGCATAGGAGGTTCCAGATCGTGGAACGAAAGAACATCTCAACGGGTACACCTTGGGAACCGATCGTCGGTTATTCGCGTGCGGTCCGGGTTGGCAATCACATCAGCATCGCCGGAACCACCGCGACCGGTGCAGACGGAAAAATCGTCGGCGTGGGTGACGCCTACCAACAAACCATTCAGACCCTCAAAAACATCGAGTCCGCCCTGCAGCGAGCTGGCGCCAGCATGAAGGACGTGGTTCGCACCCGAATGTTTGTCACGAATATTGCTGGAGACTGGGAAAATATCGGCAAGGCGCATGGAGAGTTTTTTCGTGACATTCGCCCAGTCACTTCCATGGTCGAAGTCAGCCGCCTCATTTCCCCTGAAATGCTCATTGAGATCGAGGCCGACGCAGTAATCCAAAGCGAGTGATTTGTTAGCCTGCCAATCCTTTTGACATTTTGACGAAGTGACATGACAGCTTTGTTGGTATGCTGTCCGGGAATGGCTCGGTCCCGGCTTCGACATAGCCCCTTTTCCGGTAGAACATTGGCAACTCGGGACGTACGCTGACAATGCGCAGGTCGACAAACCTGCAGCCGGAATGGCGGCAATAGTCCTCCGCAGCCGTCATCAATTGCGAACCCAGCCCAGAGCGTTGCAGACTGGGGTCCACTGCAAGCAGGCCGATATAGGCACGTTCTCCGCGCAACTCGACGTAGACACAGCCGACAATTGCTGCTTCGTGCTCGCCAACCAGAAACTTGCCTTTAGCTAGGAAATCGTGAACCGAGTGAGCATCGATTCGGTCCCGCTCCACAAAAAAGCTTTCCGCATTCTTGAAAGCTGAGTTGATGACCCGCGTGATCTCACTGACATCGCTCAGTTGAGCCAATCGCGTTTTCAGGCGAGAAACGTGTGCAGAATCTGATGTGGTCTCACTCATTGGTCCCTACGACCTGGGACCTAGTAGTTGATTCACGCTGCTGTGCGACGGGGCGTTTTGCAGCGCGCTGTAGGTTCCAGAACTCTTCAACTCTTCCGCAATCTGCCGCAAGACCCCAAGTGTCGCGCGCATCGGACCCGACCCTAAACTGACGCGCGCAACTCCAAGTTTCTCGAGCTCCGGAATCGAGGGCGATCCAGCGCCGGCCAGAATATTGATCGGGCACTGAGCATCTTTCACCAATCGGCCGATGGTTTCCGCATCCCGCAAGCCGGGCACAAACACACAATCAGCTCCCGCATCGCGGTACGCTCTGACCCGATTCATCGCCTCGTAATAGCGCATCTCCGGCGCCCCGACTTCATCGAGATAGACGTCCGTCCTGGCGTTCACCACGAGCAAAACTCCGGCGTTGAGCGCTGCTTCCCGGGTGGCCCGAATCTTTTCCAGTTGCAAACTCAAATCGACCAGGGGAGACGAACGATCCCCGGTGCCGTCTTCCAAATTGATTCCGACAGCTCCCGCCTCGATCACTTCGCAGGCCGTGCGTGCCGCATCCTCTGGCCGATTTCCGTAGCCCGCTTCGACATCGGCCGTGACCGGGACCTTCACGGCTCTCGCGATCCGCCCTACCCGCGCCAGCATCTCTTCGCGGGAAATCTTCTGGCCGTCTGGATAACCCAACGAAAACGCGACTCCCGCACTGGTTGTCGCAAGGGCCGGAAATCCTGCTTCTTCGACAATGCGGGCGCTCGCGACATCCCACACGTTCGCCAGGACGAGCGCCTTCGGCCCGCGATGCAGCTCTCGTAATTTGATCGCCTTCAGTTTCTGCTCGGAATTATCGGCCATCGCCCTCTCGCTACTCGGTACTCGCTATTAGGTACTCTTCTTTTTCATTCTCTCCACGAATTTGCTGACATTTATCACGGCGCGCCCCACGGTCCCACGCCCAATCTCCTGAATATCGTCCCAAGCGGTGACTCGCACGGTGTAAAAGCGCCCATCGAACGACTCGAGAATCGCCTCGGCGCGGACCTTCGAGCCAATGCCGCTCGCGGCACGATGTTCAACGTTGATGGCTGTGCCAACGGTAATCTCCCCATCCTCGCAGTAGGATTGCAGCGCCAAGAACGCAGCCGTTTCCATCAGGCGGATCATATCCGGCGTCGAATACACCGGTGGCAGCTCCGCATAGTGAGCCGTTAGCGTGTGCTTGAACTCAACAGTTTCTTCGGCAGACGCTTTTGCGCCAATCGGGATTGGTTTCGCCATGGTTGGAAAGAAATCGGAAATGATTTTATCGGATCACCGAGCAATCGTGTTCGGAGCGTCTTCCCTCGGAGTTTTGTTTTGGGAATTCGCCGAGATTTTGTGTGATTTGTGGGCGAATCGTGAGACAAAGTCGCACATAATGTTCTGTGAAGTTTCCGATTTCAGCATTTTCGTGCCTACTTCTTACGGCCTTCATTTCTGCCGAAGACGCTGTTCCCAGAATTACCCGCATTTCCCCCACTTCCGGCCCCGAAGGCACACGCGTCGAGATCGACGGCAGGAACGTTGAGCGCACAACCAAAGTGGTTTTTGGCGCGAACGGTGCACAGTACAAAATAATCTCGCCCGACAAGGTAATTGCCATCGTGCCCCACCGCACCGGCACATCGTTCATAACAGTGACTACGACAACCGGCAGCGCTTCAAGCCAATTCCCTTTCATTATTCAGAACGACCCACGAATCCCCGAGGAAGTCAGCTACAAAGCCGGATACGTGAACAATCCACCACCGCAAGATTTTCATTCAGCGATGCTTTGGGGAATTGCGATCGCCGATACGCGAGTAAAGGGATACGAAAACGCAACCGTCCAGGTCGGCTCGCTGCAACTCTCCTGTCGCATTAACGGAGTCGACCGAATCCTGTATGACGACCGTGCTGTGGTTCGTGGCGGCCTTTATCAACGTATTCCCTGGTTCGACAAGAACCAGAACGAGCCAATGCCGATCGACCACGACCGCAGGGAGCCTGCAGCGACCCTCCGTGTCGGGCAGCGTCCTGACCGCATCTGGCATTTCTGGAGTGCCTCGCCCCGTCAGCTTTTGCCCGAAGGCCGTCTCGAAGGCTGCACTGCCCGGGCACACGTCAAGATCTCTCCGGGAGCTCTTTTTCAGATCGGCATGGATTACTGGCGCAACCCAACCATCGGGTTCGATCACGGCGGAAACAACCATGAAGCCGGCGTCAGCAGCTGGTATTTTCCTTCCGAGCTGTGGCAAGAAGCAGTCTTTACCGATATGGGCGGTGTGCAGTTCTAACGGTTATCTTCCCGCTGCCAACCTGGTTGCCAGTCGCGCCGGCAAATTAGCGGCGAAAATCCGGTCCTGTGCCGACTTGAGGTTGTACGGAGCCCGGCAGAAGGTCACGATCTTGGAATCAGTATCAAAAACAGCAAAACCCGCCCGCCAATCGCCATCGCGAGGCTGCCCCACCGATCCAGGATTGATCAGATATCGCAGGTCCTCTTTCAGAGGCACGTCGACAGTCTCCATTTGACCGACGGTCTTGTATGTCGGCCGGAACGCATCGAGGTAGGTTGAGTCCGCCACGAAACTCCCTTGCAGGTGAGTGTGCCCGAAGAATGTCTTTGAAACCGGCGCCAGCATGATCGGCTCAACCGCATCACGCACCGAGACGAGGTAGTCGTCTTCATCGACTGGCGATCCGTGAACAAATTGGGCGTCCGGAACTTCGTCGAGCTGAACTGGACCGTGAGGCAGGTTCCGCAGCCAGTCGAGATTCTCGGGAGTGAGCTGGTTTCTCGTCCACTCCGCTGCGGCCGCCGCCACAGGATTGAAGTCCTTCAGTTCCATCAAGCCACTAGCCGCTTTATCGTGATTGCCGCGGACAAACGTCTTGCCCAGTTCCCGAGCGCGCTGCAGCACCTCGTTCGGGCTCGCGCAGTACCCAACAATATCGCCGAGGTTTACGACGATATCGTAAGGCGGAGCCGCCGCCAGGCAAGCCTCCAGCGCCTCGAGATTGCTATGAATGTCGCTGAGTAGAAGGACGCGCACGGTTTTCGCGAAGTGCCGATTATAGACCCAGGCAGCCGTTATCGGCACACCGAACGATCCCGAGCGCGCGTAGCTCGCCGAGCGGCATATTACAATCTCCTCTCACAGTGACTTCTATGAACCGGCTCACGTTATTCGGATTGATCGCGGTCACGCTGATGATGTTGTGCTACGCATTCGAGAACCGTAGCCGCTGGTTCACGCTTGGCTTTGCCGCCTGCTGCGTTCTGGCTTCGATTTACGGATTTCTTCAAGGAGCGTGGCCGTTCGGCTTGGTCGAAGGCGTTTGGTCGATCGTCGCTGTCAGAAAGTGGATGAACCGGAGCCCGAGCGATCTGCGTTACTGATTCACCACCGGGCATCGAGCCCAATGCCCTGCAGAAACCTCGACCAAGGGTGGCATTTCGCGCGCACACTGCATGACCCGCAAATCGCATCGGGGCTCAAACCGGCAACCCGGAACTCGGACCTGCAGCGACGGCACACTGCCTTCAATGGTGCGAAGTGGCTGATTGCGATCAGTCTTCAGAGTTGGAACTGCATTCAGCAACCCTCGGGTGTACGGATGTGCCGGTGCCTGAAAAATATCCTTTTTCGACCCCATCTCAACCAGGCTTCCAACGTACATCACAGCCACCTCGTCGGCCACTTGCGAGACGACGGCAAGGTCGTGCGAGATAAACAGCATCGCCAGTCCAAACTTCTCGCGCAATTCTGAGAGTAAGGCCAGGATTTGTGCCTGGATCGTTACATCGAGAGCAGTCGTCGGCTCGTCAGCGATCAGCAACTGAGGTCGATTGACAATCGCCATCGCGATCATCACTCGTTGCCGCATCCCTCCCGAAAGCTGGTGCGGATAATCCCTCGCCCGTCTACCCGCATCGGGGATCGCGACATCCTCCATCGCTCGCACGGCGCGATCCCATGCTTCCTTCTTGGAAATTCCCGAGTGGACGGAAACCGCCTCAGCGATCTGATCCCCTACGCGCATCACCGGATTCAGTGCAGTCATGGGCTCTTGGAATATCATCCCGACATTCCGGCCGCGCAAACCGCGCATTTCTTCATTAGGAATATTGAGCAGATCGAGAGGCCCAGAGCCGTTTTGAAAAACAATCTCTCCGCTCGCCTTTAATCCGGGGGCAAGGAGCCGCATGATCGCTAGCGATGTCAGGGATTTACCGGAGCCGGATTCGCCAACCAAACCGAGGACTTCCCTGGGCGCAATCGCAAAGCTCACATCGTGAACTGCAACCAGCCCGGCTCCGCCTGGCCCGGCAGGATCTCCGCTTCGCTCGGGAACCGCGATCGAAAGATGCCGCACTTCAAGCAGCGACGACACCAGAACATCCTATCAGCGAGAAACTCGAAGCCTGCAATCGGAGCTACTGTCCCAGAATCAGCGGTAACCCATTCTTACTGTTTCCGATGACCACCACCTTCGAATTCGGACTCTTCGAAAGATTTTCCGTAGCTTCGATCCCTTTCCATTCCAGCAACTGCGGGCTGATTCCTTGCGCCACAATCTGCTGGAAGTCTCGAATACCCTGTGCCTCGATACGCTTTCGCTGAGCCTCTTGCGTCTCCTTCTGCAACTTGAAATTCATGGCTAAAGCATCCTGCTCCGCCTGCTGTTTGGCTTCAATTGAGGCTTTCAGAGTTTGCGGAAGCTGGATATCCCGCAACAGAATGCTTTCGATAAAGAAGCCCCGCCCGCCCAAAATCGACGCGAGTTGATCATAGATTTGCTTCGCGACCATCTCGCGCTCTCCGGTGTAGAGCGCGTTCGCGGTATGGGAAGCGGTAGCCTCGCGAATCGCAGCCCTCAGATTCGGCTCGATCAGCACCGCTTCATAAGTGGGCCCAATCTTCTGGTAGACATCTGCCGCTTTCCCTGGGTCCAAGTGGTAGATCAGCGAAGTGTCGAGGTTCATCACCAGGCCTTCGCTCGACGGTACGCTTGCCGACTCTTTGATCTCCTGCGTACGGATCGACATTTCGTTGTTCGTCTTGAATGGATTGACCAGGTGCATGCCCTCGGGCAGCACCTCGCCCGTGACTCGCCCGAAGAGCGTCAGCACACCGACGTGGCCGGACTCCACTCGCGTCACGGCCGAAAAGAAGAGAATCACCAGCACCAGGACAGCAATCGCCGCCCCGATCAGGCGAAGCACCGGGCTGGAATTCACATTGATGACTCGCGGACCCGAACTGAAGCTCGACATAGAGCCCTCCCCAAGCTCAATTGTAAGAACGGGCCATGACCTTGCTAAGTGATTATCCGAGACACCACGTAGCAAATGTTATGTATAGAGATGAAAATCCCTGCACATTGACAGGGGCGCTGCCTTCGTTATATTTTCCGCCAGTACTATTACCCCTCGTAGCGTCCGCGAATGCGCTCCCTGTCGCGACGGTCTCGCGGGCCTTAAATCTCCGACGAAGGATCATCCATGAGTGCCATTCAATTTAAGTCGCAACGTCAGCCCAAGTCTGTCTTCTTACGAGTCGTACTCGCGTGCGCGATCTTGTTTTCCCTTGGAATCGCCGCGGTAGCCGCAGGCAAGCTGGTAAAGGTCAGCAGCGACCCCTTCTCGAACGCTGCCAGTGAGCACAAGACCGAAGTCGAACCCGATACTTACGCTCACGGCTCGACCATCGTAAGCACTTTCCAGGTAGCACGAGTTTTCGGCGGTGGTGCGGCTGACATCGGCTTCGCAACTTCGACTAACGCCGGCTCGACCTGGACCCACGGAAATCTCCCCGGTCTCACGGTCAATTTCAAAGGCGGCAAGTTCGCTTCCGCCAGCGACCCCTCGGTCATTTATGACGTCAAGCACGGCGTTTGGCTGATTCTGAGTCTGCCTATCGACAATCAAGGACGCGTCGACGTTGCAGTCAGCAGCTCTCCCGACGGCCTGAACTGGGGAAATCCCGTCATCGTGGATAACAGCGGCGTGGACGACAAGAGTTGGATCACCTGCGACACCACTTCCACCAGCCCCTTCTACGGAAACTGCTACGCCGAATGGGATCAGGGTTTCAGCACGGGCGACGTCGAAATGAGCACCTCGACCGATGGCGGCCTGACGTGGGGACCTTCGCTGAGAACTGCGGATAAGCTTGCCGGCCTCGGCGGCCAGCCCGTCGTTCAGCCCAATGGAACCGTAGTCGTCCCCATCTCGAGCGACTTCGGTGGCATCGCCTCGTTCACCTCGACCAATGGTGGCGCGAGTTGGAATCGAAGCGTTCAAATATCCGGCCAGCAGTACCACTTCCAGAATGGCGATCTCCGCAGTCCGGCACTCCCTTCGGCTGCAGTCGACGGCTCCGGAACCGTTTATGTGGTCTGGGGCGACTGCCGCTTCCGCAAGAGCTGCAGCTCGGATGACATCGTGATGAGCACGTCCACCGACGGCAACACTTGGAGCACCGTGACCCGAATCCCAATCGACGCCACCACCAGCACCGTGGATCACTTCATCCCCGGCCTGGGCGTCGACACCAACACCTCCGGCACCAGCGCGCATCTCGCGATGACCTACTACTTCTACCCGGTCTCGTCGTGCAGCAGTAATTGCCAGCTCGAGGTTGGTTTCACGACCTCCAACGATGGCGGCCAGACGTGGACCGCCGGCACCACGCTCGCCGGCCCCATGCAGTTGAGCTGGATCGCGCCCTCTGACAACGGTCAGATGGTCGCGGATTACTTAGCGGTGTCTTTCTCGAATGGCAATCCGTTTGGGATCTTTGCGGTCGCCGGGCCTCCCAGCGGAAGCACGCTGAATGAGGTGATGGTGACAACCACTGCCCCCTTGGTCGCGGCTGCTGATACGCCGCGGTTCAGTTCAGCCGACGAAGAACCAGTGCATCACCTGGGCAACTACGTTCGCCCATTCCTGGATGATGAAGGCCGAACCCCGAATCCAGCGGCCGGCCAGTTTGCTCACCCGCCGAATGATTAGTTGCGCTGTTTCGATTCACTCAGCCGCCGGTTTTCCGGCGGCTTTTCTTTTTGCACGCTTGGATTCCCGCATGCACCGCGATTCTCGGTAAATTTTCCACATGCGGTTGCATCGACGAATTTGCTTGCTGTCATTCCCGAGCCCAACAAAATCGCGGATTCCTTTGGCAACATGCAATGTTCTCCAACGATCCTGCACAAAATCTGGTCATAGCGTTGTGAACGAGCTGCACTCGATTGCATTCACGCCAGATGCAAACCTGCATTTTTCATTGACGCAGAACATAACTCTGGTAAAAACATAATCGTTCTTTGACACGTTCTAAGGTTTTCCCGGTTGGTGCGGCGTCCGGGGCTCAAGCAAGGTCACCTTGCATCGCAAGATGCGCAGGAGGGCCAGCAAGGGTCTATAGCTAAGCGCTGGTCGAGGCGAACGAGAACCCAATGTCGAAGGCAGGATAGAGTCCCGAGGCGTTGAACTGGTTTATCCGGTTGGCGGTAAGCCCGGAGCCCGAGCACAATCGCAACTGACGCGAGCTGAAAAGTGAGCGGCGACCGCAGGTTGGCGAGGGTCTAAAGCGAGCTACTGGCCGAGACGAATAAGCTCAACACCACCTTGGGACTCTTATTTTTTGCGTCTGTGTAGGACGGACATTTCCTGGCTTAGCGCCCCAACGCAGGTGCTCGCCTTTCAAACTCTCTGACAAATGCAAGGCATTCGTCGCGTTCAGGAATTGGAGCCGTGACGCGCGGCGGGTATTCATCGTAAGTACGCTCGTCAAGTAGCCGTCCGTTCTTCGCTTTACGCACTCCGCCCCATTGCTTGAAAAAGAACGGTACCCGTTGTTCACGGCACTGATCGCGGATTGACACAACCCACTCTTTACGCATGGGGCGTGCACCCGGCCCACTCTCTCCGCCAACGATCACCCAACTGATGCCAGATAGATCTATTTTCCCGAGGCCCTCCAGCAAGGGCTCAATAGAAAGGAAGCGCACCTTGGCGGAGGTATCTCGTAGGTGGTCGATTCTGGGCAAACCGTACTTTCGATCCTCAACACTGCAACCCCACCAGATGTTATCTCGACGCGATGCAAACTGAAGGGGACCATTAAGCATCTGATTCAGTCTTTCCCCGCGCTTCGTCAGTACTTGATAGGTATGCCACTTCGCGCTCGCCATTACGCGACAGACTATGTCGACATACTCGTCCGGAACTCCATCTTGAAAGAGATCGCTCATGGAGTTCACGAAAACCAGCTTCGGCGAGCGCCAAGTGAAGGGCTCAGTCAGCTTTCCAGGCACAAGCCGCAGATCAAAACCCTGCTCGTACGGATGCCCTTTCACACCACGAAACCGCTCGGCAAAGGTCTCGGCATAACAATGCTTGCAGCCCGGACTGATTTTCGTGCAGCCACGCACGGGATTCCACGTCGCGTCGGTCCACTCGATTTGAGAATTCAGTGACATCCTCAGGTCCGTCCCCTTCCAAACTTGTCAAAAACATGCGTGACTATTCTTTCAGCTGTGTCTTTATGAGAGGCAAAGAAGAGGTAGTACACAACCGACCCTTTGCTATTCCGCATTGGGAGGGGCTCGGGGACTCTCTTGAAACCTGCTATATCCCTGAGTCGCTGCCTGAAA
>Ga0335078_10000818_pt1 | contig 47422 bp, 34 predicted proteins | sample Lox_Sample_32_FD_206711 | JGI IMG/M metagenome (GOLD analysis project Ga0335078, IMG submission 206711) | Soil microbial communities from Loxahatchee National Wildlife Refuge, Florida, United States - Lox_Sample_3.2 | ecosystem: Environmental > Terrestrial > Soil > Wetlands | place: USA... | reverse complement strand
AATGCCGGCGAAATGCAGCCACGGTTACTCCTTACGCAGCGCCTCCACCGGCTGTAACAAAGCCGCCTTTCTTGCCGGATACAATCCGGCGGCAGTGCCCGCCAATGCCAGTGAGCCAATGGCGAGGGCAGCGTTCAAAGGCACAAGCTTGGGAGTGTCCCAGCCGGGGGGAGACGGCAAGTATGACAGCCCACCCATCAAGGCGGCGGCCGCAGCCATGCCAAGGCCGCCGCTCAGCACCGTCAAGAACGCTCCTTCCAGAAAAAACTGGAACATAATGCTGCTGTTAGTTGCTCCTATAGCTTTGCGCAGACCTATTTCGCGGGTGCGATCAGCCACCGCAACCAGCATGATGTTGATGATTCCAATTGCTCCCAACGCCAGAGTCACCAGGCCAACGCCGCCAAGGAACACGTCCATGGCGTCAAAAATCCTGCCCACCTGGTCTACCGTGTTGATGGTGTCCCATTCGTCGAAAGCATCCGGATTGGTGTAGTCGAAGCCGTGGTTGCGGGCGATGACTTTATGGACTTCCAATCTGGCGGCTTCGTGCAGGGCACGGGACCGGGGCTGATAGTTCAACAGACTGACCGCATCCTGCACTTCCCCTACATTGAGCATGGGAAAGTCCTCGCGCATGGTACTGAAGGGAACAAAACTCATCAGGTTGCGGTCATTGTTGTCACCATGGCCGGTGCGTTTGAGCGAACCGATCACCCGGTAACGGACCTGGTTCAACAGAATCGTGCTTCCGAGATAAGGGCGCCCGGAAAAAAGCACGCGGCGGGCTTCGTCGCCGAGCACGATCACTCGCCTTTTCTGGGCAACATCCATTTGGTTCAGCCAGCGGCCGTCCGCGAGCGGAACGTAGCGAATGTCGGCAAAATCCGGGTAAACGCCAAAAATTGGGCCGGAGCTTTGATAGTAATCGCTCACCGCCCGAATGTCGTTGCGCCGGATGTCGGGGGTCACGGCTTTCACATCGGGACATTGGGTGGCGATGTCATGGTAGTCGCGGTCGGTAAGGTAATACTGCCGCAGGCTGGTAAAGCTACCGTTCATGGCCGGGGCGCGACCGCCCCAGACGAACATCACATTTTCGCCCAGTTCGTCGAACTGTTTGCGGTTGCCGGAGCGAAAGCCCTCGCCCAGTCCGACCAGAAGCAGCAGCGAGCCCACTCCCCAGGCGATGCCGAACATGGTGAGAAAGGAGCGCAACTTGTGCGCCCAGAGAGTCCGCAGGGTCTGGCCAAAAATGTCGAGAAGCAGGCGCATCAGTCAGGCAAGGTCATTCATAAGCCAAGATCACTCATAGCTATGATACGTGAAGTTCGAGTACTACAGTAACGAGGTATTCCCGTCTGGCAGCAGAAAGTCCTCGCCGCCTTTCGCGGGCTGTTATATTCTGTGTGCATAGCATTCTTCTAACTTCAGCTCAAGCCCTAAGGGAACCTGCCTCGCTACTAGCTCTTCGTCTGCAGGTCAAGCATCCTAATCCCTAATGCTGGCTATGTAATCGGAGGTCTACGTGTTTACCCGAAAAATTGTGCCCCTAGTGGCGCTGTGTCTTTTGCTTCTGCCCCTGGCGGCGCAGGCGCAGAGTGCGCGCTTGAAATTCGATACCTCGAACGGCGATGAAAAGAAGGCTGGGGTGTGGGTGGACGGACAGTACATGGGCTCGGTAGACGAAGCCAACCATGACCGCAAGCTGATGGTCCTGCCCGGCAAGCACGAGGTTGTGGTGCGCCAGGCCTGGTATCAGGATTTCATCGCTGCGATTACGCTGGAGCCGGGCGAAACCCACACTTTGAAGCTCGTGATGGAAAAGATTCCGGTGCGAGTGCCGGAAGATCCCGCGAGAATGCGAATTGTTGTATACCCGGTTCGGGCCGCTGTATTTGTTGACGACCAATTTACCGGCTTGGTGAACGAGTTCAATGACTCCGGAAAGTGGCTGCTACTCGCTCCCGGACAACACAAGATCCGCATTGCTCTGCCCGGATATCAACCCTTCGAAACAATCGTGAACCTGCTGCCGAACCAGAAGATGAAAATGGAAACCAACCTGATGACAGGCAGCATTACTGAGGCTGGTTCATTGGTGAGCCCGGAGGGCGAGAAACGTCCGGAGTGACTAGCTAGCGCTGCCAACACTGCTGGAGGCCCCGGGCGGAGTCGAACCGCCGACCAACGGTTTAGGAAACCGCTGCTCTATCCAACTGAGCTACGGGGCCGGGCCTCACCGCTGATTCAGTGTACAACGTGTAGGCGCGCGCGTCCTCGCGCGTGCAGCGAGTTTACGTCAGTGCCCGTCGGCTCTTCCCTTCTTGGCTAACTCTTCAGCTCGCATCCGGGCCTGCTCTGCTGCCGGCTTGTTGCCCATCGCTTTGTAAGCTTTCGCCAGTAACTCCAGTGGCTCCGGGTTCTGCGGCTCGGATTTGCTGGTCTCTTGCAGTTGCGCCACCGCACCGGCAAGTTCGCCGTTCGCGATTTGGGCGCGTGCCGAACCGAGTTGGGCGGCGACGTTATTCGGCTGCAGCAGCAGGGCGGCTTCGAAGTGGTCTTCGGCTGCCTTTGGGTCTTTCAGCTCGAGATAGATTTGCCCCAGCATCAGATGGGCGTCCAACTGTCCCGGTGTTAGCTTTAGGCTACTTTCCAGCGCATCACGCGCACCCGGCAGATCGTGCAGCTTTTCCAGGGCCTGGCCTTTAAGAAAAGCGGCGGTTGCATCCTGGGGACGTGCTTCAATCGCGCCTTGCAGATGTTGGGCCGCCTTGGCGTAGTCGCCGGTTTGCAGTTCCAGTTCCCCCAATTGGCGCAGCGCGGTGGGCGACTTGGGATCTGCCTGCAATACCTGCTCATAATCCTGGCGCGCGTCGGCCGGGCGATTATCCTCAGCCGCCATCATCGCCGAATGCAGAAGATTCTGTTCTTCGATTTTGTCCTTGGGATCGGGCAGCGAAGAAAAATCTGATGATGCCGCCGCGGAGCCCTCGGCAGATCCTTGCCTGGCTCGAATCTCCGCCAGCACTCCGCGCGACTGCGCTACATGCGCGTCCGCCGACTTGTACTTGTTGTTCAGTTCGCCGGGATCAACCTTCAGATCATAGAGTTCGGGACGTGGCGCTTCGATGAACTTGAATCCCTCCTCGCGCACCGAACGCAACGGCGCCCAGCCGAAACGCAGCGGATAATCCGTCTCGCCGATGGCGACTCTTGGTTTCGCCTCCTCACCTGAGATGTAGGGGCTCAACGATTCACCGTCGAGTGTTTCTGGCGCTGGAGTGTTCGTAAGTTGCAGCACGGTGGGCAGAATGTCAATGGTGCGGACCTGCGCATCAATCATCCTGCCGGCATTTCTTTCGGCGGGTAACTTCAGAATCAGCGGAACATGAGTGGTGGAGTCATAAAGAAAAATTCCGTGGGTGTTTTCGTGATGCTCTCCCAAACCCTCGCCGTGATCACCCACAACTACGATCAGCGACTTGGCGTAGTCTTGATGAGCTTTGAGATAAGCAATGAAATGCGCCAGCGCGGAATCCGCGTATGCGATCTCTCCGTCGTACAAGCGGTCCTTGTAAATCTCAGAGTACGGCGGCGGCGGCTCGTAGGGATCGTGTGGATCGTAGAGGTGCACCCAAACGAACCGCGGCCCTGCGGGATGCGCGTTCATCCAGGTTTCGGCACGTTGCACAACGTCCATGCCGCGGCGCTCCAGGCGTCCCCAGCGGGATTTGCTCGCCGAATGCTCAGGAAAGTTGTCGTAATAATCGAAGCCGCGGTCGAGTCCGGGTGCCAGGGTTTTGCTGTCGAGGATCACGGCGCCGATGAACGCGGCAGTATGGTATCCCCGCTGCTGGAGCAACTCGGCCCAGGTGGGATGGGCTGGAGAAAGCGGCACGGCAAAATCAGTAACGCCATGGCTGCTGGGTAAAAGACCGGTGAGAATGCTGGTGTGCGATGTGTTGGTCACCGGACTTGGGGTGAAGGCTTCGGTGAAGCGCAGGCCATCTTTGGCAAGCGCGTCGAGGGCGGGGGTTTGGATCTTTTCGTAGCCGTAACAGTGAACGTGATCGGCGCGCAGCGTGTCAATCGTGATGAGGAAAACGTCGGGTTGCGGGCCCTCGGTTTGCGCCGCGGCAAGAGACACAGCGAGCGCAAAGCAGAGCCAAAAAGCGATACGAACGAGCCTGCAGTTCACGGTAATTCAGACTAGCACACTCTGCCGCGAGCTTCCCTTCGTGCACCTTGGTGAAGCACTTCGTGTCCTTCGTGTGATGCCTTTGAAATGGGAAGAGCGAGATCTTTCACGCGAAGGCCACAAAGGTTCTCACAAAGGTACACGAAGAGAGCAAAACTGGGTTTGTGGTTTTTCCCCGTGGTCGTGGTCCCGCGGCGGACTCCTATATAATTTTCTTCACATGCTTTCCTCCGGCTGTTTGGCATATTTGCGCCTTGCGCTCGTAACTCTGCTATCCGCCCCGCTGTTGGCCGCAGTGGACCAAACGCCCGCTTCGCCGCCCAACGTAGTGTTCATCACCATTGACACGCTGCGCGCCGACCATCTGGGTTGCTACGGCTACAAGCGAATTCACACCCCGAACATTGATGCGCTGGCCGCCGCGAGCACTCTCTTTGAGCGTGCCTACACTCCAGTTCCGGTGACGCTGCCGGCGCACACCGCCATCTTTACGGGAACCTACCCCATGTTCAACGGGATGCACGATTTCAGTGGCAACAAGCTGGGCCCCAGCCAGATCACGCTCGCTTCCCTGCTCCAGCAACAGGGATACGCTACGGGTGCGGTGCTCGGGTCCGCGGTGCTCGATTCGCGTTTTGGATTGAACCGCGGCTTCGATTTCTACTATGACCACTTCGACTTCAACCGTCTGCAGGAAGCTAATATTGAGGAAATGGACCGTCCGGGCAACATCGTGGCCGATCACGCGCTGGAGTGGTTGGGCCAGAATTATCAGAAGAAGTTCTTCTTATGGATGCACCTCTACGATCCGCATTTTCCTTACCGGCCGCCGGCTCCATACAGCGAGGAATACAAAGACCATTTATATGACGGGGAGATCGCCTTCGCCGACGCGCAGGTCGGGCGACTGCTCGATTTCTTGAAAACGAAGGGCCTTTACCAAAATGCGCTGATTGTGCTGACTGGCGATCACGGTGAGAGCCTGGGCGAACATGGCGAGTTGACGCACGGATTCTTCATCTACAACGCGACGCTGCATGTGCCCGTGCTGATTCACCTGCCGGGGCAGACGGCTGCAAAGACGGTTTCCGAGCCCATCAACCTGGTTGATCTGATGCCCACCGCCCTGCGTGTTTTGAAGTTCGATGTGCCCGGCCAGGTGCAGGGCCGGGATCTGTCGCCGCTCATGAGCGGCAAAGAGACTCTTTCTCCGGCGTCGCTCTACGCGGAAACTTTTCTACCGCGGTTACACTTTAACTGGAGCGAGCTGCGCGGCGTCGAAACCGAGAAGTATCACTTCATTTCTGCGCCGAAGCCTGAGCTCTACGACTTGTCCAAAGATCCAGGTGAAACGCAGAACCTGTATTCGGAGAAGAAGGCGGTTGCAGAAGAACTGCATGCGCGGCTGGAGGCGATAATCCGGCAGTACAGCGCCAGCCAGGAGATGGCCGAGAAAACCGGCCTCGATCCGGCACTCATGGAGCGGCTGAAATCGTTGGGCTACGCGGGTTTCTCGGGTGGCGGCAACCCGGCGGCCACTAGCCAGTCGTTGCCTGATCCCAAGGACCGCTTGCAACAGTATCTCTTGATCTCGGACGCGATGGCGGAGAGCCAACACGGGCAGTATGAAGCCTCCGCCGCGAAACTCAGTCAGGTGCTCAAAACGGATTCCAACTCGATCCCAGTGCACTATTTGCTCGGCTTGGATTATTCGCGGTTGCGCGATTTTCCGAGAGCGATTGGCGAGTTTCAGCAGGTGCTGCGGCTCAGTCCGGATTATGCTCTCGCAGTCTTTGACCTGGGGATGGCGTATGCGCACAGCGGCGACTTCGACAATGCCATCCAGACATTGAAGCACGCGCTGCAACTGGACAGCACCAATTTCACCGCGGCCTATAATTTAGGAGTCTCTTACCTGCAAAAGCAAATGATCCCGGAATCGGTGGCCGCGTTTCGCCAGAGTACGGAGATCGCCCCGGACTATGCCCCAGCACACCGCTCGCTGGGCGAAATGCTTCTCTACGAGCAACAAACGGACGAAGCCGTGAGCGAACTGCGCCGCTCGGTTGAACTAGACCCGCAGGATCCTTCCAACCACGCTGCGCTGGCAAAAGCGCTGGCTGCGAAGGGGCTGAACCAAGAATCCCAAGCCGAGTTGCAGAAGGCGCAAGAGCTGCGCTCCCGTTGAGGCCCTGCGCGAACATTGTGAAAGCACTCCTTTATTTCCTATTGGGCATTGCGGGCACGACCGCCCAAGCCGCGCCCCCCCGCAGACCCGCGCCCAACGTGCTTCTTGTGACCATTGATACAGTGCGCGCCGACCACCTGGGCTGCTACGGAGACAAGGAAATTCAGACCCCGACGCTTGACTCTCTAGCCCGCGACGGTATCGTTTTCGAGCGCGCGATTTCTCAGGTGCCCCTTACCTGGCCGTCTCATGCGGTGATTCTCACCGGTACTTATCCATTTCAAAACGGGGTGCAGGATTTCACCGGGCAGCCGCTGGAGCCGCGCTTTCGCTCTATAGCGCAGGCGTTTCAGAAGAATGGATACGCCACCGGCGCCGTGGTCAGCGCGTTTGTGCTTGACCGTAGTTGGGGCCTGGCGCGCGGTTTCGACTTCTACGACGACAGCTTCAGTCCGCAAGCCTTTGCTCACCGCGACCTCGGACTCGTGGACCGTCGCGCGAATGAAAGCGTCACCCGCGCGTTGACTTGGCTGCAGAAAAATCCGCGGCGGCCGTTTTTCTTCTGGCTGCATCTTTACGACCCTCACAGTCCCTACGACCCGCCGGAGCCGTATCACACGCTGTACCACAGCCATCTTTATGACGGCGAAATTGCTTATGCCGATCATGAGCTGGGCCGGCTGATCGCATGGCTCAGGCGGGCGCAGATCTATGACAAGACGCTGATCGTATTTCTCAGCGACCACGGTGAGTCGCTGGGAGAACATGGCGAAGATGAGCACGGTTTTTTCGTTTACAACTCCACGGTGCGTGTTCCGCTGATCGTCAAACCGCCTGCTGGGAGCGGCTTGCGACCAAGTCGGGTCGAACGACCGGTCGAAACTGCATCCGTGGCGCCCACCTTGCTGCAATCAGCCGGCCTGAAAGACATAATCGAAGACCAGTTTGCGGCGCGCGGTCTGTTTGCCAGAGGCGATGAAGGAGAAGCGGCCTACAGCGAAACTTTTTATCCCTTCAGTTCCTTCGGCTGGAATCCGCTGCACGCGTTGCAGACGGCGCGCTATCAATACATTGAGGCGCCCCAGCCGGAACTGTACGACCTCGCCGCCGATCCAGGGGAGACGCATAATCTCGCCGCGGAACAAACCGCGACTGTTGCCGTGTTCAAGGAAAAATTACAGCAACGTCTGGCGCAGCGGCCATTCTCTCCAGATGCCAATGAAAAGAGCGCCGCCAGCCTGAATCCTGACGCGCTGGAAAAGTTGCGGGCACTCGGCTATGTCGCCTACCGCGCGCCGGTTTCCGCGGAGGCGCTGGCGGCGGGCTTGCCCGATCCTAAAAGCAAGCTGTGGGAATTCAATTCCATTCTGCATGCCGAGGACGCGCTGCGCGCCGGCGACGTGGCCAAGGGAGAGTCGCTGCTTCTGCAGGTGCGCGCGAAGAACCCGCAGATGTATATCGTCCCTTTTATTTTGGGCGAGACCGCGCTGGGCCAGGAGAAATGGGATGAAGCCGCTACTGAGTTGCGCAAATGCCTTGATCTTAATCCTCATTTCGACCAGGCCATGCTCGGCCTGGCGCGCGCCCTGATCTTCCAGGGCAAGGCGGACGAGGCCAAACAGTGGGCGCAAAGTGCGATCCACTACAATCGCGAGAATTACCGCGCCTGGTACCAGCTGGGATTTATTGAAGCACGCAGCGGCGACCCTGCGGCCGCGGCCGGCGATTATGAGAAAGCAATTTCCATCCAGGGCAATTTTGCGCCGTTGCAGCGCGATTTGGGCCTGCTTCAATTCGAGGCGGGTAACTACCCCGAGGCTGCGAAACATCTCTTCCGGGCCATCGCTTTGGGCATGAATGATGCCGTTCTCTACAATGACTTAGGGATTTGCTATAGCCGCACTGGGCGCCAGCAAAAGGCCGTTGACAGCTACAAGCGGGCGTTGCGTCTGGATGCGAGCTTGCCGCAGGCCCACCTGAATCTTGGGTATGCCTATGAGCAACTCAACCAGAGGAGCCTTGCAAATCAGGAGTATCAGCGAGCCTGCCAACTTAAGACAGAACTATGTGAAATGATCAAACAGCACCAGCATTAGCAATCGTTTAGTTTGGAACCGAGGCCGGGGCTTTAGGCGGGGCGTCCAATCGCTGCAGCAGCTGTTTCGCCTGGGCATTGAAAGCACTACCGGGGAAGTTACTCACAAAATCGCGCAACTCGGCCGAAGCCTCCCCTTTGCGTCCCTGCTTTAACAGCAGGTTCACCAGTTGCAGCCGCGCTTGCGCCATGGAGGGGTCGAACTGGATCGCCCGCCGCAGGCCAGCCTCCGCCTCCGGGAACTTCCCCAGACGCAGATTCAGCGACCCCAGCAGGAACTGGCCCAGCGCCGATTCGGGCTGACGACGCGTGCCCTCTTCTAGGTATTGTTTAGCATCGGATAGCTGGCCGGACAGCATGCAGACGTTGCTAAGGTTGAAATACGCCGCCGCATCACTCTGATTGAGATTGACCACCTTCTGGAATTCCGCACGCGCATCGCTGAAGTCGGACTTGCTTAGATAGGCGGATCCCAGGTTGTTGTGTGCGAAATAGTAGTCCGGAGCGATCGCGATCGCCTTTTGATAATGACCGATGGCCTCATCGCGTTTGCCTGCGGCGTCCGCTTCCTGTCCCTTCTTGAATTCCTTGACCGCTGCTTTTGGAAAGTGCGGAGAGTATTCGCGCGCGTCAACCATATTGAGATTGGAGCCGGACGGCTGCGGCGGAGGTTGCGTTGATGCCGTGTTCTTTGGGACGAGCGTGATATCAACAAAAACCACCGACGACATACTGGTGTCTTCGATCACAGCCAGCTTCTGCACCGGTTGATAGTGGTCGTCTTCGACGCTGACGGTATAGGGATTGGGGGCCAGACCGTGGAAGCCAAACTCTCCCTCCGAATCTGTGTAGGCGCTTTCCATGTTGGCCCCGCGGAATTGCAGATTCACCAGAATCCTCTGCGGAGGCGCATCGCCACGTTCGACGCGGATTCGGCCGATGATGGAGCCTAGCGCCTGCTGTGCCGCAGCTGGCGGTACTACCGCCAGCGACAGCGCTGCCATCCCGGCGGCAAACCACAACCGGCCCCGGAATTTGTGCCGACCTGTGGCCAGCCTCCTGGCAACGATCATGGGCCACCAACCGAAAGAAAAATAGGGCTCGCCCGTACGGACAAGCCCCATGTTATGCCTGATGTGCGGACGACGGCTAGAAGCTGAAGTGCAAACCAAATTGCATGTTGCGGGCATTCAGCGTCCCGGCAGCCTGACCGAAGGCGCCGTCACTTACCTGATTATGCGCCCCGCCGCCGTTGACTGCGAGCAGGAAGTTGGCGCGGTTGAAGATGTTAAACGCCTGCCATTCGAACTTCATATTCACGCGCTCGGTGAGCTTGAAGGTCTTGGCCAGCGTCATATCGGAATACCACTGGCCAGGTCCAAGCCACTGATTGCGATGCATGGTGCTGACGCAGCCCAGGCAGGGGGCGGAAAGAACCGGCAGGTTCGACTGGGTCGCGGTACCGGTACCGCAGGTGCTTCCCGTATTGGAAAACGCGAAGGTACCCCCGCACCAACCCTGCTCCCATGTAGACCGGGAGACATTCAGCGTCGAGGACGAACTCTGCGGACGGTCATTCTCGCCATTGTCCAGGTTCCAGTCACCGCCGATGTTCGTGCAGTTGCCGGAGTTCACATCGGCTGCCGAGCAGGGCACCTGCGTTGGGCTGCTGAGTGAGCTCGTCTCCACCAAGTCGGCCGGTCCGATGCCGTCGCCCGCATAGGGCTCCCAGTGAGCGCCGGACTGGAACGCCCAAATGCCGTTATACGACCATCCGCCGGCAATTGCCCCTAGCGCCCCGGTAAGGCGCTGGCCGGGCAGCTGGATTACGTAATTCAACACCAGGCGGTGGCGGATATCGAAGATGGAGTTTCCCCAGTCGAGGTGGGGATCGGTCTGATCGGTAGTGAAGCCCTCGCCCCCGGCAGAGCCGTTCGCGGTAGTAGCACCGCTGTGCCACGTGGAACCGTTGTCGAGAGAATGGCTGTAGGTGTAATTGACGTTGAACAAAACGCCGCGGCTCATCTGCTTTTTCAAGGAAACCTGCAGGCCACTGTAGTCGGAGTTCACGGAGTTCTCCCATGTCCGCAGTGATCCGTAGTTTGCGTTGGGTAGGCCGCTGGGATCCACGTCGGTAGTCAAACCGCAAAGCTGCCGGCCCAGGTTGTCGGTTACGCATGAGCCTGCAGGGAGCACGCCGCCGGGTGAACGGTTGATATTTTCGGCCCGGAACAGGTCGTGGCCGGTTGTCCCCACGTAGTCTATTTCTATGGTGGTCTTAGTCAGGATCTCCCGCTGAATGCTCAAGAAATAGTTGTAGACATACGGATCTTTAACGCCTTGCGGCAAGACAATACCCGTGAGGTATGCCTGGTCCGGATTGCCCGAGAACCACCCGGTAATGTTGCCTGTAGCCTGCGCTCCGAGAGTTCCCATGCCGGGATTGCTGCCTGGGCCAGTGTAAGTTGGTGTCGCCCCCGAGGGCGCGCAAGTGCCGCCGCCGCACGTGGTCGGGCCGTAAACAATCGTCGCCGGGGCAAAAATCGGCAGCAACGCGTTCGAAGCGAGGTTAAAGGAGTAGTAAGGGGGATTCCAACGCGAGTTGGATAACGGGTTGTACAGCGTGCCTTCATAGGAGAGACCGAAGCCGCCGCGCAGGGAAGTCTTGCCGTCGCCGAAAACGTCCCAAGCGAAACCCACGCGCGGACCGAAATCCTTGAAGCGATTTGGCCCTAGGCGGTCGGACGGGGCGAAACCGCCGGGACCGCACACTCCGGCCAGCACGACGGTACTGGGGTTAGCAGGGTTGCAGCCGGGTGTGCCCAGCGGTGCGTTGGCATTCTCCAATTGCTGGACGATGCCCGCACCCGACCCCAATTCGAAGGTGGTCGCCAGATTGTTCTCTTCCGTGTGGCGAGTATAAAGATCCCAGCGCAAACCGAGGTTCAAAGTAAGCCGTTTGGTGGCCTTCCAGTCGTCCTGGAAATAAGCACCGATCTCCCAGTTACGGAAGTGACGAATATTCGTTTCCAGCTGGGATTGCCCGTTGCCGCCATTGGCAAAACCGGGATTGACGCCTGCAATCTCTGCTCCCGGAGCATCGGCCGCAAAATAGAAAGGATCATTGAACAGGTAGGATGGCCGGGCCACATTGAACTCACTGTTTTCAAGATTGCGGCGAAGATCCGCCCCAATCTTCAGGTTGTGGTTCCCATGGCTGATTGAAACCATGTCGCCATAGCTATATTCGTGGTCCTTAAAGAACTGCGGGTAGCCGTTATACGAACCGAACGATGCCGTGCCATCAAGAATAGAAATCGCCGGCACGCCCGGCAGGGAGGTCGTAATGGCCAGGTTGTTCTGCGTGTAACCCAGGCGGAATTCGTTCAGGACTGTGGGAGAGAAGGTGTGCACGTAACTAAACTGACCGTTGGGATCAAAGTTCCTGTCTGGGTTGGAAAAACCGCGCGTGCAGTATGAGTAACACGGGCCGTACTGATCGGTGGTGTGCAGCCAGTTGAACTGCGCAAACATGCGGTTACTGGCATTCCAGTTGTAGTCGAGGCGGCCCGTGGCTTCGTTGCCGTTGAAAAGGTTGCCCAGCGACTGGGTCTGGGAACCGAATATCGCCACTGAGTTGTTCTCAAAGGGCAAAAGGTCGCCGGGTCCTGCCACGAAGCTTGCACCCGGGATACCGCGTGCCCCGATCGTACCAACGAAAGGAGCGCCGGGCGTATTCCCGCAGCCCATGCTCTGCATCGCGGAAATGTCGTAGGAGGTGGCGCCGAGAATCGGTTGTAACTTGGTCCCGATGGATCCAAATCCGGCCGGATAACTCAAGTCGCACATCTTTTGGGCAAAGGCGGTGGCGGTGGAATCCATGGCTCCTGTGAACCCAATGTAATTGTCCAAATCGACAGATGGCGTGCCGGGAACCGCCGGAGGGAAGTTCTTATACAGAAGGGCCGCCACAGAACCCGGCGCACCCTGCTCGACTGCCTGCTCCCACTGTGGCGACTCTACAATTACCGTCTCTGGTGTACCGATGGTCTTGAAGCGATCACCCTGGTAAGAGCCGAAGAAGAACAGCTTGTCTTTCACAATGGGACCGCCGATGGTTCCGCCGAACTGATTGAAGTGCAGACCCGGCTTGGCCACGTTCTGCTGGTTCAAGAAATACTCGTTGGCATCCAGAGCGTTATTGCGGATATACTCCCAGATGCTGCCATGGAAGGCGTTGGTACCGGATTTTGTTACTAGATTATTGATGCTGCCGGCGCTGCTGCCGTATTGAGCGGACATGTTCAGTTGCAGCTGTTGAAACTCCGCCACCGTATCCTGAATCGGAACATTGTTCACGCCACCGCTTAAGTCTTTATTGGACACGCCATTGATCAGGAAGCCATTAAAATCCTCGCGTACGCCGTTGACAACCGTGTCGTGGCCAGCCTCGAAGTCTACGCCCATCACGTTGACCGCGCCGGGCGCCATCTGCATCAGGTCGTAAACATTGCGTCCATTGAGCGGGAGATTGGCGATCTGGGTAGAGGTAATAGTCGTGGAAAGCTTGGCTTCTTCGGTGTTCACCGCCGAGGCTTCACCCGTGACCTCGACAATTTCCTCCGTACGCCCTAACTCCATCTTGAAGTCCAGACGAGCGGTGACCCCGGCGTCCAAGGTCACGCCGGTGTTGCTGGTCGTCTTGAAACCGGAAGCCGACACCGAAACCTTGTACTTTCCCGGGGGGAGTTCCTTAACGATGTACGCACCAGTGGCGTTGGTGGTCGTGGAGACTGAGAGGTTCGTTCCCAGGTTGATGATGGTCACCTTCGCGTTGGGGATAGCGGCGCCCGACGGATCGGTGATTGTGCCGGCAAACTGGCCGTTCTGGATCTGGGCTACAACACAGAGGCATAACAGCACGACGCATGACAGAACCAGACAGAAACGAATCTTCATCATTGTCCCTACCCTCTCGCGCACGGAAGTTGTGGAACGCAAATGCAAGAACCCGGCTACCGCATCAAATCAAAATAAGGAACACCAAAAGGTGGGCGCCATTTTGACCGCACCTTTTGAAATTGTCAAGCTATCTTATTGATTTGTCTCGATAACCTACCCGAGCCAGCTCCCCGGTGACCATCCCATGCCGAGCCCGGATTGACTCTTACTGGCACGTGGCTAACCAAAATGAGTGTCTATTCGGCTCAATAACTTGCGTTGTCCTAGTAGTTTTACACTACGTAGAAGCGGAGAATAACGGGGCTTGTGGATACAGAATTTGGAATATCCCGAGGTTGGAATTTGTGGTTTGAGCGTTCGGAAACACGGGCAAGAAGGGTTTGCCTCTGGCTAATTCCGCACTCGCCTTGCGGCGCCCGCTTGGTGCCCCGAGCGCAAGATCAGCCCTGCGGCTTCCTTAATCACCAGTTCCTGGTCGGCTGCTTGAGGCCCGAGCCTGTCTACAATCCCCGAGGGCCAGCGGATCACGATTGACTGGATCTCGGTTGCCCCGCCCAGGCCGAAGTGCAAGCGCGGGTCGCTGGCAGATTCGAAACTGGAGTTGGCGCGGACCTCCGCGGTTTGAGTGACTCCGCCAGCTTTGATTTCCACGCGTGCGCCAAAGCCGTCGCGGTTGGAGCGAGTTCCAATCGTCTTGATCGTCAGCCAGTGGCCGAGCGGCGCGGTCCGGTTGCGCAGCAGCAACGGAGAACCGTCGAGCACGCTGACCAATAGATCTACCGCGCCGTTGTTCCAGAAATCCGCCGTGGCCGCGCCCCGGCCCACGTAGCGGCGGCTCAGGGCCGCTCCTGCGTGGCCGCCAATCTCGGCAAACTTCCCATCCTGCAGATTGTGAAACAGCAGCGGGCGCTCGGCATAGGTCACGCCGAAAGAACCCTGTTCGACCTGCGGATTTACGTGCCCATCGGCGATGAAGATATCGGGCCAGCCATCGTTATCGAAGTCCAGAAATTTGATTCCGAAACCGAGGAAAGGAACGCTGATCGGACCGAAGCCGGAGGGGCCAGCCATGTCGGTGAATTCGCCGTTGTGGTCGTTGTGGTAGAGGTTGTTGGTGTCGTCGGAAAAATCCGTCTTGGCAATGTCAGGCCAACCGTCGCGATCGTAGTCGGCAGAATCAATCCCCATGCCTGCTTGCTCGCGGCCATCGCTGCTGTAAGCCACTCCCGCGTTCACTCCGACTTCTGTAAAGCCGCCTCTGCAGTCGCCGTGGTAGAGCAGGCTGGGAGAAGAATCGTTGGCGACATACAAGTCCGGGCAGCCGTCGAGATCAAAGTCCAGCCAGAGAACGCCAAGACCGTAGTAAGCACCCGGATCAATATTGAGCTTCTCGGAAACATCGGTGAAGGTGCCATCTCCGTTGTTGTGATAGAGACGGTCGCGCGAACCTTTCAGTCCGCGCGGTCCACAGGAAACCGGAATGCCCCGATACTGGCAGAACGGCCCTTTGCCGAACTCCGGCAGGTGATCTAGATCCAAGTCCACGTAATTGGCGATGTAGAGATCGAGATAGCCGTCGTTGTCGTAATCGCCGAACGCTGCGCTGGTGCCCCAGCGTCCAGCATTGCCCACCCCGGCCTGGGCGGTGACATCGGTGAAGGTGCCGTTGCCGTTATTGCGGTAGAGCACGCCGCCATCGAGATAATTGATGTACACGTCTTCCCAGCCGTCATCGTCGTAGTCGCCTACGGCGGCGCCGAATCCCCATCCGCAATGGTTCAGGCCCGCTTTGGCTGATACATCGGTGAAGGTGCCGTCGTGGTTATTGCGATACAGCTTGCTGGGATGGCACTTCCCTGCCCGCAAATCTTCCAGCGTGCTGCCGTTCACCAGCAGAATGTCCATCCAGCCATCGTTGTCATAATCAAAGACGGCAATGCCGCCGCACATCGAGTCCATGATGTAGAGCTTCTCCGGACCGCCGCAGGTGAGATGGAAATTTAGGCCTGCCACGCGGGCGACATCTTCAAACGATACCGCGCCCGGAGATGCGCTCTTGGCGGCAGGTTGCAGTGATCGCCTGGATATTGCCTGGCGCGCCTGGGCGGAAGTGGTTTGCGGGTGCGGGGCCCAAAGCCACAGCCCAGTCGCCAAGAAACATGCAGCGCCCAAACGCCATTTGGCCATCACTGAGGACGCCCCGTCGCCATGCCGCCGGTCACCGGTTGCGCCTTTTTCAAATCTGCAAAGATTTCCAACTCTCGCTTTGCATCGTCTTTGCGATCCATCTTTTGAAAAGCGCGAGCCAATTGGTAGTGCGGGCTGGGGTCATCCGGCTTGAGTTCGATGGCATGGCGCAGCGGCGCCACTGCGGTCTCCGGGTCATTCTGGAGTATCAGGGCTTTGCCCAAATCATAGAATGTGTCCTCATTTTGAGGATCAAGCTCGGCAGCTTGCTTCAAATGCGAAACCGCCGCTGTGTAATCTCCTGCCTCCAGCTGGCAGTGTCCGAGCTGATAAAGAACAGAAGGATTTCTCGGATTGTTAACGATCTCCTTTTCGTACTCCGCGATCGCCGGCTGATTGCGTCCCAGGCTGGCGTAAGCAAACGCCAGGTGATAGTGGCCCAGGGGTATTCTTGGATCGAGGCGCAGAGCGGTCTCGAATTGCTCGATTGCCTGCTCGGTGCGATTGGTATTTTGATAGGCACGGCCGAGAAGCACGTGGGCGATGGCATGCTTGGGATCGAGGTCTATAGCCCTCTCCAGCTCTTTTGCGGCGTCGGAATATTGCGAACTCGAAAGCAGGACGAGCGCGATGTCAAAGTGAATATCGAACTCCGAGCTGTCTGCACTCTCTGATCGGCGCAGCGATTCCAGCGCTTCCGGGTTGCGGCCTTGCTTGAAATAGACCAGCCCCAACCAGTGCTGAATTTGCGGATCGCGCGGCCAGCGGGCGGCGGCGGACTCTCCGACTGCTTCGGCATCGTCGAGGCGGTTCTGCTCAAGCTCGCTGAGCAGTAGCCCGCGATTGGCCTCAATATTTTCCGGCGCCAATTGACGCGCTTTCTCGAAGCTGGCCGCGGCCAATTCGTAGTTGTCGGCATCCAGAGCGCTCTGCCCTCTGCCCAGAAGCTGGGACAGCTCCGACGATGGCGACTGAGCAGCCGCCGGGACAAACATCAGGAGCAATATGATAACAATGCAGGCACACGCGTCCTCGCGCATGCGGGAGGGTGCCGAAAATCGTGGACTGTACTTCATGTATAAGCCTTCCCCGCGGCAATTCAGAGACCCGGCGCGAAACTGAAGGGACGGTGCTTTTCAATCCTCACGGGGCAAATTCTGACACTACCGCGCCGGGAAAACGGTTGCAAGCCCAGCCAAAAGATACTAACGTTACGGGGCTAAGACGGCGAGGTTTGAGTATGAATTCGTATTTAGCCCGGTGGCTCCGCTTGATGGGGCTGTTGCTGACCATTTGCGCCGCATCCAGCGCTGGCTGGGCCCAGGCTCCGGCCTCCTCTTCGGCAGTGCCCCCGCCCACGATTCGGGTCACAACCCACTTGGTGCTGGTGGATGTCGTGGTCACAGACAAACAGGGCAATCCCGTCAATACGCTTCGCCCGGAAGACTTCGTGGTCGAAGAGAACGGCAAGCCGCAGAAAATCTCGATGTTTGTGAAGGCCGGGAGCACCACCTCGTCAGCGCCGGCCCTGCCTCCGGGGATTTACTCCAACCGCCCGGAATATCGTTCTGCTGGCCCGATCACCATGTTGCTGCTAGATGCGCTGAACACTGAATTCAAAGATCAGGCCTACGCACGGCTACAGATGCTGCGCTTTGTGCAGCAGCAATACAAACCGGGCGAGCGGATGGCGATTTTCACCCTGACGGGTTCCCTTGGGGTGCTGCAGGACTTCACTACTGACCCGCAAATTTTGTACACCGCCCTGCAGCGATACAAGCCCCAGCCTAAGGAGTTTGCCAGTGCTGCCCAACCCACGCAAAGCGGGGAGGGCGCAGCCACAACTTCCCAGGTCGTTGCCGACCTGGATCCTGCCACCGCCCCGCTCAGTGATAGCGCTGCAGCCGTCGCTGCTTTTGCCGGTGCCCAGGTAGCCTACGCTGAGGACCAAAGAGCTGTCATCACGCTCAACGCGCTCAACAGTCTGGCCCGAATTCTGGGCGGAGTTCCGGGGCGGAAGTCAGTGATCTGGGTCACTGGCGAACTACCCTTCTCTCTGATTCCAGAAAATCGCACCGTGACCGAAGCTGAACTGGGAGAAGACTTGCCCAGTTTGAACACGCGCCGCGTCGAGCAGCACGCAGCAGGCAATACTGCAGAATTCTTCCGGCAGGCCCACGCTGAAGAGATTCGCGAAACTGCAGCCCGCCTCTCCAGCGCACAGGTGGCCATTTATCCCGTGGACGCTCGCGGCCTCTCCATTTCCACCGACGTTGATGCGCAGGAAATCATGCGCGAGATGGCCCGCGAAACCGGAGGACGCGCTTACGTCAATCAAAACGAAATCAAGGATGGGGTGGCCCGTGCCTTCGACGACGAATCCGCCACCTACACCCTCGGCTACTATCCCGAGAACAAGAAATATGACGGAAAATACCGCACCATCAAAGTCAAGGTGAACCAGAGCGGATTGGAACTGTTTAATCGTCGCGGCTACTACGCCATTGATCCCACCCAGATCAAGGGCTACAACCCGGAGCGGGATGTGTCGTCCGCGTTGTCGGACGCCTCGGTCGCGACCCAAGTTTCATTCACCGCGCGCGTGGTGCCGCCTACGGCCAACAAAGGGAAACTCGGGGTCGATTTTCTGGTTGACGCTAATACCATCTCCGCCGAAGACGCCTCCGGCGGCAAACGGTTGAACGTCGTTTTCTACGCCAGCGTCTTTTCGCCGCAGGGCAACATGCTGGGCGATCACAGCATGAAAGTGGATCAGACTTTCAGCAACGACGTCTATCAGCAGATCCTCCAGCATGGAATGCTCATGCACATGGATCTGGATCCGAAAGCGGGCGGCAACCAGGTGAGGCTGGCGGTACAGGACATTCGTACCGGGCTGGTGGGAACAATCAGCGCTCCGCTCGCAGCGCCGTAAGTGTCACATTCGTTCTGATTGCGCGTTAAGCCACGGGCGGTGAGGATTCCGCCCGGCATCTTTCGGCTTGCGCCTGCAAGCGCAAAAACAACATATAGAGCACAATGGCCAGGTTGACCGTCAGGATGGCGGCGCGAACCGCGGTCACCCGCCGGGCCAATTCGTAAATCTCAAAGGGCAGGTAAACCGCGCCGGAGACGAAGGCCACCCATTCAGCCCAGGGGCGCGCCCACCACAGCCCGAAGGCTTCCACGAAGCGCAGACTGGAATAGAGAATGCAGCCGACCGCAACCAACCACAGCTTTTCGTCCCGTACGCGGTCCGCCAGCCTCAGAAAAACCTCCCAATAATGGTGGGTGTGGTGGATGTGCAACAAGCGCAGGAGACTGCCCGATACGTCCCAAACATCGCGGTGCGCCAGCGAAAGGAGGCCCACCGCCGCCAGCAGCACGACCAGGCCTTTCGCCATTTCGAACGACGCCACCAGGCGCAGCACAGGCAACTGCCGTTTCTCCACGCATAGCCGGGCGCGCGAACCAAACAGCATTGTGGGAATCTTCCTCAAGTTCTGCCGCCGCGGCAGGCTAAGGCGTTCGTTGGCGCACGCTGGCGCGTAATTCCTGCACAATTTCGGCGGCGGCCTGGCGCGCCGGCTCGTGCTGCGTGACATCGTAGGAGATGGCGCCCACGCGGGCGTGTCCCCCGCCGCCGTAGCGTTCGCAAATCTTGGCCAGGTTCACCAGGCCCTCGGCATCGGCCCAGGGATTCGAACCCACAGAAACCTTCACCCGGAAGGCGCTCTTGCTCAAGCCTACGCTGTACAGGGACTCTGGGTGCAGGTAATAAGGAATGAACTTATTGTAGCCTTCCAGGTCCTGGTCAGTGACATCGAAGAAGATTGTGCCCTCTTTGAACTCGGTCCGCTCTCGCAGCACGCCGATCGAACGCTGGTGCCGCTCCAGAAGCGGAGGCAACAGCGGGGCGACGAACGGGGCTTCCAGAATTTCTGCTAGGGGCTTGGTGGCCAGCAGCGGGATGAGCCTGGGCACAAATTGGTAATTCTGCGCCGACTCAATCACCATGGTCAGCTTCATGGCGGGCTCTTTCATTTCAACCGCGGTGCGAGCGTCGGCGTAAAGCGCGCCGTCAATGATGTCGGTCCAGCGAATGAGTTCCTGCACCGGCGTGGGATCGAACCCAAAGTGCTGTTGTGCCACCATGGCGATAAAGCTGGTGCACGATTTGAAGTCCGGATCGTAGAACTTGTGGTTGCTCTGGTCCTGCTCGAAATGAGCGGCGTCGGCCGGCGTGAGAAACGCGCTCTGATGATGATCGAACCACCAGGTGATTTTTGGAGAGCTCGAGTACTTAAAGTCTACGATGACGTTTTCATCGCCATCGAACTGCTTTTCGTCGAACAGCGCCCCAGCCCGATGCAGCAGGCCGGAGTAAACATACTCGACATCGCTGCGAATGCGCTCCTGGTAAAAGCGAGAGAACAGCGCGGCCGATGAAGCCCCGTCGAAGCACTTGTCGTGATAAAAGACCCGGACTTTCAAATGGCCCCTTGGACCTGGCTGACCTACCCGAGCACCAGGATCGAAAATGGCAAAGAAGATAGGAATGCCATTGTCAGGAAGGTTCTGTCAAGCGAAGCTGTTGCTATTTTCCTGCAAACTTGAGGATGCCCAGGATTTGCTTTCTCCACGAGCTCGGCGGCGTTGCTCGGCGATCTCTGCGATTTAAGATTTTCGGTCTGTGCGGCCCCTCCAGGATTATAGAAGGCAAGGTCGCAAAAAAGCCGCATCCACGGGAAACAGAGAATACTGGGAACGCAAAGAAGAATGCGCCTACATGTCGGGCCGCCGTCCCGCGGGCAGAGTGCCGCGCGGGACGGCGGCTCTACAGAACTACATGGCGTTGGCTTGCTTCTCCGCCAAATCGCCGATGATGGGCAGCTTAAACATTTGTCCCTGGTTCGCCTTGATCAGCAGGATGATCCACAGGATCAAGCCGCCCAGTCCAAGCAGGGGCCAAATCACCAACGTTAGCCAGCCCAACACGGGGATCGCGGCAATGAAGCTCAGTGCAACCCAGATCACGATCCACGCCACGCAGAAGAAAATGTTCTGAAAGGAGTGGAAGCGGACAAAGCGACTCTTGTTATAGGGCTCCATCACTAGAAAAACAATCGCCGGAATGATCGTGACATAGGCCAACATGCCAGCCACATTGTCGGTCAACCCTCCACCGGTGGCCACAGGGGCTGCCGCCGGTGCGGCCGCGCTTACCGGGCGACCACAAGCCGGACAGGCCGCTGCTCCGTCCGGCAACTGCGCTCCACATCCGCTGCAAAACGCCATATAGAGTCCCTCCCAAGCATTTGGGTTTCACTGCCAAAGCAGGCTGGAAACGCAGATCAGCCCTTAAAGAAATCTTCGCGGCAAGTTACCAGAATCACCGAGACAAGGCAATCGGAAATGCACCTTAGTTGCCCTCGCCGAAGGAGTGCTCCTTGGCAACTACAAGGCCCGCTTACGGTTCGGCGACCGCTTGACGCCCGGTTGCGGCAGGAGTACCGTAACCAGCACTTTCTGCGGCGCTCCTGCCTGCGTCGGGCCGGAGCGGAGCGACCGCTCCTGTGGAGGAATTCTCCCTCGTGTTTTGCAAGCACTGCGGAAACGCTCTTGCGGAAGGCGCACAGTTCTGCGGGGCCTGCGGGAAAGCCCAAAGCGACCCGTTGGCGGCGTCTCCGTTTCTCGCTACGGCCAGCGCTGCCGCGCCGCCCGGCCCGGGCCCCACCAGCGGCAAGGCCATCGGCAGCCTGATTTGCGGGCTGATGTTCTTCGTGTTTCCCATCAGTATCGCCGCGATCGTTCTGGGGCACCTCGCGCTTTCTGAAATCAAGAAGAGCGCGGGCCGCATCAAAGGCGAAGGGATGGCGATGGTTGGCCTGGTTCTGGGCTATACAGGAATCGCTTTCATCCCCATCGTTTTGATCATCGCGGCGATTGCGATTCCCAATCTCCTACGGGCACGCGTTAAGGCGAACGAAGCCGCGGCGGTGGCCACGATTCGCAGCCTGAATGTGGCGGAACTCACTTATGTGAATTATCACAAGGACACCGGCTTCACCTGCTCGCTTGCCGATCTCCATCAGGCCGGACTCATCAACAGCACTCTGGCCGGCGGCCAACGCACCGGGTATGCCTTCGTAATCGAAAATTGCCGCGCGGAGACCCCCGGTGGGCCGAATACCAAATATCAGGTTGTGGCATTTCCCGTGCGCTATAACCAGACCGGCGAGCGCGCCTTTTGTTCCAACGAATCTGACGTCATACGAGTGAACCCGGCAGGCTCGCCCCAGGACTGCCTGGAAAGGGGCGAAGAGCTGCAGTAGGGTGCGGCACATCTCAGCCGCAGATCAGGCGAAGCGGCCAACTGCTGCGCAACTTTTCAGTTGGAGGTGCGCAGACCGTTCTTTTTGCGGCAGTCTTCGCAGACTCCATAAATCTGAAAGGTGTGGCGGGTGGTGAGGTAGTTGTGTTGGCGGCCGATTTCTTCCTCCAGCTTTTCCACTTGCGGCAAAAAGAATTCCACCGAACTGCCGCACTCGGTGCACACCATGTGGTGATGATTGCGGCGGTTGTACTGGTGCTCGTAGCGGGCGATGCCATCGTGGAACGCGACTTCGCTGGCCAGTCCGCATTCCGCCAGCAGCTTGAGTGTGCGATAGACAGTGGTGAATCCAATCCGCGGATCTCTCTTCTTCACCAGTTGCGCCAGTTCGTCGGTAGAGAGGTGTTCGCGAGTCTCGAGAAAAGTACGCAGAATGGTGTCGCGCTGCTCAGTGTGTTTCAGCCCCACGCGCTTCAGATGGCGGTGCAGAATCTCCTGCGCTTCGCGCATCATCTCCCGCGAGATGTTGGGCTGATCGTCAATGCGCTTCGGCAGCATGGGGTGGAGACCATTCTAACAATGGTGTGGCCGCTCGCTGGAGCAACTTCAAGCCGACCGCGGACCTACGCGGATGCATGCGCATTCCACGCCCAAGACCGCCAAATGAAAAATATGCCTTCGGAGACAAAGGTGGGGCATCCGTTTACCTCCCCAGGATTTGTGTAGCCCCGTTCTCTCCCCTAGAATGACTCCACCGGAACTAGCTATGGCGACCTCAACTATCCCCGTTTCTGTGCGCACCTCGCGACGCTGGATTTGGCGCACACTCGCCATTTTGCTGGCGTTGCTGGTGCTCGCGGTGCTGGGCCTCTGCGGATGGGCCTATCGCATCGCCCGCTCTGCCCTGCCGCAGCTGGATGGCACGATCCAGACTGCCACGCTCTCTGCGCCGGTTACGGTAATCCGCGATGGGCATGGCGTGCCCACCATTGACGCGGCCAATTTCCAGGACCTGTTTTTCGCGCAGGGATACGTCACCGCCCAGGACCGCCTCTGGCAAATGGATGGCATGCGCCGCTTTGCCGCCGGCGAGCTCGCGGAAATTCTCGGCCCAAGCCTGCTCAAGCATGACCGCGAGCAGCGCATCCTCGGACTGCGCGAGGCGGCACGCAAGTCCGTGGAGGTGGCCACGCCCGAAGACCGCCTGCACTTCACGGCCTATGCGAACGGGGTGAATGCATTTATTGAGTCGCATCGCGACCGTCTGCCGGTCGAATTCCGCATTCTGAAGTACGCGCCGCGTCCCTGGACGCCGGAAGACTCCTTGGTGATCGCCGCCCAGATGGTAAAGGACCTGAACCATGGCCATTTTCGCGATGCTCTTGCCCGCGAGAAAATTCTGTCCAAACTCGGCCCGGACTTGACCGCCGATCTGTATGTGAACACTTCCTGGCATGACCGTCCGCCCACGGCTGCGCGCCCTTCGTTGGAAGATCCTTCGGATTCCGACCAGGACAATGACGACGAAGAAGATCCCGGCGCGGTTACCCGTGATACGCCGGTTCCGCTGGTAACTCGGGAAGCAGCGCCCGCATTCGGCGCCGCGACCTTCCCGGATGACGAGTACGCGCTCGGCTCCAACGATTGGGTCATTTCCGGCGAGCACACGGTCACCGGCAAGCCGCTGCTTTCGAACGATATGCATTTGGGCCATCAGATGCCGAATCTTTGGTACGAGGCCCACTTGCGCTGCGGCAATCTGGACGTTGCCGGAGTTACCTTGCCTGGCATGCCTTATGTCATCGTGGGACACAACCAGCGCATTGCCTGGGGATTCACCAATGTCGGGCCCACTGTCGAGGATGTTTACATCGAGACTTTCAACGCCATGGGCGAGTACATCACGCCTGACGGGCCCAAGCCGCTGCAACATCGAATCGAAGTGATTCACGTGAAGGGCGGTCCGGATGTCAACGTGGACGTTTCGCTCACGCGCCATGGGCCAATCATCACCGAGCTGGTTCCGGGCGAAACTCGCCAACTCTCCCTCCGCTGGACGCTCTACGACGGCATTCACAATCCATTTTTCGCGCTGGATTCGGCGCAGAACTGGAATGAGTTTCGCGCGGCCCTTGCGCAAATGGATGCCCCCGGGCAGAACGCCGTGTATGCCGACGTGGATGGAAATATCGGATATCAGACCACGGGAAAAGTTCCCATCCGCGCCACCGGCGACGGCAGCCTGCCGGAAAATGGCAGTGACGACTCTCATGAGTGGACGAGTTACATTCCGTTCGACCAGCTGCCCAACGTCTTCAATCCGCCCGGCGGCGTAATCGCCACTGCCAACAGCCGCATTACGCCAGACGAATATCCATATTCGATCAGCACCGAGTGGGAAGCGCCATGGCGCACCGCGCGCATCTACCGCGTTCTGGAATCAGGCAGAAAGTTTTCGTCTGCTGACATGCTGGCCTTGCAGACCGACACTGTTTCCGAGGCCGAGCGCTATTTTGGCGAACGCTTTGTGTATGCCGTGGACCACGCCCCGAATGCGACCCCCCGCGCGCGCCAGGCGTCCGACATTCTTCGGCAGTGGGATGGCCGCATGAGCGCCGACTCCGCCGCGCCCACATTGCAATATCGTGCCCGAGCCGAGTTGAGGCGGCTTCTGCTCGAGCCGAAACTGGGGCCGGCGCCAAGCAATTCTGCCGATGATGCAACTGTAAGTTGGAAGAGCTACCGCTGGGCAATGAGTTCCGTGTGGCTGGAAAATGTTGTGGCCCATCAGCCCGCGAACTGGCTGCCGGCGCAATATTCTAACTACGATGAATTGCTCGCGGCCGCAGTGGACGCGGCAGCCAGCGGCCCCGACGCTCCTCAGAATCTCAGTTCATGGCGCTGGGGAGCGTTTAACCCGGTAGAAATCCAGCATCCTGTGCTAGGGCAAATTCCAATTCTGCGGCATTGGACTGGCCCCGGCCTGCGGGAGCAATCTGGCAGCGCGTACACCGTAAAGGCGGTCACGCGGACGCACGGGCCCTCAGAACGGCTCACGGTAAATCTCGCCGACCTCGATCAATCCACGCTGAACCTGGTGACCGGAGAGGCCGGGAATTTTCTCAGTCCCTACTACATGGACCAGTGGGGGGCATGGTATGAAAACTACACATTCCCACTGCCGTTTTCTCCGCAAGCAGTGCTGAAGGCCAAGGCGCACGAATTGCACCTGGAACCGCGTCCTTAAATCCGAAAATCCGATTCAGTCAGGGTCTGGCCACCGTCATCGTAAGCGAGGGTCCTCGTGGGACCCAAATCTTCGAGATGCTTCCAGACATTGGCACGCTGCTTCTGCCAGGGTCGCAAATGTCTATTGCCCACGCGCCATCTCCCGAATCCGGTTCAAATACCCCACATATACCGGGATCGGAATATCCGGCGAGTCGCCGCCATTCAGATAATGCTCGATGCGAACCTCCATCGGAATCGAGCTGATCACCTCGCGAAAACGCGGGATTTGCAGGTATTTTACTTTGAACACTTCGAACATGAGAGAGCGGAAATCTTGGCTGATGAAATCCATTCTGCGGCCGTCCAAATAGATTGCGTCAAAATGGAGCTCCGCCAGCGCGCGGCGGATGGGGTCCTCGGGTGGAGAGAAAGCAAACACCAGATGAAACACATCCGCCAGGTCTCCCCACAAGACCTTCTCTTCGTAGGCTGTGAAACGAAACAGCACCGCACCGCGCTGTTGTACGGCGCGTGCACGATCGGCGGGACGCACGCCCTGGCGGGCGAGTTCATCGCCAAACCAGCGCAGCCGCTCCCGCGTCAGATTGTGACGCAGAAACTCGACCGCGTAAGCGTTAGGCAAGTACAGTTTGGGGTCCGCGTCTAGCCGCGCCAACCAGGGTTGCCAGTCTCTTTGCTCCAAAGTCGCAAGCAGTGAAGTAAGATCTGCCACGGTAACCTCGGGGTGGTACTTCACCGCCTGCCAGAAATGCTCGGTTGAATCATAGGTAGCGCCGTGGAGCTGAATTCCTTCCTCAATCGGATACCAGTTGGAAAGCACCCGCCCACGAATCGAGGGCGAGGCGCTCCAGCAATTGAGCGAGTGCTTCCATTTTTCCTGCACTGCCAGAAAGGCGTCGCCATAGCCGGCCGGCGCCGGCTCCTTCACGGCCGCCAGCGCCTGGCGAAGTTCTCCACCGGTATGAGTAATCAGCGTTTCCAGCGGGCGCTCGTCGGTCATGGAGACCACGCGGCTCTCAACCCCCTGCCGCAGCAGATCCTGCGCCAGCCGCTCCCGCGCCGCATCGTCGGGGCTTCCCTTCCAGCGCTGTTTCTGCGCTTCGATGTAAGGAAATAATTCGGAGAGCGATCTGAACTCAATGAACGCGTGCACGGCGAACTTAACCGGATGCCCATCCTTCATGACGACAGTGGAAGGAGTCACGATTGCCTGCAGCGGAATCTGCTGGGCGGAGAACGGCACGGCGAACGTCAGAGAAAAACCGATCGTGATCAGGAATTTGTTCATGTTCTTCGCACGTCCGGCAATCACGTTGTACGGCGGGAGAAGCATCTCGTGGCTCGCAGCTATGCCTGTGCGGGCCACCCGCATTTATTTCTTAAACAACGCGTCCAACCCGGCTTGGGCAATGGCTTCGTCAATCTCAGACTTAGCGCCGCTTGCCGCGATGCCGCCTATGGTCTGGCCGTCCACCTGGATGGGAAGCCCTCCCTGGTTGGGGAAGAAGTCAGGAAAGGCCATCGCGGCCACGTTGCCCTGCTGGACCGTGTCAGCGCCGTCCTTGGAAGGCTTGCGGTAGAGGGCGGCGTGGCGGGCTTTTTTTTGTGCGAACTGAATGGTGTTAAGCGATGCGCCGTCGGCCTTCTCGAAAAAAAGAAGGTTGCCGCTTTCGTCTACGATGCATATGCTCACTTCGACATTCAGCTCCTTGGCTTTGGCCTCCGCTCCCGCGACCAGGGCTTTGATGGCGGCAAGGTTCAAATACTTCTTGCTGGGCAGGTCAGTGGCGGACAAAATCGTAACCAGGCATAGGGCAAGGCAAAGTAGTTTGAGCATGGGCAAGGATGCTACCAGTTGACTTTCAAGTTTTCCAAATGAAATCTGCTCGACCAAAGGAACTCGCGCTATGAAAGCTCGGATTTGTTGCGTGCTGCTTTGCTTGCTGCTGTCAGCGCCCTATGCGCCGGCGAGAAAACATCATCGTGCCGCCAGCGCAGGCGGCGAATTCGATTACTACCTACTGGCCTTGTCCTGGGCGCCGAATTACTGCGCCGAACATCCTAGCGACCATTCCCGCGAATGCAGCAGCCACGCCGCCTTCGTGCTGCACGGGCTTTGGCCGCAGTCTGAGAGCGGCCCTCCGCCTATGGATTGTGCCCCGGCGAGCCCGGTGGCGGCGGCGACCGTGGACTACATGCTGCAGTTCATGCCCAGCCGCAGCCTGGTTCAGCACGAGTGGACGAAACATGGAACTTGCACCGGCCTCGCTCCGAACGATTATTTCCATACCGTCGAGCGAGCGTTCACCAGCGTGCAGGTGCCGCCACAATACCGCAACCTCGGCCACGAACAACAGGTCAGCGTAAGCGAACTGGAGCAGAACTTCGCGGCCGCGAATCATGCTCCGCCGCAGGCGTTTCGTGTCTCCTGCCACGCCGCCGAGTTGGTCGGCATGGAAGTCTGCCTCGACAAGAACCTTCAGTACCGCGCATGCAGCGGCAGCGTGCGGGAGTGTTCGAGCGGCACCGTAGCCATGCTTCCCTAAATTCTCTGTTCTCGTCTCGCCCCTCTTCACGATGACAATTTTTGTCACTCACAGCCTCGCGCTTTTCCCGTTTTTCCAAGCTCAAGAAAACGAGGGGACGCGCCCCGTCCACAATTGTGCAAACAATTGCCTAGCCATGTTTCTACGGGCCGCAAAACGATGCTTATACCGTGCAAGTTTTGGTAACGTCCTTGCACATACAGGAGCAGAGTCGCGAAGCACACCGCGGGTTCAATTTCGGACCGCGGTCTAAATGCTTCTCGACCTGGTTGGTGCACAGGTTTCTTGGGAGAAAACGGCAATGAAGACTGGATTGTTTGTGTTGTGCTTTCTTTTAACGACGGCGGCGTTTGGGCAGTCGGTGCTCACTGGAAGTCCGATGAATGCTGATGCTCAGCCGGTTCCGTTCACTTCTCATCCGCAGCGGGCAGTGCAAACCCCCATGGCCATGGAGCAGAGCGTGATGGAAAATTCGAGCGTTCACTATGCCCAGGGACTCAGGCCGCTTTGGGAAGTGGCCCCGGTGTCGAATGAGATTCCTCTGGGCGATGCGGCGCGCGCACTCAAGAAAGAACACGAGAGCGCGAAGAAAGCCAAGTTCGTTTGGAATAACTAAGATTGAGAACGCAGGCCCACTGCACCCTGCTGTGCAGTGGACCCTGCTCCCTATTTTGCGGAAATCGTTCCCTCACCCACAGCACGGTGTTTGCAATTTCCAGAACATAGCCATCATTCGTCGCCGGGCAAAGCGTAACTTCCGGCAAGCTGCGGCCGCGAGCTCAGCGCTTGACGAATAATCTTCCGGGCGTCCTGCAACTCATCTCCGCTCAACTCAAGGCGCGGCGCACGCAGCCTGGAGTTTCCCATCCCCACCTCCGCCTGTACCAGCTTGATGAGCTGAACGAACTTCGGCACCGTGTCCATGCGCAGCAGGGGCAGGAACCAGCGGTACAACTCGAATGCTTTGTTGCTTTCGCCATTGATGCCGGCATTGAACAGCTCAACCGACTCGCGAGGCAGCGCATTGGCCAAGCCAGCGATCCAGCCGGTAGCCCCAACTCCGATCGCCTCGAGTACCGCGTCGTCCAGTCCGACTAAAATCTCCAGTCGCTCATCGAGCAAGGCGCGGATAGCAGAGATTCGCCGCACGTCTCCGCTCGATTCCTTCACTGCTTCGAGGTTCTCGTGCTCCGCCGCCAGTTCGCAAATCTGCTCGGGTTGAAAGTCCGTCCCGTAAGCCACCGGGTTGTTGTAAAGCATGCAGGCCAGCGGAGTGGCTTCGAACACGGCGGCAACGTGGGCCTTCATTTCCCGCCAGTCGCCGCGATACACGTAGGGAGGCAGAACCATCAAGCCGTCACAGCCGAACTCCGCTGCGGCTTTGGCCAGCGCAACCGCCTTTGCGGTCGAGAGCGCAGAAACGGCCGCCACAACCGGGGCGCGTCCATAGGCGGCGCCCACGCAAGTCTGAACGACCTGCAGTTTCTCTTCGAAAGAAAGAGTCGCGCCCTCGCCCAGCGAACCGAGAGCGACAATCCCGGTGCAACCGTGATCCAGCAGCCAGCGACAATGCGTGGCCATAAAATCGTGGTCCACTGCAAGACTCGCGGTAAAGCTGGTTGTGATCGCGGGCAACACGCCTTTCCAGTTCATTCATGCCCTCTCTGGCCGCTATCCAAACCCGCGACCGTGTGCGCAAGCATATACCAGATCAGATTATGGATACAATATTCATTACCATCTCACATCGCTCACTCGATTCAATTCTGACTTTCGTTTCCTCCCGATGTATGGAAAGCAAACAAAGTTCCGATAGATAGACACGCACAATCCCCCAATGCCAGGCCGAGCACCACCGTGGCGGAAGCCTGCTTCGACCTAACTGCAAGCACGAGAAGCAGTTAGGTGGGCCAGGGCTACTGCCGGTGTGATCTCTCCCCATGGGAAGCAGCCTTGCATTGGATCAGGGCAGGTTAAGTATGCGTGTCGCCACCAAACCGCCGGACAGGTACCAGAAAGCCGCCATGCGGCTGCTCTTGCTATTCCTGGCGATGGCCTGCGCCCGTGGATCAGTTGGACAATCGCTCCGCGCCGGAACATCCGCCCTGGAAAGCAATAAGGCCTCGATTCTGCTTGCGGCCACCCTGCCTTCGCAGTTGCGGTTGAGTATTTCAGACGCTTATCTCGATATCAATGTCTCCGATCCCGCACAGAAATCGCCGGTCGTGGCGTGGCCCATCACAAGTTCCTGGGTCCTCAATTCATCTTCCACCCACGTTGAACTCGTCGCCTTCTTCGATTCCCCCACGGCCGCCTTGGCCGACAGCGCTGGCGATGCGATTCCTGCGAGCCGCGTCTTGGGGGGCCTCACCGAAAGCGGCCTTATGCCCTTCACCGAAACGAGCCGCGCCGGCACCGCCAACGCCAGCCGCATTTTGTTCCGGCAACCGATTTCGCGGATGAACGTCAGCGACAGCCGCACCGATACGCTCAGGATCCAAATCAACCTGATCAACGACCTGGGCGCGCCGCCCGGAGAATATCGAGGCACTTTGCATTTGAGGTTGATTGCATTTTGATCCTGGACTCGGCAGGCACCGACACACGCGGCCAATGAACCAACGGACTCTTGCTATCGCGCGCTTAATCGTACTAACAAGTACGGCACTATACCCTCGGGAGACTTGGAGAGAAGTATGGCCTCACTGAAATTGCTGGTTGTAGAGGACGACATTGCAAGCCTGGAATTGATGACCGAAGTCTTCACTTCCCTCAAGGCCGATGTGCGGCCTCTCAGCGACAGCCTGCAGGCCGCCGCCCTGGTTGATAAAGAGAAGTTCGACGGAATCTTTCTCGATCTCGAAATGCCCAATCTACACGGCTTTCAACTCGCACAGAGAGTGCGGGAATCCTCCTGGAACAAGCTAACCCCGGTAGTGATCGTTACCGGACAGGACGAGCGCGGCACCATGCATCAGGCATTTTCCGCGGGAGCGACATTTTTTCTGCAGAAGCCGGTAGACCGTAACAAGCTCACCACCCTGTTTCGCACCGTGCGCGGCCCGCTTTTCGAAAATCGCCGCCGCTACCTGCGTGTCCCCTTGCAAACCGAGGTGACCTGCTGCGTGGGATCAAGGACCCTCACCGGCCGCACCTGGAACCTGAGCCAGGGCGGAATGCAGATCGAGGCCGGCAGCCTGGCGGAAGATGACACCGTCAAGCTCTCCTTCAAGCTGCCGGGATCGGCAGCCCCGATCGAGGCCTTTGGCGTGGTGGCATGGGCGAAGGAGGACCGGCAAGGAGTCTACTTCACCAAGATGAGCGTTCCCCATCAAGACGAAATCCGGCACTACATAAGCCGGGTGGAAGTGTCTCCGAGGTAGAAACGGAACGTTTTCACGGCGAATCTTAGGGTTTCTCAAGATCTGTAAAGAATTTCTTCTCCCCCGATAACTTGAGTAACCTACCCAAGCCCACTTAGGTATGCGAAGTTATCAGCAACTACGAAGGAGTGGGTGAAACCCCGTTGTCCCGACGTACTAGCCAGGTTACCGGCACCGTCCTGGTTGCCGACGATCAGCTTCCAAACCGGGAACTGATGGAGGAGCTCCTTACCACCCACGGCTTCCAGGTTATAACCGCGCCGGACGGCGCCGAAGCTCTCCACCAACTGAACAAAACACAAGTTGATCTCGCCATTCTCGATGTCATGATGCCCCACCTCAACGGGTTTGAGGTCTGCCAGAAGATCAAGGAAAATCCAGACACTTATCTGCTCCCCGTAATTCTGGTGACCGCGCTCTCCGACCGGCAGGACCGTATTGATGGCATCAAGGCCGGCGCCGACGATTTTCTTACCCGCCCGGTGGATTCTACCCAACTGCTGGCGCGCGTGCGCTCACTGCTGAAACTGAAACAGCGCACCGACGAACTGGAGCGCGCCGAGGCTGTGCTGTTCAGTCTGGCGCGCAGCATCGAAGGCAAAGATCCCTACACCCACGGCCATTGCGAGCGCTTGGCGGAGTACTCCGCTTCGCTGGGGGAGCATCTCAATTTGGCCGAGGATCAGATTATCGCGCTGCGCCGCGCTGGCGTGGTCCACGATATCGGCAAGATTGCCATACCCGACTCGATTCTTCTCAAACCGGCGGCGCTAACTGCGGACGAATGGAAACTGGTGCGGGAGCATCCGGTTGTCGGCGAGCGCATCTGCTCGCCGTTGAAGTCATTCCGCTGGGTATTGCCCATCATTCGGCAGCACCATGAACGATTTAACGGCTCGGGCTATCCCGATGGACTTATCGGGGAAGACATCAACATCGCCGCCCGAGTGCTGCAGATCGTGGATGTGTACGACGCGCTCACCACGGTCAGGCCGTATAAGCCCGCCTTTTCCATCACCGATGCGCTGCAAACCATGAAACAGGAAGTCGCCAAAGGCTGGTGGGACCCGCGCATCTTCGAGGAGTTTGAAAAACTGGTCCGAGATGGAACCGCGGAATTTCTATCACGCGGCAACGCCGCTGGACGCTAAGCGCTTCTCCGGCGAAAGCGAAACAGCGGCGGCAGGACTACGAAGCGAGCGACAAAAATTGCCGGAGAACGGAACATGAGGGGTAAATGACGGCTGGAGCCAAAGTTGGAACGTGGGTGTCCAAGGGTCCATGGCGCCTGTATCTGCTGTTCCTGCTGTTAATGGTCGTTCCCATCGCACTTTTCGCTTATTCCATTGGAGCTTTGCTCACCCACCAAAGCCAAGAACAGGCAACCACCGAAAGCGCCCAGATCGCCCGCGTCTCCGCGAACCTGGTGCAGGAACACCTGCGTCAGAGCGTGGCATTTCTGCAATCCATCGCCGCCCGCCGCACCCTTCGGCAAGGCTGGAAAAACCACGATTTGGATCTCGTCCAGTCGCACTTGAAGGAAGCCAGCAGCCTGCGCCCGGATTTCGCATTTATCAGCGTCTACGACCTCGACGCCACCATGCGGGCCATCTATCCGCCCGATCCCGCAGTGCTCGAGCAAAACTTCGCCTACCGCGACTGGTACAAGGGTGTCTCCCGCGAGCAGGCCCCCTACGTTTCGGAGGTTTACCAAACCGCGGTCGCTCCAAACCCGTTGGTGGTAGCCATCTCCGTGCCTCTAGAGGACGATCACGGCCGCCCGGTTGGGATCCTCATGGCCCCATGCGGCCTTGACACCATCACGCAGCAACTAGTCAATGCCAAGCTGAATGGGGGCTGGACAATCTCCGTCGTAGACCAGCGGGGGCATCTGGCCGCGCGCCCCAACATTGATCCCTTTTCGCCGGCCATCGACCTGAGCTCCTACGGGCCAGTGCAGCGACTGCAGTCAGGGGCAGCCGGCAGCGGGACCTTCACGCGAAACGGCGTCTCGATGTTCAGCAGCTACGAACCGGTGCCGGGATACGGTTGGGGAATTATCGTCGAACAGCCCTCTGCCCGTCTGCAAGAGGGAATAAAATCCGTGGAGCGCCGCGTATGGCTGCTCGGACTGCTCTTTCTCGCGGTCGGCCTGGGGTTGAGCGCCTTCATGCGCTCACTCTACTCCCAGCTCGAAACTGGCAACCGCTTCATGAACCTGTCGCTGGATATGTTCTGTATCGCCGGATTCGATGGATATTTCAAAAGCCTGAATCCAAGCTGGGAAAGGGTGCTGGGCTACACCGTGGAAGAACTCTTGGCCAGGCCTTACCTGGAGTTCGTCCACCCCGACGACCGTCCCGCCACCGGAAACGAAGCAGGAAGGTTGCGGGACGGCGAAATCACCCTGGCATTTGAAAACCGCTATCGCTGCAAGGACGGCTCCTATAAGTGGTTCTTGTGGAATTCCATTTCCCTGCCCGGCCAGCAGATCATTTACGCCGCCGCCCGCGACATTACCGAGCGCAAGCGGGCGGAAGAGGAGCGCCGCCAGTTCACCGCAAGTCTTGAATCCGCCAACCGCGAGCTGGAGCTGCGCAATCGCGAGGTCGAGCGCGCAACCCATCTCAAGAGCAAGTTTCTCGCCAGCATGAGCCACGAGCTGCGCACCCCGCTCAATGCCATCGTAGGATTCTCAGAACTCCTCGCCGAAGAAACCGCCGGCCAACTCAACGACAAGCAGAGGCGCTTCGTAAACCACATCCGGCAGGGCGCCAGCCATTTGTTGCAGCTGATCAACGACATCCTCGATCTCTCCAAAATCGAGGCCGGGCAGCTGGAGCTTCACTGCGAAGATTTCTGCATCGAAGACGCCCTGCCCGAAGTGCTTTCCACCATTCGCCCGCTGGCGATGTCGAAGAACATCAACGTAGGGCAGAATTTGGAGAGCAACTTTTCCATCTATGCCGATCGCGTGCGCTTCAAGCAGGTGCTCTACAACCTGCTCAGCAACGCCGTGAAATTCACCCCTAAGGACGGGCAGATCGCTATCGAGTGCGGCTCCGACGGCCACTCCGCCATCATTTCGGTTTCCGATACCGGAATCGGCATCCGGCGCGAAAACCACGCCATGGTCTTCGAAGAATTTCGCCAAGTCGAAGGAAACCAGGGGAACGCTCAGCAAGGTACCGGCCTGGGACTGGCAATTACCAAACGTCTGGTGGAGCAGCAAGGCGGCAAAATTTCTTTGCAGAGCGAACTTGGAAGAGGCAGCCGGTTCACCTTCACCGTACCGCTCGCGACCCACGCGGCAGCGGGCGCGCCCATCAACGCTGCAAACGATGCTCCGGTGGCAACCAACGGCCGCATTAAGCCGCTTATTCTCATTGTGGACGATGAGCTTGCATCGCGAGAACTTCTGGCCACCTATCTGGAGCCGCACTACCGCATCGCCATGGCGGAATCTGGCCTAGAGGCGTTGGAAAAAGCCAAAGAACTCCAGCCTGACGCCATCACCCTCGACGTCATGATGGCCAAGGGCAACGGCTTCGAAGCCCTGGTGGCGTTGAGAAAGACCGCGGAAACCGCCAGCGTCCCCATTATCATTCTCTCCATCGTTGATCAAAAGCAGGTCGGCTTTGCTCTCGGCGCCACCGACTACCTCATCAAGCCGGTTCGCAAAACTGCCTTGCTGGAATCCATGCGCAAGCACGTACCGCTCCCGGCCGATGACGACTCCGCCATTCTGTTGGTGGATGATGATCTCAAGACCCTCGATCTGCTGGAGGAAACTCTGCGCTCGGCGGGATATGAAACTCAGAGCGTGCAGAGCGGCACGCGGGCTCTTGAGGTACTGTCTTCCAAGCTGGTGGGCGCGGTCCTGCTCGATCTGCTGATGCCCGGCATGGATGGCTTTGAGGTGATCCGCCACATCCGCCAACAAGAGGATCTGCTCGACTTGCCCATTCTCGTAATGACGGCCAAACAACTCACTTCGGAAGAAATCTCCCTCTTGCGGCAGCACACCCAGGCGCTCTTCCACAAGAACGGTCGCTGGCAGCGGCAACTCATCAGTGAAATCGGAAGGGTGATCCAGAATGGCAAAAAAGCAAAGGCGGCAGGCCAGGAATGACAAAAGTTCTTATCGCTGAAGACAACGCCGTCAACCGTGAACTCCTCCGGGAGTTTCTGGAACTGCGGAACTACACCGTATCCGAAGCGTGCGACGGTCAGGAAGCGCTTAACCAAATCGAAACCGAGAAGCCCGACATCCTGCTGCTCGACCTGAGCATGCCGGTGCTCGACGGCTTTGCCACCATCCGCAAAATCCGTGAGAATCCCCAGTGGGCAAAATTGCCGGTCTTGGCGGTTACGGCCTACGCCATGCGGGGAGACCGCGAGAAAGTCCTGCAGGCTGGATTCGACGGCTATCTCTCGAAGCCGGTTAATCCCGTGGCGCTGCATCAGGAATTGGACCGTCTTCTGAGCCGGCCGACCGGAAAAGCCTCGCGCGCCGCGGCCGCGGGGCACTGCCAGGGCTAGCGGTGACTAACTTCAAATCCTCCGCGGATTCACGCTGATTGTCCGGTACTGGGGTCAGTTTGGATTTGCCGATGCAGGCCCGGTGGCGTTCTTTGCGTCCCTCGCCGCACTTTGCGGTTTAAAATCCAACCGCGAAGGCCGCAAAGCGAGCAAAGTGACTTACTACCAACTGTCCGCGGAAATCCGCGTAGCGAAGCTGAAGTGTCTCTTCCTGCGCGAAAAGGCCCACGCCCCGCCAGCCGTAGCGTAAAGCGCCCCAGAAAAAATCGCTATGAGTGAGGCGCTCTCGACAACCCATTGATACTACAGATAGTTATTCGGCATAGCCGGCCCGACGTAGTTGGCCAGCTGCGTGCCTCTATCCAAGTGAGGCTCTGGCATCGGCGCATTGGCTGCCGTCCGCAGGGCTAAGCTGGAAGTAAGAATCAAGCATGGCCAACGAATCCCAACCCGGCACCGCGCAAAACCGCTGGAAACCAGTCCAGGTGTACGCCATGGCGGGCGTCTGCCTGTTGCTCGGCCTGCTGCTGGGCTACCTCTTCCGCGACTCCGGATCGCGCGCCACCGCAACCCAGTCAGCAACCGCTCAGCCCGTCTCCCTCGCACCAGCTTCAGCCAGCGGTCGCGCGCACCCCACGGCCACGCTCGACCAAATGCAGCAAATGGCCGACAGGCAGGCCGCCCCATTGCGGGCCAAGCTCAGGCGCGACCCCAGGAATGCCGCCTTGCTCAACCAACTCGGCACGCTCTACCGCGCCGCGCATCAGTTCAAACAAGCGGCGGACTATTACCAAAAGGCGTTGCAGATCGCACCCAATAACGTAGCCGCCCGCACCGATATGGCTTCCTGCCTCTACTATGAGGGCGATGTGGACGGCGCACTGAACCAACTCCAGCAATCGCTGCAATACGATCCCAAAGACGCCAATTCACTCTTCAATCTTGGAATGATTCGCTGGCGCGGCAAGAACGACGCCAACGGCGCCGTAGCTGCCTGGGAACAGCTGCTGCAATCGAATCCCACCCTGGCGGAAGCCAGGCAGGCCGAAGTGAAAAGACTGATTTCCCAGGCCAAACAGCCGGCCGGCGGGAATTAACGAGGCGAGGTTACAAGGAGCACGAAGAAATGTCAGACCGCAGATCATCTTCAACCGGATGGACCAGCGCGCAAGCCTACACCCTGGCAGTCATCTGCCTGCTCGCCGGAGTGGCGGGAGGCTGGCTGTTCCGCGGCTCGCAACCCGCCGCTGCGGCGCCGATAGCAAGCGAGAGCGTCACGCCCGCGGGTGCGAGCACAAGCGCCCAACCCACTCCCGAGCAAATGAAAAAGATGGCAGACGTCTCCGCCGCCCCATTGCTCGAGCAACTGAAATCCGATTCCAACAATTCCAGCCTGCTGGCCAACATTGGAAATCTCTACTACGACGCCCAGCAATATCCCCAAGCCATTGGCTACTACCAGCACGCCCTGCAGATTCAGCCCTCCGACGCCGCCATCCGCACCGATATGGCCACCGCCATCTGGTTCACCGGCGACGCCGACTCCGCCATCGCCGAGTTCAACAAATCGCTCGCCTACGAGCCCACCAAGGCCAATACGCTCTTCAACCTCGGCATCGTGAAATGGCAAGGCAAGATGGACATCGCCGGCGCAGTCGCAGCCTGGCAAAAGCTGCTCGACACCAACCCAAATTACGAAGGCAAAGAAAAGGTCGAGCAACTGATCACGCAAGCCAGACAACACGCCGGCGTAAAGCCCGGAACCCAGGCAAAAGCCATGCCGCAATAAGCCAGCCTAAGAACCTGTCATCCTGAGAGTGCCTGACTCTTTCAACGCTCATGTGAATTGTCATCCTGAGCGCAGTCAAAACGTGTAAACGCTTGATAGCGTCAACGGTGCTGCACGCCCGCATTTATTCATTGTGATACAAAAGCCGTAGGTATTACGCACGAAATTGCTCCCACTCCTTGCGATTCCTCTAGGATTCATGTGCGTGTTGTACGGATTGCGAGGGAAGAGCATATTGCTGGAAGGTGAGCGAGCCGCAGGTGTCGAACGCGCTGTAACTGTCGGTGGCGGACTCCTGTTGATCGCATGCGGACTGGGTTTCGGGTTCTTTGTGTTCCGATTGCTTTTCAAATAGGTAACGAATCTCTATTTCACCAACTAACAAGACATTGAGTTGGGTTCGTCAAAGGCGCATCCGTTGACAGCTGGCGTAACATCCCGATTACCCTCAAAATCCCCAAATTGGATATCAGTCGGTTGTCCGATACGTGGAGTCTTACCCCCTGTCCGCAAGGTCGAGTTCAAACCAATACGTCTACACCAAAACCCCGCCGCTCCGCGCTAAAGTTCTGCTCTCCTTGCCGATAAAGTATGTGTGACCACAACTGGCAGAAACTGGCGCGCCCTGCCGGCGCTTTCCATCCTCGCAATCTTCGGCACGCTCGCCCTCGCTGCTCCCGGCGACGCCCCCAACCTCACCTATCACGCTAACGTCGCCGAAGTCCGTCTCACCTTTTCCGCAACCGACCAAAACGGCCACGCCGTCAGCACCCTCAATGAACGCGACTTCGCCGTAGTTGACCGCGATGACGTCGTCCGCAACTTCCAAAGCTTCACTCGCGCCGCCTGGACTAATCTCGAGCTGGCGATGCTGCTCGACGCAAGCGAATCCGTCACGCCGCAGTTCCAGCAGGAAATCTCCGATGTCCTGAGTCTTTTCTCTCACCTCGATATCATCCCCGACGACGCATTCTCCGTAATTTCATTCCAGGGCGCGCACCCAACTCTGCTCTGCGCCGGAAACTGCCGCGCATCAGCAATAAACCAACTCCGCAACTTACCGGCCGGCGGCGCAACACCCTTGTTCGACGCGATCGTATTCGCAGCCGACCGCACCTCCACCAATCCTCACGCACGCAAAGTGCTCATCCTTCTCTCCGATGGCGAAGACACCATCAGCCTCCACTCCCCCGCCGATGCCATAGCCGCCTCGCTCGCCCACGACATTCAGATTTATGCCATTGACCTGAATCCGCCAACCCATCGCTCCCAGGGCACAGCTATTCTGCGCCAGCTGGCAAGCTCCACTGGCGGCCGCTACTTCGGCCCGTCAACCACCGCAAACACGCTCCTCGAAGCCGTGCTCGCCGATTTCCATTCCGCTTACACGGTGAGCTATAAACCGCCGGCTCACGCCCCCGGATTTCACCCCGTCCGCATTCTTCCCACCCACAATCTGAACCTGCAATTCCACTGCCGCAGCGGCTATGCGTATGCGAGCAGCCGCTAATCGGAGGATTCCATGAATCGCCGCTCTCTACCGCTGCCGAGTTTTCTAGCGACAACGATCTGCCTGCTCGCCGTCTTTGCGCCCGCCCAAAGCAAAAGCCATCAGCAAGGCATCGTGATCAAAATGCGTATGGCCGATTGCATCGGCCCCCAGCACAGCTTCATGGCGGCGCTCTCCGGCGCAGGCCGCGAGCAACCCGGCGAACTCTGCCCTGAATACGTTCTGCTCGCCGACAAAGTCGTTTACACCATCGTCGGCAAGTCCTCGAATGAGCTGCTGCCTTTGGCTGAGGTCACCAGGTTCCGCTTCCAGAACAACGAAATGCTCATCCGCATTGACGACGCCAAGCACGAGTCGCATTTTCAAATCCGGGAAATGATTCTGCGCGAAGAGTGGGAGCGCTACCGCCAGCACGAAGAAGAGGAACTTCAAAGCCATCATTTCGATACCACAACCGCAATCGAAAGCCATCCATAAGCGCGCCGCCAAAGTGTGGCGCGGGCGCCCTCGCCCGCGAAGTGTACGGTTGTCGCTACATTTTCGCGCAAGATCACGGTTTTCTTTGCGTCCTTCGCGCCCTTAGCGGTTAAGATCCGTAACCGCAAAGCACGCAGAGCACGCAAAGAGGAATAGATTCGCCCGCAAGATGAATGGCGAGCTAATCCATCCCCAAATTCCTGTCAACTTGGCTCCCCCTCCTCCCGAGCGGTATATTCAGTGACCGTGCCCCACAACGGAGGACCTATGCCCGACCCCGCCAAACCTGAACCCAAGGCCCGCAGTTTCGGGGAGAACATTGAGAGCGATCTGGCTGCGCGCTTTCTGCGCGTTGTGGAAGTCGCGGCCATCGCCTCCGCCCGCAGCAGCGGACGCGGCGAGCGCAAATACTCCGATCAACTGGCCACCGAGGCCATGCGCCAAACCATGGACAGCATTCCCATGCGCGGCACCATCGTCATCGGCGAGGGCGAGCGCGATGAAGCCCCCATGCTTTACATCGGCGAAAAAGTCGGATCAAAGTTTCCCGATGGCACCGAAGGCCCCGAGGTGGATATCGCCGTGGACCCTCTCGAGGGAACCAATCTCTGCGCCACCGGCGCTCCCGGCGCAATTACGGTCCTGGCGGCATCCGAGCACGGAGGCCTGCTCTACGCTCCCGATTGCTATATGGAAAAAATTGTCGTGGGCCCTTCCTGCAAGGACGCGGTAAGTCTCGACGCCTCCGTGGCCACCAATCTCAAGAACATCGCCAAGCGCCTGAACCGCGACATAGACGACCTGCTGATCGTCGTGCTCGACCGGCCGCGCCATGAAGCACTGATCGAGGAGATTCGCAAGGCCGGCGCACGCATCCGCTTGATCGGCGACGGCGACCTCTCGGCCGGAATCGCAGCCGCAGTCGAAGGCACGGGCGTGCACGCCGTAATGGGCACGGGCGGCGCGCCCGAGGGCGTGATCACCGCCGCCGCCATTCGCTGCGTGAACGGCTACATGCAAGGCCGCCTGGTCATTGACAAGCCGGAACTGGAAGAACGCATCGCCCGCATGGGGATCACCGATAAAGACCGCATCTACGAAGCCCAGGACCTCGCCCCCGGCAAGCAACTGATCTTCGCCGCCACTGGCGTGACCGAAGGCTCGCTGATGAAGGGCGTCCGCTTCTTCGGAGAAGGCGTGCGCACATCTTCAGTGATCATGACGCTGCGCACCAGCAAAGTCCGCTTCGTAGAAAGCATCCACCTAGACCGCACCGCAGACGTAAGAGTCAAGTTCTGAACCCCATGTGGCGCGGGCGCCCTCGCCCGCGAAAACCCAAGGGTGCCGAAGGACTTCGATGTTGGCACTATCTGATGACATGGGTAGCGCAGCGCTTTCAGCGCTGCGATAAGTGGCTTGTTTTCAGTAGCGGCTTTAGCCACTGAGATCAAAATAGACCCGCAAAATCACGCGGGCGAGAACGCCCGCGCCACAATACTCAACTCACTCCCCGTCCCCCACATCCGTCCCATCATCCTCGCTCCGCCCCAATTCAAACTTCTTCAGCTTGTAGCGCAAAGTATCGCGCGAGATGTCCAGCAATCGCGCCGCATGCGTCTGATTGCCATTCGCTTGCCGCATCGCCAGCTCCACCATGGCGCGTTCCATCTCCTCGAGCGAAGTGCCTTCTTCCGGAATATACAGCCGCGGCAAAGTGCGCCCATTCGGCAGCGGCCGGCTGCCATCGCCCGGTGGGCTCGTATACTCAAACGCGGTCAACCCGCCGCGCGCCGCTTCACCCACAGCAAACGGCAAGTACATGGGGCGCAGCATGGGCTCCTCTTCCAGAATCATCGCCCGCTCAATCGAATTCTTCAGCTCGCGCACATTTCCCGGCCAGTTGTGGGCCAGCAAAAGGCGCTGGGTCTCGGACGTAATTCCCCTCACCGATTTCTTGAACTTCTGGTTGTAACGCTCAATAAAAAAATCCACTAGTGGCAGGATGTCCTCCGTCCGCTCGCGCAGCGCCGGAATAAAAATCGCAATGATCGCCAACCGGTAGTAAAGGTCCCGGCGAAAATTCCCTTCACGGACCGCTTTTTCCAAGTCCCGGTTCGAAGCCGCAATCACCCGCACATCCACCTGCATGTCGCGCACGCCGCCTACCCGCCGGATCACCTGGTCTTCCAACACGCGCAGCAGCTTGGCCTGCAGCAACTGCGAAAGCTCGCCGATTTCATCCAGAAACAGCGTGCCGCCATCAGCCGTTTCGAACAGGCCTTTTTTCATCTGCTTGGCATCGGTGAACGCGCCGCGCTCATGGCCAAACAGTTCCGCTTCCATCAAGGTTTCCGGAATGGCGGAGCAATTAATCGCCACAAAAGCCTTATCGCGGCGCTCGCTTTCGTAGTGGATCGCCTTGGCAATCAGGTCTTTGCCGGTGCCGCTCTCGCCCTGAATCAGAATGGTCGTAGCTTCGCTGGCCGCCACCTTGCGCACAAAGCTCATCAGCTCAGTCATTTTCGGCGAAACGCCAACCACTTCGTGGTATCCCGCGCGCCGCCGCACCTCGCCGCGCAGCGATTGCACTTCACCGCGCAGCCGCGTGGTTTCAAGCGCATTCTGGATGGTGACGTGTAACTCATCGAAATCCAGCGGCTTGCCGACAAAATCGAACGCCCCCAGTTTGAGCGCACTCTTCACGTCATCAAGCTGCGGGTCGGCGGTGATCATGATGACCGCCCGCGCATCGCCGTTTTTCTTCAGCTGTTCAAGAACTTGCAGGCCGTTGAGATCAGGCAGGCGCACATCCAAGAGCACCAGATCAGGCGACTCCATTTGCGCCAGACGCAGGCCGGGCTCTCCGCCGGCGGCCTCAATTACCCCATAGCCCCACTCTTCGCACTTCTGACGCAGCGACCAGCGCACCAGGCGCTCGTCGTCCACCACCAAGATCTTCTCGCTAGCCATATCCCGCTACTACTTTACTATGGAAAAAGGCAGTGGCGAGATTACGGCTGCCGGACAAGACCGCATCAATCCGCGGTCCAGCTTCCACTTTTCATAGAAATCTATGAAAAAATCGAGCACAGCGCCGGAAAACTATAACTAAAAGCTAACTTATCGCCAGGGCTCGATCTAAGCCTCTTCGGAGACGCGGGATGACGTTGAGGCTCCCCAGCCGCCGAACGTCGATCCTGGGGCAAGTTAAATCGATTCAAATGGAATCCTACGCGAGCGCCTGACCCCCATTTTACCCCTCCCAAACCATCTCCCTGTATTTTCAATAACTTAGCTCACAGTGATTCGATTGTTAAGCCTGCTCACCTGCATACAGCTAAAAAACGCTCGGACACTGATTCTGGGTGGCGCAGCTTTCAGCGCCGCGATAGTCGGCTTGTGTTCATCTACAGTTTTAGCCCTTAAGGTCAGGACCGCCAGATACCACTTCCTCAGCACCTTGCTGAAAACCCCCGCAACATGACCCCGCGTCACCCATCACCGCTGTCACCGTAGTAAACTTTCCTCGCCCTTCGAATTGAAAGCAACGATTCAATCCAAAATTTCACCCGAGGGCGGAGGCTTGCATGTCCCGGTCCCTGGCAGGGCTGTTCCTGGCATTGCAGTTTCTTGTCCCCTCGTTGCACGCACAATCCAGCACCGGCCCCGACAAGCCCGAGCCCGGCTCCATTGAAGCCATCGCCGCTGCCACCACCGATAAGCGATTCATCTCGCCGTGGGTCTCGTACCTCCCGGCATCGTCCACCGTCCCTTCGCCTATGGCGTTTCTCGGCCGCATTCCCGGCGCGCCCGGCGAACTTGCCGGCACGGAAAGGACTTACGCCTACTGCCGCGCCCTGGCTGCGGCTTCGCCCCGGGTGCGCGTGTTCACCATCGGCCACAGCGAGGAGGGCCGCGAAATTCTTTTGGTTGCGATTGCCGACGAAGCCGGCATCCGCGATCTTGATCGCCTGAAGGCCGCGACTGCCGCTCTCGCCGACCCGCGCCGCGCCGATCCCGCCGCCGCGGAAAAACTGATCGCCACCGCCCGCCCCATTTACTACTTCAACGCCGCTCTGCACTCCGACGAATCCGGCTCGACCGAAGCCATGCTGGAAATGGCCTATCGCCTCGCCGTTTCCGAGCAGCCCATGATCCGCCGCATTCGCGAGCAGACGGTGGTGCTGATCAATCCCATCTCCAACCCCGACGGCCGCGACAAATTCGTGGACTGGTTCTACCGTTACACTAAGGGCAAAACCGATTTCGCCACCCTGCCCCGGCAGTCGCCGCCCTACTGGTCGAAGTACACCTTCGTGGACATCAATCGCGACACTCATCAGCAGACCCACGAAACCACCAAGGCCGTGCACCGTATGTTCCACGAGTGGCACCCGACCGTGGTGCACGATTTGCACGAAGGCGAGCCTTTCCTCATGACCTGGAACGGCACCGGCCCTTATAACCCGAATATTGATCCCATCACCTACAGCGAATTTCTGGAACTCAGCTTTCACGAAGTCGAGACCATGACGGCGATCGGCATGCCGGGCGTTTCCACGTGGAATTTTGGCGAGGCATTCGCGCATCTCTATCTCGATTCGGTGGCCATGAACCACAACGCCATCGGTCGCGGCTATGAAACCTTTGGCAACGGCAGCGCCGAAACCATGCGCCGCACTATCGAACCCGACGATCTGACCATGCAGTGGTACCGCCCGCTGCCGCCGCCCGCTGCGGAAGTCATGTGGTCGGCGCGCGACAATCTCAATTACCAGGAAACTGCCGCTCTGGCCGCACTCGACTACAGCGCGCGCAACGCCAAAGAGCTGCTGCGAAATTTCTACAAAAAAGGCTGGGACTCGTGGCAGAAGGGTTTGCACGAGCCGCCTTATGCCTTTCTGATTCCTGAAGATCAGGGCGATCCGCTGCGCGTGGCGCAGATGGTGGGCCGCCTACTCGGCCAGCACATCGAAGTGGCCCGCGCGAATTCCACGATTCAGTTGAAAGACGGCAGCTATCCCGCCGGCACCTACGTCGTTCGCCTCGATCAGCCCTATGGCAATTACGCGGTGGACTTGCTCACGCCGCAGCATTACCCGAAAGACGGCGGCGAGCCGTATGACGATGTTTCGTGGGAGCTTCCCGCGCATTACCACCTGCAGGCGATTCCTACCGCCGATGCTTCGGTGCGCGAAGCAGCGCTGACTCCGCTCTCCGAGCCTCCGCATCCGGCCGGCAATGTCGCGGGCGCCGGCCCGGTGTTTCTGCTCAAGGACACTGGCGAGGAAAGCTTTCTGGCCGCGCGCTATCGGCTGTCGAATTTCGAAGTTGAGATCGCAGAGAAAAAATTCAGCGCCGGAGGAGTTGAATATCCCGAAGGCTCATGGATTTTGCCGGCGCAGCAGGGACTGGCTGATGCTGTTCGCTCAGTGGCCAGCGAACTCAGCCTCGACTTTACCAGCGCAGCCGCCGTCCCCGATGTTCCCAGGCACGCGGCCAAAGCTGCGCGCATCGGTTTGTGGGTCCCGTGGGCGGATACCGATTCCATCGGCTGGATCCGCTACTCGCTCGACCAGCGCAAAGTTCCCTACACCTACCTGCGCGATGAAGACATCCGCACTGGCGCATGGCGAAATCAGATTGACGTTTTGCTCTACGGCCACGTGGACCTCGAATTGGCCGAGCAGATTCATGGCTTGCCTAAGAAGTGGGGCCCCATGCCGTTCAAAAAAACTCCGCAGACGCCGAGCTTTGGCACGCCCGCGGAATCAGATGACATCACAGGCGGCATTGGCTGGGAAGGCCTGGCGCAGATTCAGCACTTCGTGGAAGATGGCGGCCTGATGGTCACGCTGGGCAGCGCCTCGATGCTGGCCCTCGAGGGCGGAATCGTGCGCGGGGTGCGCCGTTCCTCCGGCGGAGTGCCCCGCAGCACGCAAGGCGGAGGAGCAGCGTCGGCGGCCGCGTCGCAGCAGGCCGAAACGCGTACTCCGGGCGCGCATGTACGAGTGACTTTCGACCAGCCCGAAAGCCCGATTGCTTATGGCTATCCGGCCCGCACTTATGTCTTCCGGCAGAATTTTCCGCTCTACGATATTCCGCGCCACTGGCTGCGCATGGCTTACTGCACCACGTGTCTCGATGGCCCAGAGGATCGCAGCCACATGGTGATGGAATGGGGAGACAGCAGTGGCGCTCCGTTTGTGGTGAGCGGGCAAGCATGGGGCGAGCAGCGGCTCATCGGGCGGCCGGCCATTCTTGACATGCCCGCCGGACATGGCCATGTCGTGACTTTCAACTTCAACCCCATGCACCGCGATTTGAATCGCGGCGATCAGCGGTTGCTGTGGAACGCGCTGATCAACTGGCAGGCGATTGTTGGGAAAAAATGAATTAGGCGCGCCGCGTTCTCTCGCGCGCGGGCCGTAAATGCGGCCCCGTGTCCCCCACTGTTTACTTACTCTGCCGGACGCGCCAGGATACGCGGGCCTGCATTGGGAGCTACTTGGTGGTGTTCTTGTAAACCTCGCCGCCCTTCATCACGAACACAACTTTCTCCATTACAGTGATGTCCGACAACGGATCGCCGTCCACTGCCACGATGTCGGCGTATTTGCCGGGCTCGATCGTGCCAATGTCATTGGAGCGGCCCTGCAACTCCGCGCCGTTGATGGTCGCCGCCTGCAGCGCGGCCAGCGGCGTCATGCCGCCGCGCACCAGCGCGCCGAATTCTTTGGAGACGACATCGGGATCGTCGTCCACGCCGTAGGCGATTTTCAGATGGTGCGCCAGCGCGCGATGAAACGCCGGCCCCTGCTCTTTCAGGATCGCCTGGCCTTTGGCGAAGCTGACGGGATCGCGTCCCTGCGACAAGCCGGTTTCCATGTCGTGTTGAAAGCAGTAGAGCGTAGGCACCAGCCAGGTGCCGCGCTTTTCCATGAGTTGCGCGCCTTCTTCGTCCAGCATCGTGCCGTGCTCAATGGAATCCACGCCGGCGCGCACCGCGGCTTTGATACCTTCGGTTCCTTCGGCATGCGCCATCACTTTTTTGCCGGCACGATGCGCCACCTCCACCGCGCGCGCCATTTGTTCTTCGCTGAGTTCCTGCACGCGATAATCGCTGATCGGGTCCATTACGCCGCCGGTGGCCATGAGCTTGATCCAGTCGGCGCCGTATTTGATGTCGCGGCGCACGGCGCTGCTGATTTCATCGGGAGTGTCAGCAATGTTCGGCCGCCGCAACAGGCCGGCGTCGGGCGCGAGAACATCGTCATCGCCATGGCCGCCGGTCAGTGAAAGGCAGCCTCCAGCGGAAACCATGCGGGGGCCGCGAATCAATCCCTTTTGAATGCTGTCGCGCAAGGCGAACTGCGCGTAGGCGGGATCGCCCTCGCAGGCCTCGCGTAGCGCAGTAAAGCCGTGGTCGAGCCACACTTGCAAATTGCGCACGCCCCAAATGGCCTTCTGCGCGGAAGACATGCGCAATCCGCTGGTGGAAGACTGGTCTTTAGGATTCCCCAGCACGTGGGCGTGAGAATCATTCAGGCCGGGGACGACGGTGTACTTGGTGAGATCAATCACCTCGACGCCCGCCGGCGCGGAATCGGCAATGCGGGCGATGCGGTCTTTGGCGACGATAATGTATGCACTGCTCGAAATCTGGCCGGTGCGCACATCAATCAGGCGCCCGGCATGGATGGCCACGGTTGGGGCGGCGCTTTCCTGCTGCGCCAGCGCGTGAGTTGCAGAGACCGCGAGAGACGAACCGATAACCAACGCGCAGAAGACCGTGCAAAATCTCATTCCCTTTTCCTCCCGATGACTTTTATCGGCCGTCCAGCCGAATGTTTAGAGAATCCTCGAACTCAACCCAACCAGGCCAGCCAGGCCCATCCCACCGCAAGCGTCGCCAGAGTAACGGGAATGCCGACGCGCGAGTAGTCCCAGAAACCG
>Ga0335078_10000817_pt1 | contig 47437 bp, 40 predicted proteins | sample Lox_Sample_32_FD_206711 | JGI IMG/M metagenome (GOLD analysis project Ga0335078, IMG submission 206711) | Soil microbial communities from Loxahatchee National Wildlife Refuge, Florida, United States - Lox_Sample_3.2 | ecosystem: Environmental > Terrestrial > Soil > Wetlands | place: USA... | reverse complement strand
TCGCCCGCCTTCGCCGCCACCGTCTTGTATCCAAGCGATGTCCCAGTCGGCCCCAGGATGTCGTAAGTCCCCCCGCCGTATGTACCGGACCCGTCCGTTCTGAGAATAATTCCGGCCACGTGCGTGTTATCCAACAAGCTGAACGAGGGCGCGATTTGTGCCAGCGTCACGCTCGAAGTTGCATTTCCGCCCGCTGTCGTCACCACCACCGCCACGCTTCCCGTCTTCGCATCGTCCGGCATCTGGAAATTAATCTGATTGGGACTCACATAGGACAAATAGGCTGGCTTATTGTCCACCATTACACTTGTGCCGCCCAACGAGATTGGAAAATTTCCCGTCCACACTGCCGTCGTGCTCGCGAGACTGCTTCCAAAGATCGACGACCATTCGCCCGCTTGAATCGTGTTCGACGTCCCATCCAACGGCACCACGCCACCGGATGTGATCGACGGCGTCGCGACGCTGGGAGTAAGCAGGCGAATCAGGCTAGCGCCATCAGAGTCGCGAACGTCCGTAAAGTATAGCTTGCCTCCACTTCCAAGCGCCATTGCGCTGAGCATGCCCACCGATGCGCTCGTCCCCGGCCCTCCATCGCCAGAATTGCCCCGATCGCCCGTTCCCGCGATCGTATTGATGTTCCCGTCCGGCGTCACTTCTCGAATACGATAGTCGCCCGCGTCGGCGATGAATATATCTCCCGAGGCGTCCACCGCGACAGCCACGGGGCTATTCAGTCCCGCGCTGGTGGCCGAGCCGCCGTCGCCTGAGTAATTCGAAGTAGCGCTACCGGCGACTGTCGTGATGATCCCCAACGTGGACACCTTGCGGATTCGATTCGTCCCGGCGTCCGCCAGATACAGGTTGCCGCTCGCATCTACGGCCAGTCCGGTCGCAGCGATAAAGGCTTTGGTCGCTGGCCCGTTGTCTCCTATGTTCATCGAGGTGACCGTGAAGCTCGAGCTTCCCGCGTAAGCCGTAATAATCCCGTCCGGCGTAACCTTCAATATCTGGCCGCTCCCGCCGCCCCCAGCGGTTGTGTTCAGGAAGATGTTACCGTTCGCGTCGACCGCCAAGCCGGCTGTCAGCAAAATAAATGTTTGCGTGGCTTGCCCGCCCAGAGTCGTGAGAGTCCCGCCGCCAGCGACCGTACTTATGGTCCCGTCCTTGGAAGAAACTTTGCGCACCCGGTTGTTCGCAAAGTCGGTGATGTATAGATTCCCCGCCGAATCCAGCGCCAATGAGTTCGGGCCATTCAGCCCCGCGCCCACCGCCGGACCGTTGTCGCCGTAATATCCTCCGCTGTCATTCTTCGGATCGCCCGCATAGACCGAGAGCGTCCCACTCGGCGTCAGCTTTCGAACCACGTTGCTGCCAGGATCGGAGAAGTATATGTTGCCGGAACCGTCGACAACCAAGCCGTATCTCACGTCCAGCCCGCCGTTTGCGCCCGCGACGGTCGTAATGGTGTAACTCTGCGCAAAACAGGACGCGGCAAACAAGACCATTCCCGCGGCACTTCCGAACACGCTAATTTTCTTATAATCGCCCACGTTTCCTCCAGAAATAACGCCGGTCAGCTGCGATTGTACTGTGATTGAAGCTCCCGATCTCTCCCCTTGACAGCTTAGGAGAGCTGCAGTAGACTTCCCTTAGCAGCTTAGGAGTGATGCCATGGGCGCCCAGGCGCAAATTCTTCCGGGTACTCTCGACCTTCTGATCCTCAAAGCCGTCTCCCTCGGTCCGCTCCACGGCTACGGGATCCTCCTGCGTATCGGACAAATCTCCGGCAGCGCTCTCCTCATCGAACAAGGCGCGCTCTACCCAGCACTCTTCCGCCTGGTTCGCCAGGGATTGCTCAAGGCTAGCTGGGGAAAATCCGACAACAATCGCAAAGCCAAGTTTTACGAACTCACCGCTACCGGCCGCAAGCGTCTCCAAAAAGAAGCCGACGGCTGGAATCGCCTGGCCGCCGCCATCGCATCCGCCCTCGCTGCCCAACCGGAGGAATCATGAGACTCCTCGCCTATCTTCGTTCTCTCGCCGTGCGATTTCTCGACCGCTCTCGCACCGAATCCGACCTCGAAGAAGAGCTGCGCGCCCACATCCAACTCCGCGCCGACGACCTGGAACGCTCCGGCCTCTCTCGCGATGAAGCCGAACGCCGAGCCCGCATCGAGTTCGGCGGCCGCGAGCGCTACAAAGAAGAAGCGCGCGAATCGCTAGGCGGCAATTTCATCGACGTCCTTTTGCAGGATCTCCGCTTCAGCCTGCGTGTCCTGCGCAAAACTCCCGGATTCACTTCCATCGCCGTTCTCACTCTGGCACTCGCCATCGGCGCCAACGCCGTCGTCTTTGGCGTGCTCAACGGCCTCATCCTCCGCCCGCTGAACGTGCCTCAAGCCGAAAGCCTGTATGGAATCGAGCACGGCGACGAGCACAACATGTGGGAGTCCTATCCCGACTATGTCGACCTCCGCGATCGCAACCGCAGCTTCAAGGATCTGGCAGGCTTCGCCATCGATACCGTCGGTCTCGACACCCGCGACAATCCCGACCGCGCCTGGGTCCAGGTAGTCACCGGAAACTACTTCGACGTGTTCGGCGTCCAGCCGTATCTCGGCCGCTTCTTCCACGCCTCCGATGAGCACGGTCCCAACAGCGCGCCCTACATCGTCCTCGGCTACCAGTACTGGCACACACATTTTCAAGACGACCGCGCGGTGATCGGCCGCATTGTCCGGCTCAACAAGCATCCCTTCACCATCGTCGGCATCGCGTCACCGGACTTCCGCGGAGCCATGGCCTTTGGCCCCCTCGATTTCTTCGTTCCCATGGTCAACCAGGATCAAATTGAAGGTCGGTACACCCTCGATGTCCGCGCCACCCATACGCTGTTCATGACCTTCGGCCACCTCAAGCCCGGCGTTACGCCACAGCAGGCCGCCGCGGATCTGAATTCCATCGGCGCCTATCTTGAAAAAACCTATCCCAAAGACCACGGCTCCACGACTTTCGTGCTGGCTCGTACGAGTCTCTACGGCAACTTACTCGGCGGCCCGGTGCGGGCGTTCGTCACCGGCCTCATGCTCCTCGCCGGCCTGATTCTGCTGGCGGCCTGCGCCAACCTCGGCAGTTTATTTGCCGCCCGCGCCTCGGATCGTTCCCGCGAAGTCGCCCTGCGCCTGGCCCTGGGAGCCACCCGCAATCGCATTCTGCGCCAGTTGCTCACCGAGGCCGTGCTGATCTCGCTCGCCGGCGGCGCCGTGGGCCTGTGGGCCAGCGTCCAGTTACTGCGAGCCTTGAGCGTTTGGGATCCGTTCCCCAGATTCCCGCAATTCAATCTGCCGGTCACCCCCGACGCGAAAGTCTACGCGATTGCTGTGATCCTCGCATTGGTGAGCGGATTCCTTTTCGGCATCGTCCCAATCCGCCAAGTGCTCCGCACGAATCCTTACCAGATCGTTAAAGCAGGACCGAGCGGCACTATCGGCCGAGGCTTCACCTTCCGCGACTTGCTGCTCGCGGCGCAAATCACTATCTGTGCCGTGCTGGTCACCTCTTCTCTCGTAGCGGTGCGCGGGCTGGCCCGCTCGCTCAGCAGCAACTTCGGATTCCAGCCTCGCGACGCGACACTCATGGAAGCCGAGCTAACGAGCGCCGGCTACGGAGGCGACGATGTGCCGGCAATGCAGAAGCGCATGATCGATGCCGCCAAGACGATTCCCGGCGTCGAGTCCGTCGGTATCATCGGCCGCCCGCCCTTGTACGGCGGCGGATTCGCTTCGGCGATCTTTACCGACCAAACGACCGACCTCAGGCCATCGAATGCTGTCGTGACCGCCTCACGGTTCAATATTTCGCCTGAATACTTACACGCCGCGGGCACCGCCCTGTGGTCCGGCCGGAGCTTTTCGTGGCACGACGACAAAGCTGCACCCCGCGTCGCCATCGTAAACCACGAGTTTGTCCGAAAAGTCTTCGGATCGAGGGAAAACGGGGTAGGGCGCCGCTTCAAGCTTCGCGACGGAACCCGAATCGAAGTCATCGGAGTTGTCGAAGATGGCAAGTACGAGAGCCTAACCGAAGATCCCGAGTCCGCGCTATTCCTCCCGATTACGCAAGCGCCAATCAGTGAGACCAACCTGGTGGTCCGCTCCAATCGCGACCCGCAACAGGTCGCCGCGGCCTTGCACCGCACCATCCACGATCTGGATCGAGAGCTCCCCATCTTTGTCGAAAGCTGGGACCAGCAACTGGACACCGCTCTCTTTCCGGCGCGCATGGCCACCGTGTCGCTCGGCGTGCTTGGCGCGATCGGCGCGCTGCTCTCCATCACCGGCATCTTCGGAATGGCCGCTTATTCGGTCAGCCGGCGCCTGAAAGAGATCGGAATCCGAATCGCCATCGGCGCTCAGCCCAAAGAAGTTTTGTCCGCCGCCCTCGGCCGCGCTTTCAAACTGCTGGCCATCGGCTCAACCGCCGGTCTCGTGCTCGGCTTGCTCGCCACGCGTATCCTCGCCTACATCGTCTATCAAGCCACTCCGCGAGACCCCCTTGTCCTAACCGGCGTTGTCCTCGCGATGGGATGCTTAGGCCTGCTTGCGACGTGGATTCCCGCGCAGCGCGCCCTCCGCGTCGATCCTTTGACCCTGTTGCGCGAAGAGTAATCGCCCATCACGCAAGTGAGACCAGTTATTGCTCGTTCATTCTCAATGCCGTAACCGCCAGACCGCGGATTCAGTGCAACAAGCCGGCCGTACTCTGGCTGCATGTGTCCTTGCGCCAGTCTAAATTCCACGCCCGCCCGGGATTTGCGGCGAGCGTATTCAAAAATTACAAAACGAACCCAAGACTCCTTTATTTTCAATGGTGGTCTTTCCCCGATGGTCGCGGTCCCACCTGTCGCGGATTCCAGTCCGGTCCGAATCCCGGCGCGACAAACGCCCGGTACGATCCGCCGGCGTCGGTCAGGTAAATCCCGCCCTGGGACATCGGCGTATCGAAGCAAAGCCGAAACAGTGCCACATACCGGCCGTCAGGCGACCCCTTCGGCACACCCTCGATGCAGCTCGGCTCCGAAGCCAGGCTCAAGTCTCGCTCCGGCTTTCCCGGATACCACGTATCGCTCGAAAACGCATATAGCTTCCGCTCCGTTGCATTCGCCGGACCGCCCGCCGGCGGCACTGGGAATCCGCGCGAGCTGTAAATCGTCGCCCCGTCTGCGCTCCACCCCGGATCCGCATCGCCGCTCTGCTCCAACCCCGGCGGCGCGCAGTTCGGCCCGCCATCGGTCACCTGCGTCCGCGCCGAGCCGTCCGGCTGGATCTTATCGATCCGGACTTTGAAGCAACTACCCACGTTCTCGGCCACGCTGAAGAGAATCCAGTCAGTGGACGACCACGCGATGTCGCCCCACTGCATGTCGTTCACTCCGCCGCTCGAGCGCGCCACTTCCGCCGGATTGCCCCCGTCCGGATCGATGGTCCACATGCTGGTCGGCGGGCCAATATTCAGGTACGCGATCCGGTTTCCCGCCGGCGACCAGGTCGGCTCCACCTCCACGCCGTCATGCGTAATGACGGTCTCCATGCCGGTCTCCAGATCGTAAACCGCGATATCCGTCACCGCGCCCGGCACACCGTACTGACCCACGGCAAACCTGGTGTACGCGATCCTGGTTCCGTCCGGCGAGATATGGGGCAGAAACTTGAACTTCCCGTCGCTCTCCAATCGCGAAAAGTTCATTCGAAACCACCGGTCCTCGTTCACCCGGTGCAGCGCAGTTTGCCGAACCGCATGCTAAACTAGCGAGATCCTTCTCCGTCGAAGGAGGCGATCGATGACGCCCGCTTTCGACACCTCGCAACACGCCCGCTTCGATTACTATTGGCTCGACAGCGCCTACGATGAAATGTTCGCCGCTCAAAACGTTCCGCGCGAGCACTATCGCCCCCTTCACGAGCTACTGCTCGAACTGCCGCTCGCCGAAATGCGCCGCCGCAAGCAGTCCGCCGACGTCTCCTTCCTCCATCAGGGCATCACCTTCACCGTCTACGGCCGCGAAGAAGGCACCGAGCGCATTTTCCCGCACGACTTACTGCCCCGCATAATTACCAGCGCCGAATGGGAAACCATCGAGCGCGGCCTTACCCAGCGCATCACTGCGCTCAACCTGTTCCTGCACGATATCTACAACGACAGCCGTTGCCTCGATGATGGCGTGGTCCCGCGCGAGATCGTCTATTCCTGCAAACACTTCCGCCGCCAGATGCGCGGAGTCTCCGTCCCCAAGAACATCTACGTCGCCGTCGTCGGTACGGACCTGATCCGTATGCCCGACGGCCGCTTCGTCGTGCTCGAAGACAATTTGCGTGTCCCCAGCGGCGTCTCCTACATGCTGACCTCGCGCCAGGTCATGAAGCGCATTTTCCCCGAGCTGTTTCGAAAAGCCGGCGTCCGCTCCATCGACCACTACAGCGAATCGTTGCTCGCCACCCTCCGTGCGCTTTCACCGCAGGGGCGCCCCGATCCCAACATCGTTCTCCTTACACCCGGCATCTACAACTCCGCCTATTTCGAACACGCCTTCCTCGCGCGCCAGATGGGCATCGAGCTGGTGGAAGGACGCGACCTCGCCGTCCACGACAACCAGGTCTACATGCGCACCACCGCCGGCCTGCGCCGCGTGGACGTGATCTACCGCCGCGTGGATGACGACTTCATCGATCCGCTGGTGTTCCGCCCCGAATCCACGCTCGGCGTCGCGGGCCTCTTCAACGCCTATCGCGCCGGCAACGTCACGCTCGCCAACGCCATCGGCACCGGCGTGGCCGACGACAAGGCGCTCTACGCCTACGTACCCAAGATCATCAAGTATTTCCTGAACGAAGACCCGATTCTCGACAACGTCGAAACTTACCTCTGCGGCCAGCCGGCCGAACGCGCCCACGTGCTCGATCGCCTGGATCAATACGTCGTCAAGGCGGTCGGCGAGTCGGGCGGATACGGAATGCTGATCGGCCCCTACTCCACAGCCGAAGAGCGCGAAGAGTTTCGCCGCCGCATTCAATCCGATCCTCGCAACTACATCGCGCAGCCGACGCTCCAGTTCTCCCGCGCTCCCTGCTTCCTGGACGGCAGCGTGGAGCCCCGCCACGTCGATCTGCGCCCCTACGTGCTCTACGGCGACAAAATCACCATCGTCCCGGGCGGACTTACGCGCGTCGCGTTACGCAAAGGATCGCTGGTCGTCAATTCCTCCCAGGGCGGAGGCAGCAAAGATACATGGGTGCTCCATTGAGGTGCTGGATGAGCGCACAGGGTGCGGCGCGCACCAATAGGTCAGTGAAAGATCTTTCCGCGCCGCACTCCGTTTTGCGCGACTAGGAAAAAAGATGCTATCCCGCGTCGCCGACAGTTTGTATTGGATGAGCCGCTATCTCGAGCGCGCCGAGTACACCTCGCGCGCCATGGGCGTACATCTGAATCTTATGCTGGAGCACGATCTTGGCTCCGGCGGCAGCCGCTGGCCGCGCGTCGTCACTGCACTTGGTTCCCAAGACAAGACCGATGGCGAGGATTTCGCTGCCGCCGAGACTTACGGGCTCTCCCAAATTGTCAACTCCATCGGCGCCGCGCGCGAAAACGCTCGCCAGGTGCGCGAGCAGATCAGCTCAGAAATGTGGGAGGAGATCAATCGCCTCTTCCATGAATCCAAGCGCATCGGCACTCCCGAACGCTTCCGCGCGCAGCCCTTCGACCTGGTCCACACCGCCTGCGAAAGCGGGCATCTGTTCCACGGCATCACCGACTCCACCATGCTCCATGGCGAAGGTTGGCACTTCATCCAGGCTGGCCGCTTCATCGAGCGCGTGCAGCACACCGCGCGCCTGGTCGACGCGCATTTCGAAGCATTCTACCGCCCCGGTTTCGACCCCGTCAGCGCCGCCGAACACATGGAGTGGCTTGGCCTGCTCCGAAGCTGTACCGCCTTCGAAGCCTACTGCAAGGTCTACACCGCCGAGCTGCGCCCCGAGCGCGTGGCCGAGTTTCTGCTCCTCAACGCCGAATTTCCACATTCCGTGCGCTTCGGTGTCGAGCGCCTGGGCCGCGCCCTCGACGCCATCAACCAGGCCACCGCTCGAAAATCCGACCGGCTCGCCAAACAAGCCGGCCGCCTCGCAGCCTCGCTCAGCTACACGCCGCTCGAGGAAATCATGAGCAGCCTGCACGAATTCTCCGCCAGCATCCGGCGTCTCTGCGGCCAGATCCACGCCGGTATTTATCAGGTCTACATCAGTTACCCGATCGAGGCGGCGCTGGGAGCCTGATGTTTTATTCCATCCGCCACCTGACGAAATTCCGCTACTCGCGCCCGGTTAGCGAAAGCATCATGGAACTGCGGATGCACCCGCGCTCGGAAGGCGTGCAGCGCTGCTTGAGCTTCGATCTCAGCGTCACTCCGCGCACGCGCGTTCAGTCTTACCGCGATTACCTGAGCAACGTGGTTCATCACTTCGATGTCCCCAGTGCTCACCGGCAGTTGACCATCATCGCCGAATCTACCGTGGACGTGACGGCGCGCCTCCCGCTCCCCGAGCGCCTGGAGGCCACGGCCTGGACGCAGCTCAACGAACAGCTCGCTTCCGGCGATTTCTGGGAAATGCTCGCCCCCAGCCAGTTCGCCCATTGGACCGATCTCACCGAGCAGTTCGCCCGCCAGCTTGGCATTCCCGATCGCGAGCAAGCCCAACGCCGCGATCCTCTGGAACTGCTGCGCGAGCTCAACTCCATCCTGCCGCGCGAGATCGCGTATGCTCCCAAAACCACGCGCGTCGATTCGCCGGCCGACGACGCGCTCCGCAATCGCCAGGGCGTCTGCCAGGACTACACCCACATCATGATCGCGCTGGTACGCCGCATGGGCATTCCGTGCCGCTACGTCAGCGGATATTTGTTCCACAGGGCCGGCGAAAAAACTCGCTCCACCGAAGGCGCCACGCATGCCTGGGTGGAAGCGCTCCTGCCCGACCTCGGATGGGTCGGTTTCGACCCCACCAACGATGTTCTCGCGGGCGAAACACACGTGCGAACCGCAGTCGGCCGCGACTACGCCGATGTCCCTCCCACGCGCGGCGTCTTCAAAGGCGATGCCGGCAGCGAATTGACCGTAGCCGTGCGCGTAGCCCCCTCCGACAAACCGCCGCCCCCCGAAGTCGAGCTCGAATCCGAGGATTGGTCCTCGGTTCTCCAAACTGACCCCGCCGAACAGGACCAAATCGCCGCCGAACAGCAGCAACAGCAGTGAGCCATCACAATCGAACCGCCCCAACCGCGTGCATCATAGAAGCATGAGCACACCCCAGACCTTCCCCTACGAAACCCGTCTCAACATCCTGCACCCGCCGCTCGATTTGATCGACGTGAACGCGCTCGCCGCTTCCGTCACTCACAAATGGTTCAACCAGACCCTCTGCAAAGTGAACGACTCGGTAGTCCGTGCCGGCATCATCGAAGGCGAATACCACTGGCACAAACACGATGACGACGATGAATTTTTCTACGTCGTCGACGGCGAACTGCTCATCGATCTCGAGGACCGCATCGTATCGCTCGCGCCCGGCCAGGGATTCGTCATCCCCAAAGGCGTAGTACACCGTACGCGCGCTCCGCGCCGCACCATCATCCTCATGGTTGAAAACGCCGGCATCATTCCCACCGGCAACTAGCTTATTGCCAGTTCAGAATCCGTTCGCCGATTTCGTCCGCCAGCGCTTCGGCGTCGTCCGGGAATCGCGCGCGTGCGCCCTCCGGCAGCATCTCGAGCAACGACTCGAAGCTCCGCCGCTCAGTGTGCTCGATCACCGGGAACCCGAGCGTGTCGGTCATCAAATCCGCGACGTGTACCAGGTTCACCATGCGGAACGGGTTCGCTCCCAGCGCCTCGTGATGCCAGGCCACAACGTCGCGCAGCTCAGCCGGAAACGATGATTGGTCCAGCAGCCAGGTGCCGGCCTGGCAATGATCCACTTCGAACAGATCGTGCTCCACCGTGAGCAGATCGAACGAATTCTCCTCGGTTACCGCGATCAGATCGGCGTAGGCCTCCGGATATTTCACCAGCAGCGCCAGTCTGCCGATGTCGCGAATCAGGCCGGCCAGATATGCGAAGTCCGGGTCCATCTTGCAGGCACGCGCCAGTTTTTCGGAAACGATCGCGGCCGCCAGGCTGTTCTTCCAGCAGACTTGTAGCGCCTCGTTCTTGAGCGCCGGCGCGACATAATCGGCCATGGCGCGCGTGATGGTGATCGCTTTCACGCGGTTCAGTCCCAGCATGATCACGGCGTGCGACAGGCTCTTCACCTCTGCGCGCGTAGCGAACAGCGGCGAGTTCGCCAACTGCAGCACCCGCGCGGCGAACACCGGTTCCACCGCGATGATCCGCCCGATTTCTGTAATGTCGATGTCCGGATTGGCGAACATCTGGATCAAGCGCATGGCGACCGGCGGAAATGGCGGCAGACGATTCAGCGCCCAGGGAGTCGTCCCGGATGCGCTCTTCATGCTGCGAATGTCAGGTTGAACTTCGATCGAGGTCATAGCTTTCCTCCTTCTGGCCAAGCCGATGGATGCGGAGCGCAGTTCCATCTCGCAGATCTTATCGGTGCCGCAGGGAGAAGTAAGAGGGCAGAGTCATGAACCGGCACTCCTGGACGATACGTAACATGTCATGGAAAGCGTGTTCTCCCACTACGCCGTCGAGCGGGATATCCGGTTCCTCGAATACCGGTTGGATGTTATTGAGCACTGGCCGGAGTCGCCCCGCAAACAGGCCGCTCGGGAAGCTATCTCCCGGCGCCTGGCGTCCATCGCGCACTCGACGCTGGGCACCGGTGATCCCGACGGCATTCTGGCCGCGAGCTGCCGTCTGCTCGATAGCGTATTTTCGGCCGGCGCCAAGGACTCGTCCACGTCCCGCCGCGCTGCTTAAGCATCGGGCTCCCGGCATCCGCTGCGCTACGATGCTGGGATGATCTTGCGAGTAGCGCTCCTCGCCTTTTTCGCCGTACTCGGGTTCGCAGCCGATTCCCGCATGCCAATCAAAGTCGTCGTGGTCACCATGTTCGAGCGCGGCGCCGACACCGGCGACGAGCCGGGAGAGTTCCAGTTCTGGGTGGAGCGCGAGAAGCTCGACCGCGTGCTCCCGCTTCCGGCCGGTTATCACGACCTTCGCACCAACGGTGCGGGCGTGCTTGGAATGGTCACGGGCATCGGCACCGCCAAGGCTGCCGCCAGCATCATGGCGCTTGGACTCGACCCCCGCTTCGATCTTCGCAAAACCTACTGGATTGTCGCTGGCATTGCCGGCATCGATCCCGCCGATGGTTCTCTCGGCTCCGCCGCCTGGGCCGAATGGGTCGTGGACGGCGACATCGGCCATGAAATCGACGCGCGTGAAATTCCCGCCGACTGGAAAACCGGATTCGTCCCTCTACGCCGATCCGTTCCCTATGAGCAGCCGCGCCGCACGCCCGACGAGGGCGAAGTCTACCATCTCAATCCGGCCCTGGTCGATTGGGCCTTTGACCTCACTAAGAATGTCGCGCTCCCCGACAACGACGCCATGCGACAGCGCCGTGAGCAGTTCCAAGGTTCCAATGCGCGACGCCCGCCTTTCGTGCTCAAGGGCGACACGCTGTCATCCAGCACCTTCTGGCACGGCAAGCTGCTCGATGAATGGGCCAACGATTGGGTGAAGTATCACACCGACGGCCAAGGCAACTACGTCACCTCCGCGATGGAAGACACGGGCACGCTCCAATCTCTTACGCTGCTCGCCAAAGCCGGCCGGGTCGACCGCGATCGCGTCCTGGTCCTGCGCGCGGCCAGCAACTACGATCAGCAGCGCGCCGGCATCACCGCCGCCGAGAGCCTCGCCGAAACAAAAATCGGCTCCTATGTCGCCTACTTGCCTGCGCTCGAAGCGGCCTTCCGTGTGGGTCATATCGTGGTGGATGAACTGGTTCTGCACTGGGATCGGTATCGTGATCGCACGCCATCCACGAACGTCGGCCGTTAGTAAGTCGCAGTGTATAATGCGATTCGTGACGAAAAGAAAACGCAAGGCTAGCAATAATGCTAGGGAGCTTGCGAAAACGCAGACCGGCATTACTGGATTCGATGAGATTACCTTTGGGGGGCTTCCCCAAGGTCGTCCCACTCTGGTGTGCGGCAGCGCGGGCTGCGGCAAAACGCTTTTCGGTCTTGAGTTTTTAGTTCGCGGCGCGCGCGATTTCGACGAGCCCGGAGTGTGCATGACCTTTGAAGAGCGCCCCGAGGATTTAACCCAAAACGTCGCGGCGCTCGGCTTCGATCTGCAAGGTCTCGTTCACAAGAAGAAGCTCGTCATCGATCATGTGCAGTTAGAGCGTAGTCTCATCGAAGAAGCGGGCGAGTACGATCTCGAAGGCCTGTTCGTCCGCCTGAATCACGCCATCGATTCCATTGGCGCCAAGCGCGTGCTGCTCGATACCGTGGAGGCGCTCTTCGCCGGCCTCTCGAACGAGGCCATTCTCCGCGCCGAGCTTAGGCGCCTGTTTCTTTGGCTGAAGGAAAAAGGCGTGACGGCAGTCATCACCGGTGAAAAAGGCTCCGGCACGCTCACTCGCCATGGACTCGAAGAGTACGTTTCCGATTGCGTGGTGGTCCTCGATCACCGCATCAACAACGCGATTTCCACCCGCCGCCTGCGCGTGGTCAAGTATCGCGGTTCCACCCACGGCAGCAACGAATACCCGTTCCTCATCGATCAGGACGGCTTTTCGGTCCTGCCGCTCACCTCCCTCGAGTTAAATCACAAAACCTCCGAAGAGAGGATGTCCACTGGAATCCCTCGTTTGGATGATATGCTGGGCGGCGAAGGATTTTACCGCGGCACCAGCGTCTTGATCACGGGATCGGCCGGAACCGGAAAGAGCAGCATCGCCTCGGCCGTCTCCAATGCCACATGCGCACGCGGCGAACGCTGTCTGGTGTTCGCCTTCGAAGAATCCGAGCAGCAGATCGTGCGCAACATGCGATCCATCGGGATCCATTTGCAGCCCTGGATCGACCAGGGTCTGCTGCGCTACGAAGCCGCCCGGCCCAGCATGTTCGGCCTGGAGATGCACCTGGTGCGCATGCACAAGGCGATCACCGAATTCCGGCCGTCGGTGGTGATCATCGATCCGCTCAGCAGCATGCTGCAAGCCGGCGCTGCCGATGAAGCGCAAAGCACCATGCTCAGGATCGTGGATCATCTCAAAGAACGTCAGGTCACGGGCATCTTCACGCATCTGGCCTCGGACCGAGACCAGCAGGAACATACCAACATGGCGATATCCTCGCTGGTGGACACCTGGATTCTGCTGCGTGACATCGAGCTCGGTGGGGAACGGAATCGCGGCATTTACGTCCTGAAGTCGCGTGGCATGAATCACTCCAACCAGATCCGGGAATTCGTGCTCTCCAGCTGCGGGATCGAGCTGCGCGATGCCTACCTGGGGCAAGAAGGCGTGCTCACCGGTTCGGCCCGCCTGGCGCTCGAGGCCCGCGAAAAGGAAGCAGCCGCGATTCGTGCCGACGAGTTACAGCGCCGCAAGGTAGAATATCAGAGGAAGTGTAAGGCGCTTGAAGCGCAGATTTCCGTGCTGCACGCGGATCTGAGGGCGGAGCAACACGCGCTGAATGCGCTGGAGCGGAGGGAAACCGAGCGGAGTCGGGTCTCGGAGCGTGACCGGCTGGAAATGGCCGCCAGCCGGAAAGCATCAGCCAGCCAAACGGGCTCCTCGAAGAAATTAAGGAAGGCGAAATGAGTAAGCCAGCCAAGAAGGTCGCAAAGAAACCAGCCCGCCGCCCGGTCACCAAAGCCCGCGCCAAGAACGGCGAACTGCTGACCTTGCGGTTGTACGTAGCGGGGCAGACCCCCAAGTCCCTCACGGCGATCGCGAACCTGAAACGTATTTGCGAACAGCATCTCAATACCGAATACAAGATCGACGTCATCGATCTGATGGCGAATCCGCAACTCGCCGCCGGGGACCAGATTCTCGCCATCCCCACTCTGGTCCGGAAGCTGCCTCAACCCATTCGCAAGATTATTGGCGACCTATCCAGCACACAGCGGGTGCTCGTTGCACTGGATGTCTACGACCCCCAGGGTGCCGGCAATGCCATCGCAAAAAACGCCTAGACGGCAGAAGAAAAAGTTGGATCTCCGCTTGTTCGTGGCCGGCTCCGGCGCACGTTCCTTACGTTCCATCGATCGTGTAAAACGGGCGTGTGAGAAACATGCACCCGGCCGTTACAATCTATCTATCGTGGACATTTACTTGAACCCCGAAGAAGCCACGAGATCGCAGATCATAGCGGTTCCCACGCTGGTGCGTTGCTTTCCGCAGCCCGTGAGGATGTACGTCGGCGAGTTGGGATCACCAACCGACCTGGGTAGCCGATTCTCCTGGCTATCAGGGGCTTACTGAGACGCGGTATGGGCGGTGGGCACGAACAGAATCAGGAAATAGCTTCGCTCAAACGCCGTCTTGAAGAGGCGACCGATACTCTGCGTGCGATCCGCGAGGGCGAAGTAGACGCCGTGGTAGTGGAGGGCCCTGACGGCAACCAGGTCTATACGTTACAGACTGCGGACCACCCATATCGCATCCTGGTCCAGCAGATGAATGAAGGGGCCCTCATGCTGAACCGCGAGGGTTCCATCCTGCACGCCAATCCGCGCCTAAGCGGCTTGGTGATGGCTTTGCCTCAGGATCTGGTGGCCGGCTCTATTCAGAAATGGATCGCCCGGGAAGACCGTCGGCAGTTTGAGCGTGCTCTGGCATCGGCTTTCGAAGGCCAGGCGCAGCGGGTAGAGGTGAACTTACTTCCCCAGGGCACGGACCGCGATCCTGTCCCCGTGGTTTTTTCCCTCGCCCCGTTGAATATTTCCACGGTCGAAGGTGTTTGCGCCGTAGTCACCGATCTGCGCGAGCGCCGGCAAAGGGAAACGCTGGAACGCGGGGAGTTGATGGCCCGCTCCCTGATGGATCACGCCACTGCGGCCGTTGTGATTACGGACTTGGAGGGACGCATTGAGCGTGCGAATGCCGCGGCTCTGGGTCTAGCCGCACAGCCCGCGATCCACCACCCGTTCGAGGAAGTTTTTCCGCTGGTCTTCGACAACGCGGATGCCGATCGCGCGGCCAAAGAACAATCTGTTGCCGGTTTAATGAAGAGAGCCATCGACGGATACAATATGCGAGGCCTTCAGGCGCGCATGCAGTCCGCCAACGGCGATACAGTCGAACTTCAAGTAAGCGCCGGGCCGTTCGGGCCTTCTTCCGACGAAATCACCGGCGCCGTGTTCACTTTGGCGGATGTCACAGCGCTGCGCACCAGCGAGCGCCGCTTCCGGGCTCTGGCCGAATCGATTCCGCAAATCGTCTGGACTACCAACAGTTCCGGGAGTCTGGAATACTGCAATACCGTTGGCACCGAATACTTCGGCATGACCGTTGCCGACCTCTCTCCATCGAACCACCAAGTGGTGCATCCAGACGATCGCACCCGTTTCCAGGATGCCTGGAGCAAGGCTCTCGCAACCGGTACGCCTCTCCAAGCCGAGTGCCGCCTGAAGAGCGGCCGCGGTGAAGCCCACTGGTTTCTGATTCGCGCCGTTCCCATTCGCAACCTGCGTGGCCAGATCACGCAATGGTTCGGTACCTCCACCGACGTAGACACGCAGAAGGCCATCGAAAACGATCTGCGCAGCGCCAATGCCGACCTGGAGCACTTCGCCTACGCCGCCAGTCACGATTTTCAAGAGCCGTTGCGGATGGTCACCGCCTACGCGCAACTGCTCGAAAAAGATTTTGGCGGCAAGCTGGAAGGCGCGGGCGCGATGTCGCTGAAGTACGTGCTGGAGGGAACCGACCGCCTGGGTGCGCTGCTTCAGAACCTGCTCTCCTATATGCGTGCTAATCGCGATCCTGAAGGAGCCAAGGAAGAGATCGACTGCAATCAGGTTCTGAACGAGGTTTTGGCGAATCTCCAGATCCCCATCGAGCAGTCCGGCGCGCGCATTCGATCCTCGGGGCTCCCGCGCATCCTGTGCCCGCGCGTCCACATGCTGGAGCTGCTGCAGAATCTGGTGAACAACGCGATCAAGTATCGCAGCCCAAGCCCGCCGGAGATTGAGGTCTCGGCGGACCGGAAAAACGGCGACTGGGTCTTTTCTGTTCGCGACAACGGCATCGGCATCGCGCCGCAGCATCAGCAGAACATTTTTGGGGTTTTCAAGCGGTTGCACGGTAACAATATTCCCGGCACCGGCATTGGCTTGGCGATCTGCCGGCGGCTGGTGGAACAGCACCACGGCCGGATTTGGGTGGAATCTCAAGTGAACCGCGGCTCGACTTTTTATTTTTCTCTGCCGGCGGCAAGGGAGCACAACAATGGCGCACACGCTTGACATCGTCCTGATCGAGGACAACTCGGCCGACGTTTTTCTCATCAAGCGCGCCCTGCAGGAAGCCGGCCTGAGCTTTAGTCTGCGCACGTTCAAGGATGGCGAAGAGGCACTGCGGTTTGTCGAAAACGCGGGAGAAACGTCCACCGCTCCCGACATTTTCCTGATGGATTGGAATCTTCCGCGCGTGCATGGCAAGGATGTTCTGCGCGCGATCGGACACTCGGCGCCCCTCATGAAAACCCCGCGCGTGGTGCTGACTTCTTCCGATTCGCCGGTGGACCGCACCGATGTCGAGGGCCTCGGCGCTGTTTTCGTCAGCAAGCCGCGATCGCTCGAAGAATTTATGCAGATCGGCCGGCGCGTTAAGTCGATTCTTGAGGTCTAGTGACGAAATACGCTATAAATCAGGAATGCGAATTTCGATTTTCGCCATGTTTGCCGCTGCGGCTACGCTCTTCGCCGCCGCGCCCAAAGTTCCAGTTCCCGTCCCAACCGTAACCGGTCCCATCGCCTGGACCGCGCAGCCTCCCGACGCTTCGCACGGCTATACGTTCAATCACACCTTTCTCGATCTCAAGCAGGCCGGATACGTGGAAGAGGAATTTTTCATCGAAGGCACAGCCAATCAGTACAAGATGGCGCCCGAAACCACGGGCAGCGTACTGGACAGCGGACATCCTTATAAGACGCGCATCGTGGTGCGCCGGCCGAATTCGGCGCACAAGTTCAACGGCACCGCGATTGTCGAGTGGACCAACGTCACCGGAAGCCGCGATCTCGAGATGGACTGGTTCCAGTCCTCCGAGCATTTCATGCGGGCCGGTTACGCCTGGATCGGTGTCTCGGCGCAGCGCGTCGGAGTGGATGCGCTGAAGGCCTGGAGTCCCGCGCGCTATGGGTCGCTGGATGTCACTGACGGCGGCAAGGTCGGCACCGACGGGCTTTCCTACGACATCATGGCTGCGGTTGGCGAGTTGGTTCGGTCCACCGCTAAGCCGGGCGTGATGGGCGGACTGAAAGTCGAGCGCGTCATCGCGACCGGGCATTCGCAATCAGCCGGGCGCCTGGCCGGGTACGTCAATTCCATCCATCCGCTGAATCCTGTGTTCGACGGCGTAATACTACACGGCGGCGGCGGAAGAATTCGGACCGATCTGGACGTCAAGGTTTGGAAGATGCTTTCCGAGACCGACGTTCGCGGTCCGGCCGCGCGCCAGGATGACACTGGCGACTTCCGGACTTGGGAAGTGGCGGGGACGTCGCACGTCGATTCCGAATCGATCCGGCACTTCACCGCGATCGCCAAGCTCAACGCGACTGAGGCGGCGAATGGCGCCGCTGCTGGGCAATGCGACAAGCCGCCCTACAGCCAGGTTCCGTTCCGCTACGTGTTCGATTCGGCCTACGACCACATGGTGCGCTGGATCAAGGATGGAACGCCGCCGCCGTCGGCTCCGGCCATCGAGTTCAGTTCTGCGACTCCTCCGGTGATCGCCCGCGATGCCAATGGAATCGCGCAAGGCGGCATCCGGCTTTCTGAAGAAGCTGTGCCGACCGGCGTCAACACCGGACAGAACACCGGCGCCGGCTTCTGCCGTCTGTACGGATCGCACGTCGATTTCGACAAAGAGAAACTCGCGGCGCTGTATCCGTCGCACAAAGAATACGTCGCGAAGGTGAAAGAGGTCACCGAGAAGAATTTGAAGGCCGGATATATTCTGAAGCAGGATGCGGACGCGACCATTCAGGCCGCCGAGCGGTCGGATATCGGAGCTGCCCGTTAAGCTGGGAATCCGGGCATTTCGCGGATTTCCTTGATGTGCGCGGAGTGCGTTTCGACGTGATGCGCATTGCCGTTGAGCCACTGATAGCCGTCCATCGGGCCGAGTACGCCATGGTTGGTGAAGTGACTGCGTATGTCGTCCTGAGTGGTGCGCGCGTATTCGAGTGTCCGTTTGCGCGCCGCTAAGAATGCCGAGACGGCGTCGGCCAGCGATTTGAAATGCCCGCCGGGTTGCAGCGTCTCCGGCGCGCGATTCGCTCCGCGAGGAATCGGTGTCTCGCGGATTTTCTGCTCGCGCGCTTTGCGCTCTTCCGCGGTTTCCGGACGCGCCGGAGTGTCGAGACTGCGCTGGATCATCGCGACCAGTTCGTCGTCCGAGATGGCCAGGTGCTCCACGTACTCGAGAATCGACCAGCGGTCCGGCGCCGGTTTCCAACGCGCCTGCGTCTCGGTGACCCCTTGCACGGCGTCGAGCAACTGTTGCTGCGTGAGCGTGAGCCGCTGGATGGCTCTTTCCCGTTCTTTTTCGGTAAGCATGAAATCATCTTACTCTTCGGAAGAGCTGCGATGCGGCGTCGAGAATGTACATGCCGATGTCGTTCACGCCGCGCGCCGTGGACGTGTTGGAGAGAACCACGACGCCTACGCGTGCCTTCGGGTTGAATCCGAGGAAGCTCGAATAACCGGGAGTCTCACCATCTTTCCACACGATCTGTAAGCCGTCTGGCATCGAGATCTGCCAGCCCAGCGCGTTCATGAGGCCGGGTGTCGAGGTCGCGCGGCGGAGGTTCAGCATCGCGGCCAGCGCAGGGGCGAGTGCCGTTCTTTCGTAGCCCAAGACCGCGGAGAGCAACTTGAGCAGATCGTTGGCTGAAGAGTGTAGTCCGGCGGCCGGTGCGAGCGCGCCGAAGTTCGACGCGGCCACGGGCATGAGACGATCGTCGTGGCCGATCGCGAGGCGCGCGTGGTCTGGCTGCGCGATCCCCACGAGAGTGCTGTTCATCTGCAGTGGTCCGGTGATGCGAGAACGGAGCGCGGTTTCGTAATCCGGGGCGATCGCCAGGCCGAGGACGCCGTAGCCCAGGTTCGAGTATTTCCATTCGGCATTGGAAGGCGGTTCGTAGTGCGAAAGAAAGTCGAGCAGCATCCGCCGCGTGTAATGATCGGCGGTGAAATTCGATGGCATGCGCGGAAGGCCGGATGTGTGCGTCGCGAGATCCCTCAGCGTGATGGAACTCGGGAGCTTCACTGGAATATACTTCGCGGCTGGATCGCTTAGCTTCACTTCGCCGCGCTCGGCCATGTCGCTCAAGAGCAAGGCGGTGAAAACTTTGGTGAGCGATCCGATCTCGAAGATCGAGTCGCCGTCCAGGACGCCCGGCTCGCCGACGACGCGTTCTCCGGACGAATCAATCACGCCGACAACGATGCCTGTGCTTTGCTGCTCATGCTCGACGCGCTGCTGGAGGATCGCGCGAATTTCGTCGTCGCCCGGAACGTAGCGGGCGCGGTGGACTTGCGCGTTCGCGATCGCGGCCAAGGCCAGGATGGCGATGAGCTTTATCACATTACTCTTCACGCAGCGCGACGGTGCAATCGACGCGAGTGGCCCGGCGCAGCGGCACCGCGAGGGCCAGCGGCGACACCAAAAGAATTGCGGCCGCGGCCAGTGTCAGCGTCAGCGGGTCGCGCGCGTGGACGTGGAAGAGCAGCGCTTCAACGAAGCGCCCCAGCACAAGTGTTCCCGCGAGGCCAACCGCCAAGCCAATCGAAACCGGAAGCATGCTTTGCCTGAGAATCAGCCGGCCAATCTCGAACGGCGCCGCGCCGATGGCCATGCGAATCCCGATCTCACGCACGCGCGATGTGACCAGATTCGAGAGAACGCCGTAGATCCCGATCATCGCGAGCACGAGCGCGAGTCCGGCAAACGCGCCGAGCAACAGCGTGTTGAACTTTCGCTGCGCTTGCCACTGATCGCGGAAGTAATCGTATGTCAGGACCTTGGATTCCGGTATTCCAGCATCGAGAGACCAGATCGCCAGCTGGATCGGCTTGGCGAGATCCTCGGTTTTCCCGGCGGTACGCGCGATCAAGTATCCGCTCGCCATCTTCAGGCTCGGCCGGAAAATCTGAGCGCGAACGGGATTTTCAGCGCCCATGGGCCGATAGTCCGCGACAATGCCGACGATTTCGGCAGGATGCTTTCTCTCCATATCGAGCAATCGCTGGCCCAGCGGATTTTCGTGAGCGAAGTACTGCCGAGCCATGGTCTCATTGATGATCGCGACCGAGTCCTGGCCGCTCTCGGCCCGCGCCAAGTCCGCATCGGTGAAGTATCGTCCCGCAAGCAAGCGCAAGCCGAGCAGACGGAAATACCCGGGACCGACTTGCGCGGCATCGGCGATCGGCGTCGATTTGCGGGGCGCATCGGGACGGCCAACGATGAAAAAGTTCGACGCGAAGACGCTATGCAGTGGAAGTTGGTCAACCAGCGAAACTCCCGTGACGCCGGGGATCGCTTGGACGCGATCGAGCAGCGCGTGGAAGAAACGAGATTGGCTGGGGCTGTCGGCAAAGTCGCGCGCCGGGAGATCCACTTGCGCCGTGACCAGGTGCTCGGTGCGGAAGCCGACGCCGGTGGCCACCAGTTCGCGGAAGCTGCGGATCATGAGGCCAGCGCCCGCGAGCAGCATCAATGCCAGCGCAACCTCGGCGCCGATCAGGAACTGACTGGTCCGCAGTCGCGCGCCGGTGCCGCCCCAGCCACCCGCAGCTTTGAGGGTGGTGTTCAAATCGGCGTTCGATACGCTGAGCGCGGGCGCCAGGCCGAACAGTAGCGTGGTGATGATGCTTAAGCCGGCGGCGAAGAGGAAAACGGTGACGTTAAGTCCGATAGTTTCGGGACGCTGAATGTCGGGCGGCTTGAGCGCGAGGATCAAGTCGATGCACCAGCTCCCGAGCAAGAGACCGCCGAGAGCACTAGCGAGAGAGATGAGAAACGACTCGGCCAGAAGCTGGCGGATCACGCGCGCTCGCGTCGCGCCCAGCGCCAATCGGACGGCGATCTCTCGGGACCGCTGCGTGGCGCGTGCCAGCGTTAGGTTAGCGAGATTTGCGCAGGCGATGAGCAGCAAGAACCCGACCGTCCCGAGCAGCAGATACAACGCACGATGCAGCGTCGGCGCGGTGTCTTCCACGCTGAACGGAAACACGGCCGCGGTCCAGCCTTCGTTGTTCTTCGGGTCAATTTTCGCCAGGCGCTGCGAGACCACAGTCATTTCACTGCGCGCCTGTGCGAGCGATGCGCTGGGCTTGAGGCGTGCGACTACGAATAATTGCCGCTCGAAATCCTGTTCTGGCGTGGTCCACAAGCGCGACAGCGGAACCCAGAGATCCGGTTTGAGCTGGTCCTGTCCTTGACCGGTCGCGGGCAGATGGAATTGCGCGGGCAGAACGCCAATAATCGTGTAGACATCGCCGCTCAGCGCAATGGTCTTGCCGAGAATGGCGGCATCGCGGTGAAAGCGGCGCTCGTAAAATGTGTCGCTCAGAATCACGACCCGATTCGAGTTTTGCGCTTCGTCTTGCGGCTGGAAGATTCGCCCACTCGCCGCATGCATGCCCAACAGCGGCAGAAAATTCGCGGATGCGAAGCCGGTGGAAACATGCCGCGGATGATCGCTGCCGGTCTCGTCGAGCTGCTTTTCACGAAACGCAGCCATGTCCGAAAACACAGTATTCTGCCGCTGGAATTCGCGGAAGCTGGCGCGCGGCACGGGGATGCGTCCGAAGGGCGGGTCGGGCAGGATCGGGAGCCGCTCCCAAATGAAGACCAACCGCGACGAGTCAGGATAGGGAAGCGGCGCGAGGACGACCGAATAAACAACACTGAAGATCGCGATGTTTGCTCCGATGCCGAGCGCGAGCACCGCGATGGATGTCAGCGCATAGGCCTTGCTCCGGGCGAGAATGCGCAATGCGGAACGGATATCGCTGAAGAGTGCCATGTGGCCTCACTTCTTGTCGAAATAGCTGGCGCGAGCCTGCATATACAGTTCTACCGCTTTCTCGATGGGCGGCATGGGCGCGACGCCGCAGCTTTCCATCTTGCCGTTCGAGAGCACCGAGTATTTCGGGCGGCGCGCGGGTGTTCGGTATTCCTTTTCGTTGGTCGGCTGGAGCTCGGGGTTCATGCCTGCTACGCGAAAGATGGTGGCCGCGAAATCGAACCACGAGATGGGAGCTCCGCCGCCGACGTGAAAGATGCCGTGCTGGCCGCGCTCCACCAGATCGGCCGTGCGCGCGGCGAGCAGCGGGGAATAGGTGGGTGAAGCGACGTGATCCTCCACGACGCGGATCGGCTTCTGCGTGGCAGCCAGGCGCAGCATGGTCTCGACGAAATTCCCGCGCGCCGTTTTCAGTCCGCCCGGACCGAACACGCCGCAGGTACGGATGATCAGCGGCCTTTCGAGATAGGCGCGCGCGTAGAATTCTCCGGCGAGCTTCGACACTGCGTAGGCTCCCAGGGGATGCGGTTCGTCTTGCTCGGTGTAGGCGCGGCCGGCCATGCCGTCGAAGACGTAGTCAGTCGAGAAATGCACGAAACGCGCATCGAGTTGGCGGCAGGCCATGGCGAGATTGCGCACCGCGAGCGCATTTGCAACGAACGCCGGTTGCGGCTCCTTCTCCGCGACGTCCACCTGGTTGTAAGCGGCGGCGTTCAAGACCAGCGCGGGATCCGCCTGCGCCAGCGTGTGCTCCACGCGCGCCGCGTCGCCGATGTCCACGCTGGCCCGGTCGAAACCGGAGACTTTGTAACCCCGCTCGGTAAACTCACGCACCAATTCCACGCCGAGCTGTCCCCGGCTGCCGAAGATCGCTACATTACGCCTGTTCACTGATGGCTAGGATAGCGGAATTCAGCGGGGCCGAAGCGCGCGTGGAATCATAGTACAAGTGGTTGTCCGTCCTCTGTACGTGGTCTTCGCGGGTTGTGGCTTGCTCGCTGTTCACGCGTTCGCGCAGCCGATTACGTTCGCGCACGATATCGCGCCCATCGTATACGCGAATTGCGTGAAGTGTCACCGGCCGGGCGGCGAGGGGCCGTTTTCCCTAGTCAGTTATCAGGATGTTCAGAAGCGGGCGCGCCAGATCGCGGACGTTACGCGCAAGCGATTCATGCCGCCGTGGCTTCCCGATTCGGGCGATTTCGAGGGTGCGCGGCGGCTGAGCGACGACCAGATCCGCGCGATCGCCGCTTGGGTTGCGCAAGGCGCGCCTCAGGGGCCGGCGGACCAGATCCCCGTTCCGCCTAAGTTCGCCGATGGCTGGGAACTCGGTCCACCGGATTTGGTCTTGGACGCACAGGATGAAATCGCGGTGCCTGGCGCTGGACCCGACGTCTATTGGAATTTCTTGTTCCAGCCTGCGTTGAAAGCTCCGCGCTATGTGCGGGCGATCGAGATCCGGCCGGGCAGCCGCAGCGTAGTGCACCACGCAAATCTACTGGTGGATCGCCTGGGTTCGAGCGCGACCGAAGCGAGAGGCCGCGGCGGTTTTCCAGGCATGGACCTCACTTTGTTTCGAAGCCCGTTCGATCCCGACGGGCATTTTTTGTTCTGGAAACCTGGCGCCGCGCCGCACGTTGAGCCTGATGGATTCGCGTGGCGTCTCGATCCCGGCAATTTGCTGGTGCTGAATACGCACGTGCATCCATCGGGAAAAACCGATACGCTGCGGCCGTCGCTCGGCCTGTACTTCACCGATAAGCCGCCTTCGAAATTTCCGCTGCTGCTTCAGTTGGAAAACGACGACGCCCTCAATATTCCGGCCGGCGCGGCGCATTTTGCAGTGAGCGACGATTTTCGTCTGCCGATGGATGTGGACGTAATCGCGATCTATCCGCACGCGCATTACCTGGGCAAGAAGCTGGAAGCGTTTGCGACTCTTCCGGATGGTTCGCGGCGCGAGCTGATTCGGATTCCCGATTGGGATCCGGGCTGGCAAGCGGTCTACTATTTTCGTGAGCCGGTGACACTGCCGAAGGGCACGGTAATTTCGATGCGCTATGAATACGACAATTCGGCTGCGAATGTCCGAAATCCGAATCGGCCGCCGAAGCGTGTGCAGGCTGGGAATCAGTCGACTGATGAGATGGCGCATTTGTGGCTCGAAGTTTTGCCGCACGGTGTGGGCGACAGGAGAAGGGAACTCGAAGAAGCGCTCATGCGGCATCGGATCGAGAAGTCGCCGCTGGATTTCGAGGCCAACTTCAATTTGGGGATCGTGATGATGTCGCGTTTGAATCCAACCGGCGCGGTGTCTTCGTTGCGCACGGCGGTTCGAGTGGAACCGGATCGCGCGGATGCACATAACGCGTTAGGGCTCGCGCTGGCGGCGACCGGGAGATCGGCGGAGGCGATTGCAGAGTATGACCGCGCGGTGCAATTGAAGCCAGATTATGCGGCGGCGCGATTCAATCGAGCGAATGTCCTGGTGAAAGCGGGAAAGATCGAGCAAGCGATCTCGGATTATCGGGTGGTGGCTGCAGCGGATCCGGACGATCCGGCACCGAAGCGGGCGCTGGCGCGGGCGTTGGTGGTGCGGGCGCAGCAAGTCGAGGCGGATGGCAAAGAGTCGGACGCCCGGGCGTTGCTCGACGAAGCGCGCCGGCTCGACCCGGAGCTGAAAATCCCTTAGTTTACTGCGTCGAGTTGCGGCGCTCGCGCGGGATCGGTTTCGGCATCGGGATGCGCGGCAGCATCTCCGGGCGGGTCGCGGCGTTGTAGACGAACGCGGCCATGATCGCGGCGCACTGCATCACGTCGCCGGGCTGCACGCGATCGTAGACGTCCATGTTGGAGTGATGCGTGCGCGTGTTGTATTCCATCGGATCCTGAATGAAGTTGTATCCGGGAAGCCCGACATAGTCGAACGAAGTGTGGTCCGTTCCACCGGGGCGTCCAGCGGTCCGGCCGGTGACGCCCCCCACCGTGGTTGCGCCCAGATCGTGAAACGGTTTCAACCAGGCCTCGAAGATCGGCTTCACTTGATCGTTGCCCTGCGCGCTGATTCCGCGGAAGCGGCCGGTGCCGGTGTCGTCGTTGAAATAGGCCGCCAGCTTGTAATATTCCGGCTTGGGCTCCATGGTTTCGCGATCGGCGAAATGCTTCTTGACGTACGCCTGCGAGCCCAGCAGCCCTTCTTCTTCGCCGCCCCAGAGCGCGATGCGCACTGTGCGGTCCATTTTGAGATTGAGCGTCTTCAAAATGCGGACGGCTTCTATGGCGACCGACGATCCGGTGGCGTTGTCGGTAGCGCCGGTTCCGCTGTGCCAGGAATCCAGGTGTGCGCCGAGCATGACGAGCTCATCCTTCTTACTGCCGCCAGGAATTTCGCCGACGACATTGAACGAGTCGGTGGGTGAATCGATGAAACTAGCCTGGATGTCGAACTCCAGCGTCACCGGAATGTTGTGTTGCAGCAGCCGGATGACGCGATTGTAATGCTCGGGCGTCACGGCGACCATCGGCGGAGGGATCGGCTCTTTCGGATCTTGCGAGCCGCCGCCTTGCACAAAAACAGTGCCGCCGTCGCCGGCGTTGCCGTATTGGAGTACGGCCAGCGCGCCTTCAGCCTTCAAGAACTGATTCAGCTTTCTGCGGAACTGAGTGCGGCGTTCGCGCTCCTCGGGCGAAGGCTGACCGCCGCGGCCTCCTGGACCGCCGAACAAACCGGACGCGAGCCCAGCCAGGCGATCCGAATCCGTCATCTGCGCGCGCGCCTCGAGTTCCGCGTCCGTGAGTCGATGCCCCGGAGGCTCCATAATCATGTTGATGTTCTTCGGGGGCATGCTGAGCACGACCATGCCCTTGAGTTTGCCCTTGAATTTCGCAAAATCAGCTTCGGTCGAGATGGGTGCGTAAATCGCGCCGCCCTGGACCGCGCCGTTGGTGCCGGGTGTCCACGCCAGCGGTGCTCCGATCAGCGGCTGATACTGGGGCGCGACCATGTGAGCAGCGAAATGCGTGAAAGTCCAGCCGCGGCCGAACGGGCCCCAGGTTTCTTCCTGCACGTTCGCAAGGCCGTATTCCTTGAGCCGCGAGACCACCCAGTCGCCCGCTTCTTTATATCCGGGCGAGCCGGTGAGTCTGGGTCCGTGCACATCGGTGAGGTAGAAGATGTGGTCCATCACCTGGGAATTCTCGAAAGCCTCGGCTTTGATGCGATGGATCACCGAGAGATCGACGGCTTCTTGCGAGTAGACCAGAGACGCAGCGGCGCACAATGCACCCACGGCGGCGAGCACGAATTTGTGTTTCATTTCGAGCAGCTCCTGATTAGGAAATTAGACCACAAACGCGGCGACGGAGCCGCTCGACCGTTCGCCGCGTTGCGTTGTGTGTTTACTTCTTTTTACCGGGTGGCTTGGCGTTAGGGTTCACGTAATTGGTCTGGATCTTGGCGCCCAGCATCTGGAGCATACCCTTGGCGGCGTCCGCATACTGCCCCGTCGGCGCGAGCTGCAGATACTTCTGGAGCGCGTCCTCCATTCCGGGAGGTGCCGTGACTTTGCCGTCGGCACCGGTGGTCAGCTTGGCGGAAAGCGCGACCGCGTACTGATATTGCGCGTCGGCGTAGTCGGGATTCGATTCGATGGCCTTCTTGAACGCCTGCTCGGACGCCTGTGTCTGACCGCTGTTCACCAGCAGCGCGCCCAGATTGTAGTAGTAGCGGCCCGCGTTGGTGGGATCGAGCGTCGCGGCTTTGTTCAGCTCGGCCTGCGCATCGTCGAACTTCTTGGCGCGCGCCAGGGCCAGCGCGTAATTGTTGTGATAAGCCGGATCGTCTGGTTTCAGCGTGATGGCGTGCTGGAACGCATCGAGCGATTTTTCGAGCTCAGCCTGCTGGTCGGCGCCGGTCTTGGTGAGCGCCTGGGCGTTGTAGGTATCGGCCAGGTTGGCCCAGATCACGTGCTGATTGGGATCCAACTGGACGCCCTTTTGAAAATCTTCGATCGCCAGGTCGTAATTCTTCGCGGCCATCGCTTCCTTACCGCCGTTGAACGCATCATTCAAGGCTTTGTTCTTGGCGATGATTTCGGCGTTGGCCTTATTGCGTTTTTCGAGAGCCTCGCGCTCTTCCTTGCTCATACTGCGATCGGCGTTTTCGGCTGCTGCCGCGGCGGCCTGCTCGGCGTTCGGCTTGAGGTCGAAGTTCACTGGGACCGGATCGCCCAGGTTGGTCTGGACATGATCGATATGCTGCTTAACCTGGCCGTCCACCAGCACGCTGACGGTGTACTTGCCCTTGGGCAAGCCGTTATAGATGTAGTGGCCCTTTTTATCGGTCTTAGCACCCTTGTAGGTGCCCTTCATGTCCTCGCGCTCAATCAGGATCTGTGCGCCTTTGAGCATCGATCCATCCGGGCCTTTCACATCGCCCTCGATGGCGGTAATCTGCGCCCATGCAGCGCCCGTAAAGAACGCCAGACAGAATCCAAAGGTAATTAACGCGCGCGACTTCGCGAACATGGCAAACGCCCTCCCCAGGCTTTCATTCTCTTCAATCACAGCATACTACGCCGGATTCCCGGTTGGTAAGCCCGGAACCGCGATTTCACGAGCCTTATTAGCCTTTGTACCTTGGCCCGCGGGCGGTGCATCCAATCAACGGGCGTAGTTCGGACGCCGCACGTTACAATGTTAGCTAAGCGGCGTCCTTGGGGATTGGTATGCGTTGGATCTGTCTGGTATTGGTAGCCACAGCGGCGTTCGGGCAAACGGACCTGAAACGGGCTGAGGCGCTGTATTTGCAGACCGACTATCGTGCGTCGCTGTCGCTCTTACGCGAGACGGGGCGCGCGACGGGCGCGGTCTATTGTCTCGAAGGCAAGAACTACTTCATGCTCGGCGATTTCAAGAAGGCCACGGACGTTTTCGAGAAAGCGTTAACGGCCGATCCAGCGAATTCCGAATACGCGCACTGGCTGGGCCGCAGTTACGGACGGCGCGCCGAGACGTCGAACATGCTCTCGGCTCCGCACTATGCCTCGAAGGCGCGCCAGTATTTCGAGAAGGCCGTAGCGCTCGATCCTGACAATGGCGAGGCGCTGAACGATCTGTTCGATTACTACCTGGAAGCGCCCGGATTCCTGGGCGGCGGCTACGATAAAGCCGAGCAGTTGGCTAAGCGGATCGCTCAACATAACGAGGCCGAAGGCCACTTCGCGCAGGCGCAGCTCGCCGATCGCCGCAAGCAGTTCGACACGGCCGAGGAGCAACTGCGTCGAGCCATGGAGCTCGCGCCCCGGCAGGTGGGCAGGGTGCTGGATCTGGCGAAATACCTGGCTAAGCATGGGCGCATTCAGGAAAGCGAGGCCGCTTTCGATCGCGCCGAACGGCTGGCGCCGAACAGTCCGCAGGTGGCGTTTATAAGAGCGCACGTGTACGTCGAACAGAAACGGAATCTCGACAAGGCGCGGGCGCTGCTTGAGAAATACATCCAGAGCCCGCTCACGCCGGACGATCCATCGCGCGAGCAAGCTGAAAAACTCTTGCACCAGATCGAGGGGGCGTAGCTCCGAAGCATGTACTTCGGCGAAGCGCTCCGATTCAGCCTGCAATCGCTGCAAGCCAATAAATTCCGCACTTTTCTGACGGCGCTGGGTCTGGTGATCGGCAACGCGTCCGTGATTTTGGTGGTCACCATCTCGATCACCAGCCGCGAGTACATTCTCGATCAGATTCGCGGCGTGGGGTCCAACCTGATTTACGCGCAGTATTCGGCTGGGACCAATACGTCCACGCAGGTGGATGCCGATTTCATCAAGCTGGCCGACGTGCAGGCCGTGCGGAACGAGTTGGGCAACCGCATTGTGGCGGCAACCGGCGTCATGACCAACTACGGCCGGCTGTTGATCAACGGCAAGGAACAAGATGTTTCGGTGATCGGCACCGACGAGCAGTATCCGGTGGTGCGCAACATGGTGCTGCTGTCGGGGCATTTCATGGATGAAAGCGACGTTCGCCAACGGCAGAAGGTGGTGATGCTGACCGAGAAGCTCGCGCAGCGTCTTTACGGCAACGTTCATGCAGCCGTGGGACACACGTTGAAGCTCTACGGCTTGGAGTTCGCGGTGATCGGGACGTTCAAGGAGCGCACCGGAACGTTCGGTTTGTCGGAGATTACTAACGAGACTGTGCTGATGCCGATCACGGTGATTAAGCTGTTCACGCGGGTCGAACGGGTGGATCCGCTGTATGTACAGGCCCGGTTGGCGTCGGATGTGCGGCCGATCACCGCGACCGTCAAGCAGATCATCGAGAGCCGGCATCGAGCCGGTGCGCGCTACGACGTTGAGAATCTTTCCGGGATTCTGGAGGCCGCGCAGAAGATTGCCCTGGTGTTGACGATCGTGCTGATTCTGGTGTCGACAATCGCGCTGATTATTTCGGGCATCGGGATCATGAACATCATGCTGGTGACGGTGACGGAGCGGACTCGCGAGATCGGGCTGCGGATGGCCGTGGGGGCCTCGCGTCGCGCGGTGCTGGAGCAGTTTTTGACCGAGTCGGTAGTGATCAGCCTGGGCGGAGGATTGATCGGAATCATTCTCGGCCTCGCGGCGCCGTTGAGCGTGCGGTTTATCTTCGACGAGGTTCAGGTTCCGATTTCGCCGCTGTCGGTGGTGGTGGCGTTCCTGGTCTCGGCGGTGGTGGGCGTGGTGTTCGGGATGCTGCCGGCGAGTCGCGCGTCGCAGTTGAATCCGACCGAGGCGCTGCGGTACGAGTAGTGGTTTATTTCAGGAATGGATTTCGGATCTGGAGGCCGCCGATCTTGCGTCCGTCTTGTAGGTCCTCCGTCCAAAGAATTCGGCAATCCGCTATGAGGGCTGAGCTTACGATGAGCGCGTCATAGAACGATATGCGCATGTCGCTCGAAATAGAAATGGCCTGCGAGTACAAGCGCGAGTCGGGAAATACTTCGCAGAGCGGCATTAGGACTCTTTCTAGGTAAACGCGCAGCTCGTCGGGCGACAGCGCATCGGCGAATTTTCTTGATGCTGCGCTCAGGAATTCTTGAACCACCTGGTAGTTGATGACGCCGCGATGAGTGGTCAGCGCCGTCTCGACCAGATCGGCGGCGCGTTTTTGCTTTGATTTCGAACGTTCATCGAAGCTGTAGATGAGTACATTCGTGTCTAAGAAGAATCGCTCCGAGCCGCCGCTCATCGCTCATTGAGCTCTTCGCGCGAAAAATGCCTTCCGGGCCGAACGTGTCGCAGGCGCTTCATCAGATCGCGATACTCCTCGCCCGAGGTTTGGGTTCCGGCGTATCGCGAGAGCCAGTCGCGAAAGGCAGCGTTCAGGGTGGTCTTCTCTCGGGCGGCTCGCAGGCGCGCGCGGTCGATGAGCTCTTCTTCAGCGCTGAGCGTTATGTTTCGCACGATTCCAGTGTACGCCAAGTCAGTGTGAGTCGTTGTCCCGATAATTCAGCGGCGGCTTTTGCCCGTCCGGCACGCGCGATTTGTACACGTGATCGCCCTTGCGCTGGATGAAGCTCGCCTTCGCCGCCTTCACCTGCTCGGGATCGGTGAACAAATCCATCGCGCTCAGAGCCAGCGTTTTCGCCGCCACCACCATTCCCTTGCGCCCGATGCTCGACCCTGCGCAGGCCGTCGCCTGCCAGCTATGCGCGGGGATGCCGGGCACGAACGTCGCGGTGCTGAGTCCTGAGGTTGGAAGAATCCAGCTCACGTCGCCCGCGTCCGTCGACGCCGAGAAATATCCCTCGCGCGGCGGCTGAACGGTCTCCTGGCTGCCGAGCGCGGGCGCACGGTCGAGCGAAACCGTCTTACGCAGTTTTTCCGCGAACGCCTCTTCCTCTTTGGTGTACGTCACGCCGCCCACCAGGTGCAGATTGCGATCCACCACGGCCGACAACGCATCGTTCGGCAGCGTGTTCCAATCGCTGTCGATCAATTCCATCTCCATGCGCGTGTCGGTGGCGAGCGCGCCTGCCTTGGCGCAGTTCACGATGCGTTCCCAGATTCCGTCCAGCACGGGCATGCTGGGATTGCGCGCGTAGAGGAACAGCTCGGCGTACTCGGGCACGATGTTGGGTGCCGCGCCGCCGTTGGTGATGATGTAGTGGATGCGCGTCGATTCAGGAACGTGCTCGCGCAGGAACTCCACTGCGTTGGCCATGATCATGAGTCCGTCCAACGCGGACCGCCCAAGATCCGGCGCGGCCGCCGCGTGCGCGGGTTTACCGTAAAACTTGAACTTCGCTTCCGTGATGGCGAGCGAGCTTTCCTTGGTGGCGGAGTTGGAATCGCCCGGATGCCAGGCCAGTACGACGTCGACGTCGTTGAACACGCCCGCGCGCGCCATGTAGATCTTTCCGCCGCCGCCTTCCTCGGCCGGCGTGCCGTAGAAGCGGATCGTTCCGGGAATCTTCTTCGCCGCGAGCCAGTCCTTCACCGTGATCGCCGCGAAAAGCGACGCGGTACCGAGCAGGTTGTGGCCGCAGCCGTGGCCAGGCCCTCCGGCAACAATCGGATCCCGGTCCGGCACAGTGTCTTGCGACAGACTCGGCAACGCATCGTACTCGCCCATGATCGCGATCACCGGCTTGCCTTGTCCCCAGGTTGCGGTGAACGCAGTGGGAATGCCGGCGACGTTCTCGGTCAGGGTGAAGCCGGCCTGGCGCAACTCGCTCTTCAGCAGCTCGGCGCTCTTGTTTTCCTTGTAGCCGACCTCGGCGAATTCCCAGATTTTCCGCGAGACGTCGCCGTAGTGCTCGGCGCGCGCATTCATCCGGGTGATGACGTCGTCTTTATCGGAAGCCAGCGCCGCGCCGGCAAAAAGCAGCGAAATCCACAGGTAACGCATGGATTCCATCGTAGCCCAAGCCGGCATTGCGGAGGCCGTTATCATAAAGGACGTGGAATTGGTTTCCGTAACTGACGCGGCTCCGCGCGACGACTACTATCTCGCGCTGGAGCGCGGCAACATTTTGTTTTTTCCTCAGACACCGTTCGCATTTTCTACTGAAGAGCGCGACGTACTGCGGTCGAGCGAGCTGTCGTCGAGCAGGCATCATAAGAACATCGCGTATCGGCCGGCGTCCGGGAAGGTGACGGGTTTCGATGCCGGCGCGGTGAAGGATCCCGAACGGCTGCGCGCGGTGATGCGCGCTTATTCCGAGCGCGCGCTCGCGTTTTTGCGGTCGTTTCTGCCGCGCTACATGGACGGATGCCGCGTGGATTTCGCCAGCTTCCGCCCGCTCGAAGAAGAGGGCCGCGATCTGCCGACCAAAAAGCGCAACGATCTTCTGCATGTCGACAGTTTTCCCACGCGTCCCACGGGCGGCGATTTGATCCTGCGATTTTTCACCAATATTAATGCGAGCAAGCCGCGCGTGTGGACGATATCCGATCCGTTCGAAACCGTGGCGCGCCGTTATGCCGCCGACGCGGGACTGGAGCGAATTTCAACCGAGCGCGGTGGTTCGGTAGTGAATCGAGTGCTGCGCGGCATCGGACTGCCGGTTCCTCCCGAGCGGTCGGCATACGATCGCTTCATGCTCGGCTTCCACGACTACCTGAAATTTAACGACGACTATCAGCGCAACACGCCGAAGTATCGCTTCGAGTTCCCGCCGGATTCGACCTGGATGGTCTTCACCGACGTGGTCCCGCACGCGGTGTTATCAGGCCAGTACGCGCTCGAGCAGACGGTGATGGTGCGGCGGGAGTCGCTCCTGAAACGCGAGCATGCCCCGGTGGCGATACTGGAGTCGATTTGCCAGAGGCCTCTGGTTGCGAAGGCATCTTGACAGTAGACCGCGGACCGTCACGGCCTACCGCAAAGATCCTCGATAAGATCGGCGATCCTGAGAAGGACAGCGGACGGATTGGCGGCGAGTTCTTCTTGTTCTACGGCAGCGGCAAAGCTGAATTTCTTGGTCCAAAGCAAGATCCAAACATCCGAGGTTTCCGAGCCGCGTCGGATGTCGAGGTGAAATTGGGGTGCGTCTCTCGGAACACGAAGCACTTGCCGGAGCTCTGCCACCTGTGACGCTGAAAAAGACATCTTGGTTGATCCTCCGATAAGTTAGTTGCCAGCTCATTGACTTTCCCCTTTCCTTCGCCCACAATAAACTCATGGCCCTTACCAAGCGGCAAAAAGAAGTCCTCGACTTCATCGCGGACTTCGTCGAAGAGAACGGCTACAGTCCCAGCTACGAGGAACTCGCGCATGCGCTGAAGCTCGCCTCGCTCGCTACCGTGCACAAGCACATCCAGGCGCTCGAGACGCGCAATTACCTCCGGCGCATGGAAAAGCACAGCCGCTCGATCGAGGTCTCGCCCAAGTATGTTCAGGAGCGGCGCAGGAGCCGTAAGGCCGCGCAGCCGATGACCGTTCCGCTTGCTGGACGCATCGCCGCCGGGGCGCCGGTCGAAGCCATGGAGGGCCAGGACACCTTGCAGTTCGCCGATTTCGCGGGCAAGGGCGACACCTTTGCGCTTCAGGTGAGCGGCGAGTCGATGATCGAAGATCACATCATGAGCGGCGACTTCGTTCTGGTCCAGCGCACGGCCGAAGCGAACGATGGCGAGATCGTGGTCGCACTCGTGGAAGGCCGCGAGACCACCTTGAAGCGCCTGTATCGCGAGCCCGGCGGACGCATCCGGCTCCAGCCGGCCAATTCCTCCATGCAGCCCATCATCGTCAATGCCGAAGATGTCCAGATCCAGGGACGCGTGCTCGCGGTGCTCAGAAAGTACAAGTAACTTCAGGTGTACCGCCTAGGCGGTCGGTGAGTCACCGCATGCTAATCTGGTAGCGGACATGAGCGCTGCCGTTACTGGCTTCAAGCGATTTATTTTCTGGGACTATCCCCGCGCCGGCTGGCAGTACGACGTGATGGTGGGCCTGATCCTGGCATTCATTTTTCTGATGCCGCGCGATTGGTTTCGCGATCAGCCGCGCGCCAGCAGCATCGTGATGCTACCGTCCGAGCGAGGCACTACGGTCTTCTGGATGGATTCCGAGCAGTTTTCCGGTACATCGGAAGCGGACATGGCAAAGGCGAGCGCCTTGCTGAAAGCTCGCACCGGAAAGAAGTACAACGTTGTCCGGCTGGAGCCGATCGTCGATTCCGAAAAAGAGATCAAGGGATACATGGCGTTCACCACGCCGTAAGCCGTCAGTTCCACTCTTCGTTTCCATGAGATCGCGTTGTCTCACTCTTACTGCGTGCGTGGCTCTGATGAGTCTGGCTTGCTTTGCCGCTCCGCCCGAAAACAAAGCCGAAGTGAAGGCGCTGTTGGCACGCATGGACAAGGCCGCACCCGCATTCAAGGCTATGACCGCGCGGGTCACGCATGTAACCCACACCGACGTGATTAATGAGGACAGCACGGAATCCGGTACCATGATCATGCAGAAACTACCGTCCGGCGAGGTTGGGGGCCTGGTTGACATTGTTAGCCCGGACCCGCACAAGCTGGTCGTTGAGAAGAAGCAGGTTCAGCGCTACTTTCCTAAGATTAAGACGCTTGAAGTCTATGACTTAGGTGATAAAGGCGAGCTGCTTGACAAGTTCATGATGATCGGCTTCGGAACGTCTGGCGCGGAACTTGCTAAGGACTACGAGGTGACGGTACTCGGCACAGAGTCTTTGAAGGATCAAAGTGGCAAGTTCGTGCACGCGCGGCTGCTTCCCAAGTCGGCCGAGGTGCGCCAGTACGTGAAGAGCGCGGAGCTGTGGATTCCCGAGGCGAACGATCCCTACCCGGTTTGCGAGAAAATTCTCCAGCCTTCGGGCGACTATTTAACCGTGAACTACAGCGACCTGAAAATCAATCCGCCCTTGAGAGCGGATGCATTGCAACTGAAGCTTCCAGCCGGGGTTAATACGGTTCATCCGGGGAAATGAAACCAATCGGCGATAAATCGGTTTCGAAGAATACTGCGCCCGCGCGCTTAAACAATCGCGACTCGGGCGGGCGCCTGACGTTTCTCGATTGGACTCGCGGCGCGGCCGTCGTAATGATGCTTCAAGGCCACGTTTTTCATTCCTTTGCCAAGCCGGATCTGCACACCGATGGTCCATTCACTCTGTCGCAATTCATCGGTGGCCAGGGCCCTGCGATCTTTCTGGTGTTGACTGGAATCACGCTGGCGTTCCTGATGGACGGTCGGGAGCGCCAGGGCTTCGGCCCGCTGCAACGCTGGAAGGCGGCACTACGCCGCTCCGGCTATTTGTTCTCGCTTGCGTTTCTGTTCCGCCTGCAGCTCTGGGTGTTCGCGTATCCGGGCAGCGCTTGGACGGACTTATTCAAAGTCGACGTCCTGAACTGCATGGGCTTCGCCATAGCGCTGATGTCGGTAATGGCGATATTCACCACCGCCGATAGGGTGCGCTTGTGCGCCGGTCTGGGCGTCGCGATTGCCGCATTGTCGCCGCTGGTGTCCTCGATCGACTGGAGCTGGATGCCCGCCGGGCTTGCGCATTACATTGTGCCCAACTACAACTACTTCGCATTTTTCCCGTGGGCTTCGTTCATCGCCTTCGGGATCAGCATCGGCAGTCTGCTTCGGCTGGCCAAGCCCGAGCACATGGGACGCATCATGCAATGGGGAACCTTGGGCGGGCTGGTGCTGATCGTAGGCGGGCAGTATTTCTCGAACGTGCCCTACTCGCTGTATCCGAAATCCGAATTCTGGCTGGATAGCCCGGGTCTGATCGTGATCAAGCTGGGCGTGGTGATGGTGGCGATCGCGCTCGCGTTCGTCTGGACCGAATACGCCGTGAAGGATTCGTGGAGTTGGATTCGGCAGCTCGGCACGACGTCGCTGCTGGTTTATTGGGTGCACATCGAACTCGTGTATGGCCGCTGGTTCGGCGCCGCGCACCAGACCATGAACAACTTCGAGTGCGCCTTCTGGGCCGCGGTGGTGATCGCCGCCATGGTTGGCCTGTCAGTTACGCGAACGCGCTGGAACACGATCAAGCCGGCAGTGGTTCAGTATTTTTCGTTCAGCGCTCCGCGCCGCGTTTCGGGCGACTAAGCGGCCGATTCGCTCGGCTTTGCCAGGAACGAATCGAGCACCGCGCGGCCTTTGCGCATGATCAGTTCGATCAGGTTCAACGCGAGGGCTAGCCCGAGCAATCCCGGCCACAGCCGCAGCGATGAGGCTTCCGAGCGCCGGCCTGCGTCGAACACCTGTGCGGGTTGCGGATTGAAGCGGCCGCCGGTGAACTCGGCGATGGAGCGCAGCAGGAACGGATTCGATCCGTAGTCGAGCAATTCCTGCTCCTGGCGATAGTATCCGACTTCGGGAAATGCGCGCGATTCTTCGAGCGGCCGGATGCGGAACAGGCCTTGCAGTTGTCCCACGTGAATGCGCCCCCGATAGGCTCCATCGGCAAGTTCAGTCACCGGGACTGGATGCTGGAATCCGCCGGGGCCGAACGCATAGATGGCGGGAAGCTTGGCCGGCGCTTCGATATCGCGGCCGAGCTGATAGTTGACTACCAGATCGCCCGCGGCGCTATCGTAATCGACCTTGGCTTCTCCGGTCTCCGAGTGCGGGAGCAGATCGCGGAACACGTTAGTCCACAGCCGGTCGAAGCCCTTCCAGCCGACCCAATCGGCGGCCCAGCGCGCCTTCGCGTCGGAGGTAAAGACGACGGCGCGTCCGAGCCCGTACTGCCAGCGAACCAGCAGTGGATCTTTCGGATCGAAGCCGAGAATTGTATCGGCCGACGGTTTCGGGACGAACCGCACGTACCCTTTGAGGGCGGGCGCAGTGTCCATGCCGACGCCCTCCAGAATCTCGACATTCTTTTCAACGATCGGATGCAGCGATTTCTCGACCGCGGTCGAGCCGGTGTGCTCCATGACGTCCTTAAGCAGGATCTGCTCGAGTCCAGCGGGCTCGTTCAGGAAGTACGATTTTCCGAGCGCCACGGTTGCTACCTTTTCGAGATAGGCGCGGTTCACATCTTGTCCCAAGCCGACGGTAGAGATGGTGACGTGCTGCGAGGCGGCTTCCTTCGAGAGATCCAGGCTGTCGCCTTCTTCCGAGATTCCGTCCGTAAGCAGCACGATGTGCTTGAAAGTAGCGTGCGACGGAAGGATTCTCTTGTAGGCTTCGGTGAGCGCTGGTGCGATTTGCGTGCCGCCGTCGGGCACGATGCCCGCGATCAGCCGTTTGATTAGAGATTTATCTTCGGCGCGGCGAATTGGCACTGCCCACTGAAACGAGTTGTCGAAGATCAATACGCCAACCAGATCAACGGGGCGCAGGTTGTCGACCACGCCGATGGCGGCGGCGCGCGCCAACTCGATCTTGCGGCCTTCCATGGACGAGGACTTGTCGATGATCAGTACCACCGCCGTGCCCTCGGGCGAGCGAGGCGGGGCGAGCTTGGCGGGCATAGTGCGGTCGAGTGCGTCTTCGGCGGTCTTGGTCTCGTTGTACACGTTGCGCTCGCCTGCGATGATCAGCAATCCACCGCCTTGCTTAACGTATTTCTCGATTTCGTCTTTGCGCGAGCCGGGCAGCGCTTCGAGATCGATGTTGTTCAAGACCAGAAGCTGGTAGTCGGAGAGATTGCCTTTGGTGGGGTCCTTGCTGCGCTCGACATCGAACTGCGCGGCGTCGAGAGTTTGCATCAAGTGCGTGTCGGTGCCCTCGGGGTCGTCGGAGACATACAGCATTTTGGGACGGCGCAGCGTCATCGCGCGATCGAAACGGATGTCGCCGAGACCGTCGGCCTGCATCACGCCCGAAAGACTGAGCGCGCCGGCCGCGGTGATGCGCGCATGGACGCGGACCTGGTTGTCGCCCTTCTCAAGTTTCACTGGATCCGATCCGAGCATCTTGCCCTCGGCGGTCATTTGGACATTCGCGGAAACATCGGCGGGCGAGGAGATGGCGAGATCAATCGGAAATTTTTCGCCGGTGAAGGCGACGGTCGGGAGGCTGACCGATTCCAGACGCAAGGACGGCTGCGGTTTGCCGCCGAGCGCAATGGTGTCGATCGGGATGCCGAGGTTCTGGGCCTGCCAGGTAGCGCGCGTGATACTTCCCGCGTTCTCCTTGCCGTCAGAAATCAGGAGCAAACGCGGGATTAGTCCGGAGGGCAGGGAGGCGATGGCTTCGCGTACTCCCGATTCCAGATCCGTAGCCTGACCGTCGGGGCCCGCGGTGTACTTAAAGTGCCAGCCGCGCTGCTGCTCGTCCGGCGCGACATTGCGCACCGAGCGCGCGAAGGGAAGAACGCGTATCCAATGACGCCCGCGAGCACGCTCTAACGAATCGGCAATCTCGGACTCGCGCGCGAGATCCTGCGGCGAGAGACTGGCCGAGGTATCCACCAGGACCGCGACGGCCATTTTGGTTTCGGGGATGCTGAGTTTGGGTTCGGCCAATGCGAGCATGATCGCGATGATCGTGAGCGTCTTGAGAACGAGCGCGAGCGAGCGGCGCGTGCGGCGCCATTCGAACAGCATCCAGGCGAGTGGAAGAATCAGAAGCGCAAGGATGGCCGGATGTCCGAAGGTCATGACGCTTTCCTCCAAGGCATCTTCGGCAGCATTTCCGTGGCGGCCACCCAGCCGCGCCGCATGCGTCCGAACAGAATCCAGTCGGCGATCAGACCCACCGCGGCGAGCACCGCGAGCCATTGCCAAATGTCTCGCGCGGAGGGCTCGTAAGGCGCGCGGCTCGGCACGCCTTGGCGGACGCTGGCGGGTTTCCAAACTACTTCGCCCGGCTGCGGCAGCGTCAGCGAGTAGACCAGCTCGCGGTCCCCGGTGAGAACTCGCACGATCCCCGGCGAGCCTGAGAAGAAGCGCACGGTTTTCCCTTCCACGGTGAACGGGAGAACTTTGCCGTCCTCGGTCTGGACGCGAATGACGGAAGGATCGGCTTCGGATTCCAGTTGCGCGTCGACGGTACCCACCGTGCTCGCAGTGAGCTGCCAGGTGCGAAAGACGTCGGGTGCCATCCAGCGAACGATGTTGGCGAACAGGAGCGGCGTGGTGAGCTCATACTTCATGCCCGCACGCACGGGGTGGAAGCCGAGCACGATGGTTTTGGGAGTGCCCGCGCGGGCCACCACCACTGCGCCTGCGTCGGCTTCGGCCACCGCAATCTCGTTCGGTCCTGTACGGAACAGTTCGGAGCTGGGCATCTCGAGATCGCTGGCGCGCAATCCGGCGCCCAGTGGATCGTCCACGCGCCAGCGTTTGATCTTGACCTTATTTGCGGTGGATGCCACGGGGATCGGAGACTTGCCGGCGGGCGGCTCGATCCAGATCGAATCCGTCCGCGGCGGGCTGGGCGGCGCGAACCGGTCGAGCAGCACGACGCCGCTCTTGATGTTTGGATCGTAGGCGGAAACGGGCTTGTAGCTGGCTTGCACGCCTGGGATCGCGTTGAACACCGGCTTGAGTAAATCGGGTTCGGCCGAATAGACGGTGAGCGGGACGATCTGGCGCGCGGGAAGTTCGAGCACGGCGCGAGTGTCCTGCGGGAACGGATCTTTCGTCAGCAGTCGCGCTTCGAGCCATCCGGCGGCGTGGGTTTTGAATCGAAACGCCGCGTTTTCTTCTGCGCCGGGCTTCAACTCGAAGCGGCGCGAGCCGATGGGCGCGCCTCCGAATTGCACCGACATAGGGATCGAATGCGGCGCCGCGCCGTAATTCTTAACCGCGACGAAAACTTCCCAGCCTTCCGGATCGTTGGGAGACCGGCGCACGCTCACTTTTTTCAATCCCACATGTTCGCTGGGTCCATTGATCGAGATGACGCGGAGATTGGCGGGCGCGGTGGCGAGGGATGCTTCTTCGCCGGAGATGCGCACGGCGCCGATCAGCGCGATTTCACCGGCCCGCGCGGAGTGCAGCTTTTGGGCCTGGCGCGCGAAATCGAGAGCCTGCTGGATATTCAGCGGACCCGCGCCCGGCTGTGTTTGATCGATGGCCTGCTGGATCTTTAAGCGGTCGGATTCGAAAGCGGTGGCGGGGGTGGCCAGGATATCGGCGCGCAAGACCATCACCCGATCGCTGCCCGGAAGGGCCTTGACGTAATTGCGCGCCGCGGCGCGGGCTTGATCGATGAGCCGCGTCTGGCCGACGCGCGCGTCCATCCACGCGGAAGTGTCGAGAATCAGAACATGATCGCGTGAGGAACGCTCAGGCGATCCGAAGCGTAGCTGTGCGATGGCCAGCAGCAACAGCAGCATGCTCAAGAGCTGCAATACCAGCGACCAAGGCTGCTGGAGCTTACGGCGGTGCTTCAGGACCGGAGGCCGCTGCACCATTTCGAAGAAACGCAGCGTGGAAACGGTTTTCTTCTTGCGCATGCGGTCGAGCAGGTACAGCGCGACCGCGATGCCGGAGACAGAGGCAAGAATAGTGAGGAATTCCGGAAGGCTGAGGTTGAGGAAAAACATGGCGAGTTACTGGACGCCGCCGGACCGCGCAATGGGTCCGAAGACTGCCTCCTCAATAGTGGTGTCGGTGGAAAGGCCCACGTAGCGGCCGCTGTTGCGCAGGCCGATGCGCTGGATGTGTCGGGCGAACTCATCGAAGGCCTGGACGTATTTTCCGCGCGCGGTGGAGTCGAAGCCGATCTCGATCACCGCGCCGGTTTCAGCATCCGTCAAATCCAACTGGCCTTCCCAGGGCGGGTCGCGATCTTCGCGATCCCACACGTGCAGGAGCATCAGCTCGTGTCCGAAGTCGGCCAGGTATTGCAGCGGGCGTTCGCAATCGGCCTCGTCCAGGAAGTCGGAAATGATGATGAGCAAACCACGCTGGGGATACTTGGTGAGGAACTGTCGCGCCACTTCGAAGAAGTTGGTTTTGCCGGCGGGCTTGAGGTCCTGCAGGAAATTCACTGCGGGTATGAAGCGATGGCGGCCGCCGCCGCAGACATAGGAATCGCCCAGGCCGTTGCCGAAGGGCTGGATGCCGATGGTATCGAGACGGACCAATCCGACATAACAGAGCGCGGCGGCGAGCTTGCGCGCGTAGTCGAATTTCGAGACGCCCCCGGTAGTCATGGAGTTGCTGCAATCGAGCAGGATGCGAACGGGAGTGCGCGGCTCCACTTGAAACATCTTCAAGAAGAGCTTTTCCAGGCGGAGGTAGGCGCGCCAGTTCACCGCGCGCAGATCGTCGCCATGGTGGAACTGGCGATGATCCAGAAACTCCTGCCCGGGTCCGGCGAAATGAGAAATATTATGACCGCCGACCAAGCCGGGAAACGATTTTTGCCACTGGATCGTCAGCCGCTCGAGTTTCTCGAGGAAGACGCTGTCGATGAGTGGTGTAGGTTTCACGCAACTGCCGCGGAGGCGACGCTACCGATGATCTCAGCCAGGACGGTGTCAGGCGTTTGACCGTCGGCGTGCGCGTCGAAGTTCAGAATGATGCGATGACGAAGAACTGAGGGGGCGATTTCCTTGATGTCGTCGATGCTGAGGTTCAAGCGTCCACGCATGAGAGCCAACACTCGGCCGCACTCCACCAGCGCCTGTGCGCCGCGCGGTGAGCTGCCGTAACGGACGTACTTATTCGCGAGATTGTGGGCGTACTTGGTGCCGGGCTGCGTGGCCATCACCAGGTCGATCGCGAAATCCTGGACGTGCTCGGCCACCAGAACTTCGCCGCAGGCTTCTCGCATTTGCAGAATCGCCGCCTGATCCACCACTTGATGTAAGGACGTTTCGGCGTGATGAATGGTGCGTTCCACGATGCGGTTCAGGTCGTCACGCGAGGGGTAGGTCACCAGGATCTTCATCAGAAACCGGTCGAGCTGGGCTTCCGGCAGAGGATAGGTGCCTTCCATCTCGATGGGATTCTGCGTCGCCATGACGAGGAAGGGGGCTTCGAGCTCGTGAGTGGTGGTTCCGCTGGTGACGGTGCGCTCCTGCATGGCTTCGAGCAGCGCGGACTGAGTTTTTGGTGTCGCGCGGTTGATCTCGTCGGCGAGAACAAGGTTCGCGAAAATCGGGCCGGCCTGGAATCGAAGCGCCTTGGCGCCGTGATCGTCCGTTTCGATGATCATGCTTCCGACGATGTCGGCGGGCATCAAGTCGGGCGTGAACTGAATGCGCGAGTATTTCAAATGCAGAACTCGGCCGAGAGTTCGCAGCAGCGTGGTTTTGCCAAGCCCGGGCACGCCTTCGAGCAACACGTGGCCGCCGGCAAGCAGGCAGATCAAGACGCCGTCAACGACGTGCTGCTGGCCGACGATGATCTTTCCGATTTCCTGACGTACCCGATCGAGATGGCTGGTGGCTAGTTGAAGTGGAGACTCGGTGTTCACGGTGTTGACACTCATATTTTACCGGCAGTTCGTATCCTACAGAACATGCCGGGGCGGGGACTTAGCTACTATAGCACCAGGACTGTGGCTTCGAACGGCTCCAATTCAGATCCGGTACAGCAGAGGCTCACCGAACTGCGCAGCGGCCTCCTGCAACTTCATAAGACGTTGCTCGACTCCGAAAGGGCGCGATACGAGCGCGACATTGCGCGAATTAATTCGAGCGGGGAATTATTGAAACTGGTCCTCTATGATCCCTGGTTCGCCTGGCTGCATGAACTCTCCCAATTTGTGGTTCTGATCGACGAAACACTGGACGCGAAGGAACCCCCAGGTAGAATCGAGGCGGAGCGCTTGATTGCGCAAGCCTGGGATCTGCTGGCTCCAGACGAGTATGGGACGGGTTATGCGCGCCGATATTTTGACGCGCTGCAGGGCGATCCGGACGTTGTCCTGGCGCACGGGAAGATGCGGAAGCTACTGGAGCGTCTGACGTAAGTTCAGGCTCCTGGAACTTCGCTCTTACGGCTGAGTTCCTCGGCGAGAATGATGGCTTCCGCCAGATCTTTCATCGGGCGGCGAAGACGGCGGCTCTCATTGCGCAGGCGCAGATAGGCGTCCTCTTCGGTCAAAGCATAGCGTTGCTGCAGGATGCCTTTGGCGCGCTCAACCACTTTGCGTGTTTCGAGCTGGCGCTTCATTTCCTGCGCTTCTTCGAAGAGCTTGGCGTTTTGCTCGGCCAGGCCGGATTTCGAAATCGCTCCGCCCATTTGCTCGCCGACGAACGTCAGCAGCGCGATTTCATCAGGCGTGTGACTGTGTGCTTCCCGATGATGGACGTTGATGACGCCGATCAGGTCGCCACTCGAGATGAGAGGCACCGACAGAAACGCCTCGTAAGTATCTTCGATCAGCGTCTGGAAGCGCTTAAAGCGAGCATCCTCGGCAGCGTCCTCCGCAAGCGCGACCACCGATTTGTGTTCCGCCACCCAGCCCGTCACGCCTTCGCCCATTTTCATGCGCAAAGTACCAAGCGCGGCGGCGTGCGGCACTTGGGAAGCCCGTAGAACAATTTCGCCTGTTTCACGCTCCAACAGATAAACGAGACACGCGTCGCAGTCGGTGACCTGCGCGGTAATCCCGATGATTTCTCCCAGCATCTCGTCCAAAGACAACTCAGAGCTGACGATGCTGCTTATGCGATGTAACAATCCGACTTGTGATGTCCCTGGCTCCATAGCGTATGCGGCTGCCATATACCAAGACTAAGGGCGCGAACCGCGGGGGTCCAATCGAAAATTCCTATCGCCCCCATCGGCCTGAGAAGTACTTGTATTACCAGGGCTTGTGGATTGCCTCGCCGGTTACACTATGGCTACAAGCCGATCCTGAATTTCGCCAGTGACCTGGGCGGCGCTCTCGCCAACGTACATGTTCACTTCCGAACGGATTCCGAATTCGGGGAGGTAGACGCCGGGCTCAATGGAGAAGCAAGTGCGGGGGATGACGCGGCGCTCGTCGTGCGTTTCAAGATTGTCCATGTTCGCGCTGGTACCGTGAACTTCTTCACCGATGGAGTGGCCGGTGCGATGAATGAAGTAATCGCCAAAACCTTTTTCGCGGATGAAGCCGCGCGCGGCATCATCCACTTCGAATCCGTGCAGGGTTTGTTTGCGCGAGACGGCGTCCTTGACGCAATCGATGGCGCGGTTGCGGGCGTCGCGCACTACTTCGAAAACATTTTGGAGCGCGGAGGGCGGCGTGGTGCCGCAGTAGCCGGTCCAGGTGATGTCGTAGAAGACAGCTTTGGGCCTGTCCAGCTTCGCCCACATATCGATGAGGACGGCGTCGCCTGGGCGGATTGGTTGGCTCGATTCGGCGCTGGGTTCGTAATGCGGGTTCGACATATTTGCGTTGACGCCGACGATGGGGCCATGGTCGGTGACGAGGCCCGCTTTGTCGAAGCCATCGCGAATGAAGCGATTTACGTCCCATTCCGTGATGCAGCCGCCGGAGCGTAGTGTGGAGGCGATCCTCTCGAATGCGGCGGCGCGAACTTTGTCGACACGGCGACCGGCTTCGAGATGCATCTCGAGTTGTTCGGCGCTCCAGCGCGATTCGAAAAGCTGGATCAGGTTCGCTGACGTGACTACTTCTACGCCTGAACCGCGAACCAGCTCGATGGTGCCCGCGTCGACCAGCGAGACATAGGGGATCGCGCAGTTCGGCGAGTATTGCATGGCGACGCGCCGGCATCCCGTGAGCAGTCGTTTGAGTCCATCGGCTTGCGTGGTCCAGCTGGAATAGATCTGGATGTCGCCGGGAAGTCCAGCGAGCACCGCGGATTCGATGGCGTGCACAATGCCGCGCGGTTCGCCTTGCGCCGGAATCAGGTAATACCAGCGGCGTGTCACGGTGCGGCCGGGTGTCAGGCCGAGGACACGATAGGCCAGCGGGTCGCGCTCGTGATGATCGAAGAAGAGCCATCCATCGAGGTTCTCTGCGCGCAACGCTTTTTGAATTTCGTCAATCTGCATGCATCCAGCGTATGTCAGGCGCGGATGGCGCTGCTTTCTTCCAGCTTGGAGCCGGCGGCGGTTCTTCGGAAGCGGACACGCGCGTTGAGGTTGAGCACTCCGGCGATGTCTTTTGTGTCGACCACTTGAAAATCGAGTAGATCGTCGAGCCAATCCTGGCTCAGGCCGTTCCAATATTGGGTTGCGACGGTGAGCGTGTACTCTTGACGGCTGAGCAGGCAATCGAGCGAGAAATCCACTTCCAGGGTTTCCCCTTCCGATAACGATCCGAGCGAGATGCCTTCGAGGCGAGTGTTCGTGCCGAAAACGTCCATGCCGATACGATTGCGGATCAGGATTCCGACGACGGGATCGTCGACAGGGTGGCGAAATTTGGCGCGAACGCGCACAACCATGGTGTCGCCAGGACGAAAGCCGCGGCAAGGCTCGGCGGCGGCGTTGAGCAGTTGCACATCCTCGATGCGGCTGGCGCCGTCGCCATGACGGAAGGTGCTAGTGGCCGCAAGATGCGAATTTGTTGCCGGGCCGGTTGTGGCGCGCTCCTGTTCAAGAGCGAATCCGACGTAGCGATTTACGGCGTCCTTGGGCGTGCCTTGCATGACGATTTCACCGCCCAGCATGAAGGCGGCGCGGTCGGCCAGGCGCTTCACTAATCCGAGGTCGTGCGAGACCAGGAGAACGGTGACTTTGCGCTGTCGAAGCTCTTCGAACTTCTGAATACAGCGGCTGGAGAAAATCGCGTCGCCGACTGCGAGCGCTTCGTCGACGATCAGAATTTCGGGATCCACGTGGATAGCGGTGGAGAATGCCAGGCGCACGTACATGCCGCTGGAGTATTCTTTCACCGGGCGGTCGATGAATCGGCCAATATCGGCGAACGCTTCGATTTTGGGGAAAGCCTGATCCATTTCGCGGCGCGAGAGTCCCAGGATTTCGCCGTTGAGATAGACATTGTCGCGTCCGCTGAATTCGGGATTGAAGCCGGCGCCGAGTTCGAGCAGCGCTGCAATGCGTCCATCGCGAAGAACGCGGCCGGTGGTGGGTTGCAGGATGCCGCTGATGATTTGAAGCAGTGTGCTTTTGCCGCAGCCATTCGGGCCGATGAGCGCAAAGACCTCACCCTTTTCAACGCGGAAATTCAAATTGCGGAGAGCGTAGAAGTCGCTGCTTTGGCGAGCGCTCCCGAGGCTGCCCAGGATCCGATCCATGGGATGGCGATAAAGACGGTAGACCTTGGAAACGTTTTGGACAGAAATCACGGCGCATTTTCACTGTACCGCGAAGATCCGACATTAGGGCTGTTCAGCGCAGGCGAAAGCTGCGCCGGAGTCCACGGGACAAGGGCAGGGAATATCCAACCAGGCACATCTGGTCGAGCGCGAACAGTACCACCGACTCGAATCCCGCGCCTTGCGCTAGGCGAGCTTCCTTCAACCATGCGGTGGAGGAGTCGCTGACTCCGACGAGTTGACTGCGCTGCGCCGGTGTGAAGCCAAGGGACGTGCCGTAGTCGATGGTGTTCATGCTCATATCGAGATTTCGTCCGTAGGTGTAGGTAAAGCTCTCGGTCTTGAGGCAATTCAGATTGGCGGGCGTCCAGCTGTTAGTGGGATAGTTGATCACTCGATTGAGTGGTGTGTTGTTGACGTCCGTCGGGTACAGGACTTCGAAACGGCAATTCGGATAGGCTGCGCGAACGTAGCTCATGATCTGGCTGGTGAAGGCGCCGATCATGTCCGGGAGAAACGCGGCTTCCTGGGGGATGGTGGTGGGATCGACAGTATTGCTACTGATCACGGTTATGGGGCGTCCATACTGCGTTTGGAAGGTGGACATCGTGTACGCATCGTAGAATGGCATGCCGGAGCCGTCGTCGGGAAAATACCACCACTGCACTTCGCCGAACTGGAGATATGGAACCAGGCCGGCAGAGTTGAATACTGCGGCCATATCCTGGTAGACCTGCTGCCAGAACGCGACGCTCGTAGGTGAGAAATTGGTCTGCAAAGACGGGGTGTTCAGCCAAACAGCCGCCTGATCGGGATAACGCTGGCCGATCCCAGCCGCCGGCGAAGTATCGCCATTGCCCAGTTCCATGCTGAATGACGCGGTGGCATCGATGCCGTAGCTGTTGAGTGCCGTGAAGAAGCTGGAGGTCCAATCGCGCGCCGCTCGGTTCAATCGGGGAGTAGCCAGAAGATCGGTAAGCCAAGTGCCATCGACGCCGCCGGTGAGAGTGGCGCCCGAC
>Ga0335078_10000816_pt1 | contig 47550 bp, 40 predicted proteins | sample Lox_Sample_32_FD_206711 | JGI IMG/M metagenome (GOLD analysis project Ga0335078, IMG submission 206711) | Soil microbial communities from Loxahatchee National Wildlife Refuge, Florida, United States - Lox_Sample_3.2 | ecosystem: Environmental > Terrestrial > Soil > Wetlands | place: USA... | reverse complement strand
GGGCCGGGGTCGGCTGGGCCGGGGTCGGCTGGGCCGGGGTCGGCTGGGCCGGGGTCGGCTGGGCCGGGGTCGGCTGGGCCGGGGTCGGCTGGGCCGGGGTCGGCTGGGCCGGGGTCGGCTGGGCCGGTGCCGGCTGGGCCGGGGTCGGCTAGGCCGCTGCCCGCGACGCCTGACGCCGTCCGGCCAGCCGCCCGGCAGGCCGCAGCGTCTCCCGAGGTGACATCGCGCAGGGCTGGCGCCACGCCGGCGGCCCGGCCGGTGCCGGCCCAGCTACCCGCCGACGTTGCCGACTTCACCGGGCGCGAGGGGCAACTCGACCGGATGCGGAGCCTGCTGCCCGGAGCCCGGCGGAAGGACGACGGGGCGATGGCCGTCGCGGTTGTGGCAGGCACGCCCGGGCTGGGCAAGACAGCGCTCGCGATCCACGCCGCCCACCTGCTGCGGGCAGATTTTCCGGACGGGCAGCTTTATGCCAGCCTGCGCGGTGGGAGCGAGCTTCCCGTGCCGCCGGACGAGGTGCTGGCCAGGTTCCTCAGGGACCTAGGCGTAGACGGCGCCAGGGTACCGGCCGACGCAGAAGAGCGGGCAGCCATGTACCGCACCCGCCTGGCCGAGCAGCAGATGCTGGTCGTGCTGGACGATGCGAGAGACGCGGCCCAGGTGCGGCCGCTGCTTCCCGGCACGGGATCGTGCGCCGTGATCGTGACCTCGCGGCACCGGCTTTCCGACCTGGCCGGCAGTCGGCTGATCGACCTCGACGTCCTCGACAACGCCGAGGCGGCCGAGCTGTTCACCAGGATCGTCGGCGCCGATCGCGCTGACGCCGAGCCTGGGCCGGTGCGCGACGTGCTCGCGATATGCGCCGGCCTGCCGCTGGCCATCAGGATCGGAGGTGCGCGGCTGAATGCCCGGCGCGCCTGGAGCGTCGCGACGCTGGCCGACCGCCTCGCCGACCAGCGCCGCAGAATGGACGAGCTGACCGCCGGCGATCTGGCCGTGCGGGCCTGTTTCCAGGTGAGCTTCGACGCCCTGCCCCGCCGGGAGTCGCGCGGCGAGGTAGACCCGGCCCATGTGTTCCGGATGCTGGGCGTCTGGCGGGGATCCACCATCGGGCTGCGCGCCGCCGTTGCCCTCGTGGGCCAGCCCGAGGATCCGGTGGCCGACGCGCTCGAGGTGCTTGTCGACGCTCACCTGCTGGAATCCCCGGCCCCCGACCGGTACCGGCTGCACGATCTGCTGCGCGCCTACGCTGCCGAACGGGCGCAGGCGCAGGAACAGCCGCAGGCTATCGAGGACGCGGTGCGGCGGGTGCTCGTGTGGTACCTGCGCAGCGCGGACGCCGCGGCCAGCGTGGTCTCGCCGTACCGGGAACGGGTGCCGCTGGGTCCGTCCGAGCCAGGCACCGAGCCCCATGCCTTCGCCACCGCGGAGCGGGCGCTCGACTGGTGCGAGCAGGAGCGCGCCAACCTGGTCGCAGCGACCCGGCAGGCCGCGGACCAGGGCCTGCACGAGGTGGCCTGGAAGCTTCCGGTGGCCGTTATGGTATGTTTTGACCGGCTCGGGTATCGCGCGGAATGCGCGACGACGCACCGCACCGCGCTGGAAAGCGCGCGCGAGATCGGCGACCGGCGCGGCGAAGCTTGGGTCCTGAACAACCTCGGCATGGTCCTTGCCGACCAGCGGGCGGACGACGCCCTCTGCTACTTCGAGCAGGCGCTGGCCATCCACAGCGAAACCGGCAACGAGAGGGGTCAGGCGCAGGCAGCGAACAACCTGGCGCGCGCCCACCAGTTGCTCGGGCGACATGAGGAGGCCATAGCGGCCCTCGAAAGCGCTCTCGATCTGCAGCGGAAAATCGGACGGCGGCACGGCGAAGCCGTTGCGCTGTGCAATCTCGGTGAGGCGTACCGGGAGTTCGGGCGCTTCGACGAGGCGATCGCCTCCTCCCAGAAGGCACTGGTCATCGTCCGGGAGATCGGGGCTGCCCGGGACGAGGGATACGCCATGCACAACCTCGGCCGGGCCCATCTCGATCTAGGCCATACCGCCGAGGCGACGGACCTGCTTGAGCAGGCGGTGGCCATCCACCACGCCGCGGGAGACCGGTCCGGCGAGGCACAGGATCTGCGGTACGCCGGGATCGCCTACGCGCAGGCCGGCTTTCTGGCAGAGGCGCGCGAGCGATGGGTTCGCTCCTACAGCCTCTTTCGCAGCCTGGGCGACGACGTGCAGGCCCTGCAGGTGCAGTCTGACCTGGCCGAACCGGGCACCGGGCCGTCTGGGGCGTGAGCCAGGCCCTCCGGCCGTGATTTGGGCTGCGGCGGCGGGCGGGCACGACGCCGAAATGCCCGTCTTTAAAGGTTATTCCTTCAGGCAAGCATTACCATGCCGATCACTAGCAGCAAACATCGCACATTCTGGCCTGCCAGGCGGGTCAGCGAAGGGGGCACGCCATGTCAGATACCGCAGATCCCAACCAGTGGGACGAAGCGCAGCCCGCGCCGCCGCCGGCGGAGCAGCCCGCGCCGCCGGCGAAGGAGCAGCCAGCGCCGCCGGCGCCGGAGCAGCCCGCGGCGCCGGAGCAGCCCGCGGCGCCGGAGCAGCCCGCGCCACCGCCCGAGGAGGGACCAGCAGCGGAACCCGAACAATGGGATGAGTAGCTCCGGAAATGCCGAAAGGCGGCGGCCGAACGGTCGCCGCCTTTCGGCTGCCGGGGGTGTTTCGGCTGCCGGGGGTGTTTCGGCTGCCGGGGGTGTTTCGGCTGCCGGGGGTGTTTCGGCTGCCGGGGGTGTTTCGGCTGCCGGGGCCGGATTAGCGGGCCGGGCGTCCCGCCCGCAGGCATGCGGGCCGGGCGGCATCGGCGGCCGGTGTTCTCGGCTAGACTCTGATGATCACTCTGGCCGCAGTTGAGGAGCACCACCGTGCCTGAGGTACGCATCGCCGCCGAGCCCCGGACCGAGTTCGGCAAGGGCCCGGCCCGCAGGGAGCGCCGGGCCGGGCGGGTTCCGGCCGTCCTGTACGGTCACGGGGCCGACCCGCGGCACGTCAGCCTGCCCGGGCACGACGTGCTGCTCGCGCTCCGCACCGCCAACGTGCTGATCCGGCTTGAGGGCCTGCCGGGCGGCAGCCAGCTGGCGCTGCCCAAGGCGGTTCAGCGGGACGCCATCAAGGGCTCCGTCCAGCACGTCGACCTGATCATGGTCAGGCGCGGCGAGAAGGTCACCGTCGAGATCCCGGTCACCGTGATCGGGGACGTGGCCCCGGACGGGCTGCTGGACCAGCAGCTTGTCCAGATAGCCGTCGAAGCCGAGGCGACGAACATCCCGCCGGGCATTGAGGTGAACGTGGAGGGCATGCGGATCGCCGCGGCGGTGCACGCCGGGGACCTCGTACTGCCCGATGGCGTGTCGCTGGCGGTCGAGCCAGACATCCTGGTCCTGCATGTGATCGCCGCGCCCACCGCCGCGCAGATCGAGGCCGAGCTCGGTCTTCCCGAGGGCGAGGCAGCCGAGGCAGAGGCCGCGCCCGCCGCCCCGGTGCCCGCGCCGGCGGCGGAGGCGCAGCAGCCTCCGCAGGCGCCCTCCGAGCAGTCTTGACCCTGGCGTCTGTGACCCGGTTAGCGCATGTCCGATGAGCGCTGGCTGGTAGCCGGGCTCGGGAACCCCGGTGAGCAGTACGCGGGCAACCGGCACAACTGCGGGTTCATGGTCGCCGACGTGCTCGCGGCGCGGGTCGGCGCGCGCTTCCGGCGAGACCGGTCGCGCGCCGTCGTCGCGGTGGGCAGGCTGGCCGGGTTCCCGGCCACGCTCGCGAAGCCGCAGACGTTCATGAACCTCTCGGGCGGCCCCGTGGCGGCGTTGCGCGGCTTCTACAAGATCCCGCCGGAACGGGTCGTCATCATCCACGACGAGCTGGACCTCCCGTTCGGCTCCGTCAGGCTGAAGCTGGGCGGCGGCGACAACGGCCACAACGGCTTGCGGTCGGTGACCGCCGCCCTGGGTACCCGCGACTACCTGCGCGTGCGCGTGGGGATCGGCAGGCCCCCGGGGAGGATGGACGCCGCGGACTTCGTCCTGCGCGACTTCTCCACCGCCGAGCGCAAGCTGCTGCCCGGGGTGCTCGAGCGCGGCGGAGACGCGGTCGAGATCCTGCTGGCACGGGGCCTTGCCGCGGCGCAGAATGAGGTCCATGCCGTGACAGACTCGGCCGGGCCGTGATCGTATCGGCCGGGCCGTGATCGTAAAGGTAACTTCTGATGGCTTCAGGTGATGACCGCCTGGCCGCCGAACTGGCTGCTGAGGCCGGCCGTCGGCTGCTGGAACTGCGGGCCGGGAGCGGCGAGCCGGACGCGCTGCGTCACGCCGGGGACCGCGGCTCGCACGAGTTCCTCACCGCGGAACTGGCCAGACGCCGGCCCGGCGACGCGGTGCTGTCCGAGGAAGGCGACGACGACCCCGGCCGGCTGGCGGCCAGCCGCGTGTGGATCGTGGACCCGCTGGACGGGACCAGGGAATTCGGCGAGCCGGGGCGCACGGACTGGGCCGTCCACGTGGCGCTGTGGGAACGCGGGGAGCTCACCGCGGGCGCGGTAGCGCTTCCGGCCCAGGGCAAGGTCCTGAGCACGGCCGAGCCGGGCGCGGCGTCCTCACCAACGCCACCATCCGGAACGCTTAGGCTCGTGGTCAGCCGAAGCCGACCGCCGGATTTCGTGAAACGGCTGGCCGACAAGACCGGTGCCGTGCTGGTGCCGCTCGGTTCGGCGGGCGCCAAGGCCGCGGCGGTGATCTGCGGGAGTGCGCAGGGTTACGTGCACAGCGGCGGCCAGTGGGAATGGGACTCGGCGGCCCCGGTCGCTGTCGCCCGGGCAGCCAAGCTGCACGCGTCCAGGATTGACGGCTCGAAGCTGTCGTACAACCAGGCAGTGCCCTCGGTGCCGGATATCCTGATCTGCCAGGCGGCGCTCGCGGGCATGCTTCTCGAGGCGATCCGCTCCGTGCGCTAGACGGTTGTGCCGCCCCAGGTCCGTGCCGACGCCTAACCCGGGAGTCTGTAGTAATGGCTACGCCGCGTTCCGATTACCAGCTCTCGCAACTTGACATCCTCGAGGCCGAGTCGGTCCACATGGTGCGCGAGGTCGCCGCGGAGTTCGAGCGGCCGGTGCTGCTGTTTTCCGGCGGCAAGGACTCGATCGTGATGCTGGCCCTGGCGGAGCGCGCGTTCTGGCCCGCGCGCATGCCGTTCCCGGTGATGCACGTGGACACCGGCCACAACTTCGCCGAGGTCCTGGAATTCCGGGACCGCCGGGTCGCCGAGGTCGGCGCCCGGCTGATCGTCGCGTCCGTGCAGGAATCGATCGACTCCGGCCGGGTCGCCGAGGAGACGGGCCGCTTCGCCAGCCGCAACCGGCTGCAGACGGTCACCTTGCTGGACGCGATCGACGAACACCGCTTCGACGCGGTGTTCGGGGGCGCCCGGCGCGACGAGGAAAAAGCGCGGGCCAAGGAACGGATGTTCTCCTTCCGTGACGAGTTCGGCCAGTGGGATCCCAAGAGCCAGCGGCCCGAGCTGTGGAACCTCTACAACACCCGGATCCGCCGGGGTGAGCACATCCGGGTGTTCCCGCTGTCGAACTGGACCGAGCTCGACGTGTGGCACTACATCGAACGGGAGCAGCTGGAGATCCCGTCCATCTACTTCGCGCACCAGCGCCAGGTCTTCGAGCGTGACGGCATCCTGCTCGCGGACAGCGCGTTCGTTTCCAGGGCGGAGGACGAGGCAGCGTTCGAAGCAACCGTCCGCTACCGCACGGTGGGAGACATGTCGTGCACCGGGGCCGTCGAGTCGACCGCTGCCACCATCCCGGACGTGATCACGGAAATCGCGACAACCCGCATCACCGAGCGGGGACAGACCCGCGCGGACGACCGCACCAGCGAGGCCGCCATGGAGGACCGAAAGCGAGAGGGTTACTTCTGATGACGGGGATCACAAACCCGGCCGCCAGCCAGCCGGAGGAGCACCGGCACATGGACATGCTGCGGCTGGCCACCGCCGGTTCGGTGGACGACGGCAAGAGCACTCTGATCGGCCGGCTGCTCTTCGACTCCAAGGCGATCTTCACCGACCAGCTCGCCGCGGTGGAGCGCACCAGCAAGGAGCGCGGCGAAGGTTACACGAACCTCGCCCTGCTCACCGACGGGCTGCGCGCCGAGCGGGAACAGGGCATCACCATCGACGTGGCCTACCGCTACTTCGCGACGCCGCGGCGGAAATTCATCATCGCGGATACCCCCGGTCACGTCCAGTACACCCGGAACATGGTCACCGGCGCTTCCACCGCCGACCTGGCGATCGTTCTGGTCGACGCCCGCAACGGGCTGACCGAGCAGAGCAGGCGGCACGCGTTCCTGGCCACGCTGCTGCGGGTGCCGCACCTGGTGCTTGCCGTGAACAAGATGGATCTTGTCGGCTACGACGGGTCGGTATTCGAGCAGATCGCCGAGGAGTTCACCTCGTTCGCGACGAAGCTGGAGATCGGCGACCTGACCTTCATCCCGATCTCCGCGCTGCACGGCGACAACGTCGTGCAGCGCTCGGCCAGCATGCCGTGGTACGACGGCCCGTCACTGCTGCACCACCTGGAGCACGTGCACATCGCCTCGGACCGGAACCTGATCGATGTCAGGTTCCCGGTTCAGTTCGTGATCCGGCCGCACCAGGCCACCGACCCGGATCTGCACGACTACCGCGGCTACGCCGGCCAGGTGGCGGGCGGGGTGCTGAAACCGGGCGACGAGGTGATGCACCTGCCGTCCGGGCTGACCACCACCATCGAGCGCATCGACACCGCGCAGGGGCCCGTGGCCGAGGCGTTCCCGCCGATGTCGGTGACCCTGCTGCTCGCCGATGACCTGGACGTCTCCCGGGGGGACATGTTGTGCCGGGCCCACAACCAGCCGCCGGCCACGCAGGACGTCGAGGCGATGGTGTGCTGGATGACCGATGCCAGGGCGCTGACCCCGCGCAGCCGGCTGATCGTGAAGCACACCACGCGGACCGTGAAGGCGTTCGTCCGCGACCTGCACTACCGGCTCGACGTGAACTCCCTGCACAGGGACGAGACAGCCGCCCAGCTCACCCTGAACGAGATCGGCCGGGTGACGCTCCGGCTCACCCAGCCGGTCTTCTGCGACCCGTACACCCGCAACCGGATGACCGGGGGGCTGATCCTCATCGACGAGGCCACCAACGCTACCGTCGGCGCGGCCGTGATCACGGACGCCCACTGACGAACGGCGCAGGCAGGGCGGACGGGTGCAGGCAGCGGATTGCGCCACCCGCCGAGCAGGATGCTCTATACGCTTAGCCCATCGATGAGGGCTTTATCGCGACCTGCCCGGAAGGATGAGTACAGACGGTGGCGGCAGCAGAGGACGGGACCTCGCCGCCGCGCGGGCGCCACCGGCATCGTGCGCAGCCCAGGTCGTCCAAGCCGGAGCCGTCTCAGCCGGAGCCCTCCCGGCCGGAGCCCTCCCGGCCGGAGCCCTCCCGGCCGGAGCCGTCCCAGCCGGAGCCCTCCCGGCCGTCACCGCCGGTGCGGGCGGCGGTCACGGCCGCGCAGCTGCCCGGTGAATTCGGCGGCCCCGGCGGGGCTATCCGTCCCTACACTCGTCCGATCGTTGAGCGCGCGATCGTCGAGCGCGCAACGGACGGGCATGCAGCCGGCGGAAAGGCGGCCGACGGGCAGGCGGCCGGCGGAAAGGTGGCCGACGGGCATGCGGCCGGCGGAAAGGCGGCCGGCGGAAAGGCGGCCGACGGGCAGGCGGCCGGCGAGGGCGCGGCTAATGAGCAGGCATTTGGTGAGCATGCTGCCGGTGAGCAGCCTGCCGGTGAGCAAGCCAACGGACACCCCAACGGCCGGCTGGCTGCGGCGGGCATCCGGTCCGACACGCTGCCGGACTGGCGCCCGGAGCCGGGCATCTTCGACCGGCCCGCCAGCACGGACGCCGTCCCGCAGGCGCGGCCCGCCAGAGCCACCGAGGCCAGCGCGGTCCTAAAGCGGCTGCTGAGCGCCCGGGGGTGGCCGCTGGCCCTGGTCCTCGCGATCCAGGCCGTGCTGTCCCTGCGGCTGGTCTGGAACGCCACGGCATACATCGACGAGGGCCTGTACCTGTCCGTCGGCCATCTGGAGCTTAATCATTTCCTGCACCACGCGGCCATGCCGAACGTCGCCGGCTTCATGTCGGGCTCCCCTGTCGTTTATCCGCCGCTGGCGGCTCTCGCCGACGATATCGGCGGGCTGGCCGGAGCCAGGCTGCTCAGCCTGGCTTTCATGCTGATCGCCACCGTCGCGCTGCACGCGGTGACCAGGCGACTGCTGTCCAGCAGGCCCGCGGCGTTCTTTGCGGCGGCCCTGTTCGCCTGGCTGGGCACCGCGCAATTCCTCGGCGCCTTCGCGACCTACGACGCGATGGCCCTGATGCTGCTAGCGCTGGCCACCTGGCTCGGCGTGCGGGCGATCGAGCTGGAAGACGGGCTCCGGTACACGCTGGTATGCGGGGCCGCGCTGTGCATGGCGGCTGCGGATGCCGCCAAGTACGCCGCGGCGTTGTTCAACCCCGTGGTGATCGTGGCCGTCGCGCTGGCCGCTTGGCGGGCTGACGGCCGCAAGGTCGGCCTGGATACCGTCGGCGCCATGGTGCTGACGGCAGCGCTACCGCTCACCCTCGGGTTCGACCTAGCCGGATCGTCCTACGGGCAAGGCATCACCTCCACCACCCTGACCCGGGCGGAAGGAACCGCCACGGTGCGGGAGGTACTAGATCTTTCCGTCCACGCCACCGGCATCATCGCCGTGCTCGCCGTGCTTGGCGCCATCGTCATCACCGCCAGGCGGCCTGGCTGGACCACCGTCTTGGTGGCCTGGGCGCTGGCCGGGGCGGTATTCCTTGCTCCCGCGGAGCAGGCAAGGATCCACACGCTGACCAGCCTGTTCAAGCACGTCGGCTACGGCGCGTGGTTCGCCTGCGTGATCGCCGGCTATCTGCTGGCCGAGTTCCCGGCGCTGCTGGCCAGGCTAAGCAGGACCGCAGGGGCGTCGGCTTCCGGCGCCCGGCCGCGCTGGGCGCTGCTGGCCGGCACCGCGGCCGGCGCGGCGGTCGTGCTGGCAGCCGGAGCCTTCGGCGTGACCGTAGCCAACGGCCAGCACGACACCTGGCCGGACTCACGTCCGATGATCGCCGACCTCAGCAGGCTGGTTCGGCCAACCGGCATCTACCTGGTCGAGGACCCGAACGTCGTCACCTACTACTTGCGGACGAAGGTCCCCTTCGGGAACATCGACGACACCTACGTCTTCGACTACGCCGACCCGCGGACCCACAAGACGCTGATCAATGACCCCGCCTATGCGGATGCGATCAGGCATGCCTATTTCGCCGGCATCGTGCTGGCGTTCGGCGACACCTTCGCGACCGACCAGCTCATAGTGAAAGACATCAGCCAGGACAATACGTACCGGCTTGTCAACGTCGTCCCTTACCGGGACTCTTACGGGCCGGGTCAGTACCAGATCTGGCTGCGGGTTTCGCAGCCGCAGCGCTCCGAAAAAAGCAAGCGCGCCGGGCACCGACACCGCAAGCGCTGACTCAGGTCCGGATCCAGACATAGCAGGTGGCGTGGAAGTCGGGCGCGTCCTCAGGGACCGTGCCGGCCAGCCGGTATCGGGGGTTGGATTCAAGCGCGGTCGCCAGCGACCTGTCCAGCGCCGGGGTGACCGAGCTGTCGTAGATGATCACACGGAAATACCCGGCCCGCAGCGCGGCCAGGTAGCCGGGCGCCCCGGTGAGGACCTGGCCGCCCGGCGTCCGGTAGGAGATGAAGTAGGTGGAGCTGAACTGGTCCGGCCGCGCATCCGGGTTGCCCATCAGGTAGTAGATCGCGACGTTGTCGTTCTCGACGAGGTAGTGCGTGCCTGGCCCGAGATAACGTGAGAGTTCCATGACGAGCGACGATGAGTCCGGCCAGCTGCCGAAAAGCTGAGTGCTTTGGCTGATCCCGAACACAAGTGCCGCGGTCCAGATCACGACGCCGATCTGCACGCGCCGGAAATGGTCGCCGATCAGCCTGGCCAGCCCGACGCCTGCGATGGGTGCGGCGAAGAACAGCCCGAATGCGGCATGCGTATCCAGCGACAGATCGGTATTCAGGTAAAGCTGGTCGATGAGCGTCAACAGCGCAGTTCCGGCTAGCACGATGCCGAGCGCGACTCGGCGTCCGCGGCTTCCCGGCAGCGCGACGCGCTCACTCGGCTCAGTCCTGGCCCGGTTGCCGTAGCTGATGGCACCGAGGACCGCCAAAGCGGCAATGAGCCCGCCCCACTTTCCGCTCTCGGCGAGAATCCGCATCGCCTGACTGTTGCCGGCCGAGCGCGACGCTGTCGCGGCGACGGCGGCCGTGACGTAGTCCCTGCCCGCTATGAGGACGCCGCCGGCGAATACCTCCACCATGACCCCGCCCATGACCAGAGCGCGTACTAGTCCCTGGCGGCCCACATAAGGATGCGCTGCCAGGCCGCCCAGGAACGCTACCGTGGGCAGGTAGAGCAGCGCCCAGTAGTCCGTCGCGGCCGCGACGCAGGCGACCGGCATGGCAAGCAGGTAGGCGCGCCAGTGCCATGACGCGGTCCTGACCAGGATCCAGGAGGCGAGCGCCAGCAGGCAGAGGGAGACAGCGTCACTGGTGGCCAGATGGCCGACCACGATCGCTCCTACGGTCACGCAGAACAGCGCGGCGGCGCAGAGCGCGACTCGCTCGTTGAAGAGTCGGCGGGTCATGGCGTACAGCAGCGCCGTGGTGATCAGCATCGCTAGCAGGCTGAGCGCTCTGACGGCATCGAGGCCGCCGACGCTGTTCGCGGCGGCGCCGAGCACCGGATAAAGCACCGGGACGCCACCGAAATAGGTGGCGTAGTTGCCCTGCAGCGACCCGCCGTGCAGCAGGTGCCCGGTCTCCATGTGACCGCCGTACAGGTACAGCGCCTCGGTGGTGCTTGCCGTGTTTTGCAGCCGCAGCGAGAGCAGCGCCTGGACGCAGAGGATCGCGGCCAGGACAGCGCGACTGATCCACGTCCGGCGAGCGCTGGGCTCGCTGAACCGTGCCGGCCCGCGTTTCCCCCGCGGCATAACCAGGACACGTGTGCTCACTGCCGGGTCCTCATCCTCCGGCAGGATGTCGAGAGGTGCCCGGCGCCGCGTGCTGAAATTCTTCGCGGAGGCGGGCTCCGCGGCCAGATGCGCCTGGGCTAGCTTCGCGACCTGGTGCTCAGGGTCTGCAGGCCGCGACCCGGATCCCGGCCCGGTGTCCGGGTCAGGCGCGAATTTCGCCAGCATCACGGTCTCGGCGTCGGGCGGCATGACCGGGCGCCTGTAGGGCTCAGGCGCGTCGCTGAGGCGCGCTTCGGGAGCGCGGCCTGGCGGCGGCGAGTTCTGCGGCCGCTTGCTCATCTCTTCGGATCAATGAGCGGGAGATTCGCAACGTCTGCGGCAAGCGTGGCGCTCAGGCCCGGCCGCGTCTCGAGCTGCCAGTTGACCCCGTCCTTGTTGAAGTCGAACCAGATGAAGCCGAGCACGCGGTGGTGCCGCCTGACCCCGGAGACCAGGCTATCGACGGCCTGAACGTCGGATGGACCGGTCTCGACGGACGTCTCGGCGATGATGATCGGCTTGGTCGTGATCTGCCTGACCTCAGCCATGGTGGGCCCGTAGACGCTGGTGAAGGTTTCCGGGCCGGTGGTCGGGAAGTACCCGGTGACCCCGACCCAGTCGACGTAGGCGTCGCCAGGCCAGTAGAGGCTCAGCTGAACCTGTGGCACGGGGTTGATGATGTTGGGATTCCATACCCATATTACGTTGCTGGCGCCCGCCTGGATGAACAGGTCGTGGATGTGCCGCCAGGCGGCTACGAACGCCGATGCGGTGGCCTGGCCGGTGCCCCAGGGGTACCAGTTGCCGTTCATCTCGTGGCCGAAGCTGATAGCGACCGGCAGGTTCAGTGCATGGACCTCACCGGCGAATTTTCTGATGTACGCATCGCTCTGGCCGTCGGCGATCGCCTGGACGCTCGTGTCGTACGGCTCCCACGCTATGTAGTACATGGCGCCATAGGACCAGGCCGCGGCGACGGCGCGCGAATCAAAGGAACTGTCCCACGCCAGATACTGGCCGATCAGGTCCGGTTTGCGGCCGGCGCTGGCGGCAAAGGCAGTGACCGGGGCGAGTGCGGGCGCGTCCTGGGCCTCGACCCCGAAGAATTTGCCCCCGGTGGGGTCGAGCAGCCCGGACATGTTGTACGGCAGGCTGCTGCTCGGCGAAGTGCGCATTGGTGCCGGCGCCTTGCTCGGCGCATTCTGGCCCGGGGTGGCGGCGCCCGGGCTGTGCGGCGAGGTCAGCCCGCAGCCGGCCAGCATGGCTGCCAGCGCGGTCCCGGCGAGTGCCGGCAGGATGAACCGGGCTCTTGCCTTCACGAGCCGGTCCCGGCTCTCGGCTGGACCAGGATGCGCCCGACAACCGTGACCTGGAAGACTCCGAGCACGAACAGCAGGAAGAAGTTGTAGGGGCTCATCGTGAGCGTGCGCCACAGCGCCAGGCCCGTCCACAGCACCGCCGAGCCGAAACTCCACCCGATGAGGCCGATCCAGAACCGCTTCCGGCCGTCCTGCTTGGTCTTGCTGCTCCCCGACGGCTGCCAGCCGCGCAGCCTGCCGCGCATGATGTCCGTGAGCGCGAAAATATGGGCCCACGCGGAGATCTCCCTGACTGACCAGGCCTCCAGCCGATAGGGCACGCGGTGCCACATCGGGTAAATGAAGCCCGAGTAGATCAGGATGGGCGCGAAGAAGATCAAGTTCCTTAGCTGCAGGAGGCCGGGATCGAACGCCAGGAGGCCGATGGACAGCAGCGGGATGACGAACGCGAACATCGCGGTGTTGATGTAGTACAGGAAGCCGGACAGGTAGGACAGCCGCGTGCGCAGCGACAGCTTGGTCTTCCAGAACTTTTTGTTGCCTAGCAGGCTCATCGTGCCAGAGCACCAGCGGTACTGCTGGTTAAGGAAGGCGAGGATATTGTCCGGGCAGTTGCCCGTGGACAGCGCGATCGGCACGTAGCGCAGCTTCCAGCCCAGCCTGCGCAGGTCGAAGCCGGTGTGCAAGTCCTCGGAATGCTCGGCGAGCGACATGCCCTGGTTCTCTTCCAGGGCCTTCCTGCGGTAGACCGCGCAGCTGCCCACACAGACCGCGGCGTCCCGGTTCGCCCGCGCGGTCTGGATGGACCGGTAGAACAGCTCCTGGGCCGCGCCGGCCCCCCGCTCGACCCAGGTCTGCTCGTCGAGGACGTGGAAGAACTGGGGAGTCTGCACGATGCCGACATTGGGCATCATCTCCATGTACGGCAGGGTCTCGTCGAGCAAGTCGGGCCGCGGCGCGAAATCGGCGTCGAGCAGCAGGATGTACTCGCTCTCCGAGATGCCGAACCCGTACAAGAGATTGCCGGACTTCTTGAACCAGCCCCGGTTCGGGCGGGTCGCATAGGCAAAGCCGAACCGCCGGGCCATGGCCTTGATCGCCGGGCTGGCCGAGTCGTCGAGCACATAGGGAGTGACCTGGCCCTGGTAGTGGTTCCGCAGCACCGCGACATGAGACCAGGCGTTGCGGAGGACCTCCAGCGGCTCGCCGCATACGGGCAGGAACACGTCCACCGACGGGTACCTGAGCGGCACCCAGCCAGACACGATCCGCTTGTGCTCGGCCAGGTCGAAGCTCGGGCTCACCCCGTCCGCGGTGATCGACAGCACGAAGCACAGGACGCCGAACAGCGCGAACGGCACGTAGACGTAGAACCACGGAGAGTTCTGGACCATCCGCACCTGGCCGTATAGCAGCGGCGGGATGCTGACCACAGCGCAGGCTGTGAGCACCCATACGTGGCGCCGGACGTACATGTACTTCTCGGTGTCCGCGGGGGGCACCGGAAGCACCGGATTCGGCTCGTCATCCGCCTGCCGCTTGCGCGGCGACAGCGGTCTGCGCCGGGCCTCGGCCCTGCGGTGCTTTGCCGCCGCCGAGTGCTCCGAACGCGACCCTTTGGCGGCAACGGCCATCCCAGGCTCCTCTTCATACATCCAGAAGTCGGCAAGCTCGGGCCAGCGTGCGGATCTTAACGTACCAGCAGTTACTAGAACTAGAGCGTAGTTAGGCGCGAGCGGGCCTGAAGGTGAAACGACCGGATTGTATCCGCCCGTGTTCGGATATGGCCGTGTGAGCCGTCCCAGTGGGCCTATCTGTGCCGATCTGGGCAGAAACAGCTTCGGTGAGTAGTTCAGGCGTGGTCGAGGCAAGCCAGTTAACAATATCGTCCTATGCCTGCATGACGTCCCCCAAGTCTGGCAATCTGTGGCAGTCGCAGGTCGGCTGACCTACCCGCGTGTCCCGGCTTGCCATAGACGACTATGGGCAAATCGGGCAGGCAGGGGAACAGGGGCAGGCGTGGCGACCGTTTCTGAGATCATCTCGGCGATGCACGAGGCGGCACCGCCTGGGCAAGACCAGCTTGACCACCCGGTACTGGGAGAACTGCGCAGCCTGACGCAGGCTCTCATCGCCGCCTGTCCGGGCGCAGGCGAGGAGTACGCGAGGTTCCTCGCGCTCGGCCAGCGCTGCATCGCCGTTCCCGAGGCCGAGCTCGCGGCGTGGCTCGGCGGCGCGACCGTGCTGGTGACCGGCGGGACCGGTTGCATCGGCTCGGCGCTGATGGCGCAGGTGGCCCGCTGGCGCCCAGGCCGGCTGGTCAGTGTGAGCCGCGGCGTGACCGACGGGTGGCCGCGGCTCGCCGGAGCGCAGTATGTGCACGCCGACATCCGGGACCGGCGCGGCCTCGCAGCGGTCTTCGACGAAATCCGTCCGGACTTGGTGTTCCACGTGGCCGCGCAGCGCGACCCGGGACTCGCCGAGCACGAGGTGCACCGGACAGTGAGCACCAACGTGCTCGGCACCCGCCAGGTGATCGCCGCCGCGGAGAACTCCGGCGTCTCGCACGTGGTCTTCGCGTCAACGGGCAAGGCCCTGCGGCCATACTCGCGAGAGGTGTACACGGCATCCAAACGCGCCGCGGAATGGCTCGTCGCGGGAGCAGCGGCGCGCGGCAGCGCTATTTACTCGGCAGCCAGGTTCACGCACGTGGTCGACAACTCGATCATCCGCCAGAGGCTGCTCGCCTGGTCCGAGCGTGGGGCGCTCCGGCTGCACGCCGCGGACATCATGTTCTACGCGCAGTCCGCGCTGGAGTCGGCGCAGCTACTGCTGTGTGCGGGCGTCGCCGCACGCCGCGGCACCCTGCGGGCGCATGCCATCAGCGACCTCGGCTGGCCGGTCAGCCTGCTGGACCTGGCACTCGGGACGCTGGCCCGGACCGGATCCGAGGCGCCGATCTACTTCAGCGGCTACGACCCCGGCTACGAGAGCAGGCCGTTCCCCGGCCTCTACGATCCGCTGACCGCCGGCCAGCTGAGCCCGCTGCTGAGCGCGTTCGAGGCAGCCGGGGTCGACCAGGCGGCCGGCCGGCCGACCGACGCCTTCGCGCTGCGGTTCGGCTCCTACCCGCAGGACGACGACGGGCTGCTCCGGGCGCTGCAGGACGCCTGCGACACCGGTGCGTCCGCCGCGGTGCGCGCGGAACTGGACGCGCTGTCGTGGTGGCTGCTCGACGCCGCACTGGCGGTCGTGCCTCGGGATACCCTGCTCCGGGTGGCCAGGCTGACCGCGCAGTTCGACAGGGAACTGAGCCCGTCGCACCGGCGCATTCTCGCCGCCGTGCAGGCGCATGCCGGAGCGCGCTGATCGGCCTGCCGGTGCACGGAATTGCCCGAGGAGAATGCCGTGACCAGCTTTGACGATCTTGATGCCTACGTGGCGATTCCCCGGGTGACGGCGCTTCGGCTCTCGCCGGACGGCACCTGGCTGGCAGCAGTGGTGCAGACTGCCGGCGGCGAGCCGCGGAAGTACGTCACCAGCATCTGGAGGATCTCGGCGGGAGACGGCATCCCGGCCGCGGCCGGGGGCAAGCCGGCGCCGGCCCGCCTGACCCGCAGCGCGGAGGGCGAGGGGAGCCCGCAGTTCCTGCCGGACGGCTCGCTGCTGTTCGTCTCCAAGCGGCCGGGTCCGCCGCAACCCGGGCTGGACGATGAAGTCGACCAGGACAAGACCGCGCTCTGGCTGCTGCCGGCCGGCGGCGGCGAGGCCCGCAGGATCGCCGCCCCGCCCGGCGGCATCGGCGCCGTGGCCACCGCCCTGCGAAGCGGGGCTGTCGCCTTCACCTCGCCCGTGCTGCACGGTGCCGACGGGGCCGATGATGATCGCAAGCGGCGCAAGGCACGCAAGGAAGCGGGAGTTGCCGCGATCCTGCACGAGTCCGGCCCGCTCCGGTACTGGGACCACGACCTCGGCCCGGAGACCCTGCGGCTGCAGCTCGGCCAGATCGCCGGGGCCGGGGTGGAGACCGCGGGTGGCGGGGCCGCGGGCGGGGGTGGCGGGGCTGCGGCGGATGCCGCGGGCGGGGGTGGCGGGGCTGCGGCAGCCCTCGGCGCGGACGAGGAGCTCCTGGAGACCCGGTCGCTCACCGGAGATCCTGGCCGGGCCCTGGACGAGGTCTCGTTCGACGTCACCCCGGACGGCGCGGCCGTCGCCACAGGCTGGTCGGTATGGGACGAGGCGGGAGACATGGCCGGCGAGGTCCACGTGATCGACGCGGCGACCGGGCGCCGGCGGGTCCTGCTGGCGGCGCCGGGCTGCGATTTCGAGGATCCCCGCGTCTCGCCGGATGGCCGTCTCGTAGCCTGCAGGCGGGTTACCCACGACAGCTACGACGCACCGGGCGACGTCACCGTGGTCATCGCCCCGCTCGGCGAAGCGGGGCTGGATGAAACCGGGTCCGGATGCGGGGGACACGACGGGACCGGTTCCAGCGGCACCGTCGCGCAGCTTGACCTGCTGCCCGGCCTGGACCGGCGCCCGCTGGAGATGGCCTGGGCGCCGGACTCCGGGTCGGTGTATTTCACCGCCGACGACCAGGGCAGGTGCCCGGTCTTCCGGGTCGGCCTGGCGACCGGGCAAATCAGCAGGCTGACCACCGACGACGGCGCATACGGCAGCCTGTGCCCGTCGCCGGACGGCCGTTTCCTCTACGCGCTGCGGGCTGCTGTGAACGAGCCCCCGACCCCGGTCCGGCTCGACGTGGAGGAGTCCTCGGATCGGTCCGCCGTACCCAGCGAACCAGTGCGGCTGGCCTGCCCGGGCTCGCCGCTTGAGCTGCCGGGGCGGCTGGCGGAGATCGACGCCACGGCCGGCGACGGGGCCCAGATCAGGGGCTGGCTGGTGCTGCCGCGCAGCGGGTCCGCGGCAGAGCCCGCGCCGCTGCTCCTGTGGGTGCACGGCGGCCCGGTCATGAGCTGGAACTCCTGGTCGTGGCGGTGGAACCCCTGGCTGATGGCCGCCCGGGGCTACGCGGTGCTGATGCCAGATCCCGCCCTGTCCACCGGTTACGGGCACGACTTCATCGCCCGTGGTTACGGACAGTGGGGCGGGCAGCCGTACGACGACCTGATGGCGATCACGGATGCGGCGGTGGCACGGGCTGACATCGACGGGACGCGCACCGCGGTGATGGGCGGGTCCTACGGCGGCTACATGGCTAACTGGATCGCCGGGCGCAACAGCAGGTTCGCGGCGATCGTCAGCCACGCCGGGCTGTGGGCCCTCGACCAGATGTTCGGCACCACCGACCTGCCGCCCCACTGGCGCCGGATATTCGGGGACCCGATCCGGCAGCCGGAGCGTTACCTGGCCAACTCGCCCAACCTGCACGCGCGAGAGATCAGCACGCCGATGCTGGTGATCCACGGCGACAGGGACTACCGGGTGCCGGTCGGAGAGGCCCTGCGCCTCTGGTGGGACGTGCGGCACCGGGCAGCGAGCGTGAGGTTCCTGTACTTCCCCGACGAGAACCACTGGATCCTGAAGCCCGGCAACACGACGATCTGGTACGAGACCGTGCTGGCCTTCCTCGCCCAGCACGTTCTGGGCGAGCAGTGGCAGCGACCCGGGCTGTTGTGACGGGTGCCAGGATGGGCATATGACCCGCGCCCAGCTGGACCGCAGGCCCGCTGACGTCGCCGCGATGTTCGACAGCCTCGCCGAGCGCTACGACCTGCTGAACGACGTGCTGTCGCTGGGCCAGGACCGGCGCTGGCGGCAGGTCGTGGGCCGGGCGGTCGGGGCGGGGCCCGGCGACCGGGTGCTCGACCTCGCCGCAGGCACCGGCACGTCCTCCCGGGCATTCACCAGCACCGGGGCGGGGTGCGTGGCCTGTGACTTCTCGCTGGGCATGCTTCGGGCCGGCCAGCGCAGGGCCGACGCACCTGCCAGCCGGGGGGCTGAGGCGAAGAGGGCTGGGTGGCTGGGGGCTGCAGGGAAGGGAGCCGCGTCGCCGGGACCTTCCAGGGTCAGCTTCGTGGCCGGCGACGCCCTGGCGCTTCCGTTCCGGGCCCAGGCTTTCGACGCGGTGACGATCTCGTTCGGCCTGCGCAACCTCGCGGATCCCGACGCAGGCATGGCCGAGATGCTGCGGGTGACCAGGCCGGGCGGCAGGCTGGTGATCTGTGAGTTCAGCCACCTGCCGGGACGCAGGCTGGATGCGGTCTATTCCCGGTACCTGGCCGCGGCGCTGCCGATGGTCGCGCGGCGGCTGTCCGGCAACGGCGAGGCATACAGCTACCTGGCCGAGTCGATCGCCGACTGGCCGGCCCAGCCCGAACTCGCCCGCAGGATCGCCGCCGCCGGCTGGAGGGCTGTGCGCTGGAAGAACCTGACCATGGGCGTGGTCGCCGTGCACGTGGCGAGGCGGCCCGGCAGTCCCGGGGACAAGAGCATCGCCGGGTCGGTCTAGACTCTCGTCAAGCACTTGTGAAGCGGTTCACAAGATACGTCAGGACTAATCCCGTGACTCAGCAAGCTCCCCCCGAGCTCACCCAGGACACCGCCTCCCAGGCGGCGGATGTCATCGTCGTCGGCGCCGGCCCGGCCGGGTCGTCAGCGGCATTCCACCTGGCCACGGCCGGCTTGGACGTGCTGGTCCTGGAGAAGAGCAAGTTCCCGCGGGAAAAGGTCTGCGGCGACGGGCTGACCCCGCGAGCGGTCAAGGCGCTGACCGGGATGGGCGTGCCGATCCCGGAGAGCGACGGCTGGCTGCGCAACAAGGGCCTTCGGATCATCGGCGGCGGCGGCAGGATCGAGCTGCCCTGGCCGGAGCTGTCCAGCTACCCGGGGTTCGGCCTGGTCCGCACCCGGCTCGACTTCGACGAGATCCTCGCCAGGCACGCACAGAAGGCCGGCGCCCGGCTGCTGGAGGGGGCCAACGTCACCGGACCGCTTCGCCACGAGCGCACAGGCAGGATAATCGGGGTCACCGCGCAGGAGGCCGTCAACGCAGGCAAGGCGCGGCGGACCTTCCGCGGGCGGGTCGTCGTGGCCGCGGACGGGAACTCCTCGCGGCTCGCGGTGGCCATGGGCCTGCGCAAGCGGGACGACCGGCCGCTCGGCGTCGCGGTGCGCTCCTACTACCGCACCCCGCGCCACGACGACGACTACCTGGAGGCGTGGCTGGACCTCTGGGACGGTGACAAGCTGCTGCCGGGCTACGGCTGGATCTTCGGCATGGGCGACGGGACCAGCAATGTCGGCCTCGGGCTGCTGAACACCTCCGAGTCGTTCGGCAACATCGACTACCGGACTCTGCTGCGCCGCTGGCTGGCCGCAATGCCGGCCGAGTGGGGGCTGGGCGAGGAGAACAGGACGCAGCCGGTGCGCGGGGCCGCGCTGCCGATGGGGTTCAACCGCACCCCGCACTACACCAACGGCCTGCTGCTGGCCGGGGACTCCGGCGGCATGGTCAACCCGTTCAACGGCGAGGGGATCGCCTACGCCCTGGAGGCAGGCGAGATCGCGGCCAGGGTCATCGTGCAGGCCCTGGCCAGGCCGACTGCCAGCGGTGCCGAGGCCGTGCTGCACAGCTACCCCGGGGAGCTGAAGGCCGCCTACGGCGGGTACTTCACGCTCGGGCGCTCCTTCGTGCAGATGATCGGCCACCCCTCGTTCATGAGATTCGCGACCAGGCACGGCGTGAAGCGGCCCGCGGTGATGCGCTTCACGATGAAGCTCCTCGGCAACCTGACCGAGCCAAGGGGCGGCGACGCGGTCGATCGCGTACTCAACGCGCTGTCTAAGATGACCCCGGCGGCATAACGGTGACCTGCCATGGTAAGGGGGTGACGCGGCGATGAGCCTCTACGTCCCGATCCTGGTGCTCGCGGCGCTGGCCGCGGTCTTCGCCATTTTCTCGCTGGTCATGGGCTCCATAGCCGGCCCCAAGCGGTGGAACCGGGCCAAGCTGGAGGCCTACGAGTGCGGCATCGAGCCCACCCCTGGCAACACGCGTACCAGGTTCCCGGTGAAGTACTACCTGACCGCGATGCTGTTCATCGTCTTCGACATCGAGATCATCTTCCTGTACCCGTGGGCCGTCGCGTTCGACCGGCTCGGGGTGTTCGGGCTCGTGGAGATGGTCACCTTCGTCGTCACGGTCCTTGTCGCGTACGCCTACGTCTGGCGGCGCGGCGGTCTGGAATGGGACTAGCCCATGGGCATGGAAGAGAAGCTGCCGGGCGGCATCCTGCTGACCACGGTGGAGAAGCTGGCAGGCTACGCGCGCAAGAGCTCGGTGTGGCCGGCCACGTTCGGGCTGGCCTGCTGCGCGATCGAGCTGATGGCCACCGGCGGGCCGCGGCACGACCTGGCCAGGTTCGGGATGGAGCGGGCGTCGGCCACCCCGCGGCAGGCCGACCTGATGATCGTGGCCGGCCGGGTGAGCCAGAAGATGGGGCCCGTGCTGCGGCAGATCTACGACCAGATGGCGGAGCCCAAATGGGTAATCTCGATGGGCGTCTGCGCCTCCAGCGGCGGAATGTTCAACAACTACGCGATCGTGCAGGGCGTGGACCACATCGTCCCGGTGGACATCTATCTCCCCGGCTGCCCGCCCCGGCCGGAGATGCTGATCGACGCGATCGTGAAGCTGCACGACAGGATCCAGAACTCCAAGCTCGGCGTGCACCGGGAGAAGGAGATCACCGAGCTGGAGCAGGCCCGGCTGCGGCGGCTGCCGCTGATTCCCAGCCTGAGCGGCTCGGCACCGGGTAGCGGAGGCGAACGAATGGCGGCGGGCGGCGGCGCGGCGGGCGGCGGCGCGGCGGGCGGCGGCGCGGCGGGCGGCGGCGGGACGGCGAGCCGGTGACCGAGACGAACCAGCCGGGCGAGGCGGGCCAGGCGGGCCCGCGCGGCGGCAGCTCGGCGCCGGCCGACCCCGCCGAGCTCGCCGGCCGTGAGCGGCTGTCCGAACGGGTCGTGCGGACCGGCATGTTCGGTGTCGAGGGCACCCCCGACACCTCCGGGTACGGCGGGCTCAAGGTCCGCAGGCCGCCGCCGCTGTCGAGCCCCCGGCCGTACGGCTCGTACTTCGACGACATCGCCGACGCGCTCGGCAGCTCACTGGAGCAGGCGGGATCGAGTTTCGGCGACGCGGTCGAGCGGGTGGTCGCCGACCGCGGCGAGCTGACCTTCCACGTCCGCCGCCGGCACCTGCCAGCGGTGGCGCGGCGGCTGCGGGACGATCCCGCGCTCGCCTTCGAGCTGTGCACCGGGGTCTCCGGGGTGCACTACCCTCTCGACGAGACGCGCGAGCTGCACGCCGTCTATCACCTGGTGTCGATCACCCGCAACCGGCGGCTGCGGCTCGAAGTGTCCGCGCCGGACGGCGACCCGCATATCCCGTCGCTGGTCGACGTGTATCCCACGTGCAACTGGCACGAGCGGGAGACCTGGGACTTCTTCGGGATCATCTTCGACGGCCACCCGGCTCTGACCAGGATAGAGATGCCGGACGACTGGAAGGGCCACCCGCAGCGGAAGGACTATCCGCTCGGCGGCATCCCGGTCGAGTACCGGGGGGCGACGATCCCGCCGCCGGACGAGCGGAGAGCCTACCATTGACGTCCTCTCCGCTCCGAGCACCGGGGATGTTCCCCCGCGGCCTTGTGCTGCCCACCTACATTTCCGGGGAGGTGAAGCGGCGTCGGGTTCCCGCCTGACGGCGGGCGCCCCCGCGCCGCGATCTCGATGAGCGCTCAGGCGGACTCAGGCACCGAGGGCCGCGTTTACAACGTCGGCGGGCAGGACTGGGACGAGGTCGTCGCCGCGGCCGAAGAGCTGGGTGACCGGGCTGGCGAGGAGCGCCTGGTCGTCAACATGGGCCCGCAGCATCCGTCCACCCACGGGGTGCTGCGGATAATCCTGACGCTGGACGGGGAAACCGTGACCGAGCTCCGGCCGGTCATCGGGTACCTGCACACCGGCATCGAGAAGAACATGGAGTTCCGGACCTGGACCCAGGGCGTGACGTTCTGCACCCGCGCGGACTACCTGATGCCGATCTTCAACGAGACGGCTTACTGCCTGGCGGTGGAGCGGCTGCTCGGCATCGAGGCCCGGATCCCGGACCGGGCGAACGTTATCCGGGTGCTGATGATGGAGCTGAACCGGGTCTCCTCGCACCTGACCGGGATCGGCCCGTTCGGCCTCGAACTCGGCGCCACGACCGTGTTCCTGTACGCGATCCGGGAACGGGAGAAGGTGCTCGACCTGTTCGAGCTGATTACCGGCCTGAGGATGAACAACGGCTACATCCGGCCCGGCGGGGTGTCACAGGACCTGCCGTCCGGCGCGATCGAGAAGCTCCGGGAGTTCCTCGCCGTGATGCCCCGGCAGCTGGGCGAGATACGAGCGCTCTTCGACGCCAGCCCGGCCTTCCTGGCCCGGAGCAAGGACATCGCCTACCTGGACCTGGCCGGCTGCATGGCGCTCGGGGTCACCGGCCCGATGCTCCGCACCGCCGGCCTGCCCTGGGACCTGCGCAAGAGCCAGCCCTACTGCGGCTACGAGAGCTACGAGTTCGACGTGCCGGTGCGGCAGACCTGCGATGCGTACGGCAGGTACCTGGTCCGGATGGACGAGATCGACCAGTCGCTGCGCATCATCGAGCAGTGCCTGGACCGGCTCGCCGGCCGCCGGCCCGCTGACGACCCGGTCATGATCAGGGACGCTAAGATCGGCTGGCCCGCCCGGCTGGCGCTCGGCCCGGACGGCCTGGGGCCCGCGCCCGACCACATCGCCCACATCATGGGCCAGTCCATGGAGGCGCTCATCCACCACTTCAAGCTGGTGACCGAGGGTTTCCGGGTGCCGGCCGGGCAAGCGTACGCGGCGGTGGAGTCGCCGCGCGGCGAACTCGGCTGTCATGTCGTCAGCGACGGCGGAACGCGGCCCTACCGGGTGCACCTGCGCGACCCGTCGTTCACCAACCTGCAGTCGCTGCCCGCGATGGCCGAGGGCGGGATGGTCGCCGACATCATCTCGGCCGTCGCCAGCATCGATCCGGTCATCGGAGGGGTGGACAGGTAAATGGCGCCGCTCGACGAACTACGGTCCAGGCTGGGCGCGGACGCCGCCGAGATCATCGGCCGTTACCCGAAGCGCCGGTCCGCGCTGATGCCGCTGCTGCACCTGGTCCAGGCGCAGGAGGGCTACATCTCCGGCGATGGCATAGCGTTCTGCGCCGAGCGGCTCGGGCTGACCGAGGCTGAGGTCAGCGCCGTGGTCTCGTTCTACACCATGTTCAAGACCCGGCCGGTCGGCGAGTACCACGTCGGTGTGTGCACCAACTCGCTGTGCGCGGTGATGGGCGGCGATGCCATCTTCGCCGACCTGCGGGAGTACCTCGCCCTCGGAAACGACGAGGCCACGCCGGACGGCAAGGTCAGCCTGGAGCACCTGGAATGCAACGCGGCGTGCGACTACGCGCCCGTGGTGATGGTGAACTGGGAATTCTTTGACAACATGACCCCGAGGTCGGCCAGGGACCTGGTCGACGGGCTGCGCACGGGCGCCGGCGTCGCACCGACTCGCGGCGCGCCCCGGCTGTGCACCTGGAAGCAGGCATCGCGGATCCTGGCCGGCTTCCCGGACGGCCAGGCGGCCAGCGGCCGCACCGCGGGCGACCCCAGCCTGGCCGGCCTGCGCAAGGCCAAAGAGCAGGGCTGGACTCCGGAGGTGGAGCAATGACCGCCGCCAGCACCATGCTGACGCCTGCGCTCACCGCGCACTGGGATGAGCCAGACTCGTTCACGCTGGCGGCTTACCGGCGCGATGGTGGCTACCGGGCGCTGCCGAAGGCCCTGGCCATGGCGCCGGATGAGCTCATCGGCGTGCTCAAGGAGTCGGCGCTGCGCGGTCGCGGCGGGGCCGGCTTTCCCACCGGCGTGAAGTGGGGCTTCATCCCGCAGGGCGACGGCAAGCCGCACTACCTGGTGGTGAACGCCGACGAGTCGGAGCCGGGGGCGTGCAAGGACACGCCGACCATGCTGGCCAACCCGCATGCGCTGATCGAGGGCATCGTGATCGCCGCCTACGCGATCCGGGCGGACCAGGCATTCATCTACGTCCGCGGCGAGGTCCTGCACGTGATCCGCCGGCTGCATCATGCCGTGGCGGAGGCCCGCGAGGCCGGCTTCCTCGGCGATGACATCCTGGGGTCGGGCTTCGGCCTGGAGGTCGTGGTGCACGCCGGGGCGGGCGCCTACATCTGCGGCGAGGAGACGGCGCTGCTGGACTCGCTCGAAGGGTACCGCGGCCAGCCCAGGCTGAAGCCGCCGTTCCCCGCCATAGCGGGCCTCTACGCCTGCCCGACCGTCGTCAACAACGTGGAGTCGATCGCCACGGTGCCCTGGATCCTGCTGCACGGCGCCGGCGACTTCGCGTCGCTCGGCACGGAGAGGTCCAAGGGATTCGGGATCTTCTCGCTCTCCGGGCATGTCACCACGCCCGGGCAGTACGAGGCGCCGCTCGGCACGACCCTGCGCGAGCTGCTCGAGCTGGCGGGCGGCATGCGCGCCGGGCACCGGCTGAAGTTCTGGACGCCCGGCGGGTCATCGACGCCGATGTTCACCGGGGAGCACCTGGACGTGCCGCTGGACTACGAGTCCGTAGCGGCGGCGGGCTCGATGCTCGGGACCAGGTCGATCCAGCTTTTCGACGAGACCACCTGCGTGGTCCGGGTCGTCTTGCGGTGGATCCAGTTCTACGAGCACGAGTCGTGCGGCAAGTGCACCCCGTGCCGGGAGGGCAGCTACTGGGTCGTGCAGCTGCTCGACCGGCTGGAGCGCGGCGGCGGCACCGAGGCCGACCTGGACAAGCTGCTGGACATCTGCCAGAACATCACCGGCCGGGCGTTCTGCGCACTGGGCGACTCCATCGAGGCGCCGGTGAAGTCGTCGGTCCGGTACTTCCGGGATGAGTACCTCGAGCACCAGCGGCAGGGCGGCTGCCCGTTCGACCCTGTGGCTTCCACCCTGTTCACCTTGGAGTCGGCCCGATGACACTGCAGGCGAGCCAGCAGCCTGGCGCGGCGGCCGCCCGCCCGGCCGACGGAGTGACGGTCACGATCGACGGATTCGAGATCACCGTCCCCAAGGGCACGCTGGTGATCCGCGCCGCCGAGCAGCTCGGCATCCAGATACCCCGGTTCTGCGAGCACCCGCTGCTTTCTCCGGTAGGCGCTTGCCGGCAATGCCTGGTGCACATCGAGGGCCAGCCCAAGCCGCCGGCATCCTGCACTACGACCTGCACCGACGGCATGGTGGTGCATACCCAGCTGACCTCAGCCGTCGCCGAGAAGGCGCAGCGCGGCGTGATGGAGCAGCTCCTGGTCAATCACCCGCTCGACTGCCCGATGTGCGACAAGGGCGGGGAGTGCCCGCTGCAGAACCAGGCCATGTCCGCTGGCCAGGGCGAAACCAGGTTCGACGGCACCAAGCGCCACTTTGTCAAGCCGGTCGCGCTGTCCGCTCAGGTGCTGCTGGACCGGGAGCGGTGCATCCAGTGCACCCGCTGCACCCGGTTCACCGATGAGATCGCCGGCGAGCCGATGATCGAGCTTTTCGAGCGCGGCCCGCAAGAGCAGATCGGTGTCGCAGACGGCGCCCCGTTCAACTCTTATTTCTCCGGCAACACGGTGCAGATCTGCCCGGTCGGCGCGCTGACCGGCACATCGTACCGGTTCCGGGCCCGGCCGTTCGACCTGGTGTCCACGCCCAGCGTGTGCGAGCACTGCGCCTCGGGCTGCAGGCTGCGCACCGACCATCGGCGGGACGCGGTCACCCGGCGGCTGGCCGGAAACGACCCGCAGGTCAACGAGGAATGGAACTGCGACAAGGGCCGGTGGGCCTTCAGCTACGCCACGGGGCCTGACCGCCTGGCCGGCCCTCTGGTGCGCGATGCCGACGGGGTGCTCCAGCCGGCTTCCTGGCCGGAAGCGATGGCAGCGGCAGCGTCCGGACTGCTCGCCGCGGCAGGGCGGGCGGCCGTCCTGACCGGCGGACGCCTGACCCTCGAGGACTCCTACGCCTACGCGAAGTTCGCCAGGCTCGCGCTGGCCAGCAACGATATCGACATGCGGGCGCGCCCGCACTCGCTGGAGGAGACGCAGTTCCTGGCCGGCCATGTCGCGGGCCGCTCGTCCGGCGTGACGTACCAGGGCCTGGAGCGCGCCAGCGCCGTGCTGCTGGCCGGATTCGAGCCGGAGGACGAGTCGCCCATCGTCTTCCTCAGGCTGCGCAAGGCGGCCAGGGCGCGGCGTCTTGCCGTGTACTCGATCGCGGCGCTACCCGGCCCCGGGCTGGCCCGGATGTCCGGCACATTGCTGCCCACCATGCCCGGCGGGGAGGCCGAGGTGCTGGGCCGGCTGGCCGCCGGGACGGGTCTCGACGAGACCGCCGCGGCCGTGGCGCAGGCGCTGCGGCAGCCGGGTGCGGTGATCCTGGCCGGGGAGCGCCTGGCCGAGGTGCCCGGAGCGCTGACGGCCGCGGTGCGGCTGGCACAGGCGACTGGCGCCCGGCTGGCCTGGATACCGCGCCGGGCAGGCGAGCGCGGCGCGATCGAGGCCGGGGCACTGCCCACGTTGCTGCCTGGCGGCCGCGCGGTCACCGACCAGGAGGCCAGGGCCGAGGTGGCGCGGGCCTGGGGCGTCGTGTCCTTGCCGGCCGCGCCCGGACGAGACACCGCGCACATCCTGGCCGCCGCGGCCGAAGGCGAGATCGGTGCCATCGTCATCGCCGGCGTCGACCCCGCGGACCTGCCCGACCCCGCGGCGGCGCTGGCGGCGCTGGCGGCCACGCCGTTCCTGGTCAGCCTGGAGCTGCGGGCCAGCGCAGTGACCGACCGCGCGGACGTGGTGCTGCCGGTCGCTGCCGCCACGCAGAAGGCGGGAACATTCGTGAACTGGGAAGGCAGGCCGGGCTCGTTCGGCGCCGCGGTCGCCGTCCCCGCCGCGCGGACCGACCTGGAGGTGCTGGGTGAGCTGGCGGACGAGATGGACGTGCACCTGGGGCTGCCCGACGTGGCCGCCGCCCGGCGCGAGCTCAATGCGCTGGTGCCCAGCCTGCTAGCCGCCGAGGACGACCCCCGGCAAGCCCCCGCGGTGCGATCCGCCCGGGTCGGCAAGCCCGCCGCGTCCCCCGCGGCAGGAGGCATGGGCGGGGCGCAGGTCCCCCGGGCTGGCACGGCGCTGCTGGCCACCTGGCATAACCTGCTGGACGCCGGCCGGATGCAGGACGGCGAGCCGAACCTGGCGGCCACGGCCCGCCCGGCCGCCGCGAAGATGTCCGCGGCGACCGCCGCGGAAGCTGGCATCGGCGACGGGGGTAAGGTCGCTGTGGTCACCGAGCGCGGTGCCGTCACCGTCGCCGCCGAGATCACCGACATGCCAGACCGCGTCGTCTGGCTGCCCACCAACTCGGCGGGCTGCGCGGTGCGCAGCCAGCTCAGCGCTGGCCACGGAAGCCTCGTTACCATCAGGAGCGCGAAATGACACCCCTGGCCGCCTTGGCGCAGGGCGGTACCACCCCGACGCTGGCCGACTTCGGGCATGACCCGTGGTGGCTGGTCATCATCAAGGTCCTCTTCGTCTTCCTGTTCCTGCTGCTCGGCACGCTGATCGCGATCTGGGCCGAACGCCGGCTCATCGGGCGGATGCAGCAGCGCCCCGGGCCCAACCGGGCCGGAAAGTTCGGCCTGCTGCAGTCGCTGATGGACGGCATCAAGCTGCCGCTGAAGGAGGACATCGTCCCGCGCGGCGTGGACAAGGTGCTGTTCTGGGTGGCTCCGGCCATGTCGGTGATCCCGGCGTTCATCAGCATCGCGGTCATCCCGTTCGGGCCCGTCGTCTCGATCTTCGGGGTGCGGACCCCGCTGCAGCTCGCCGACCTGCCGGTGGCGGTGCTGCTGGTGCTCGCGATGAGCTCGATGGGCGTATACGGGATCGTGCTGGCCGGCTGGTCAGCGAACTCTCCCTACGCGCTGCTCGGCGGGCTCAGGTCGTCGGCCCAGGTGATCAGCTATGAGATCGCGATGGGACTGTCGTTCGTGCCGGTCTTCCTCTACGCCGGGTCGCTGTCCACCAGCGCGATCGTGGCCGCGCAGGCGCACGGGGCGCAGTTCCACTGGTTCGGCGCGGGGCTGCACTATCCGTCCTGGTTCGCGGTGCTGCTGCTGCCGTCGTTCCTGATCTACCTGGTCACGATGGTCGGCGAGACCAACCGGCTGCCGTTCGACCTGCCCGAGGGCGAGGGTGAGCTGGTGGGCGGCTACCACACCGAGTACTCCTCGCTGAAGTTCGCGCTGCTCCAGCTGGCCGAGTACTGCGGGGTGATCACGGTGTCCGCCCTGGCCACCACGCTGTTCCTGGGCGGCTGGGCGGCGCCCTGGCCGATCTCCGTGTGGCCGGGCGCCAACTCGGGCTGGTGGCCCATGCTGTGGGTGCTGGCCAAGATCACGATCCTCGTGTTCGTGTTCTTCTGGCTCCGCGGCTCACTGCCCAGGATCCGCTATGACCAGCTGATGCGGCTGGGCTGGAAGGTCCTCATCCCTTCCGCGCTGGCCTGGACACTGATGATCGCCACCATCCGGGTGTGGCGCCGCCAGGGCGGCAGTACCGGCGTCTACATCGTGGCCGGACTCATCTTCGCGGCGCTGATCCTGCTCGCGTGGGCCTGGGACTCCTCGGTGGCGAAGCGGGCCCGGCGAGCCGCCGAGGCCGACGCCGCCGATGCGCGGGCCGATGCGCAGGCCCCGCCGTTCCCGGTCCCGCCGCTGGACCTGCCGCACTATCACGGCGTCGGCGTATTCGCGGCAGGATCTCCCGCGGCTCCCGCGGAGCCAACCGAGGCCGCAGCGAGAAAGGAGGTCACCGGTGCTTGACTTCCTCAACCCGGTCAAGGGGTTCGGCGTCACCTTCCGGCAGATGTTCCGGAAGGTCGACACCGTCCAGTACCCGGAGGAAAAGAAACCGACAGCTCCCCGGTTCCACGGCCGGCACCAGCTGAACCGCTGGCCGGACGGGCTGGAGAAGTGCATCGGCTGCGAGCTGTGCGCCTGGGCCTGCCCGGCGGATGCCATCTACGTGGAGGGCGGCGACAACACCGAGGAAGAGCGTTATTCCCCCGGTGAGCGGTACGGCCGCGTTTACCAGATCAACTACCTGCGGTGCATCCTGTGCGGGCTCTGCATCGAGGCGTGTCCGACCCGCGCGCTGACCATGACCAATGACTACGAGCTGGCCGATGACAACAGGGAAAGCCTGATCTGGACCAAGGAGCAGCTCGTCGCGCCGCTGCAGCCGGGCATGGAGCCTCCGCCGCACCCGATGCGCCTGGGCGAGACCGAGCAGGACTATTACCTGCTCGGCACGTCCGGGATCGCCGGAGCAGCCAAGCCGGACACGGGCCAGCAGGGCGACGAGGACACGGCCGGGGATCAGCGATGAGCCACGCCACGGTCCTCGCCTCCGGCATGGCGGCGCAGGCGCAGTCCCTGGCGTTCTGGGTGCTCGCCGTGCTCTCGGTGGCCGCCGCCCTGGGCATGATCCTGGCCCCGCGGGCGGTGCACTGCGCTGTGCTGCTCGCGGTGGTCATGCTGTCCCTGGCGGTCCTGTACGCGCTGCAGGGCGCGCCGTTCCTGGCGTTCGTCCAGGTCATCGTCTACACCGGCGCGGTGCTGATGCTGTTCCTGTTCGTGCTCATGATCGTCGGGGTGACCTCCGCGGACTCGATCGTGGAGACGATCAAGGGCCAGCGGGTCGCCGCCGCCATCGTCGGGATCGGGATGCTCATCCTGCTCGTCCTGGCCATCGGGCACGCGGCGATCGGTCCCGCGTCGTCGTCGTCGGGGGCGGGCTACTCGACCTCGAACGTGCAGAGCATAGCCTCGCTCATCTTCACCACGTACGTCTTCCCGTTCGAGGTGACCAGCGCCCTGCTGATCACCGCGGCGCTGGGTGCCATGGTGCTGGCCCACCGGGAGCGGACCAGCCCCAAGCCGACCCAGCGGGACCTGGCCAGGCGCCGGGTGGCCACCGGGAGGCCGGCGCCGCTGCCCGGCCCCGGGACCTACGCACAGCACAACGCGGTGGACATGCCCGCGCTGCTGCCCGACGGCTCGCCGTCCAGCCTGTCGGTCAGCCCGGTGATAAGCAGCAGGGAAGAACTCGGAGCCGCGGAGTTCGGCACCGGGCGGCTGGAGCCCCCGCCCGTCCCGGGCGCGGGCGCTCCGCCTGCCTCCGGGGAGGCGCCGCCGCCCGGCGGCAACGGCAGCGAGCAGCAGGACGACACCCGCGAGGGGGCGCGATGGTAAGCCCGGCGCACTATGTGGCCCTGTCGGTGATCCTTTTCGTGATCGGCGGAGTGGGCGTCCTGACCCGCCGGAACGCGATAGTCATCTTCATGTGCGTGGAACTGATGCTGAACGCGGCCAACCTGGCCTTCGTTGCCTTCGCCCGGATGCACGGGAATCTGGACGGCCAGGTCATCGCCTTCTTCGTGATGGTGGTCGCCGCCGCCGAGGTCGTCGTCGGCCTGGCGATCCTGACATCGATCTTCCGTGCCCGCCGGTCCGCGTCGGTGGACGACGCGAACCTGCTGAAGTACTAACCCGGGACCCTGGGCCGGCGGGTCCGGGGCCTCCCCGGGAGGACGCGGTGCCTCCCGGGCCGACACAGTAGAAGGAGAAGCCAGTGACGGGCTCTGTGGCGGGCGCCCCATCGGCCGCGGTGATGACCACCGTGACCGCCATCGGCGTCCAGCGCGCCGCATGGCTGCTGCTGGCCTTGCCCGTGGCCGGGGCGGTGATCCTCTTGCTGGGCGGCAAGCGCGCCAATTCCTGGGGGCACCTGGTCGGCGTGATCCTGCCGGTCGCCGCCTTCATCTACGGCCTGATGGCGTTCTTCGCGATGCTCAGCTATCCGGCCAGCCAGCGCAGCAGGGACCTGCACCTGTACACCTGGATCCCGGTCGGCCGCCTTCAGGTGAGCATCGGCCTGCTGCTCGACCCGCTATCCATCTGCTTCGTGCTCCTGATCACCGGGGTCGGCTCGCTGATCCTGATCTTCGCGGTCGGCTATATGGCGAACGACCCCGGCCGCCGGCGCTTCTTCGGGTACATGAACCTCTTCCTGGCGGCGATGCTGCTGCTCGTGCTGGCCGACAACTACCTGGCCCTGTACGCGGGCTGGGAGGGAGTGGGCCTGGCCTCGTACCTGCTGATCGGGTTCTGGCAGTTCAAGCCCGCCGCGGCGGCCGCCGCGAAGAAGGCGTTCATCGCCAACCGCGTCGGCGACGCCGGGCTGTCGCTGGCGATCATGCTGATGTTCGCGCAATTCGGGACGGTGTCGTTCGCCGGAGTCTTCCACGCCGCGGGCGGGGCCAGCAGCGGGGTGACGACAGCGCTCGGGCTGCTGCTGCTGCTCGGGGCGTGCGGCAAGTCCGCGCAACTGCCGCTGCAGTCCTGGCTGCTGGACGCGATGGAAGGCCCGACCCCGGTTTCGGCGCTGATCCACGCGGCGACCATGGTGACGGCCGGCGTCTACCTGATCGTCCGGTCCAACCCGATCTTCAACCTGACCCCGGACGCGCAGCTTGCCGTGGCCATCGTCGGCGCCGCCACGCTGCTCTTCGGCGCGATCATCGGGTGCGCCAAGGACGACATAAAGAAGGCGCTGGCCGGGTCGACGATGAGCCAGATCGGCTACATGATGCTGGCGGCCGGGCTGGGGCCGCCGGGCTACGCGCTGGCGATCGCGCACCTGCTGGCGCACGGCTTCTTCAAGGCCGGGCTCTTCCTCGGCGCCGGCTCGGTGAAGCACGAGATGGACGACGAGGTCGACATGCGCCGCTTCGGCGGCCTGGCCAGGGTCATGCCGATCACGTTCGTCACGTTCGGGATCGGCTACCTGGCCATCATCGGCGTGCCTCCCTTCTCCGGCTTCTACACCAAGGACCCGATTATCGAGGCGGCGTTCAGCAAGGGCGGCACCTCGGGCGCCCTACTCGGTGCCGCCGCGCTGCTCGGCGTGGGCATCACCGCCTTCTACATGACCCGGGTGATGCTCATGACCTTCGCCGGCGAGCGCCGCTGGGATGACAAGGTGCACCCCCACGAAGCGCCGCCGGTGATGACGTCGCCGATGGTCGTGCTGGCCCTCGGTTCCCTCGGGGCCGGGGGATTCCTGATCGTCAACAACCGGCTGGTGGATTTCCTCTCCCCGGTGGTCGGCACGCCGCCGCTCTCGCACGGGTTCTTCACCCCGGCCAGCTGGGGCGGGCTGGCGCTGCTGGTGGCCGGGGCCGGGATCGCCATCGTGATGTACGGACGGCGGGAGGTGCCGGTCACCGCGCCCGCTGGAGGGTTCCCCACGGTGGCGGCCCGCAAGGACCTGTACGGCGACGCCATCAACGAGTCCCTGCTGATGCGGCCCGGCCAGTGGCTCACCAGGCTTTCGGTGTACTTCGACAACCGGGGCGTGGACGGCCTGGTGAACACCCTCGCCGCCGCGATGGGCGGCACCTCCGGGCGGGTGCGCCGGATCGAGAACGGATTCGTCCGCTCCTATGCGTTGCTGATGTTCCTCGGCGCGGCGCTGCTCGTGGGCGCGCTGCTTCTGGTGAGGGTGTAGATGAGCACTTTTCCCTGGCTGACCGTTACGGGCGCGATCCCGCTCGCCGGGGCGGTCGTGGTATCGCTGACGCCGGGCCACTCGGCGCCGGGAGCGGAGGCGGACCGCCGCGCCCGCGCCAGGCTGGTGAAACAGCTGGCGCTGGGCTTCACGCTGACCACGCTCGCCGTGACCATCGCGATGGCCCTGCGCTTCAAGACCGGCGCGGGCGCTGCCGACTTCCAGTTCGGCCAGACCTACCAGTGGATCCCGCAGTTCGGCGTGCACTACGCGGTCGGCGTGGACGGGATAGCGCTGGTGCTGATCCTGATGACCACGGTCTTGATGCCGGTGGTCGTGCTGGCCTCGTGGAACGACGCGGAGGGCGAGTCGAGTCCCGCGGGGGAGCCGCCGGCCCGGCGCAGCGTGAAGACGTACTTCGCGCTGATGCTCGTGCTCGAGACCATGATGATCGGTGTTTTCGCCGCCACCGACGTGTTCCTGTTCTACGTGTTCTTCGAGGCCATGCTGATCCCGATGTATTTCATGATCGGCAGCTACGGGGTCGGGCAGCGCCAGTACGCGGCGGTGAAGTTCCTGCTGTACAGCCTGCTCGGCGGGCTGCTCATGCTGGTGGCCGTGATCGCGCTCTACGTCTACTCGGCGCATAACGGGCATCCGGGCACGTTCTTGTTCAGCCAGCTCGTGCAGGTGTCGCTGAGCCCCACCACCCAGAAATGGCTGTTCCTCGGCTTCTTCGTGGCTTTCGCCATCAAGGCGCCGCTGTGGCCATTCCACACGTGGCTGCCCGACGCCGCCGCCTCCGCGCAGCCCGGGGCCGCGGTCCTGCTGGTCGGCGTGCTCGACAAGGTCGGCACCTTCGGCCTGATCCGCTACTGCCTGGAGCTGTTCCCCACCGCCGCGCACTACTTCACCCCCCTGGTCATCGTCTTGTCGGTGATCGGCATCCTGTACGCCGCGATCGTGGCCATCGGCCAGCGGGACCTGAAGCGGCTGATCGCCTACACCTCGGTGTCGCACATGGGCCTGATCACGCTGGGCATCTTCGCGATGACCACGCAGGGCCAGGCTGGCGGCGTGCTCTACATGGTGAACCACGGCTTCGCCACCGGGGCGCTGTTCCTGATCGCCGGCTTCATGATCGCGCGCCGGCGCTCCCAGATGATCGCCGATTACGGCGGGGTGCAGAAGGTCGCGCCGGTGCTCGCCGGGCTCTTCCTGATCGCGGGCCTGGCTGGCCTGGCACTGCCGGGACTGTCCACGTTCGTCAGCGAGTTCCTGGTCCTGATCGGTACCTTCACCCGGTACGAGCTGCCAGCGATCCTCGCCACCGTGGGCATCATCCTGGCGGCGGTCTACATCCTGTGGATGTACCAGCGCACGATGACCGGGCCGGTGCGCGAAGAGGTCGCGGACATGCCGGACCTGAAGGCGCGGGAACTGTGGGCGGTCGGCCCGCTGATAGCGCTGGTCGTGGTGCTCGGCGTGTACCCCAAGCCGGCCCTGGACATCATCAACCCGGCGGTGCACCAGACCCTGGTCCAGGTGCGTTCCGCCGATCCCGTCCCGCCCCATCCCGGGACCGCCGGCACTACTACCAGCGCACGCATCCACAGGAGCTCGCCGTGACCGGGACCCTAGCCGCGGTAGCCCCGACGATCAGCGCACCGCACATCGAGTACTCCCAGCTCTCGCCGATGCTGGTGGTCTTCGGCGCCGCGCTCGCGGGAGTCCTGGTCGAAGGGTTCGTGCCGAGGGCGGCGCGTCGGCCGGTCCACCTGGTGCTGTCGCTGGGCGGCCTGGCCGCCGCGTTCGCGGCGACGATCGTGGTGGCCGCGACGAGTTCCATCTTCTCGGGCGGCAGCCCTGGCCACCTCGCGGCGATGGGCGCGGTCGCCGTGGACCGGCCGACCCTGTTCATCCAGGGCACGATCCTGGTGCTGGCGTTCATCAGCGTGCTGCTGATCGCGGAATCCTCGCACGAGGTCAGCCCCTTCGCCGCACAGGCGGCGGCGGTGCCGGGCAGTGCCGAAGAGCGCGAGGGCCTGCTGGCGGGCATCGCGCACACCGAGGTGTACCCGCTCGCCCTGTTCGCGGTCGGCGGCATGCTGCTGTTTCCCGCCGCCAACGACCTGCTCACCATGTTCGTCGCCCTCGAGGTACTCTCACTGCCGCTCTACCTCCTCTGCGGCCTGGCCAGGCGGCGCCGGCTGCTCTCCCAGGAGGCTGCCGTCAAGTACTTCCTGCTCGGCGCGTTCTCGTCGGCGTTCTTCCTGTTCGGCATCGCGATGCTGTACGGCTTCGCGGGCTCGGTGCGGCTGTCCGCTATCGCGGCGGCCGCATCTTCCGACACCGGCAGCCTGACCCTGCTGTACGCCGGGATCGCGCTGCTCGGCCTGGGCTTGTTCTTCAAGATCGGCGCGGTGCCGTTCCAGAGCTGGAAGCCCGACGTGTACCAGGGGGCGCCCACGCCGGTGACCGCGCTGATGGCTTCGTGCACGCTGGTGTCGGCGTTCGGCGCGCTGCTGCGGATCTTCTACGTGGCCTTCGGCCAGCTGACGTGGACCTGGCGGCCGGCTATGTGGGGTGTCGCCATCCTCACCATGCTGGTCGGCTCGGTTGTCGCGATCACCCAGACCGACGTCAAGCGGCTGCTCGCCTACTCGTCCATCGCGCAGGCCGGCTATGTCCTCACCGGCGTGGTCGCGGCGACCACCGCCGGCCTGTCCAGCAGCCTGTTCTACCTCGCGGCGTACGGGGCGGCGGTGATCGGCGCGTTCGCGGTGGTCACCCTGGTGCGCGACCAGGCCGGCGAGGCAGCGCACCTGTCCCGGTGGGCGGGGCTCGGCAAGCGCTCGCCGCTCGTCGCCGGGACCTTCGCGTTCTTCTTGATCACTTTTGCCGGCATTCCGCTGACCAGTGGCTTCACCGGAAAGTTCGCGGTCTTCCAGGCAGCCATCGGAGGCGGCGCGCTGCCCCTGGTCATCGTCGGCGTGCTCAGCAGCGCGATCCTGGCGTTCCCCTACGTCCGGGTGATCGTGCTGATGTTCTTCAGCGACCCGGTGCCCGATGGCCCGGCGGTAGTCAGGCCCAGCGTGTTCACGGGCTCAGCCGTGGCTGTCGGCGTCGCGGTGACCCTGGTGCTGGGCATCGTGCCGCAGCCGCTGCTCAGCCTGGCCAACCACGCCGCGACTCAGCTCTTTGTCCGCTGAGCAATCCGCCCCTGGTGTTCGCCCGCGGCGCTGCGGGCATACCTCGGATTACCGTGCCTTGCACGTATCGTGTGGGTGGTCTTGCAGTTGTCCCGCTGACGGCAGGTCCGCGGGCAGTGCCGGGGCAGCACCGAGGGAGCCCGATTGAGCACCGTGGTAACCATCGAGCTACCGGACGCCGCGCTGGCCGCCGACGTGATCGAAGGCCTCGCGCTGGTCGAGGACGGCCTGCGACAGGCCGCTCGTGCCCAGCATGACCTGCTGACGCAGGCCGCCGCTTACGGGGTCGACGCCGGCGGCAAGCGGTTCCGCGCCACTTTGGTGCTGCTGGCCGCTCAGTTCGGCAACCCGCAGGACCCGCGGATCGTCCCGGCGGCCGTGGCGATCGAACTGACCCACCTGGCGACGTTGTACCACGATGACGTCATGGACGAGGCTGACGTCCGGCGCGGTATGCCGAGCGCGAATGCGCGCTGGGACAACTCGGTCGCGATCCTGGCCGGCGACTTCCTGTTCGCCAGGGCCTCGCGGATTCTGGCTGGCCTTGGCCCGGAGGCGGTCAGGATCCAGGCTGAGACATTCGCGCGGCTCGTGGCCGGCCAGATAGCCGAGACGATCGGCTCGCGCGGCGCGCAGGACCCGCTGGAGCATTACCTGAGCGTGATCACGGAGAAGACGGCGTCGCTGATCGCGACGTCAGGGCAGTTCGGCGCGATGTTCTCCGAGGCACCGCGCGGGGTGGCAACCAGGATCGCGGCTGCCTGCGAGGCCATCGGCGTAGCCTGGCAGCTATCCGATGACATCCTGGACGTGGCGAGTGAGCCGGCCCAGTCGGGCAAGACTCCCGGTACCGACCTGCGGGAGGGCGTGCTGACCCTGCCGATGCTGCACGCGCTGCGCGCGGCGGGACCTGGCGACGCCCGGCTGGTGGAGTTGCTCAGCCGTGGTGAGCTGACCGATCCGGCGCAGCACGCGGAGGCGCTCGGGCTGCTGCGGGCGCATCCGGCCATGGAGATGGCCCGGGCGGACACCCGGAGGTGGGCGGTGACCGCCAGGCAGAAGATCCTCGCCCTGCCCGACGTGCCCGCCCGTGCCGCGTTCGAGGCGCTCTGCGAGTTCGTGGTGGAGCGCACCGGCTGACCTGGCCGCCGGCGCGGTCGCCCCGCCGGTGCCCGGTCACCCTGCCCGCGGGAGGGAATTCCGGCGCCTGACCTACGGTTCGCCTCCTGGAGGAAAGCCGGCTTGACTTGAGCAGGCGGCAGCGGGCGCGGCAGAGCGCACGCGCCAGGTTCGCCGCGTGGGGAGGCAGTCGTGAGCATATTCGGTCCGAGCAAGACCCGGAAGGTCAACGCGGAGGAGGCGCTGCCCGGCCGCTCCGAGCCGATGCCGGTGCCCGCGCGCCACGAGGTCCTCGACGCCCCGCTGCGACCGCCGTACCCGGAGGGTACCAGCGTGGCCGAGTTCGCGCTCGGCTGCTTCTGGGGCGCGGAGAAACTGTTCTGGCAGATGCCGGGTGTGGTCAGCACAGCCGTGGGTTATGAGGGCGGTTTCACGCCGAACCCGACGTACGAGGAGGTCTGCTCCGGCCGGACCGGGCACGCCGAGACGGTCCGCGTGGTCTTCGACCCGGCCAAGGTCTCGTATGCCGACCTGCTCAAGGCGTTCTGGGAGGATCACGATCCCACCCAGGGCATGCGCCAGGGCAACGATGTCGGCAGCCAGTACCGTTCGGCGATCTTTTACCACTCGCCGCAGCAGCAGGCTCAGGCCGACCGGTCGCGGGCTGCCTACGGCAAGCGGCTGGCCGGGGCGGGATACGGGGAGATCACCACGGAGATAGTCCCGGCGACCGAGTTCTACTTCGCCGAGGACTACCACCAGCAGTACCTTTCAGGCAGTAAAAACCCGTATGGGTACTGCCCCGTCAACGGCACGGGTGTGTCCTGCCCGGCCGGCCTGGCCGTCCCGGCAATGCCTGGCGTGAAGGCTGAGCCCGCCGAGGGCTGACATCCCGGCGGGCTCGCCGGTAGCTCGCTCACGGTGGCGGGCTGCGGGCCGCGTGATCGCGGCCTTGCGGCGAAGATCACCACTTCGTGGAACGCGCTGACGCGCGGCGCTGATGCCGGGCTGCAGACGCCAGCCCCATACTTGGTCTATGCGTGCTACCAGCCCGCGACCGAACGGGCGGACGTGAGTGACAGACGACTCCGGCCCTCTCCATGACGGCAAAGACGAGGAGCCCGGCGCTGCTGAAGCCGGACCCGCTGAGCCAATAAACGCTGCCGCCCTCCGGCTCCTCATCGGCTACGGCGAGGCTCTCGACTCCATCGCCGCTAAGCCGGCGATCGTTCTTCCCCCGCCCCTGTCCGCTCCCCAGCGCTGGTTCGGTCGACGTGCCGTCCTGCCCGGCGCTTACGCCATAGCCCGGATCCTCGGCGAGGCGCATGTAGCAGCTCGCGTGGACGCCTTACTTCGCAGGGGGCGACGATTCCGCGCACTCGACCTCCCGGGACGCAGCCCGCTCGATCTCGGCCGGCTGGAGGATTTCAGGGACTCGCTCTCGCCGGTCAGGCGGAGAACCCTAGCCCTGTGGCTCGTTCTGTCCGGGCTGGCCGTCTCCTTTCCCGTGGCATGGATCACCGACTACCTGCGCGCACTCGCGCCGGAGGCCATCGTGTGCTCCAGGTTCAGCATCCGGGATGACATTGCGAAGTTCGCGGGCACGGCAAATGGGCCTGCCCCGACCGGCTGCCGGGGGCTCCGTTCCGAGGCCAGCCTGGTCGAGGCGCTGCTGCGAATCACTCACCTCAACCTGACCCCAGGCGGCGTGATCGACGCCCTCTTAGTAGCCCGCACAAACGGGCTAGTGGTCGTGCTGCTTCTCGCGGTCGTGGGGATCTTGAGCCTCTGCGTCGCGCTGCTGGCCTTTCGGTCCGGGTTCCGGCTCAAGCGGCTGGCCTTCTCGGTCCGCCCACCGGCACCGGCCGACGGTGGGTGGCTGCTGCGTTCCGAAGGCCTGTACCGCCTGGAGCAAGAGGTATTCACCGCCGTTGGCCTTCCTTACCGGCCCGAATTCCCGCTCGATCTCGCCGTCAGCTTCGGCATGCTCGTCTTGCCGCTCACGATCGCCGCAGACTTGCTCGCCACGGCCACGCTGCCGAAGCTGGACCTCATCACGACGGCGATGCTCGCGCTCGCCGCGCTCGCCGTGATCGCGGTCGTGTTCGTGCGGGTGCAGTGGCTGCTGTTAACCTGGCGCAGCAGAACCGGCTTGGCGGTGGTCCCGCCGCGGGTGCGCGGGCTGCCCGATGGCTCGACCGTCCAGGTTCGCCGCGGCGCGTTCGGGGCGGTCCTGCTCGCGGCCGGCTATATCGCCATGGAAATGACGGCGCTGGCGGATCCGTCCATATCGGGCCCGCTAAGAATCGCATCACTGCTTTTCTTCGCTCCCGTCGTGGCATGGCCCTTGAGCATGCTCTGGTGGTACCGTCTGCACCGCGAGCTGGCATCCTGCGGCCGCTGCGCTGGCCTTGCGCTGGTCCGGGCTCCGATACTCTGCCTCGTGCCCTCACTCAGCATCGCCGTCGCGTTAGTTATCTTCTTCTCGACTGCCGAACTGTCGGGCTTGCCAAACTCCGCCTTTGGCCTGGCGATCTTCGTCGGCCTCGCTGGCGTGCCCGCGAGCCTCTACCGCATGGGACGGAGGCTGCACCAACTGCGGCTCGGGGCCGCGCCGCGCAGAGACTGGAAGGCCCACGCCGCCGGCCTGCGTGCAGTCGCCATGCTCATCGTGCCCGTGGTGGCCATCCTTTACTTCCAGCGTTCCCTCAACCGGATCTCGCTGGAGATCGCTGCATCCGCCTCGCCGTCACGCACGGCCGCCCCGGCCGGGACGCTCGCGTCGGTCCGGCGGCTGGACGCGACACCTCGGCGCCGTCAGGTATGACGGCGGGTACCGGGGCCATCTGGCCGTCACTTCGCCGCGTGGCTGCCCGGACCGGGCTGCGCGGCGGCAACAGGGGAGGGCTGGCCCGCCCGCTCGGCCGGACCAGCGAGATTCGGTGTTTCGGGCCGTGACTACTACCAAGGCGTAGCATTCACGTCCATACTGTCTCATGGCTTCCTTACCGACTGACGATGCGGTGCGCGCTGCTGCCCGCCGCCTCCGCTCCAACCTGACCGCGCGCGGCCTTGACCGGGCCGTCACCGCCTATTTCTGTGAGCCGGAGTTCGCCGGAACGACCTTCAGCGATCTTGGCCACAACCCGCCCGACGAGATCGTTCCCGACGACCTGCTGGCTGTGGCGCTCCTGGATATCACCTGGCGTCCCCACGCAGTCCGCATCCTGCTGGGCAGCCACCGGGAGCAGCTGTCCGAGACGCTGGCCGCCATCCCGGATGCGACCGACCTGTGGGACGCATCCGACGACATCGTGAAGCGCATTGATGTCCTGTGGGATGCCCTGGTAGCGATCGAGGGCATCGGAACGGCGAGCGCCACCAAACTGCTGGCCCGCAAGCGACCCCGGCTGTGCCCGATCAGCGACAGCATGGTCGTCAAGGCCGTCCACGTGCCCGGCCGGACCTGCGACGTCCTGCGCTGCCTGCTGCAGGACCAGGCCGCGCGCCAGGAGATCGAAGCCCTCCGGCCGGCAGTGGCCGCTGGGGTCAGCCCGCTTCGCATCCTGGATGTGGCCCTGTGGGTCTCACACAGCGGATCAGCGGCGGCCCAGCGGGTCCGGGACGGTGCCGGGATGGGCGTTCCATGACCTCGATCTCACGCGATCATGTTTTCTGGGGCCTTGACCCGCTTATTTAACGGGTCAGGGTCCCTGATCACTGTCGTTCGGGCGCGCCCGAAGGCATCTGGTTGACGATGAGCTTTTCCAGCTGGGTCAGCCGGTCATCGAGATCGTGGGTCGTCACCACGTCGGCGAGTGCGAGGCGGACGGCCGAGAGTTCCCTGGCCAGGAACTCGGTATCGGCCTGGGTGCGCGCCGCGACCTCCCTGTCACGCTCGATGCTGGCGCGGTCCCGGTCGTCCTGGCGGTTCTGGGCCAGCAGGATCAGCGGGGCGGCATAGGCCGCCTGCGTCGAGAAGGCCAAGTTGAGGAGGATAAACGGATAGGGATCCCAGTGCCGGACGAATCCGATGGTGTTGAGTCCGATCCAGGCGATCACGAGCACGGTCTGACCTGCTAGGAAGCGGCCGGTACCGAGGAACCGGGCGATACGCTCCGACATCCGTCCGAACGCATCGGCGTCGTACCGGGCGCCCATGCGCGGCCCCATGCCCCGGGGAGCGCTCAGGTCCGAGCGCTCGCCGAGGCGGATCGAGAGGGACGACATTCTCATGGGCCCTCACTCTTTCTCCAGCCTGAAGGCAGGATGCGGTCTAGGACGTCGTCGACGGTGATCGCTCCGAGCAGGCGGCCGTCCTCGTCGCAGACGGGCACGCCGAGGAGGTTGTACGCGGCCATACGCCTGGCCACCTCCTTCTCGGGGAGCCCGGGCCGGACGAACCCGCTTTCCTCGATGCACTCGCCGACTTTGGCGGCCGGCGGCTGCCGCAGTAGCTGCTGGAACCCGACCGTGCCGAGGTAGCGGCCGGTCGGCGTCATGGAGGGGGGCTCGCACACGTAGACCTGCGCGGCAACGGTCATATCCAGCTCCGGCTGCCGGATCTGGGCCAGCACCTCCGCCACCGCCGTGTCGGGCAGGACGATCAGCGGGTGAGAGGTCATCAGTCCTCCGGCTGTGGTCGCGTCGTAGCGAAGAAGCCGGCGCAGGTCGGCTGCCTGGACCGTCTCCATCGCGGCCAGGAGCCGTTCCCGCTGTTCCGGCCCCATCTCGGCGAGCAGGTCGGCCGCGTCGTCGGGTTCCATTTCCTCGACGACGTCCGCGCTGCGCTCGAGGCCGAGCCCGGCCAGGAGGCGGACCTGATCCTGCTCGGGCATCTCAGCGAGCACGTCGGCAAGTTCTTCGTCCTGCAGCGCGTTGACGAGTTCCTGCCGCCGGCTGGCCGGCAAGTCATCCACGGCATTGGCGAGATCGGTGGGATGGAGCTCCCGCAACGCCGCGAGCTGCTCGGCCAGCGCGCCCGCCTTGAACAGCTCAGGGTGCTTGTCCCACGGCTCGATGATCGTGGAGCCGTGCCGCCGGCCGAGGACCCGCCCGCGGCCGATGGCCAGCACCGAGACCTCCCACCCCGCGCGCCGGTGCTCCGAAGCCGCGATGCCGACGTCCAGCACGATCCCTCCGGCCGCGGACTCGCCGTACAACTCAGATGCCAGGATTTCCCCGGTCCGCCGGCTGAACCTCCTCAGGTCGACCGTGCCGCCCCGAAGGTGCGCTCCGTCGATGGAAATCTCCGCGACCCGGCCGAGGCTGACGAAAATCCGGCGCCGCTGCAGGGTGACGACCAGCCCGAGAACCCATGGCGGCTCGCCGCCGGCGGTCGGCAGGATCACGACATCGCGGATCCGGCCGATAGACAGGCCCTCGCTGTCCAGTAGCTGGCGGCCGGTGAGCCGCGAGGTGAAGACGGGCCCCTCGGTCATGGGTTCCAGTAAACGGCAGCGGCTGGGCTCACTGCCACCCGCGCCTGGCGAAGGGCGGCGGCGAGGGCCAGGTCCCGGGCTGCTCCCTTAGCTCCGGGAACTGGTCAAGGCTACGATGTGTGAGCGATGAGCACTGCCCAGGCCCCGATGAGCGCTGCCGAGCCGCATGACGGCCATGCGGACGGGGTCATCCATACCGAGGACCTGACCAAGGTCTATCCGGGGACAGATTTCGCCGCGGTAGACCGGCTCAACCTGGATGTCCGGGTCGGCGAGATCTTCGGCCTGCTCGGGCCGAACGGCGCGGGGAAGACCACGACCGCCGGGATCCTGACCACCCGCGTGGTGCCCACCTCCGGCCGGGCCTTCCTCGCCGGGGTCGACGTCGCGGCACACCCGGCACTGGCAAAGCAGCTCAGCGGGATCGTGTCGCAGCAGAACACCCTCGACCGCCAGCTCACCGTCTGGGAGAACCTGTATTTTCACGGCCGGCTGTTCGGCATCGGAGCGAAGCAGTCCCGGCGCATCGCCGACGAGCTGCTGGAGCAGTTCCAGCTATCGCGATGGGGCAAGGCATCGGTTTACGCGCTGTCCGGCGGGATGGCCCAGCGGCTCATGGTGGCCCGGGCCATCTTCCACCGGCCCTCGGTCCTCTTCCTCGACGAGCCGACGGCCGGGCTCGACCCGCAGAGCCGCCTCGCGTTGTGGGATCTTCTCGGCGAGCTGCACCGCGAGGGGCAGACCATCATGCTCACGACGCATTACATGGAGGAGGCCGACAGGCTCTGCGAGCGGGTGGCCATCATGGACCACGGCCGCATCCTCGCCCTGGACACCCCGGCTGCGCTCAAGCAGAGCGTCGGGGCCGACACGGTCGTCACGGTGAAGGCAGCCGGCGACACCGGCCGCCTGGCCGAGGCGCTGGCCCGCGACGTGGCCGGCGTGACCCGCACCCGCGTCGTGGACTCCGGGGTGCAACTGCACGTCCAGGGCAGCGACCGGCTGGTGCCGCGCATCGCCGCGGCCGCCGAGCATGGCGGCTTCGACCTCATCGACCTGTCCGTCTCCGGGCCCAGCCTGGAGACGGTGTTCATCAACCTCACCGGCAAGGAACTGCGAGAGGACTGATGGCGACGTCGGTTACCACCACTGCCCAGGCGCCGCCCGGGGGACGGATCGGCGGCGGCCCGACCCGCTCGGTCGCAGCCGCAAGCTGGACCGCGCTGGGCGCGCTCATGCTGCGCGACCTCGTCGTCCTGCGCAAGCACCTGTGGGAGTTCGTGCTGCGCACGATCATCCAGCCGTTTCTGCTCTGCTTCGTCTTCCTGTATGTCTTCCCGAAGATCGGGCAGGGCATCGGCGGGCACGGCGCGGTGGCGGAGTCCGCCTTCGCGACCATCCTGGTGCCCGGCGTGGTCGGGATCTCAGTCATGTTCCAGGGGGTCCAATCCATAGCCCTCGCCATGGCGCAGGAGTTCGGCTTCACCCGCGAGATCGAGGACCGGGTCCAGGCCCCGTGCCCGATCTGGCTGGTGGCCGTCGCCAAGGTGCTCTCCGGCGCGGCCCAGGGAGTGCTGTCGGCGATCATCGTGCTGCCGATGGCCTCAATCGTCCATGCTCCCGGGGTGCACGCGCACCTGACGCTGCACTGGTGGATCATCGTGACGTTCGTGCCGCTGGCCTGCGTCGCGATGGCCGGCCTGGGGCTCGTCCTGGGGACCAGTTTCGAGCCCCGCAACATCGGGCTGATGTTCGGCTTCATCATCCTGCCGATCACGTTCCTCGGCGGCACGTACTACTCGTGGACCAGGCTAGCTCCGGTCACCGTCAGCGGGTGGCACTGGCTGCAGACGATCGTCCTGATCAACCCGCTGATCTACGTGAACGAGGGGATGCGGGCAGCGTTTACCACCGCACCACACATGCACCTCTACGTGATCTACCCGGTCGCCGTCGCGTTCGGGACCGTGTTCTTGGGCCTCGGCCTGCGCAACTTCCGTCGGCGCGTGCTTTCCTGAGCTGCCTGAACGCCAAGGCAGCACAGGTCAAACCGGCACGCTGATCATCTGCGAGCGGCGGATCCCCGCGTTGCTGAGCGTCGCTCGCGGACGGCCCTGGCGAGGTCGGCCAGAACGTCGGCGGTGGTATCCCAGCCGAGGCAGGCGTCAGTGACGCTCTGCCCGTAGACCAGGGCGCGAGGCTGATCCGGGCCGGGGTGGGCCGGGCGGCCGGGGTGGGCCGGGCGGCCGGGGTGGGCCGGGCGGCCGGGGTGGGCCGGGCGGCCGGGGTGGGCCGGGCGGGTGGAATCCGCCAGTTCCTGGCGTCCCGGGACGAGGAAGCTCTCGATCATCACGCCCGCGATCCCGCGCTGGCCGCCGCCGATCTGGACGGCGATCTCTCGGGCTACCTCAGCCTGCCTGACATGATCTTTGCGGCTGTTGTCGTGACTCGCGTCGATCATCACCGTGGGCGGCATCCCGGCCTCCTCCACGGCCGCGAGCGCGCTCGCGACGTGCTGCGGCTGGTAGTTCGGCCCGTCGGCGCCGCCGCGCAGGATCACGTGCACGTCGGGATTCCCGGTGGTGGTGACCACCGACGCGCGGCCAGAAGCGTCCAGGCCGAAGAACACGTGCGACCCGTGCGCGGCGCGGCAGGCATCCACGGCGACCTTGACGCTCCCGTCCGTGCCGTTCTTGAAGCCCACCGGCATGGACAGTCCCGAGGCCAGCTGCCGGTGGACCTGGCTTTCCGTCGTGCGGGCGCCGATCGCGCCCCAGCTCACCGTGTCGGCGATGTACTGCGGTGAGTTCGGGTCCAGGAACTCGCATCCCACCGGAAGGCCCAGGTCGAGCACGTCGACCAGGAGCCGGCGCGCGATGCGCAGCCCGCGGTGCACGTCGTGGCTGCCGTCCAGGCCCGGATCGTTGATCAGGCCCTTCCAGCCGACTGTGGTGCGCGGCTTCTCGAAGTACACCCGCATCACCACGAATAGTTCGTCGGCAAACTCCGCGGCGGCCTTGGTGAGCCGGACCGCGTAGTCCACCGCCGCGTCGGCGTCGTGCACCGAGCACGGCCCGACGACGGCGAGCAGCCTGTCATCGCCCCCGGACAGTATGCGGCGGACCGCCTCGCGCGAACCGTGCACCACCGCCGCCTGGGACTCACTCAGCGGCAGCTCGGCCAGCAGATCGTTCGGTGCGATCAGCGGCTGGAAGCCCGCCACGTGCAGATTGCTGGTGTCAGTCCAGAGATTCACGGCTGTGCCCTTCCCGCGGCCAGCCAATCCTTCCCGGGCCAGCCGCCTCCAACGACGGAAGGCAGAGACTGCGGGTCTCTGCCTTGCTGGCTCTGGGTGGCCCGCTGCGTCAGCGCTTGGCCGCTGGCCGACCCAGAGCCAGCCCAAAACGCCAGTACCGACGGGACATGGCTAGGAATCATACACGGTCCCGGGCAGCGACCGCCGGGCTGGTACGACGGGACCGAGTGACCGTATAGAGGACATAGCCGCAGGACAGGCCCGTCGCCTCGGGACGGCGTGCCTGCCAGGCGCGCGCGACCGCGGCCGGGACCTCGATGTCCAGCACGGCAGCCAGCTCTTCCCGGCTGGCGAACTGCCATCGTGACCTGACCTCGTGCCGCTCGGCGCCTCGCCGCAGCCACCAGTCGTCGACCGTTCTGGCGGTGCGCTGCGGTGGCGTTGATGACGCCGCGGCGAGCAGTTCGGCGAACTCGCCCCAGCGGTAGTCGTTCTCGAGCACCACCAGGCTGCCGCCGGGAGCCAGGACCCGCAGGACCTCGGCGAGCCCCGCGTCGCCGCCAGGGCTGCCTCCGCTCCGGGTGCCTCCGCCGGGCGCGTTCCCGCTCCGGGTATCGCCGCTCCGGGTGCCGCCGCTCCGGGTGCCGCCGCCAGGCGCGCTCCCTCCCCCGGTCTCGCTGCCAGGGGCGAGGAAGTAAGCGAACCTGGCGTGCACCACGTCCACGGACCGGTCGGGAAGCGGCAGGTGTTCCGCCGAACCGGGCATTACCTCAGCGGCCGGCAGGCCGCGGATCCGGGCATCCGCCCTCGCTCGCAGCGCCGGGTCCGGCTCGACGCCGATGACCCGAGCGGCTTCCCTGGCATAGCCGGGCAGCCAGAACCCGGTTCCGCAGCCCAGGTCGAGCAGGGTCCGCCCATCCCACGGGGCCAGGCGGCGCAGGGCGGCGAGCACGTGCCCCTCCGGGTCGATGCCGCGGTTCTCTGTCTCGTAGACGTCCGGGTGCCCCCCGATGTTGGGCGCGAAGCGCCAGTCGGGGAAGGCGGCGCGCGCTGCGGCGCGGCTGGCCGCAACCGGTTCGCCCGGGCTCGGGTCCCGCGTCCCGTCCATAGCCGCCTTGTCTCGTCCGGTATTGCGCCATTCATGAGACGACCGCGGTACCCGCCGGGTTGGCAGGAACGCCCGCGAAACTGCGGTCAGGCGGGAGTGCCGCCGCGGCCCGCTCCGCCGCGGAACCGGGACACGCCTTCCACCACGCCAGGCCCGGCCAGCACGTCCATGCCGCGGGCGAACTCGTTGGCCATCG
>Ga0335078_10000815_pt1 | contig 47576 bp, 33 predicted proteins | sample Lox_Sample_32_FD_206711 | JGI IMG/M metagenome (GOLD analysis project Ga0335078, IMG submission 206711) | Soil microbial communities from Loxahatchee National Wildlife Refuge, Florida, United States - Lox_Sample_3.2 | ecosystem: Environmental > Terrestrial > Soil > Wetlands | place: USA... | reverse complement strand
GACTGCCAACATTACTGGAGCGGCGCTGACGGTCAGCGCTACCGGGGTGAACAAGGTTTACGATGCGACGACCAACGCCACCGTGACATTGTCGGATAACCACCTGGCCGGAGATTCGGTGACGGACAATTACAGCAATGCCGGTTTCGGCGACAAAAACGTGGGGACTAACAAGGCTGTCAATGTGTTTGGCATCTCGATTTCCGGTGCCGATTCGGCCAATTACGCAGCGAACACAACTGCCGCTACGACTGCCAACATTACTGGAGCGGCGCTGACGGTCAGCGCTACCGGGGTGAACAAGGTTTACGATGCGACGACCAATGCGACAGTGAATCTTTCGGACGATCGGATTGCCGGTGACGTTCTGACCACCAGCTACACTTCGGCCAGCTTTGCTGACAAGAACGTGGGGGTCGGCAAAATTGTGAGTGTCACCGGGATTTCAGTGACCGGAAGTGATGCGGGCAACTATGCGTACAACACCGCCACCAACACAACCGCCAGTATCATTGCGGCGACTCTCACGGTCAGTGCTGACAATAAATCGCGCGATTACGGCGTGCCCAATCCGCTGCTGACGGCGAGCTACAGCGGTTTTGTCGGTGGCGAAAGCAGCAATGTGCTGACCGGCAGCCCATCGTTAAGCACAACGGCGACGCCGACCAGTCCGGTGGGTGCGTATCCGATCACGGTTGGCGTGGGAAGCTTGAGCGCTGCTAATTACACATTCAACTTCAATAACGGGACCCTGGCCATTATCGAAGTTCCCGCAATTCTGACGATCAGTTCTTCGCCGGGCATGGCGGGCCAGACCAATCAGATGACGATCTCCTGCGCCGGCCTGACTCCGGGGAATTATTACAACATCCTGGCTTCTACCGACCTCATTTCGTGGTCGCAAATTGGCACACAACAGGCTGCGCAAGACGGTACAATGGCGTTCACCGATACAAACTCGATACCGACGCGGTTTTATCGTCTGTCCACAAACTGAACAACAGTCAAAAACATGAGCAACCCGACCGTACAACAAAATCGTCGAATTCTGGTCATTGATGACAATCCGGCGATTCATGAGGACTTTAAAAAGATTTTGAATCCGGCGTCAAATAATGCCGCCGAACTGGGCGCCTTCGAGACGGAATTGTTTGGTGACGCCGAAGCTTCGGCCGACATGGTCCCGTTTCAAATTGATTCCGCCTTTCAGGGAGACGCCGGTCTGAAGCTGGTGCAACAATCCATCACCGCCGGTCAACCGTATGCCATGGTTTTTATGGATGTGCGGATGCCGCCGGGCTGGGACGGGATCGAGACGACCGCAAAAATCTGGGAGGTTGATCCGGATCTCCAGGTGGTGATTTGTACCGCGCATTCCGATTATTCCTGGGACAAAATGACCGCCAAACTGGGAATTTCCCACAAACTGGTCATTCTGAAAAAACCTTTTGACGCCATCGAAGTGTTGCAATTGACGCATGCCCTGACGGAAAAATGGGATTTGCACAAAAGAGACCAGGCAAAAATGGATCACCTGGAAGAAATGGTGGCCGGACGCACCCGCGAGCTCCAACAGGCCAACGAAAAGCTTAAGACGGAAATGGCTGAACGGGCGCAGGCTGAGGCGGTCGTGCGTCAGACCCAAAAAATGGAATCCCTGGGCCAGCTCGCCGGCGGCATCGCCCATGACTTTAATAACCTGCTTACCATTATCCGCGGCTATGTGCAGTGTCTGGTCATGGAATCCGGCCAGGACCATAATATCCTGGGCCAGCTGAAAGAAATCGACACCGCGGCGGAGCGGGCCGCCAAATTGACCTCGCAAATGCTGATGTTCAGCCGCAAAAAACGGATTCAGCCGCAGCCGGTGGACCTGAACGAACTGATTACGCCGCTCAGCACCATGCTCGGCAAAATTCTCGGCGAAGATATCGCCGTGGAAATTCAGTGCCCGGAGAAATCCCTGACCGTCAATGCCGATCGGGCCATGATCGAACAGGTCATTCTGAACCTGGCGGTCAACGCGCGCGATGCCATGCCGCAGGGCGGCCGGCTTTCCATCCATGCCAACGAACTGGAAATAAAAAGCGAAGACCTCTCGCGCAATCCCAAAGGGCATGCGGGTCGATTTGCCTGCTGCAGTGTTTCGGACACGGGTTGTGGCATTGCGCCCGAAGCGTTGCCGCATCTTTTCGAGCCTTTTTATACCACCAAAGAACCGGGGAAAGGTACCGGATTGGGCCTGGCGACTGCCTATGGAATCGTCAAGCAACACGAAGGCTGGATCGAAGTCGAAAGCAACCCCGGCGCCGGCGCCCGATTCAAGGTCTTTCTGCCGCTCAGCGAAAAAAAGTCTGAACCCGACTCGCCGGCGGGCGCGAAAGGCAGAATCGCGGGCGGCACGGAAAACATCCTTCTGGTGGAAGACGAACCGGTGGTGCGCCGCCTCGCCCAAGTCATCCTCCAGAACCACGGCTACCATATCTATGAAGCCGGTTCAGGCGTGGAAGCCCTCGCGGTCTGGGAGGAGCATGGGTCGAAAATTGACCTGCTGCTGACCGACATGGTCATGCCCGGCGGATTATCCGGACGGGAAGTGGCCGAAAGGCTCCGGGAGAAAAAGAAGGATTTAAAGGTCGTCTATACCACCGGGTACAGCCTGGATACCTTCAATCAGGACCTGGTGCTGATCGACGGACTGAACTTTCTGGCCAAGCCGTACCATCCCGGCAAATTGACTCAGACGGTGCGGCGTTGTCTGGACGAACCGGCTCAAGTGCAGTCCGCCCGGTCGGATTTCTGCCCGACGACGGGCTGAACCGGAACAGTCCCGGAGACCGTTACAGGGTCCGCTGGATGAGACGGGGCAATTGCTGCTGAAACAGCGCGACGGCTGCTTCGCTGGTTTCGGGCCCGGTGATGACCACTTCAAACACTTCCTGGCCCAGATTTCGTTTGCCGGCCAGGACGGCCTGCAGGCGGCTGGGGATCGAGCCATTTTCCACGAGAGAATTCTCGCCGGGCGACAGACGGTCGGACCAGAGGCAATAAAACACATGCAAGAGGCGGGGACCGCTTTCGAAGGTCTGGTATTTGAAAGGCAGATCGATGCCATTGGCATTCACAGAAATCTGGCCGCGATCACTTACCAGTTTTGCGCCGGCGGCGGGGAAACAGATGTCCGGACGATGTCCCTTGGCCAGTTGAGTCGAATTGCGGCCGGCGTTCCATCGCAGGAAGAAAGCGGACCATTGATCACCTTCATCGTCTTCCCAGTCGGCGGAACTGCTGATGGAACATCGCAAAATGGTGAGTGATTCTTCCGGAAGCGCCGTCTTTTTAAAATGCGCCGCTTGCGAGGGCCAGGCCACGGACCAACGCGCGTTGTCGACGAGTTTTCTCTCATGCGCCCGGTACCATGCCTCCGTCACCAGACTCGTGGTTCCAATCCAGGCAAATACGCCAACCGCTGCCCACCGGGGCATTGTGCCCGGGGCGGAGGCGACACCGGCCGGTGGGCCGGCCGGTCCGGTCGTTTTTGGTTTTACCCAATGCGCCAGCCCGAACAGGCAGGGCAGAACAATTCCCATGACCAGAATGCCGGCAGTGTCGTGCCATGCTTCCATTTGTTGGATGCCGCGATTGGCCGCTGCCCAGGTCAGAAAGCTGGTGCGGGTCAGATTGGCGAAGAGCACGCAGCCCAGGGAAGCGCCAATCAGGAAAACCCGGCGCCGGAACGGGAAGCGATGCATCTCACCCAGGAACAGCGACAACATCAAAGCACATTGCAGCGAACGAACGCCGCTGCAGGCTTCATTGATGCCGACCATCCCGGCGCCGACCTCAATTAAATTGCCGTGCTGTACCGCCGGTATCCCCAGCCAGCCGGCGACTTCGACGGTCAGGCCGGCCACCCACCGCATCAAATTCTGGGTCACCGCCTGTTCCAATCCCATGGGCCAGGGGATGGCGATGAGCATGAAGGCAAGCGGCGGCGTAAAAAATTTGACCCAGTTCCAACCGCCGGCGTGATAGAGCAGGCAGCCGCTCAGGACCAGTGCCAGGAAACCGTGCATCCAATACACCAGTCGCCATTCCGGGTTGGCTTCGAGAATCAATTGCAGCGGCAGAAGAAAAAACAGCGAAATCAGGGCGGTGACCATGACCGCTGCCGACTTTTTGGGCGAGGCTGCCGGCCGTTCGGGCCATCGGCGCCAGACCAGCATGGCGCCGAGGAGGGGAACGACGTAACCGTAGTTGTATTGAGGGTTGATGCTCCATTCGCCGCGTAATTCGCTGAAGAACAACAACCAGCAGGCGGCCAGCGCCGCAATCGCCAGAGGCCAGCCGGAGAGCCACCGGCTGAGCGAGGCGGTCGACCGGGAACGGCGGCCCGCCGCCAGGGCCGGGCCGGCAATGTTTGCCGATGAAGAAGGTTCAGGCATTTGAATTCAAGCAAGCAGCGGCTAAAAATCGATCAAGTCTGCAGCTCCGGCAGATCGCTGCGGTATCGCCACAGCAGCCGGGGCAGGGACAACGCCCGGACATAGCGCGGCACAAAACGGCGGGGATCCGAAGCGCAGCGAAACAACCATCCCAATATCTTTTTATCCGCCCAATCGGGAATCCGCACCTGGTCGCCGGTCAGAAATCCGATGGCGGCGCCGATGCAATGAATGGCCGGTGATCCGGCGCAGCGGCGTTTCAAACAGAGCCCGAGTTTTTCCTGGACGCCGCCTCCCACGCAGACGATGACGTGCCCCGGCCGGCGTTCGTTCACCAGCTCGATCAGACGCTCGTCGGCGATGGGCCCTTTGGGATACCTCGGCGCGATATAACAGTCCGTCGTATCGATGGGATAACCCTGGGCCTGCAACCAGGCGAGATTCTGTTTCAGCGAGGTTTCCGACGGCATGATCCAAAGGGTCGAACGCGGGATTTTAAATTCAGGTTTGGACAGAAGCAGCTTCAGGTATTCCAATCCCGATACGCGGAGAATGCGGTCCCGGGTCATCAAATTCCAAAGCAAAACCAGGAATCCGCTGTCGGTAATGGCGAGATCCGCCGCCAGCAATGCCTGCCGGTATTCGTGGTCGCGCTCCAGTTCCAGCAGCGCCGGAGCCGCCGGTACCACCACCAGACCGCCGCGCGAGCCGATCTCGACGGCGGTACGAGCGTCGCCGACAAAGAACCGGACGCCGAGGATGTGCCGGTATTGCGGTTCCGAAAAGTTGAATGGAATGGAACGTACCATAGGATTGAAGTTGAAATCAGGAAACCCGGGATTCCGTCAGCGCGCCGGATTTCATCGGATGAATCCAGCGGAACCGGACGACGACGCACGGATTGCCGCTGCAGATCATGCCGTCCGGCAGGTTTTTGGTGACCACCGAGCCGGCGGTGACGACCGCATCGGTCCCGACGGTGACGCCGGGGGCCACAAACACCTGCGCGCCCACCCACGCGCCATCCTGGATGGCAATCGGTTGGTTCCGGTAAGGCATTTGGGGGTGACGATAGTCATGGCTGCCGGCGCAGAGAAACGCGCGTTGGGACAGGCAGCAGTGGGCGCCGATGGTGACCGGCTCAAAATTCAATATGAAAACCTCCTCGCCGATCCAGGCGAAATCGCCGATTGCCAGTTTCCACGGGAAATGAATTTTCACCTGCGGTTTGATGACCACGCCTTTGCCGATGCGCGCGCCAAACAGCCGGAGAACGCCGCGCCTGGCAGGGGAGGGAATCGGCAAGGGCGTCAGAAATATGAAACCGCGGACCAGAAACCAAAGCGCCACGACCAGGAACGGTCTTCCCCGGTCCAGGCCGCGGGACGGATCAAACAGGTCGTTTCTGACACGAGTCATGACATCAACCGCAGTGGGCGGCACAGGCTTGCAGCAGAAGCGAAAGGGTCGACGGCCAGGTGTATCGTTCCCGGACCAGCTGCCGGCCGTTTCGCCCCCGCTGTTTGCGGGCGGACTCATCTTCATCGAGAGCCCGATGGAGCGTTCCGGTGAGCGACTCCCGCGTGCAATCGCATTCCCAGCCGGCCTGAGCGGCGGTAATTTCGGAAAAATTGCACGCCGCGGTGGCCACGACCGGGACTTCACAGGCCATGGCTTCCAGGAGGCTCATCGAAAATCCCTCCGAATAGGAAGGCAACACAAACAGGTCGGCGGAATAGAGCAGGTCCGTCTTGGCCTTTCCGGTCACCGGGCCGGTAAAGCGGATGTCTTCCGGCCCGCCGGGAGTTTGAACTGATTCCCTGAGTTCGGCCAGATGACCGTTTTCATCCGGCCCGGCAACGACCAGTTCCCAATTTTTTTGCACCGAACCCAGGCCGGCCCAGGCGGAGAGCAAAAGGTCCAGACCTTTTTTGGGATGAATTCTGCCGAGAAACAGCAGGCGACGTTTGTTTTTGGCCAGCCGGGGGATCAGCGGGGTTTCAATCGGATCGTCCCGCCGTTCCGGTTCCGGGTATTGTTCCAGATTCAATCCGTTTGGCGCCACCACGATGGGAGCGGTGATGCCGCAGGCGCGAATCTGGCCGGCCTCTTTGTCGGTCAGAGCCCGCCAGAGTCGGGTATGCCGGAGGTTGGCGTCTTCGAAGAGCCAATGCGCCAGCCGCTTCTTCCAACGGGACCGGTTCAGAATCCAGGGTTCAAAAAAACCGTGCGCATGGTAAACCAACGGCTTTCCTTGGCGCCGGGCTTCCCGGCCCAACACATAGTTGGTGCCGACATACAGGCCGTGTCCGTGCAAAATGTCGGTATGGGCGACCAGCTCCCGGCTGCGCCGTTTCAGTTCGGGCGCAAAAAACAGAAAGTCAGGCAGGGTCCGTTGAAATTCAAGGATGTCGTCCGCCGATTGTTGGGGCACCGATCCGTACGTGGAACAAAGCCTTGATTCCACCCCCATGGCGGACAGTTGGCGATGAAGGGCAATCGTGCTGGTGCCCAGGCCGCCGCCCTGGAGGGGCTCAAGGGATTGGGTGAAATGCAGGTGACGCATCGGCAGCGGGTGAGGGTTGGGTCGTGAGATCGCCCGGGGTTCCATTTTTCAGGCTCAACGCCAGGCGGGCGATATGGCGCCGGTAGTTCGCCCAGGTCCGTTCACTGCGGCCGGCCCAGGAGGCCGCCTGCCAGCGCTCGCACAGGCCCGGATCGGTGGCGACCTGCTCAATGGCCCGGGCCAGGGCCGGCACGCTGATTTCGTCCAACACCTGCCCGTTCCGGCCCGCCCGGACGCCATCTCCGCACCGGTCGGTTTGAATGATGCCCAGGCCGGCACCGCACGCTTCGTAAAGCACGATGGCGCTGCCTTCGAAGAGGCTGGGGAAAACAAAACAATCGGCGTCGGTGAAATAGCCGGCGACCTCGGCGCGCGGCACCTGGGGCACGTGGCGTACATGTGCCGCGTATTGTTTGAAGGTCGCCGGAGGAACCGCCAGGCGGCCCACGAGGGTCAGGCGCGCCTTGTCGGCCGGCACGTTTTCAAAGGCCTGGAGCAGGTAGGCGATCCCTTTGCGCGGCCCCACCTCGCCGGCAAACAGGCACTGGAGCGCCCGGTTCCCGCTCCGGGGCCGTTGCGGCGGTTGTGCCGGGAACAGCGACTCGTCGTAGCCGTAATGAACCACGAGAATTTTTTGCGGCGGACAGCCGTTTTCGATCATGGTGCGGGCGCAAAACTCCGAACCGACCACCACCAGGTCGGCCGCCGCCACCTCGGCGTTTTGCCGGTCGATGTCGGCCGGGTCAAACGGGCGATAGGAGTCGATGAAGAACTGGGGATGCCGCTTCTGTTCTTCGAGCATCACCCGGTTTTGGGCGGCCGGGTGGCCGATGGTCTGGTCCAGCACGCACCGGATGCCGCGCCTTCGGGCCCATTGAAAGACCTCGAGGGACGAGGTGTTGAAACCCCAGACCAGATCGACCGGTTCACGCTCGATGAGGCGGATCATTTGCTCGCCAAAGGCCCGGTTGCCGCGTTCATTGCAATAATCCGCCAGCCGCTGCCGGCCCAGCCGCCGGAACAGAACCTCGGACCATTCCCACCAGCCGAATTGCCGGACCCGGCCGGGATCCAGAACGGCGCTGTGCCGGCGGCGGAATTCACCGTTCAACCGCCCCGCCATTTTCCGGGGAACATACCGCTCCAGTTTGTAGGGCCATTGCTCCGGATCATAAAAGACGGAGGTGGCATACCAGCCCAGCATGCCTGCTTCCTGGAATGCCAAAGCGGTTTGCCAGGAATGTTGAGTTCCCGGATGGAAGACGCCGACACGCATGAACAATCTGGAGGATCTGTTTTTGTTTTTTGCCGGGACGCCCGCCTATATCTCACGGCCTGGCACGTCGCCGGTCACCACGGCACCGGCACCGATGATGGCCGGGTCGCCTGCGGTCGCGCCGGTCCGGTTTTCCAAAGCCGTACGAGCGGCCAGCAATGCGTTTTCGGCAAACCGCCGGCAGGAAAACTTTTCCACAATCTCCCGGCTGGCATTGCCCATGGCGTCGCGCCGGTCCGGGTGCGATTCCAGGAATTGGAGAATTCCGGCGAGTTCCCGGGCCGACCGGGGATCGAACACAAACCCGTTCCGCCGCACCTTCCGGGCGACCACGCCGGAATCGGCCGGGGTCGCATCGGACCTCGCCGGCGGGTCGGCCTCCAGAAGATCTTCGGCGCACCCGGCTGTTTCGCTGACGACGACCGGCAAACCGGAGGCCATCGCTTCGTTCACCACCAAACCCCATTCTTCATATAAACTCGGCAGAATAAACGCGTCGGCCAGGGCGTAGAAAACCGGATTTTCCTCCACCTGCCGGAAGCCATAAAAATGCACGCCCGGTTCCGGATTGCGAATCGCCGGGTACGGAACCGGCGGCTGGACATGGTCGTAGAGGGGAAGTTTCAATTCGGCGCACAACGATCGAAGCCGCAAATCTTCCTCGCCGGAACCCACCAGGACCAGGTGGGATTGGGCGGCGGAATTCGCATCGAGAAACCTCCGATAGGCCCGGATCAGGGTGGATAAATTCTTCTTGGGCACGAACCGGCCCAGGCTCAGGAAATAGCGGTCGGGCAAACCATACTGGTTTCTGACTTCGGATTTGTGATTCCGGACATTTTCCGCCTTCGCCGCGAAGTAATCGTTGTCCACGGCATCGTAGCCGTCAAAAATCCGGTCCGCCGGCAATCCGAGGGATTCGAAATATCGTTTCTGGGGTGCGCCTCCCACCAGGGCGGCGTCGAACATCGAGATCAGCCGGCGCTTGATCCAGGTTCCGGCCCGGCCCGCCCGCGCCGTTCCGGCGTGGCTCTCATTCATCATCACGATTTTTATGCCGAGAGATTTGGCGGCCAGCAGCGCGGCAAACGGCTGCAACGGTGAGTAACTGGGCAGCAGGCAGACGCTGATCCGTGAATCTTTCAGATAGCGGCGGGTGCTGGTGAAAACGGTCCGGAAGGAAAGCCGTTCGGTCACCATTCCCGGACACAGCGTTGCCAGTTCGATCGATTTTTCGTCGCGCGTCCAGGCGTAATCCCGGCTCTGATTGGCGAGTTCCAGGGCATGGACCCGCACGGGCCGCGCCAATTTCTGCAGAGCGGAAGCCCGGGCCAGATGATAGGGCCCGTACTGCATCCACAGTATGCCGATGGCAGTCATGGCTTTTCACCTTCCCTGGATTCGACCAGGCGCAGGCGTGTTTCCCGGGGCAGGATGACGGATTCCGCCGGGATCAAACGCGGACCCAGCAGCCAGTTGCATCCGAGCCAGACGATCACCGGCAGCCAACTCCAGAGCAGAAACTTGGAAATGGACACCACGCCGCCATCGCGATATTGCTGCGGAATGACGGCCAGCCCGATGATGTAAAAGAGGCTCAGGATATTGTCGCCCTGGGCCTTCCGCCAAAACCAGCGATGCGCGAGTCCCAAAAGCAGGCCGATGACGCCGGCGGTGATGATGACTCCCAACCATCCTCCGCTCATCCAGCCGTCCCCGGCCATAGTGATGGTCAAACCCAGAAAATTTCCGTAGGCGTTGAGATTGAAGTAGTGGACCGGCGCGCCGATGGGTTTGCCTTTCCACAACTGGCGGGGAATCGGCTCGGTAAAGAGTTGAAGATGCTGGACGCCGTAGCTGTATCGTCCCGTCCGCTCCGGCACCATCGTCACCAGGAAAGTCAGATAGTCATAATTCGCGAAATCCAGGTCGTCATATTTCCTTTTCAATTGTTCGTCCGCCGGCAGGTTTTCCAGGGGGTTGGCCGGCGCGGTCTGCCGGCCGGAAACCAGGTTCTGAAGCCACAACCGGTTCGTGCCCAGATTGTGAAAGATCATCAGTATCGGGACCGCCAGCAACAGCGACCACAGCGGCATCCAGCGGCGGCGATGTTGCCAGGCAAAAACCATGGCCGTGGCCAGGAAGAAGAGCAGGAAGGTCCATCGGGCCCAGCCGCCATAGGAACGATAGAGGGCATACGCCGCCGCCAGCAGAACCACCGGCCAGCGAAATCGCGCGAGCATCAACCAGGCGCAAATCAACGACCCGCCCATCACCTGGGCGTCGTTGATGTAACCGCTTGAGCCGGTCATAATGTAGGTGCCGCCGACCATCCGCCCCGTCGCCGCGCCCGAGGTGACCACGCGAACCGAATAAAGAATGATCGGGGTCAATAAAATCGTGGTCAGAATCAGGCTGTTCCTTTCCAGAAGGGTGAAGACGCGGGGTTGGTTGGAATAGTCCCCCACGCGGCACCAGCCAAAGGCCAGGCAGGCGGAGGAGAACACCACCAGAGCCAGGGAACTGACCGCCAGGCTCCGGATCAAATTATCCCGGGTCGGCTCGAAGGCCATGTAATTCCAGACCGAATCAAAACCAAGGCTGACCACCAGGATGGGGCGCGCCACAAACACCAATCCATGGAAAAGAAGATACATCGTCAAGGGATGAAACAGCGACGCCTGCCCGCTCATCAGGAACGCGACCAGAATGATGAGCCACAGGACCGCTTGCCCGATTAATGCCTGTTCCAATGACATGATCAAAGCGGCGCCGGACGCAGCCGGCGTTTTACAAATTCCTTGATGGACCTCGAGACGGTCCGGTAAAGGCAACCTTCAGCAATCCAATCGGTCGGCGAGAGGCGCAAGTCGCCGCTTTGGTAGGGCTCATAGACCGGGTGAAAAAGCCGCCAGCCATCCGGCCGGGCCAGTTCCTTTTGAATCAATTCCCTGGAAATGCTTCGACCGTTTACGTTGGCGAACCGATGCCAATCATCCGGACGTGAAAAGTTTTGCAGTTCATAGCCCCGGCTGTGGAGGAGGGTCGGCAGCCGGTATTCGCAGTAACCGGAATAGTCCAGGACCGCCCGGGCACAATCCTCCAGCGCCCGGCGCGGCAAGGCGTAGGCAAAGAGAAACGCGTTGTGGAAGACGGGCGCCTGCGCGTTTTTGTCCGCGAACTGGGAACAGAATTCAACAAAAGCCGGTTTCGACGAATGGGTCCAGTGATTGTTCTCGGTTTCCACGTTCTTCCAGACGTCGATGAATCGGACACTTTGCTCCCGCAATGGAGCGGTCCACCTGGTGATGGAATCCAACAACAACACGTCCCAATCCAGCACGAGCAGCCGATCAAATGGCAAATTGTTCCCATGTCTCACAAACCAGGTGCAAACCACCTGGTCCAGATTGTGCCAGTGCCATTTCGGGTCCACGAACGGAAACGCCCAGGCATCGTCCAATGCGTCAAAGACCGGCCGGTAACGTTGCTGTTGGCCGGGGCGGTCGGTGCAGATGCCGTAAAAAAAGGCATCGGGGCTGAACGAGCGCATCAGCCGCAAACGGCGGGCGCACGTGCGCGGTGAACTGTAAAATACGTAGAGCGCGGCGTCTTTCATGCGGAAGTGGCGGCGGCGATGGCCGGCGCCGGCGGCGGTTCCGGCTGCGGAACGGGCAGGGGAAGTCGAAATGCCATCTGCTCCAGCGGCAGGGCCTGGCGCCGTTTCAGTTCCTGGCTCAATTGATAGACGGATTTCGGCACCGGCTGCCGCCGGACCCGGGCGCCCGCACACAGGAGATAAGCCGCCAAAACGCCCCGCAGCCGGGTCCAGAGCCGCGCCGGTGGCAGGCTGTACGCCAGCGTTTTTACGGTGGTGCCGGCCAGATGCGGTGCCACTTGCGGAAAAGGCACATTCTGCCAGGCATAAAGCACCTTGTTGCGCGCGCCGAAATAATCCATGCGGGCGAGGCTCCGGCGCGGCGATTCAAAATGCAGGATCGGGTCGGCACACCCGCAACGGGTGATCCAGCCGGCGTTCAGCATCCGCAGGCAATAATCCTCCTCCTCACCCTGATGCACGAGAATCTCGCGGTAACCCGCCAGCGCCAGAAACACGTCGCGGCGCAACGCATGCGCGGTGCCGATAAAACTGTATGCGGCAAAAATGCCATTCGACGATGGCGCCCGCTGATGCACGGCCGGCCCGCGGTGGACGTCGACAAAGGGAATGGCGACGGCGCCGACCCGCGGGTGGTCGAATTCCCGCAGGGTGGTTTCCATAATCGTCGGCGTCGAGAACATCGCATCGTCATCCATTGAAAAAATGACCGGGTTGGACGCCAGTTGCGCCGCCCGGTTGCGCTGGGCGATGTAACCCAGCGAACGTTCGGACCGCTGCAGCCGCACCGATGGAAATTCGCGCGCGACGGCGGACGACGTGTCATCGGTGGACCCGTCATCCATCACCAGAATCTCCGGCCGGACACTTTGCGCCAACGCCGAAGCGATGGCTTTTGACAAATCATCGCGGCGATTCCGGGTGGTGATGACCACCGTCGCTTTTCTGAATTCAGGCATGACTTCGTGTCGTACCTACCGTCCGGCGGGCGGTAATAGCCCCTGGAGCGCCATGACGCCGGCAGCCGGCGCCGTCGTTGCCAGGGGTGGAAGGTCCGCGAGCTTTTGCATGAAGCCCTGGCGGCGCAGCCGCGGAACGCCTTCGACATAAAAAAGATCCCGTCGCGCGCCGGTATAATGGATGGTCACGACCGTTTCATCCGGCGTGCCGTCGCCGCCCACCAGATAGCGGTTCCGGTCCAGCCGTTCCCAGCCTGACTGCATCGCCTGCACGGCAAAACAGGTTTGTTCCACCATCAGCGTCCGGTCCGGTCTCCATCGCAGCGTGTTCAAAACCTCCTCCAGAAACGGCCAGTCCAACATTCCCAGCCGGACGGCTTCGAGACCGCAGTTGAAGTCCCGGGGCAGTTTCAACCGATAGGTTTCGAGCACGTCGGCTTCGAAGAGGGAATACGCGCCGGTGTCCGCCACAGATTCGGGAATGCTGCCGGTGACGTTGAACAACCCCAGGCTGCCGCCGCGGCCGTTCCGGATGAATTCCAGCAGTTCCCTCGGCGGGGCGAAAAACAGGACGTCCGGATCGAGATACAGCACGCACTCATTCCGGGCGCAAAGCCAGGCGTTCACCAGTTTGCACAGCGTGGGCGAATGACGCGCGCGCCACAAGGCGGCCATGGCCGGGGCGATCGGCGTCAGCTTCCGCCGGACCTGTTCCTCCAGCCAGTCCGGTCCGGGAATCCGGGCGCCGGGAAAATGCCGCTCCAGGATCTCCCTGACTTCCGGAGGAACATTGGCATCCAGATACACGAACAGGTTGAATGCCGATCCACATTGCACCCGCAATGATTTCAACGTCCAGATTCCATTGAGCCAATCGCGCCGGCAGACCTGGGTATGGACTTCCAGGGCCGATTCCGGATCGCAGACGACCGGCGGAGTCGAAAGAATTTCTTTTCGCCGCACGAAACGTTCCAGCAACAGCGACCAGCCGTGCTGGCGTACGAGTCGCAACGCCTTTTTCAAGACCGGCAGGCTGATTTTCTTCACAGGCGGGATTGGACGTTCGTCGCGAGCAATTCCGGTTCGACCGGCGCCCGCGATTTCCGGAATGAATCCAGCCAACGGACCAGGTGCGGATGAATGGCTCTTTGGACCGTGCGCCGGGGCCAGGCGGACCGGTGCTCGATGTTGGATCCGATGGACGGCAGCGCGGTGCCGGGTTGCCAGAAATGAAGTTTTCCCGCGGTGTGCCCGTCGGCGGCCGACAAACCCTCCGCCGCCTCCGTCTGTTCGGTGGCGCTGCTCCAGACGCCATTCACCCGCAGGACGTCTTTGCGCCAGTCACTGAGCCGCCAATGCGGTCCGGCGCCGGCCTGCAATTGCATCATGGTGGCCCGGAGCCGGTACCGCTTTTTCATCTGTTCCGGGTCGCGATGGGGATAATGGCGGATCGGAATTCGTTCCCGGGCGACGTAGCCGGCATTGAACGGAAAGGGCCGTGAGGCCGGCCACTTCATTGAAGCGCGATAACGGAACATCCGGGGTTCGGCATATTCGGGAATTTTGTAAAAACGCCGCCGCTCGGCAATCGGCCGGCGCCGGTCTTCGGCGATGGCGACCTTCCCCTCTTCGTAGTCCTGCACCTCCCGCGAGGTCAGCCGGAAATAATACCAGGCCAGGTGGACGCACGATTCATGCGGCTGAAGGTGATTGGCCACAAATTCCGGCGGCGGGATCTGGTAAAATTCGTCGGCGTCCAGCCGGAGCACCCAGTCGCCGTCCCGCATCCGCGCCCGGAAAGCATCAAAGACATAGCCGCGCAAGGATTCGTCAAACCGATAGGGACAGCTTTTCCACGGAATGATCCGGCGGTCTTTGACGGCGGCGTTCTGGAGGATTTCCCAGGTCGAATCCTTGCTGCCCAGGTCGAGCACATAGAGCGCGTCAATCCAGGTCAGCAGATGAGCCAGGCACTGGGAAAGAATATCGTCCTCATCCCGGACCACCATTAATCCATGAAAGCGCATGGGTTCTTCGCGGAAGCTATCGCCGGACGAATCCGCAGGCGGCGAGGGGAAAGCCGGCGAGGTATTTGAAATTGCCCAGTCCCAGGTTCCACCCGAAGCTGGCCCAGTACAGCCGGAAGGCCTCATCGACGCGGCCGTGGTTCAGGCAATCGAGACTCACGCTGCGGACGGTGCCGCAGATAATCCGCCGGCGGCAACGCTGGCGGCGCACGCCGCCCGGGTAAATGTCATTCCGCTCCTGCTGCAACAGATACCACGCGCCCGCGACGGATGGTTCCAGTCGCCGTGTCACGCTGCCTTCGTGATGGCGCTGGCGAAAAACGGGCGGTTTAAAAATCCGGACAAATCCCGAACAACCGCCCAGTCGAAGCCAAAGGTCGGTGTCTTCGCTGTTGATGCGGGCGGAGGCAAATCCTCCCGCCTTTTCCAGCGCGCCGCGGTTGACGCAGATGGAAGGCGTGCCGCCGACCGGCGGTGTCCGGTCCGAACAGGCGGAAAGCATGTCCGGATAGCGGCGGGTGGTCATTTGTTCCAGACCGTGGGAGACGTTTTGCCGGTTTTCCCCGGGGGTCGCGCCGAAACCGGCCATAAAGACCGGGCGGTCATCGTTTTCAATCGTGCGCCGGAACACCTCCAGGGTCCAGGGAAACCAGGTATCGTCGCTGTCCAGAAAGGCAACATAGTCGCCGCGCGCATGCTGCAGCCCCAGGTTGCGCGCGGCTCCGGGCCCGGCGTTGGCCTGGCGCAGATAACGGACGGGTAAATCACCCGATCGCGTTGCCGATGCGATGTCATCGTCGGAACCGTCATCCACGACGATCGTTTCAAAGTCGCGACAGCGCTGGGCGGCCACGGAGGCGAGCGCTTCCCGCAACAGGCCGCAGCGATTAAAGGTTGGGATGATTACGGAAAACAACATCCGTGCGGGGAACCGTTTACGCCGGATTCGGCGCGGCGGGAGTGCGGCAGCCGCGGCCCAGACGAATCACGGCCCGGAGTGGCGTGGCCAGGCCGGTTTGCTTCACGAACCGCCGCAGTTCACGGTCGCACGTCCGGCGGAACCGGAGCAGCGACGGCAATTCCATTGCGCCGACCACGAGCTTCGCACTCGCATTCATCAAGCGCATCTTGTAAGGATTCATGCCTTTGCCCAGATCAATGGTTCGTACGCCCCGGGCCGCGCCGTGTTCGGCAATTTTCAGCAACAGGATCAAACCCGGTGAGTATCTTGCCTGGTCCGGGTCGTAAGCCGGAAACCAATAGTGCCAGACGGAACCGGATTGCATTCCCATATGGCCGGCCAGCAGCCGATCACCGGCGTAGAGCAGGGAAAGTTGCCCGGCAAACCCGGCGGTTTGGGTGTCATAGATCGCTTCGACCGTCCGCCGGAACCATTTCAACCCAAACAGATCCGGTATGCCGGTGGTGCGGTACTGTCGGGATTTCCAGGCAATTACTTCGTTGAAATCGGCGCGATCGGTGGAATGACTGATGAAACGCAGGGGACCGATTTCGCGTTCGATCCGTCTCATCAGATTTCCGCATTTCTTGATCTGCTCCGAGCCGGCGGCGCGCCGTTCGCTGACATAGGCTTCGTATCCCCGGGACAGGTCCAGCTGCGGAGAAAGTTCCGTCACCTGATGATAGGATGCCATGGGCGCCTGGGAAAAAACCAGGTGATCAAAATCATACGCTTCCAGCCGGCAGTTCCGCAGGAGTTGCTGGGCATCGATCAAACATCCCGGCGAACAGATCAGCCCCTGATAATCGGACAGGATGCTGCCGACGGGTTTGGCGATGCGCCCTTCGCGGTGGAATGGCAAAAAAGCGTCAATCCGGCCATCGCGCTCGATGACGGCGATTTCGGTATCTTTCCGGGCGGCAGCGGCCGTTCGCGTAAACTCAGCTGAGAAATAGGGGCTGGCCAATTCAGGATTTGACCGCCGCAGTTCCTCCCATCGCCGCGTCAATTCCGCGTTCAGTTCGCCGCCGGGTATGAGCGATACTTTCATGTGGATCTTTTCATCCCGCCGGAAAACGCATCGTTGGGGAACTGCAGTTTCGGGCGCAATTTCAACAATTCCTCGAACTTTAAAATCAGGAAAATTTCATCCGGCCGGACCGCGCGGCGAAGCGAACTGGTGGGCGGAGTGCCGAGCCCATGCACGAATGATCCGGCGACGATGCGAAACCGGCGCCACAGATAGGCCAGGTCGTAAGGGGGGCACCCGGTCAACTCCCGGATGTCATGCATGGCCTCCAGCGCCAGATACTTTTCAAACTGCCGCTCCGGCGACAGAGCGTGGGAATAAAAGCCGCTGGATTCCGGCGCGCCACCCTGTGCTCGGTGAGGGATGGGCACTCCGGCACCGGCCGGTCCCAGGGGATACAGTTCCGACCACTTGTTATGAACATTGGTCAGAAAGAACCGGCCGTCGGTTCGTTGGCTCAGGCTCAGCGCGTCGCAGACCGCCAGCGTGGCCGCCACATGGTCCGGATGAGGATCGTGCCAGGGATCGGGCGTCACAATGATCGTCGGTTGAATCCGCCCGATGAGATGGGCAAGGTCCATGACAAGCGAATTCCAGGTGCAGACAGCGTTGTCCCGCAGCAGGCGCGAAGTATTCAGCGCCCGCAAACCGGCAAAATCAAAGTGTCCGGCGCCGTTTTGGGAAAAGTCCCGCGTGGAGGCGCCGTGCATCGAATGCAGGAGACTGTCCGGATAACACAGGCAGACGGTGTTTTCCCGCGGCAACCCCGCCAGTTGCGGAACCTGGAGGCTGTCGACCACCCGCAGCCGGGCCAGTTGATGGCGGGTCAATTTCACGGAACCGTTCCTGCCGTTGTACTGGTTGCTGGCGTCCCCGGCGGTCAAAGTCACGACAACGGCTTTGGTATCCGTATAAAGCCCGAACGCGGAAAGCTCGGCGTCATCCGGATGCGGAGCCACGACCAATATGCGGTCTTCCGGAGTCACTTTTTCGCAATCGATCACCAGTTCGCCCTTTCGTTCCGGCAACGTCAACCGCCGGCAATGCAACTGGACCAGGTCGCCCTCCCGGACACCCGAATGCAGCAGGCGGGAAAGGTTGAGGTGCCGGACGCCGGAAACTCCGCGGGCAAAATATTGAGTGTCACAAAAACTGCCGGCGGCGATTTGCACTGCGGGATCAAAGACATGGCCGGGCAGCGTGGCCCGGAGCCGGACCGACAAGCAGGCCGCCGTGGCTCCAGCCGGTAATTTCGGCATAAAAAACCCGCGGCCGGTGAACCTGACCGGAATGACCGATACCGACTTTGGATTGATTCCCGTGACAAAATCCTGTTTTGGATTGTAGCCCAACTCGCGCCGGTAGATGCGGTGACGCAAACCAAGCCAGACCGCCGCGGCTCCCGCAACGGAAACCGCAAAACATCCCAGGACTGACCCAATCAGAAACCTCCAGTTCAATCGTAAGGCAGGCCGCTTTTGGGATCGATGTACGAAGGAACGCCTGTCGATCGATGCCACCGGCGCCAACCGGCGGCCAGCCGCTCGGTCGTGGCGAAACCCGCAATCCGATAAACTGCGTTGTACGCCCGCGAGCCGGTGGTGGGGACAAAACGGCGATTCCCGTTCAGCCACCCGGCGTGCAACGCGACAGTCTCGGGCAGATTGTGTCGGGCCATCGAGCGCAGGACTTCAAAGGCGGCCCGTTCGTACGCGGCCTGTCGCTGCGGCGTCATCAGGCCGGCGCGGGCAAATCCCTCCGCCGCGGTGCGCATCAGGTTGAAACGCGTGCGCATTTTTCTCAAAGGATCCTGATAGACGGCCTGGCCCAGGCTCCATTGGCGGTAGAGCGAGTGGGAAGCCGGGGCGGCCCGGAACCGCTTCCCCAGGCGGAGCAGGGGAAAGAGCAGCGCGTAATCGGTGCAGTTCTTCACGGTGTTGTCCCAGCCTCCCGCCTCCCGGATCGCGCTTTTGCGAAAGGCCATGGCGGTCGTGTTGGGAAATTTCCAGGCAAATGCCGCCGCGATGGGGTCTTCATAGTCGACCGCCACCCGCGTTGAAAATCGCGTCTTCGTCGTGCCCGCAAAACAGGCCACCTCCATGGTTCCATAGATCACCTCCGCCTGCTCCGCCAGCGCCATTTTCTTTTCGACACAGTCGGGAGCCAGTTCATCGTCGGCATCCAGATAAATCAGCCACTCGCCGCGGCCGAGTTCCGTAAGCCGGTTGCGCGATGCGTTCTGGCCGGAGTTGGCCTGTTGCTGGATGCGGATGCGGGGCGCATACCGGCGGATGACTTCCAGACTGTCATCGGTCGAGCCGTCGTCCAGGACGACGACCTCCGTTTCCGGCCAGGACTGGTCCAATGCCGATTCGATCGCTCTACCGACCCAGGGAGCGGCGTTAAAGCAGGGAATAAGGATTGAGACCAGCATGGGACCAGCGGCAGAGGGTCATCCGGTTATGAATCAGAAGGCGGCAGCGGGCGGCGGTGCCCGTTGACTGCGGTCGGAAGGCCGAGTTTGCCCAGCCAGTTTCTGCCGGCGGCGGCGGGCAGCAGACGGGAATTTCTCGTCTCCATGACGGCGGCGCGCATCTGCAGGACGTCCGCGGGGCTCATCTGCAGGGCGCGTTCAACGGCCGGATCCCAGCGATCGGCCGCGACCCGCAGACAATTTTTGCCGTCTTCCAGGCCGATTTCATACTCCTCGGGACAATCCAGGATGGGAATCACGCCTTGTAACAATGACTCGACCACCCGGTGCGTTTTCTTTTCGTAGCCCGGGGGACAGAAGACGAAATCGCACTGGCGCAAAACCCCCGGCCATTTTGCCGGCGGCACCACGTCGGTGCGCAGGTACCATTTGGGGTCGTGCGAATCCTCCCGCACCATCCAGAGAACCCGCCGCTCGGAACCGGCGGAGGATTCCGGCGCGAGTTCCTCGTAGTGTCGCAAAACCCGCGTCCGGGGAATTCCCCGAATGGTTTGAAAGACGCGATTGATCAGGCGCCGCCGGCTCTCCGGTTCCGGATTTCCTGAAAAAACCAGCCGCAGCGGGCGGGAATTCCGCCCGTCGCAGTCGGCGCCAAACATTTCCTGAAACAGGGGCGGTTCCCGGAAAAAATTGGGATGGACGAAATAGCCCTGGCGCAGGGTGGGAAAGACCATGGCGGTGGGCCGCAGCGTCAACCGTCCGCTGCTCATGATTACTTTGTCCATTCGCGGCAGGAACTTCCAATAATGTTTCAGGCAGGCGAGTTCGCCGCGCAAATTTCCCCAGATCGACGACTCATGGTCATTGGTATTCCAGGCGACGACCTGCCCGGCTTTGGATTGCCAGGCGCTCAACGCCTGCGGAAAACGGGGCCGGAGAGAGCTGATTTCAAACAGCAGGGCGTCCACCTCGGGAAAGGCGGTATCGTCCGCGATCGTCCGGATTCCCGGTTCGGAATACAACCAGGAGCAATATTTCCGTTCGGCGATGTTCGGCGCGGCCGGGTCGCCCAGCAATTCGCCGGCAACCATTTCCGCGCGCACAAAAACCTCGCAATCGGCCTGGCAGAGCGTTTTGGCGATCAGGTAACTGTTTCGATTGGCCGAAACAAAATACAATCCGATGCGCGGCCGGGAACGGGGCTTGCCCTGGGCGATCGGTTTCATGTTATTTCTCCCGGCTCAACCGTTCGCTGACCGACCGGGTAACCAACGCCGGCAGGGCGCCCAGCACCTTGCCGAGGGAATGGTTCATCGGGCTTTGCAGGCGGAGGACGAGGGATTCGAACATGCGCGGATGCACCGCGGCGCAGTGGTTCAGGGACGCTTTGGCTTCCCGGGCGCGAAGTTTGGCCAGTGGTTCAACGGCCTGCGGATCCACGAAGAAGATGGCGTTCTGTGAATACCACCAGGCCACCGTGTCGTCGTTCCAGAACTGCGGCCGGAAACAATCAATGGCCACCCTGCCTTCCCGTTCAAAACGCGCGATCCAATAATCCACCCACTGTTCGTTGATGTGCCCCGAGCCGCCCTGGTGCGGGACTGCGGCCGAAAACAAAACGACCGGCGCCAGCTGAACCAGGCTGCGGACGAGGGTGTCGCCGGCCGGCGGCGAAATATGCTCCGCCACCTCCAGGCACATCGCCAGGTCGAATTTGCCTTCCATTCGCAACGGCCGGTGGAGATCCACTGCCTGGAAGCGGTTGGCGGGAATTTCCAATCGATCGCGCGGCACCCAATCTCCATCCAATCCGAGAATGTTGGAAACCCCGCGGCGATGGAAGGCGGCCAGCCAGCCGGCCGTTCCGCAGCCGACGTCGACCACCGATTGCGGGGCGAGCAACTCAACCAGCCAGGCCACCACGCGTTCAGCCGATTGCCGCGCGAGGTCCTGTCGGGCTTCGAAAAACTGGCGGTCGTACTCCATGCTTATTGAATCAAAAAACGCCGATCTTGTTATTTGAAAGCACTGATTTCACCGCTTGAAACACGGGTTGAACCTCGAGTTCCCTCATGCACCGCATTTCATTCGGGCATCCGGTCTGCCAATGACCGCACGGCGTGGTGTGATGGCAAAACAAACAGGGCACGTCGCTGAACAAACCCGAGATCGACGAGTCCGGCGGCAGGCGGAAACGCGGATTCACCGCTCCGAACAAACCGACCACGGGCGTGCCCACCGCCCCGGCCAGATGCACCGGGCCGGAATCAACGGAAATCAGCAGTTGGCAACTGGCGAGCAGCGCCGCCAACTCGTCGGGTTTTACGCGATTGACCAGGGGTTGTACCCCGGTCAAACGATCCAATGGATCGGCTCCCCCCCCATTGGTTCGCCCGAATTGCAAAATCACCGCGTCGAATTCGGCGTGAATTCCGTCAACCAGTTTCTGCCATTTGGCATTGTCCCACATTCTCACCGGCCAGGTACGGCCGATATGGACGCCGATGGTCCGCCGCGTCCCGGCAGTGTCTTCGGCCAATCCATATTTGGCCCGGGTTCTTTGTATCATTTCGGATGACGGAAACAGTCGGGGCTGCCGGTTGGAAACGGGGATAACCACGCCGCACGAAGCCGCCAGGTCATCCACCAGATGAGACTGAACGCCGGTATTCTGGAATCGCTCGTCGGTTGTCCGGGGGATATAGATTTGTTCCACCAGGCCAAAATGGCGGGCGCCCGGAAGGTTCCGGACCCCATATTTCCAAACCGCGCCATAGACGCAATCCGCGGCGCGGGAAAGCGACACGATTTTCCGGTAGTCCGCGGCCGTAATAAAAATCAGCAACCGGCCGGGATGCCGTTTGCGGATTTCGCCGCACAGCGGCAGAGTGCAGATCACGTCGCCCAGTGCGGCGAGCCGGTAAATGATCACGGCTTTTTTTCGATGGCGCACGCATTGGAAAGCCAGCCAGACCGGGAAACAAAAAAAATCAACGTGTTCCCGAAACTTTTTTCGCAACGATTTCAGGGTTGACCGCGTCGGGACTGGGAATTTCGCAGGCACAGATCAACGGTACCGGGAACGTTTAACCGATTTTCCTTACGATGAGCTGAATTTGCGCCTGGGCATCGTGCATGGTCTGATCAACCGGATGGAACCCGGTGAGATTTATACCTTTTGCGCCAACGCGTAAGTGGACGACTGCACCGACCATTTGATCGGCATGATCAGCATCGTACCCCGGTTCTTGAAGTAGCTCATGCGGGCGAGGTTATCGCTCCGTTCTTCCAACTCAAAGGACAGGGCATCCGGTTTGTCGTCGAGATTGTCCATCGCGGGAACGGAGGCCATGGCGCTGACGGTGTAACGGCCGGCCGCCAACAGGCCGCGCGGAAGCTCCACCGCGGCCTCGTAAACGCCCGGTTCGCGCCCGGCCAACACCGCGGGGTTTTCATCCGAATCAAATGAATTGAATAACAGTATACCGTCCCGGCGGATGCTGAAGCCCACCACCACTCCGCTGAGGCGGCGATGGACCTGGTAGCGCATGGACAGAGTCATCGGGTCGAAAACATCCAACTCTTCCGAGTCGCTTCCGGACGGCCCCAGCAACTTTAATTCCAGGAAGGAAAAAGCCGCCCCGGGCCGGGACGCAAATTCCACCCACCGGCCGGAGCCGGCCGTCACGCTGTTGACATACAGAGCGCAGGCTTCCTGGACCGGGGCGTCGCCGATGACTTGTCCTTTTTTCAGAACAATCCCGCGCGAACACAGCGACAGGACCGAACCCATATTGTGGCTCACGAACAGGACCGTGCGGCCTTCCCGGTGCGCGACCGACTCCATCTTGCCGAGACATTTCTTTTGGAACTCGAGATCGCCCACCGCCAGCACCTCGTCCACGATTAAAATCTCCGGTTCCAGATGTGCCGCCACGGCAAAGGCCAGGCGGACATACATGCCGTTGCTGTAGCGTTTGACGGGGGTGTCCAGAAATTGTTCCACCTCGGCAAACGCGACAATTTCATCGAACTTGCGTTTGATTTCCGCGCGTGACATCCCGAGGATCGCGCCGTTGAGGAAAATATTTTCGCGGCCGGTCAGCTCGGGGTGGAAACCGGTTCCCACTTCGAGCAGGCTGGCCACGCGGCCGGTGATGCGGATGCGTCCCCGGGTCGGCTCGGTAATCCGGCTCAGGATTTTGAGCAGGGTGCTTTTGCCCGCGCCGTTCCGGCCGATGATTCCCACCACTTCGCCGCGCCGGATCTCAAAGGACACTTGCTTCAGCGCCCAGAACTCCTCGACGGCCCGGAAGCGCTCGTTTTCGCCGTTGCCGGCCCGGGTGCGAAAGATGGACCAGATCTTCCCGGCCGCATCCCGGGCACCTCCCGCCATCGCTTCCCGCAGCGTGCGATATCCGCGCGCGGTCTGATGGCGGATTTGATATTTCTTTCCGACGTTTTCGGCCTGGATGATGATGTCTGACATGGTTAGATAACGTCCGCAAAGCTCTTCTCCATTCGCCGGAAATACCACAGGCCGGAGAGGCACAGGAGGGCAATGAGGGCGACCGAGCAGGCGAGCGCGGCGCAGTTCAGCGGTTCCTCGCCGCGCAGGAGCGACCAGCGAAAACCGTCGATCACGCCGACCAGAGGATTCAGCGAATAGAGCAGGCGTATCGGCATATCATAGCCATGCCAGGGCCAGGTCTCGGGCACGTGGCTGGTGGTGAAGCCGACCGGCGACACAAACACCCCAAATTGGACCACGAACGGAATTATGTAACGAAAGTCGCGGTATTCCACGTTGAGGGCGCAAAGCCAGAGGCCCGCGCCGAACGCGGCTCCGAAGGCCAGCACCATGAACCCGGGCATCGCCAGCAGCCGCGCGTCGGGTGCAAAGTGGAACCAGGCCATCATGATGCCCATCAGAAACAGGGTGATGAGAAAATCAACGAAACTGGTAATCACCGAACCGGCCGGCACAATCAAACGCGGGAAATAAACCTTGGTGATCAAATTGGCGTTGCCGATGAGGCTGTTGCTGGATTCGCTCAGCGAATTGGCAAAAAACTGCCACGGCAAAATACCGGCCATCACCACCAACGCATATGGCACCGCGCCCGGGACGGCCAGTTTGGCAATCATCCCAAAGGTCACGGTAAGGATAATCATCGTCAGGAACGGCCGGATGACCGCCCAGGCCACGCCGATGACGGTCTGTTTGTAGCGAACCAGGATGTCGCGCCAGGCGAGGAAGTAAAACAATTCGCGATAGCGCCAGAGATCGCGCCAGTAATTCTTTTCGGTGCGACCGGCTTCAATGATGAGTTGAGGCATAAAATGGGCGGCGGTACATATTCAAAAATGGCAGGGACAGCGCGCGGCGTCCCTGCCGCTTATGGGTTGGTGATGCGCAGGCCGTTGGGCGGGGCGGGGACCAGGTTCCACATGGCATTGGACCACGCATAAGTAAAACAGGCTCCCGCCGGCAACGTCAGGGGATTGCTTGAAGGTCTCGAGCCGGGGGCATACACCATCAACGAGTAGGCGCTCGCATTCGTGACCGCCAATTCGGCTCCCTCCGGGATGCCGGGCGGGCTGCCGGCCGCGAGGAAACAAATGCCGTGCACGGCGTTGGCCGTCACGTTGAGTCGCTGGCGCATGCCGAATGAATAGGACGCCGTGTTCGTCTGCGACGGATTTTCGAAATTCACATCCCACCACGGAAAATTATTGGACAGATCGTCAATGAAACACTCGCCGGCCAGCTGGGAACCGTCGAGCTGGCCCAAATGATTCGGAGCGGGTTGAAGCGATTGATTCCCGATGAAAACGATGTTCGAACTCCAGCCATAGCCGCCGGCAAAATTGAGGCAGCCGAGGGCCGTGTTGAATTTCCAGGTCATGTTTTCCAGCCGGTCCGGCCCGCCGCCGCATACGGCCAGCGGATACTGGGTGTTCACGAACCGGTTGTTCTCCACCAGAATATCGGAGTTGATGTCGGTCCCCTGATAGGCGGCGCTGTCGGTGGCAATCCCTTTCGAGCCGCCGAAGAACGTGTTGCCGACGATGTGCACGTTTCTCGCCGGTCCCAGGAGAATGCCGGGACCGGCGACGGAAATGATGTTGCTGACAATGGTGCAACCCGGCGAGGGATAATTGGTCAGGGCGCCAACCAGGCTGATGCCATTGCGGGTGTTGGTCACCACATTGTTTTCAAAAACGGAACTGGTTTGCATCGAACCGACATAATATTCCACGGCCATGTTAAGGTTCGAAAAAAGGCACCCGTTGATCACAAACGGCGTCCAATTGAAGTTGTAGCCGGAACCGTTGCCGTCGCAAAACGTGCAGTTGGTGACGCCGATGAAACCGTTGGACAAAGCCACCACGCTTTTGACCATCTCGCCCCGCCAATGGACGAAGTGGCAGTCGATGAACTGCTTGTCGGCATGGTAGGGAGCTCCACCCATGTCCACCACGGCGTCATGGGTGATGTCCCAGCCCGACCCGTCCACGGGGCTCGCCGGCCCGGACCCGAGCTGGATATTGCCGATCGCGACACCGCCGTCCAGCGTGAGATTTTCGAAGATCAACGGCGCGTCATGGGTGACCGGTCCGATGCAGCCGAACAGAATGCCGCGTTGCACGTACCCTCCGTTCAATATCCAGGCGCCGTTCCCCAGCAAAATCGTATCGTCCGGGGTGTCGCCCTGGAATTGCAGGCCGCCTTTGCGGATGGCGATGGCCGGGCACAGGGTCGATGAGCCGCTCATGACGAAGTTGGAATCGAGGATGGCCGGCGGCACCAGCAGATAACAGCCGGCCGGGATGCGGACCACGGCGTTCGTGCCCTGGCACGCGTCCACACAGCGTTGAAACGCCCCGGCGTTCTGGGTGCCGAATGTGCAATTGACATTGTTCGCCGTTCGTCCCGCCGGCACCGAAAGAGTCACGTTGGTGCCGTTGGTCACCGTAAGAATGGTCCCGATGAGATCCTGGAAGTTCAGGCCCGAGGTGGGCTTCCCGACGCCGAACAATTCGATCAGTTTGCCGACATCCGCGCCGGTCAGCGGATGGGCCGGTGCCAGGCAGACCTGGGTCGAGTTGCTCACCGTCGTCGCCAGAGTCCGGACGGCGTCACCGCTTGCGCCATAGTCGGTGACATTCCAGGTGTCGGCGCGGGAAATATCCTGCCACACCAGCGGGGCCGCCAGACCAAACAGGGCAAAGGATATCGAAATGTTCACCGGGTTCGGGTCGTTGTCGGTTCACCGGCTTTGGGCTGCGGCGGTTTTGACCGTTTTGGCCGATCCATTGCGGTAGGGATAATGTTGTCCCGCCAGGTCGTCAGGCCGCGCCTGGTTAAAGATGATGGCGATCCGCCGGGCCTGCCGCTGATAGAGCATTTCCAGGGCTTGCCGCACCATCCGTGAGCGGGAAAAGAAGGGACGCATCACCAGCACGACCGCGTCCGCGTGCGGCACGAGCAGGGCGGCGTCATCCGCGGCCAGGATGGGCGCGCCGTCCAGAATCACGTATTCATGGTTTTTTCGGAGTTCCGTAAGCAGGGCGGACAGTTGCGGCCGCAGCAGCAGGCCTTCGGCGTGTTCGCGGTGGGTGCCGGCGCTGATGAAGTTCAACCCGGCAATATCCGTGGCTTCGACGATGGTTCCGGCGCCGGCTTCGCCGCGCAGGTAATCGAGCAGGCCGGGATGTTCGTCTTTTCCCATCAGGTGATGTATGCCGCCGCCGTGCGGGTCGGCGTCCATCAGCACCGTTCGCAGCCCGCTGCGGGCCAGCATCCGGGCGAGGTTCAGGGCGACGGTGGTTTTGCCTTCACCCGGCATGGCGCCGGTGAACAGGATGGTTTGCGGCCGGCGGTCACCCAACTCAGACAGCAGCAGGGCGGAGCGAAGGTGCCGATACGATTCCCAATAGGCCCGGCGGGGATCCGCTTCCTGCAGCAGAACGGTTTTGGGTTCGGTCCGCAGGACCTTGATTTGCGGCACCAGGCCCAGCACGGTTTCGCCAAACTGATCCTTGACGTCACGGACGGACACAAACCGGTCGTCAAACAGGTGCCAGACGAAAACGATGCCCAGGCTGCCGCACAAGCCGAGTATCACGGCCAGGAAAACGAGAAAGGTCAGGCTCCGCTGCGCCGGTTGGGCCGGGCTGGGCGGTTCGAGGACCGTGACCCGCTCCTGCTGCATGTCCTTGGTCAAATCCACGTTCTGCAGCAACGCGAGCAGATGTTCGTAGTAACCCTGCTGCCGTTGAATTTCGGCTCTCAATTGTTCGCCGGCGGACAGGCGATCGTTGCTGGTGGCGAGTTTTTCCTCCCAATCCGGAATCGCGTTGCTGATGGCGGCGATGCGTTCCTCCAGTTCGTGCAGTTCCGCCTTGCGTTGGGTGGCGTCGACGGCTTCCAGCGCCGCCACGTTCTGTTTGATCTGGTCCACCTGGTCCTGCGTCGGTTTGACCAGGTACTGCGGTCCGTTGGTCAGCAGTTGCGACAGTTGTGCTTCTTTCAACATGAGCTCAACGCGGACGGCCTTGAGCGTGGTGTCGGTGGTGGCCAGCGCCGCGAAATCGGAGCTGCCATCGTCGCTTTTCCGGGTGCCGGCGGCGGCGTTGGTGCCGGCAGTGTTGGTGGACCAGGCCGGAACGGCGGGAGCCAGGCCTCTTTGCAGCAGTTCCTCTTCGAGCTTGAGATTGGCCAGTTGGACGTTCTGGTCGGCCAGGAACATCCCGGCGCCTTTGCCTTCCTCCTCCAGCAGGATGAGGTTATTGCTCCGCTCGAAATCGGCCCAGGTCGACTGATCGGCCTGAAGTTCCTTTTCGATCTTGGAAAGTTGTTCGGTCAACGAGGCCACCAGGTCTCCAGTCGTGGAAAGCCGCGTCGTCCGCTTGAAAGCCAGATACCGGTCAATGAGCGCCTGGAGGAAACGCTGGGTCAGCGCCGGATCGGAACCGGTCGCGCGCAATTGCAGGATGGACGTTCCCATCGGCCGGACGACTTCGATCCGGATCGGGGTTTTCAACTGGTCGGCGCCCGGCCCCAGGTTTTCCATGGCTTCACGCTGCAATCGCGATCCCTTTAACAATTCAATCTGGGTCGCATAGTCATCCTTTTCCTCGCCAAACAGGCTGGAACCCAGTTGCGGCCCCAGGGTCAGGTAGAGCTGGGCGTAGGAATCGTAGGTCTCCCGCTGAACGGTCTGAAACGCCGTGACTCCGGCCACGGCAACTGCGATGCAGACCATGACCACCCACCAGCGTTCGCGCAGGTAGGACAGGTAACGGCGTTTGGGCGTCATTACGGTCAGGCGATACCGGGCGTCATGGCCATTGCCTTGGGGTCCGGGCGGAAGAATAACGGTTTTTTCAGTCACAATTTATGAAAACAAGCTGCCGCCCCTGGCCTTTTGCGGTCTTGACGCCGCAAAGCCATTTCGCGTCCATCTCAGTTTGGTGTTCCGGTTCCAAGGCTTTCTGGCGACAAATCCGATTCGTCCTTGGCGGCACGGGCCGGACATGAAAGCCGGTCACTGCAAAACGGACTATCAGGATGTCCGGGTATTGTGGCGATTGGGCGACAGAATTGTTGCAACCCTGTGAATTCCGGGGATGCATCGTGCTCCGGAACATTCAACGTTCAACATTCAACATCGAATAATAGCCCCGTTGGGCGTCCGGCGTTGAATGTTGAATGTTTCCAGAAAACAGCGACCGGCGCCGGATCAATAGGCGCTCGCCGGCGGAATCAGGCACTGCTTGATGGTTTTCAGGATGATGGCCACATCGAGGCTGAGCGACCAGTTCTCCAGATAATGAATATCGGTCTCGACGCGTTTCTGGACGTCGACGGCGCTATGAATTTCTCCGCGATAACCTTTGACCTGGGCATAGCCGGTGATGCCGGGACGGATGAAACGCCGGATGACGTACTTGCGCAGAGCGCTCATCCACAGCTCTTCGTGTTTCTGCAGGTGCGGACGCGGACCGACGACGCTCATGTCGCCTTTGAGGACGTTGATAAACTGGGGCAGTTCGTCGATGCTCAGCTTTCTCAACCAGCGCCCGGCCGGGTAGATCCGCTGGTCGTCTTTGGAAGCCTGCCGGGCTTCGTCCTCCCGGTGCACATGCATGGTGCGGTATTTGAACATCATGAATCTCTGGCCCATCATGCCGATGCGTTCCTGGCAAAAGAGGAGGGGACCGGGCGATTGCGCGCGTTGGAGCAACCAGACGACGGCATTGACCAGCGGCAACAGGAAAATCACCACCGGCAGGGCAATGGCCACATCCAGGCTGCGCTTGATGCAACGATTGATGGGGCTTTCCAGCGGCTCCTCGCGCAGGCTGATGATCCGCATCCCGTCATCTTCAAACACGTTGATGGTATGGTTGAAATAGTGGTCCAGGCTGTCGAGCGCCAGCAGGCGGACGGTGGCTCCCTCGCACAACTGGGTCAGCCGCCGCAGCCGCTCCGGGCCCATCGAGAGATCCAGCACAATCACCTGGGTGATGGATTCCTTTTTCAGGATTTGATCCATTTCGTCCAGGGCGCCGAGCACGCGGAAGGAGGAGCCGTTGCCATGGGTGTGGTTTCCATTGCCGTTGATTTCGGGTCCGGTGAACGGCTGGGGGCAAACGATGCCGACGGAGTGGAAACCGATCAGGCGTTTGCGTTCCAGCCAGGGTTTGATCCGATAAGCCTGTTCGGGAGTGCCGGCCAGCGCGACCCGCTCCTCCCGATTTCCCGAGAACACCCATTTGCTCAACCACTGCGGCGCCATGTAATTGGAAAAGAGCAGGGTCAGGCTCAACCAGGGAATGTAGCTCAACAGGAACGAGCGCGACACGAACGTGTCCTGCAGCGCAAACACCAGGGCCAGGATGCCGAACAATCCCAGAACGGTCTGCCGGCCGCTGCGCCGCACGGCATCCACAAATTCATGGTGCGGACCCTGCGAGTACCGTTTGCCGCCCAGTCCGAAGATGACTCCGATCAACAGGAATTCGTTATACAGGAAATATTTTTCCCAGGCCGCGCTGTCGAATTCCCACGCGTTGTTCCAGATGAAAAGCCAGCCCCAGAAACTGAGGGTGACCAGCGCCAGCAGCACGAAGGCGGACAGGCCGCGGAACCCGATGGACCGATTGGACAGCATGTTTTATATCAATCGTGTTGCATCCATTCGCGATGAGCGTTTGAGCGGTTGCCCCACTTCTCCTTGTCGGCGGAACCGGATTGGCGCCGCCGCCGTTCCGGATCTTCAGCCGGAGACTCCTTGCAACGACCGGGCGGTGTTGTCAACCAGCCGCAACCGCCGGAGCTTGCTGGTGCGATGATTTTCAGTGCCTCCGTTCAGACCGTGTTTTTGCCGCCATCGTCCGGGACTGGTTCCGAAGTGGCGCGTGAACATCAGGTTAAACAGGCTCAGTGATTTGTAGCCGCTTTCGAGGGCCACCTCCACCACCTTGGAATTACTCGTGGCCAGCAGTTCACGGGCGCGCGCCAGACGGATTTCGGCGCGTTTGTCCTGGAACGACATGCCGACCAGATCGTAAAAAATCCGGCTGAGATGGCGCGACGTGCAGTGGGTCATCTCCGCCAGTTCGTTGAAGCTGATTTCCAGCAGCGCATCGGGCGGGGTGTCCCGCAGGAACGCCGCCAACCGCTCCTTGGCGTCGGCATTTTCGGGAACCGGCGGGGCCTGTTCCAGTTCTTTGCCGAAGGCTTCGACCAGAAGTTGAAGCAGGTTCAGCCGGAGCCACAGGCCGCCCCGGTTCCGGGCGGCGCACAGTTCCTTCAGCTTCATCGCCGTCGGACTCCGCGGCGGGAAAAATTGCACGGCCAGTTCTTTCCGGGCAGCGGCCTGTTTGAGGAAATGCTGTTCGCCCAGCGTGATCAGTCCCGACAGGCGGGCGGGCATCACGTTGAAGAAAAACAACGACATGCCGTTCAACTGGCTGGCCCGCACCCGCCCCGGCACTCCGCCGGCCACCAGCACAACGGTTCCGGTTTCCAGTTCGGTGCTGGATTGCCCCTGCAACCAGTAACCGGTTCCGCTTCCGATTTGAATCAGCGACCAGCCCGGCAGCCTCGGCGGCCATTCGCCGCCCGGCAGCACGGAAAATTCTCCAAGCGCCAGATGAGGCTCATACGAACGGTTCGGTTTGTTCATGTTACACTTTCTCAAAATACGGGCCGCTTCCCCTCGGGACTTCAGTGTGATTATGTGCTTCCCCTTTCCGCCTGACACAGCCTCTGTCCGCACGAGTAAAATCAGCGCCGGTGCAGAATCCGGCCCCCGGTTCATAATGATGACAATGGCGAAACCGGCACCGGCCGGAAATAGCCGCCGCTGAACCGGCGCCACCCTATGCTGGGGTTGTTACAATCCCATGGCGGTCTGGAAAAAGAATGGAAACTGTTTGGCGGGACTTCCGGCGGGCAGTCGCGATGGCGTTTTGCGGTTGGGGCCGGAGCGGATTCCATCCATCCCGACGCGCTCCCGGTGAAGATGCTTGAAACTTCGGATCGGCGATTTATCGCCCTCCGCTTCGCGCGGAAACCCATCCTCGTCGTCCTTTGTTTCCTGATTGTCACAATCCCGACAGAAATTCGTAATATACGTCGCCCAATTTCGCCGGACGTGCATTTTCAGACGCACCTTCCCGCATTCACCGCGGGTTGGGTGTCATCCGTTTTGCGCCGGATGACTGGTGGCAACGGTGCCGGTTTATAAACAACACAGATTGCGGAGAGCAATGTAGCAGCATGTTTTTGCCGATAATGAACGGTACCATTTTGTCCGCCGCCGATTTGATCCCAGCCTCAGGACGGGAGAAATATATCCGGCCGGCGCCCGGCGCCGCTTCCGGCGGTCCTTGCTTTGCCATACGACGGCACCGGCCGGGTTTCCGGTTTCCCGTCCTATGAAGCAAGCCGGTGCCAATCAATCGGAGAGGTTTGCACCGTTCCTGCGCACTGCTTTTTTTATTCTGCTCCTGGGTGGCTGGATGAATGGCGCGGTGGCCGAGGAAACAACCGCCGGAACCGACAGCAACGCCGTTTTCAACATCACCACGTACCACGTCGAGGGCACCCCGATGCTTTCCACGAATGTCTGGATGCCGATTCTCTCCCGGTACACCGGCGTCCGCGTGAGCCTGGATGAACTTGTGAACGCGGCGGCCGGTCTCCAGGCGGAGTACCGTAAAGCAGGTTATACCAACATCAGCGTTGCCATCGCCAAAGAGCGGATCACCAATGGCGTCGTCACCCTGAACGTCTTCCCGACCGCGTTGCCGCAGATCGTGATCTCCGGCAAGCGTTACCTGGCGATCACCAACGGTGTCACCGTCAGCTCGAACGGGGTGGTAACGGTACCGGCTCCGGCGCAAACGCCTTCGGCCGCGGCGGCTGCCGCCGCGGTTGTGGCGCCGCTGTACGTCGCGCCGGCTGCGCCGGCCACGCCGGACCAGATCGCCGGCGCCCGGGCCGCGCTGCTGCAGAAGATTTCCGATCTGCACGCCGAGGACCAGGACACCCGGGTCCATGTCGTGTCGACGAATGCCGGCCCTCGCTTTACGGTGGCGAACTATTTAATCATGGGTAATTCGGTGCTGACGCCGGCGACCATCGAAAACGTGCTGACCAACATTGACGGCGCCTTCGGCACCAATGTCAGCTTTGACGGGGTCCGGACTGTCGTGGAGGAATTGCAACAGGCCTATCGCGTGCACGGTTACCCGACGGTGGCGGTATGGCCTCCGCAGCAGGTACTGACCAATGCGACGGTGAAGATCCAGGTGGCGGAAGGCCGTTTGGTGGCCATCAATGTGACCGGCAACCGGTATTTCAGTTCCAACAACGTCATGCGGGCTCTGCCCAGCCTGCGGACCAATATCGTCATCAACAGCCCCATCTTCCAGGCCGAGTTGAATCGCGCCAATGCCAATCAGGACCGGCAGATCTATCCCGTGATCGGTCCCGGTCCCGATCCGGGCACCAGCGATCTGACCCTGCAGGTCAAAGACCAGTTGCCCATCCATGCCAAACTGGATTTCAACAATCAAAACACCCCGGGTACGCCCAGTCTGCGACTCAATGCATCGGCGGTGGATAACAATCTCTGGCAGCTGGAACACACGCTGGGCGTGCAATACGGTTTCTCGCCCGAAGAATACAAGGAAGGACATCCCTGGCCTTTCTACGATCTTCCGCTGGTTGCCAATTACAGCGGATTCTACCGTATTCCGCTGGGTAATCCGCCGTCGCTGGACGACGCCGTGACGGCCAGTCCGGGGAGCTTTGGCTACAACGAGGCCACCCGCCAGTTCCGCCTGCCGCCGTCGTCCGGGGCGCCGGAGCTGAGTATCTATGCCAGCCGTGCCACGATCGATACCGGCCTGGAGAATCTTAAAAATCAAACCTTGTTTGACATTCCCTTCGTGCGCGAGGTGACCCTGTCGGAATTCCAGGAGGGCCTGACGGTGAACGAAGACATGGGATTCCAGTTCAGCAAGCCTCTCCCGCCCATCAACAGCTTCCGCTCCACATTGGCCGGCGGACTGGATTACAAGATCTACGATCAGGAGAATTATCAGACCAATATTTTCAATTTCATCGAGTTCACCCACAACGGCGGTTCGCAACTCATCGAACGCGTCAGTCACGTCTATGAACCGACGCCGGTGACCGAGCAGCGGGTGGAGTATCTGCCGCTGGCGCTGAACTACAACGCGAGTGTGAACAATCGGCTGGGGCCCGCCACGCTGGGTCTGAGCCTGAGCGCCAATCTCTGGTATTCCAGTTCCACCCTGCTCAATCCCAACAGCACCAACGCCCCCAATCTTTTCGGCCGCAAGAGCCTGCAGGCCATTACCGGCTCGAAGGATTCGACCGGCTATTGGGTGATTCTTCACCCTAGTTTCTCGCAGAACATGATTTTCTTTCCCAATTGGACGACCTCCTTCCACGCGGAGGCCCAATGGGCCAGCCAACCGCTGATCAGCAACGAGCAGTTCAGCATCGGCGGCGTCAACAGCGTCCGGGGTTATCATGAAGGCGAAGTTTCCGGCGACACCGGCTGGCGCATTTCACTGGAGCAGCAGACTCCAACCCATGTGGTGGGCATGGTCCACGGCAACCAGCCGTTGTCCGTCAGCGGCCTGGCGTACATGGACAATGCGAGCGTCCACTTGCTGGATTCCGGTGGCCGTCCGAGTTACGTTGAGCTCTGGAGCACCGGCTTGGGCGTGGCGGCCTCGGTCGGCTCCCATTGGCAGGCGCGATTCCTGTTCTCGGTGCCGCTGATCAGCACCGCCCTGACGCCGCGCGACGAACCCTATTTCAACTTTTCACTGACGGCGCAGTTCTAATCGATTTTTAACACAAATGTTACCTGAGGTCTCTATACCGGTGTTTGCCAGATGTTATACTCCAGTGCCCGCTGGAGCGGGCCGGATGTCGCCCATGACCAATGCCCTGTGTTATCATCTTCGCCGGATGCTGCTGGTGGCGGTGCTGGCCGGAATGACCTGGCCCGGTCGGGCGCCCGCCAATCCCGTTCTGCAAGGCACCGCTCCCCAGGGCGTGTCGGTCGGCTCGTCGGGCTCCCAGTTCACGATCAACCAGAGCACGCCCTACGCCTTCATCAACTGGTCGAGCTTCAATATCAATGCCAACGAGACGACAACGTTCAACCAGCCTTCCGCGACCTCGGTCACCTGGAATTACATCAGCGACCCGAGCGCCTCCGCCATCAACGGAAATCTGAATGCCAACGGTTACCTGATTCTGCAAAACCCGAATGGTTTCACCGTGGGCGGCTCGGCCGTCATCACCGCGCACGGCCTGGTCATGACCACCGCCTCCACGCCGGCGCTCAATCTTGCCGGCGGAGGCGCCTGGGCGTTTGACGCGCCGCCGCCGGGCATTGCGATCAAAAACCTGGGAACCATCAACATCACCGGCGGCGGTTCGGCGTTTCTGATCGCCGATACCATCGTGAATGGAAACGAGAATGGCTATACGGGAACGATCTCCGCGCCCGGCGGCCGGATCGGCCTTTATGCCGGTCAACAGGTTCTGGTTTCCATGAGCCCGGATGGCCGGGGATTGAGCGCCAAAGTCACGCTGCCCCAGGGTTCGGTGGACAACGAGGGCAACCTGAAAGCCGACGCCGGCAGCATCATCCTCCAGGCCGCCCAGGTGGTGAACCAGGGTGGATTGATCCAGGCCAACACCGCCCAGAACGTCAATGGCGTCATCGAATTATTGGCCGGCGATTCCGTCAGCCTGCAGGGCAATTCGCAGATCACGGCCAACGGCGGGAACCAGGGCGCCGGCGGCTCGGTCCAGATTCAATCCGGCAATACTTTTTCCGACCAGGCCGGCTCGTCGATCGACGTCTCCGGCGGGATCCAGGGTGGCGCGGGCGGCAGCATCGCCATTTCCGCGCCGCAGATGAGCGCCGTTCAATCCAGCCTCACCGGCCAGGCCGCCGCCGGTTATGCCAGCGGCAGCTTGTCTCTCGACACCGCGAACATCACCCTCAACGGCGACGGCAGCCCCGTGGCCGGTGCCCTCGCCCTCAATGTCAATTCCCTGTCCTCGGGATTTTCCCAAATCAAACTTCAGGCGGCGAATAATATCGACGTCAATGCCCAATGGACGCTGGCGCCGGAAAGCGGGATTATTGATTGGGTGTCGCTGTTCGCGGGAAACGCGATCACGCTGGAATCCGGCTCGAAAATTGCGGCGGATGCCGGCCGGATTGTATTGAGCGCGCCGAACGTGACTTCGGCCGGAACCCTCCAGGCGAATTCGGTCGGCACCGCGAACGGTGCCGTTGAAGTGGACGCGAGCCAGAGCCTGGCGCTGAACAACGGTTCCGCCATTCTGGCCAACGGTGATTCATCATCCGGCAGTCCGAGCCCGGGCGGATTTGTGGTTTTGCATGCTCCCAATTCATTCTCCGACACGGCGGGTTCGACGATTTCGGTTTCGGGCAATGCCGTCGGCGGGCAGGGCGGTATTGTTGAACTCTTTCCCGGCTCCGGCGGCACGTATAATTCGGCCATTATCGGCAGTCCGTATGCCGTCCTGGTCAACCCCACCTCGCTCACCTTGTCTTCGGGAGTGACGGACCCGACGATTCCCAACCTGAATCTGGCGGCGTTGCTGAATTATTCCCAGGTCTGCCTGTACAACATCGAGCTGGCCTCGATGTGGAATCTGGGCACGGCCGGATCACCTTCCACCCTGAATCTGTCGGCAATGAACAACCTCACGGTGGATGATAGCGCGGGAATTGTCGGAAACAACTGGAACCTCAACCTGTCCGCCGGCACGTCGTTCACGGGAACCACCCCGCCGTCCGGCCAGGATGGAATTTATCTGAATGGCAGCGCTTTTCTTCAAACGACAACCGGCAACATCAATCTCTGGGCCGCCGACGAGGTCCAGGTCAGCGGCGGCGGCATCGGGACCATCGGCGGCGGCAACATCAACGTCACGGCCGAATATGGAGACGTCAACAGCGGGACCAGCACCGCCGGCTTTACTTATTTGCCCAACGCGCCCTTTTTTACTCCCGTAAGTCCCGGCGGCATCAGCACGGCCGCCGGAGGGAATGTGACCATCAACGCCGGCGGCGATGTGATCAGTTTGTCTGCCAGTACGGTCGCAGCGGGTGATCCGGGGACGGGTACTTTCGGGTCGCAACCCGGAAACGTGACCATTAATGCCGGCGGCAATGTTTATGGACATTTTGTGGAAGTCAACGGCAACGGCACCATCAATGCCGGAGGGGATATCGGCACTTCAGACCTGAATGTGGCGCTGAGCTTGGTGACCGGCAATTGGAACCTCAACGCGGGCTGGGACCCGGCACTGCGCACCGTCCAGACCGGCATCGGGGATATCTACCTGCAGGAAGTGCGGAATCCCAACGGCGTTTTTAACAACACGATGGTGACGCTCCGGGGCCGGCATGTCATATCGAGCGGATATCATCTGTTTACCTACGATCCGCACGATACGCTCACCCTGGACGGGGGCAACGGAGTTTATTTGACTGGCAACAATCTTCCGCGGCCCAATGACGCTGTACCGTTGTTGTTGCCGCCAACGGTGGATCTTTACGCCGGCCCCGGCGGGGTGACATTGGATGTGCCGACGGCTTTTGGTGGAAACAACAACCCGGTCGCTATATCCCAATATATCACGATGTTTCCCTCGGCCTACGGGAACCTTCAAATAGTTACGACGGACGGTGGCGGATTTTTTGGTGTCGATCTCAACGGCACCGCTCCCGGCCTGCTGATGTCCGACAGCGGCCAAACGCGTTGGATCAGTTCCAGTTCGTTTACCATGGATGACCACGCCAATGTTCCGGCCGAATTGAATAACTACACTCCGGTTGAAGTCAACATTTCCGGTGATATGGACAATGTCAGCCTGCAGGTCTGCAAGCAGGCCCAGATCACGGTCGACGGCAATATGAACGGCTGCACTTTCTTCGGGGAAAACCTGCACGCCGGCGACGTGACCTCCATTACCGTTGGCGGACAGATCGCGTACCAAAGCACGTTCACGACAGTTAACCTGGACACGGCGTTTCCGGACGCGCTCGAATTGTCGCGGAGTCTGCCCAACGGCGATTCCTTTCTGCCGCTTCACACCATCGACACCTGGTACACGATTTTGTTTCTGGCGTTGGATCCCACCAAACTGCCGACGGACTCACTCTCGAGTGATACGCCGGCGCAGTTGGCCGCCGCCATCAGTGGCGCGCTGGAATTTCCCAGTCTTTACATCAACAGCTCGACAGTGGACTACAACCCCACCACCAAAGCGCTTTCGGTTGCCGGTTCCATGACGCCCGACCTGTTGAACGTCCTGTTGTCGCCGACCCTGACCCTGTTGATTTACGGTGCCAATGGTTCCCCCTTGCTGGACAGCAACGGCCATTTGGAGATCCAAACCATTCCCTGGGTGCAGAACGGCAGCGCCAATTATAACCTGATTAATTCCCTTTTCGCGAACAGCCAGGGCAAACCCCCGCTCCAGACCAGCGGTGGCCTCATCGTCGGCGGCACGGGCACGTTTGATGTTACCGCCGGGTCGATCGATCTTGGCAATTCCGCTGGAATTCTCTCCGTGGGTAATGGGACCGTGCCCGGATACAGCCCCTCCTATTATTACCTGACTCCGTATATCACCTCCGGTGCGACGATTAATGTAACCGCCGATTACCTGGAAATGCCCATTTCCCTGATTGCCACCCTGGGTGGCGGCGACGTCAATGTCAATTGCACCGGTGCGATCCCGGGCAGCGCCGGCTCGGGCAGTCCCGGCGTTTCCATGGATTTGGGATCGCTGGATCTGGCGGATTTTGAAGGCTATCTCATGGCCCGGAGCAATCTCGGCCTGGGCATTTACACCTCGGCCGGCGGTAACGTGAATGTGGCCGGAGTCGGTACTATCAATATTGATACGTCCCGAATTGCCACGTTCGACGGCGGGAATATCTTTATCGAATCCTACACCGGCAGCGTGAATGCGGGCAGCGGCAGCACGACCCCCATTCCCGTCACCAGCTATCCGATCAATACCCCCCTGGGAACGCCTCCTTATGAATATGTCTTTGCCAACGGCATTGTGGCGGACACGCTGGCGCCGGGACCGGATGATTCGCTGGTTCCCGGCGCCCCCACGCAACCGGGCAACATCACCGTGATCACGCCCCAGGGGGACATTGTTGCCAGCCAGGGCGGCATCCTTCAGGAAACACTCAACGGAACGCTGGAGGCCGGTCCCTCCATTACCCTTGAAGCCGGTACTCCCGCCGGCGGCGATTGGAGTTCCACCGCACCGCCGGTTTATGTCGGCAACGTCAAACTGGACAATTCCGGCGTGATCGGAGGGACCGTGAACGTCAAGGCCACCGGCAAGGTCAGCGGTTTGGTTATTTCCTCTCAGAACGCGAACATCACCAGCCAGACCGCCGGATCGCTCACCGTGCTGGCGGCCGGCATCGCCAATGTTGCGGTTTCGGGCGGCAGCGGCCCGGGCATCACCATCATTGGCGGCCAGGGCGTGAACGCCAGCGGCCTCGGCACCGGCGCCCTCCTCCTCGGCCAGAACGTGTCGGTGAACGGCGGCGCGGCCCAGTCCACTCTCGGAAGTTCAGCTTCGGCAACCAGTACCAGCCAGAGCGCCGCCAGCCAGACCAGCAACGAAGGTCAGGAACAGGCCGCCGCCACCGGCAACAGCGACGATGACGAAAAGAAAAAGAAGAAACCCGTCCTCCGGCATATCGGCCGGGTCACCGTCATCCTGTCCGCCGCCGTCCCGGCCAGGTGATCCGGGGAATCAAAAATGTGGATCAGATCACTCCAGTCACTGAATTGTATCACCCGCAAACTATGGAACCCGGGCGCAAACCGATATTGAGAACGCGGAGACCTGCGGGTGATGTGCCGCTTTCGTTGTCGCGCCGGAAAGCGATGGGCGGGCTTTGTTGCGGTCCCTGCCTGGTGTTGTTCCTGGCGTTGCTCGGAACTCTCTTTGGCGCCGTATCGGCCGGGGCGGCAACGCCGGTGCCGTGGGCCGTTCCGCTTCTGGCATTCACATCCACATTGGGACATACCAATCATACGCCACACACGCCGCCGCCGCCGCCGCCGCCGCCGGGACCGCGGCACGGATCCAATTCCAATTCCAATGCACCGCCCGCGTATGCCCTGGGCGCAACGGCGTTGCTCGAGGGGCCGGCGGCCGGAATGGATACGGTCGTCCTGGCTGCAACACCTCCCTCCGCCGCCTGGACGGTCACCAACCATACCGCCTGGCTGCATCTCGGCTCCGGCAATCAGACCGGTGCCGGGACGGTCAACCTCACGTTCAGTTATGATGCCAATCCCGGTATCACCCGCACCGGCACTCTGGCCGTTGCCGGCCTGACCTTGAGCGTCATCCAGGCCGGTTCCACCTATGCCGCCGTGTCTCTGCCGGCCACGGTGCTCGTCGCGTCAGGATTGCGTTCTCCCACCGGTGTCGCCGTGGGTCCCCGGGGTAATGTCTATGTGGCCGACAACAACAACGCCATCGTCCGGAAATGGACGGCAACCAATAACACCGTGACCACCGTGACCACCAACGGATTGGTCACACCCTCGTCCGTGGCTGTGGATGGCGCGAGCAATGTCTATATCGCCGACACCACCAGCGGCGCGATCACGAAATGGTCGGCCGCCGGCGGCACTGTCAGCACGCTGGTTTCCGGCGGATTGAACGAACCTTATGGCATAGCGGTGGACGCTGCCGGCAATGTTTACATTGCGGATACCCTGGACAACGCCGTCAAAGAATGGACGGTGGCCGGCAACACGGTCGTTACGCTGGTGTCCAACGGTTTGTTCCATCCGTTCGGCGTGGCGGTGGACGCCGCCGGCAATGTTTACATCGCCGATTACGGCGATAACGCCGTGAAAAAATGGACGGCGGCCAACCAGGCCCTGACGACCCTCGTCACCACCAACGACTTGTCCTCTCCCGCCGGTGTGGCGGTGGACGGGTCGGGGAACGTTTACATTGCCGATTCCGGCGATAACGCCATCAAAAAATGGACGGCGGCCGACAATACCGTGACGGCGGTGGCGACGGGATTAAGTTATCCTTTCGGCGTGGCAGTCGATAGTGCGGACAACGTTTATATCGCCGACACTTTGAACAACGCCATCAAGGAACTGCCCCGGGCTTTTGTGGATCCGACGGCCAAAACTGAAGTCACCGCCGCCGGCGGCGATGCCTTGCCGCCGGTGTTGCCGGCCACGGAGAATCTGTTTGCGCCTTTCGCGCCGTCCAGCGACCAGCCCTGGCTGACCATCAGCGGCATTACCAACGGCGTGGTCAGCTTCGCCTTTTCCGATTCCGGCGGCACCAATCGCGCCGCCCATCTGACTGTGCTCGGCCAGGTAATCCCGGTCAGCCAATCCGGCGTTGTGACGCCCCCGGCGCTGTTCGGCGCGGTCCTGCCGGGTGACGGCACGTTCCAGTTCGCTTTCAGAAACAACCAGGGCGTGACCTTTACCGTGCTGTCGGCCACCAACCTGTCGTTGCCGCTGACCAACTGGACGGTGGTCGGTTCCGCCGCGCACGTTTCTCCGGGACTGTACCAGTTCAATGCGCCGTTTGATTCCAACGCGCCGCAACGTTTCTACCGCGTCACGTCGCCCTGATCCGTTATGATTTCGCCGGGGAACCATTTTCGCGCCCTGTTTGTAACCATTTTGTTGCCAAAACCGGCCAATGTTCACGTGACAACGGGCCGGATCATTGGCTAGAAGTTTCCGTCGATGAAGAAATTGTTGAAAAATTGTTTTGTGGTTCTGGCCGGCCTGAATCTGGCCGGTTTTCTGACCGTGGGAACGCCCGGCCGGTCGGCCGAGGAATTCACCCTGGATACGGCCCGCGCCGCCGCCGACAAGGGTGATGCCGGGGCGCAATTTTTTCTGGGCCAACATTACGTGAAGGGCGATGGGGTGACCCGGGACAATGCCCGGGCGGTTGAATACTTCCGCCAATCCGCCGACCAGGGGTACGCCCGGGCCCAGACCAGTTTGGGGTCCTGTTACGCGCACGGTTTGGGTGTCAAACAGGACTACGCGACGGCGCTGGAATGGTACCGCAAGGCGGCTGCGCAGGGGGAGCCGCTGGCCGAATATTGCCTGGGTTATGCCTATGCCTACGGCAAAGGCGTGCCCACCAATTTTGCGACGGCGCTTGGTTGGTGGCAAAAAGCGGCCGGCCAGGGACAGGTGTACGCGCAGAATGCCCTGGGCCACTTTTATCTATACGGCGAGTATGCCGGCGACACCAATTCGGTGAACTATGCGACCGCCGCCCGGTGGCTGCAACAGGCGGCGGAACAGGGTTATGTGCCGGCCATGGGCGCGCTGGGCCTGCTGTACGCCAACGGCTGGGGGGTGGTACAGGATTGGCCGCAGGCGCTCAAATGGTATCGCCGCGGCGCCGATGGGAACGATCCGGTCGCCCAGGCCCAGCTCGGATTGATGTACGAAAACGGGATCGGCGGCATTCCCCACGACAATATCCAGGCTTACAAATGGTTTCTGCTCAGCCAGGAACAGGGGAACATGGAGGGACGGCACGGTGCCATTGAATTCGAATTGCACAAAGTGCTCACGCCCCAACAGGCCGCCGAAGCGGGGCGCCAGGTGGCGGAATTCCATGACCGGTTTCGCGATCGCCAGGCGGCCGGCGGCCAACTGCCCTGAGCCGCATTTGCTGGAGCAAAGTCAATTGAACCGTGGCCGCCCAAAGGCTCAAAATTCACAACAATGAATAAGTTTTGCGCGTTTTGTGCATTTTTGCGGCCATGACTTTTTTGAAAATGCTCTAACGGTCCCGCCTTTGAGCCGGCACGAAGTTTGCCTGCCAGCCAAAGTCCAGGGTGATCATCCTCACATTCGGAAGGTTGAACAGCACTTGCTCGGGCTGCATGATGAATCTGAGTGCCGGTTCGCTCGTGTATTGGGGAATCGGCTCGAGAACCCGGCTGGTGTTTTCAACCCAATTGCCGGAACCATCCTGGGTGTATTCCGTGAAACTGAAAACATTCACCGGCTGCCAGCCGGCGAAGACATAGCCGTGCTCCGGAATGGCGGCCATGACACAACGGTGCCCGTTTTCCAGCAATTCGCCGTTTTGGAACGGAACGATCCTGCCCATGCCGTTGGTCAGCAGAAACAGCGGAGAATAAGAAACCGCCCGCGGACCCGACGGGCCATTGCGCTCCAGCTGCGCCGGCAGGAGTTGAATGGTAAAAAACCACGCCAGTAACAGGAGGTATTTTTTCATAAAGCGTTCTTGAGTTGCCGGGCATGGGCGAGGTTGCGTTGCGCCGCGACAAAATCGGGTTTGAGACGGAGAGCTTCCTGAAATTCGCCGATCGCTTCGTCGATCCGGCCTTTCATGCCCAGGACCGTCCCCAGTTCGTAGTGGAGTTCAGCCTGGTCCGGCTTCAGGCGGACCGCTTCCTGGTATTCAACCATCGCCTCGTCCAACCGGCCTTTCAGCGCCAGGGCCGTGCCCAGGTTGCTGTGGGCCTCCGGGTAGTCCGGCTTGAGGCGAAGGGCTTCCTGAAACTGGTTGATCGCCTCGTCAGTCTGTTTTTGCACGCCGAGCGCAGCGCCCAGGTCATAATGCGCTTCCGCTTCGCCGGGTTCCACCCGGATCGCTTCCCGGTATTGATCGATTGCCTCCGGGACCCGGCCCTGCCGGTAGAGGGCGATGCCGAGATTGTGATGGGCCAGGTAATTGTTTTGGGTGACCGCCAGCGCGTGCCGGTACAATGTTTCATTGTTCTGCCAATACCCGAGCTGCCGGCAGGTCAGGCCGAGGCACAGGAACACGGCCGCGCCGCCGAGTGCGCCCAGGGCCATCCGATGATAACGCCGGCCCCGGAGCAGGTCATAGATACCCCAGACGACCAGCAGCGACAGTCCGAGCGACGGCAGGTAGGTGTATCGGTCGGCCATGGATTGTCGGCCGACCTGAACCAGTCCGATCACCGGCACCAGCATCCCGCAAAACCAGAGCCAGCCCAGGAGTAAATAAGGGCGGCGCGCCCGTTCCAGAAAAGCCAGCGCCGTAATACCGGCCAGCAACGCGCCTGCCGCCAGCACCGCCGCCGGCGGCCAGTGGCCCGGATACGGATAAAACACCGCCAGGTCCGTCGGCCAGAAAAATTTCTCCAGATATCGGCAGTACGAAATCAGTGCGTTTTCGACCCGGACCATCGGCGGGAACATTTCCGTCGATTGCACCGAGCCGCTGTGTTGTTGCACGAGATAAGTCGTTACGCCCACCGCCGCCGCCAGCAGGAAGAACGGCGCTTTCTCAAGCAAAAGCCGGCCGAGAGCCGAGGGTCGAGAATCGGGCATTGCCGTTTCCCTCGACCCTCGACTTTCGACTTTCGACCCTCTTTGGAGCGGCCAGTAATCCAGCAGCAGCAGGACAAACGGCAGTGTCACCAGCATCGGTTTGCACATCAGGCCCAGCGCAAAAAAGAACAGGGCCAGCCAGTAGAAAGGTGACTCGTGACACGGGACGCGTGACGGGGAGGGATCTGTTCGCGCCGCTTGCCATCCGTTATCCGTCATCGCTCGCGCATAACAAAGCAAGGTCAGCAATCCGAAGAACGCGCTCAACACGTCCTTGCGTTCCGCCACCCAGGCCACGGATTCCACGTGCAACGGGTGCAGGCCGAACAGGGCGGCGGCCAGCCAGCTCCGCCAGGTGGCTCCGGTCAGCCGGCGAAACAGGAGGAAGACCAGGGCGGTATTGGCCGCGTGCAGGAGCACGCTGGTCAGATGGTGGCCCCGGGGTTTCAATCCGTACAATTGGCAATCCGCCATATGCGACAGAATCGTCAACGGATGCCAGTTGCTGCCGACGGGATGAGTGAAGGCCCAGTTGAGATTGTCCGGGGTCAATCCGCCCTGGACGTGAACGTTTGCGGTGATGTAATCCGGGTCGTCGTAATTGAGGAACTCATGGCCGGTGGCGGGCCAATAAACGGCGATGGTTGCCAGGGCCAGCAGAACCGGCAATGCGGCCGGCAGCCACGCCGGACCCGACGGGCGATCAACTCCGGCAGAGACGGACAACATAGCGTTTGAATTGCCGGATCGTCCGGGCCGGCAATTGTCTCTCCATTGACAAATCCATTACAGCGCAGGACCAGACCGCACTGTTATCGCCGCCGCGGTGGGCCGGTTGGGCGTGCCGGGCGTTTTATCCATTTACTGTGCCTGGACCCGATAGAAACGGTTCGTGTTGTTCAGGAACGAATCCGTATTCGTCATGGTTGCGAAATTGGCCAGCGTCGAGCTGCCCAGATTGACCCAGTTGGTCGGCGACATGGTGGTGGTATATTGCAATTGATACGTGTGGGTGGCCACGGTGCTCCAGATCAGCGTGATCGTGTTGCCCGACTTGACGATGGATTGGAAGACCGGGGCCGTCAAGCTGCCGGGGGCGTTTTTGGGCGTGAAGGTCAGCTTGGTTCCGCCGCCGGTCAGGTCCAGCGTGAAATAACCTTCGTATACGTAAGGCTTGGCGCCGGTGGATGTGCTGCTGCTGGTGAACCAGAGGTCTTCATAAAGGACATTGGTTTTGCTGACCACGGAGTCCGGATTAAGGCCGGTCTGGCCGTAGAAACTGCCGGTGGTTAACGTCGGTTCAACGTCGCTTTCCCACGATTTGGACGAATCCAGAACACCGGTGCCGGACGCGGGACCGTCCAGGGTGCCGAGGACGGCATAGGTGCTGTTATCCTGAGAGCGGGTCATCGTTGAACCGACGCTCGAGCCCGGCACCGAGGGAGCGCCGGCTCCACCGCTGCGCAACTGGGTGAGGTAGACGTCCGAGGGGTTGTTCGCGTTGTTGGCGCCGATTACGCCGCCGTACATGCTGGGCGAACTGCCCAGGACGGTGTTGAAATTGGCGAGCGAAAAGGCGCTGGTCAGGGTGATTACGGCGTTGCCACCCACGATGCTGGAGGCCGGACCGAGATTGATGATGTAATCCTTGGTTGCACCACCGGCCTGGTTCTGGAAACCCATATAGAGATCGTTGCCGACAACCTGCGCGAAGGCGGACGAAGAAACCATCGTGACTCCGCCGGTGATGAAGGCCGCCGTGATCAAGTTCGATAGGACGTTTTTCATAATTGATATCTGGTGTCTGTGTGTTGTTGCCGCTGTGCTTGCTGCGATTTCTGGTTTTTCACAAAAACTGGCCGGACGCGACCAAAGCGTGTGACGCCACTGCCCTGTATCACCATCAGTGAGTACTGGCGGCATACCTCTATCATGGGCCGGCACCTCCTGCTACATGGAACCGGACATGGCCAGTCTGTTTCAGGACCTGGATTTTTTTTGTATAAGTTATTGGTTACGTACTACTTGTATTGATTGCCGACCTGAAGCTGGAAACGATGCTGACTTCGTCACGTAAAGGTAACGTCAGCGCGGGGATCTGATCCGGGCAACGGTGTTTATCTGACGGAAAACGCATCCGGATCGATGTGCAGCGTGCCGGCTCCGATATTGGCGATCACCTGGGGTTGGTACCAGGCATTGTATTGTTGCTGTTCATACGCCATGTAACCTTGGGCGCCGAGTTCCTCGCGCAGCTGTTCGTCAGCCATTTGCAGGGCGGTGTGCCAGTGGGCCAGGGTGCCTGAGCTGCTGGAACCATCCTCTGTCTGGCTGCCGGAATTGCCGGCATTGGAATTGAAATTCGGGTTGGACGGGTCGCTGGTGTTCTGGCTTTGACCGTTGATCTGGCTTAAAAACTGCCGCCGCACCTGGGTGATGGCCGCCTGCTGGTCGGGAGTAAAACCCAGGGTGTTCCAGTCGGGATTTTGCAGAAAGAGCGGGGAGGGAAGTCCGGCCGCGACGGCGGTCTGGGCGGCGGCGGCGGCCTGGGCTTCGTCGTTCTTTAACGATGGAGCGGCAGCCGGCAGATTGCCCAGCAGGCTGGCCACCAGTTGCGCCTCGCGCCAGCGCGACCACGGACCGGTGCCGGATCCATCCAACCCCTGTTGTCGGCGTTGCAGGGCAAAAAGCCGGTCGGCATCGCCCCAGGTGATGTCCTCAACGGTCGATTCCGGGCAGCCGATGGCGCGGAGATTGGCGATGTAACGCCGGTAATCGTTGGTCGACTCGATCTGCCGCCAGTGGAACGGTTCGGGATTGATTTCCGGCGCGGTGAGGGGCGGGGCGGACACGGCCGCGGTTGCCACGGGTTCGGTTGGCGGGGAAACGGGTGTGGGAGGCGGCGCTTCTTTTCGCTGCCGTACAACGACAAAAATCAGGCTGCCGAGCAGCACCAGGTTCAGACCCGCGGAAATTTTTGACATCGCTTTCATGATTGAAACTACTTCAAAACTGGAGCGCTGAGCACCGTCTCGGCGTCGTTGGATCGGCTTTTCTCGGCGCCGAGCCGGTGTTCGGCGCTCCGAACCCCTGGTTTGCGTGTTTTGCAGGGGCCTCAATTTGTTTCATCTCCAATCCGCGCTCCAGGTCGCTGAATTCTTGTTGTCGAAAACCTAAAAGCCAGCGCGGAGTCGCCTCCGCGCTGGCCGTGTCAGGCAATGCTTTTCAGTTCATCTTCAACCGATCAGAACGACGGGAACGAC
>Ga0335078_10000814_pt1 | contig 47613 bp, 39 predicted proteins | sample Lox_Sample_32_FD_206711 | JGI IMG/M metagenome (GOLD analysis project Ga0335078, IMG submission 206711) | Soil microbial communities from Loxahatchee National Wildlife Refuge, Florida, United States - Lox_Sample_3.2 | ecosystem: Environmental > Terrestrial > Soil > Wetlands | place: USA... | reverse complement strand
CGAGCTGCGCAGCCAGTACGCTATCTCCTACTCACCCGCCGATTTCAAGCTGGATGGCCGATATCACAGCATCGAGATTCTCGCCCAGAACCAGAAAGGATTGCGGGTGCGCAGCCGCAAAGGCTACTATGCTCCCGCGCAATAGTTATGGCGGGACACTCCGCGACCCCACTGCCCAAGAAACTCGGGCTCAAGCAGAACCTTCGAATCGGATTTCATAATCTCCCACGGGAAGTTAAGACCGAGCTCAAGAACGAGATCGCGGGATGCGTACTGGGGCAAAACGGCCCGCTTGACTACGGCCACATCTTCGCAACCAGCTGCGCTGAGCTCAAGAAACAATTTGCCACATTTGCAAGGCGGCTCACGCCTGCGGGAATGCTCTGGGTCAGCTGGCCAAAGAAGAGCTCCGGCGTAGCCACCGATCTGGACGAAAATCAGGTCCGCAGCATCGGCCTGGAGGCTGGCCTGGTTGACGTAAAGGTGTGCGCGGTGACCGACGTGTGGTCGGGACTGAAGTTCGTGATCCGGGTGAAGGATCGAAAAGAACAAGAATAGAATTACAGGTCGCGTTATACTTTCCCCGCCCGAAAATCGCCTGAAGGAGTTCGCTAATGGGTTCCGTCCGGTGGGTGTTGCTTGGCATTTTTCTGACGTCTGCTCTCGCGCAACGCGGTCCTACCCGCCCCGAAATCGCCCCACTGCCCGATGATCCCTTGGAGCTGGCCACCGGCCCGGCCAAGGTGCTCGATACACCGCAACTACGAGCGCTCGTCCTGGGATTGCTCGAGCAGGCCCGGCAAAACAATGGAATGCATACTCCGGCGGGCGTGCCGTTTGACATCAAGGTGTCGTTCAACTCCGTGGGACAGACCGGCTACGCGGCGCAAGGCGAGCTTGAGGAGACGTGGATGACCGGCCAGCGGTGGCGATGGACAGCCCACATCGGCGATTACAACATCGACAAGCTGTTCTATAACGGCGCGGCTTACGACGAGAGGCCGAAGAGCCCCATTCCTCTCCGTTTGCAAATGGTTCGATCGGCAGTTTTCTGGCCAGTGAGCGGGAATTTCGCCCCAGCTTACCTGAGGGCAGCTACCGCAAAATGGGATGGAGATGAGGTGATGTGCGTTTTGAGCTCACGAGGCGCAGACGCTGAAATCGATCAATTGTCAGAAGGTGCTCAAACTAGCGGCAACGGACGGCGCTGGAGCGAAACCGAATATTGCATTGATCCCAAAACTGGGCTACTGCGAACCTATTCCGAAGCGCCCGGTATTTATACCGTTTACGATTACAACGATGTGACAATCCATTTTCACGGACGCACTCTGGCGCGACAGATTTCGGTTGTAGCCGGAGGGATGACAATTCTGCAGATTCACATTGATAGCATCGCAGATCCGCATGTCTCTGATCCTGCATTTTTCCTGGCGACCCCACAAATGCTGCAGCGCGGACCGCAGGGAATGATGGCAGGGCCTTTCCGCTTTGAGCAGTGGGTGGCGGCTCCCCCAGGATACGCAAATGCGATTCAACCGGTAGTCGTGATAGCGACGCTCGATCGCAAAGGCAAGGCTCTTGAAGCGGAGGTGCTGCCTGATGCGGATGCAAGTCTAAGCAGTGCAGCGCAGTCGTTGGTAATGCACACTACGTATCGGCAGGCTCAGCATGGAGCCGAACAGCGGCTGGCATATATCAACGTGAGATTCTTTCCCAAGAAATAGCCTCGGTGAGAAGGAACTAATCCACCCTCCATCTCGGGCTCTTCAGCCTGTGCACTTTTTCAGCAATACTGCTGCAAATCGCTGCGCTTTGTAAACACGAACACACTCAAGAGTGATAGCCATCACTGATCAAAAATACCTATTCAGGCGATAAAGAATTGTCCACCCCCGAGTGGGAACTTCCCGTTTGGGTGGAGAGATAGGCAATTACTAAAGGAAGGGGCCGGTCTCACGCACCTTCATACAACTTATTTTCAAGTGCGTGAGTGCCGGCTTTACCAGTTTCCTTCCTCCAGGATTTGCCACTCTCGGGCCGTAGTGACTTTGAACCAGGTCAAGAGTCATCTCGGGATTGCGGCGCCTTAAGCATCTGGGAGATTCGAGCAGGCCACCCAGATCGAGGAAATCCCGAATTCAGGGAGGCACAAATGTCCAAGCATGAAACCATCGCCGAGCACCTTGAGAAGTCAGGTGTCTCGCGGAGGGATTTCATTCAGCTTTGCGGAATGTTGATGGTGACAGCGCCCGCGGGTCTGGCGCTGACCAGCAAAGGCACGGCTGCGAAAGTGGCACAAATTGTCGGCAAAGCACGGCGGCCGTCCGTCATCTGGCTGCATTTTCAGGATTGCACGGGATGCACCGAGACGCTGCTGAGAACTTCCGCGCCGGATGTCGCGCACGTCATCCTTGACGTTATCTCTCTCGATTATCACGAAACCCTGATGGCGGCCAGCGGAGCGCAGGCAGAAGCCGCGCTGCGCAAAGCGGTCGAAGACAATGCCGGCAAGTTCGTGCTCGTGGTCGAAGGCTCGATTCCTACGCGCGATAACGGCGTGTACATGGAGTTGGGCGGCAGGCCGGGCGTGCAGGTCCTGCAAGAGACCGCGTCCAAAGCTGCAGCTGTCATTGCCATCGGTTCCTGCGCGTCATGGGGCGGAGTGCCCTCGGCTGATCCAAATCCCACCGGCGCAGTCGGGGTAGAGGAGATCATCTCGGGCAAGCCCATCATTAATATTCCCGGATGCCCTCCCAATCCGTACACCTTGCTCGGGGTCGTTCTTGAATTCGTGACGATGGGCAAATTACCAGAGCTGGATGATCAGAGGCGACCGAAGTTCGCCTTCGATCGCGTGATTCACGAGAACTGCCCGCGCCGCGCCCACTTCGATGCGGGGCGCTTCGCTCTGTCCTTTGGCGATGAAGGCCACCGCAAGGGCTATTGCCTGTACAAGCTGGGCTGCAAAGGACCGGTAACACATGCGAGTTGCGCAACGCGCAGCTTCAATGAAGTTCCCGGCGTTTGGCCGATTGGCGTTGGCGCGCCCTGCTTTGGTTGCACAGAAAAAGGAGTGGTCTGGAAGCTGGCGACATTCGAGACCGTTCCCATTCACCAGGTCACGCCGCCTGAGAATTACCCGCCGATCTACGCCTCGAATGGAGCATACAAGGCGGGGGCTGCCGCGCTGGTTGGCCTGGCGGCGGGGGCGCTGGGCGGCGCGGCTGTAATGGCAGCCAAACGGCTCCCAGCCGAAGCTGCAGTGGGGACTGGAGAGTCCCAGAAGTCACAAAGCAACACTCCGTCAGGAGACTAACAATGGAACTTACTCGACGTGACCTGTTGCAGAAATTAACTGGAGGAGCTGCGATCGCGGTCGGCACTGCAGTGGCTCCCGCGACGCTGACCAGTCTTGCTCATGCGGAGGAGGTGGCGGAAGTTCCTCCCCAGGCAGTGGGCATGCTCTATGACGCGACCCGCTGTATCGGTTGCCAGACTTGTGTGGTTGCATGCACCAAAGCAAACGATCTGACTCCGGACACGCGGCTTGACGGTCTCCATCAGACCCCGTCTGACCTGAACTACCACACCAAAACCATTATCAAGCTTTATAAAGAAGCGGACGGGAAGGAGTTCTCGTTCATCAAGCAGCAATGCATGCATTGCGTCGACCCGGCATGCGCCGCGGCCTGCATGTTCGGCGGGTTAAAGAAAGACAAGAAGACCGGCGTCGTCACCTGGACCGGCAAGTACTGTGTGGGGTGCCGTTACTGCGAGGTTGCCTGCCCCTACAACGTTCCCAAATTCCAGTGGGAAGGGGTTAATCCGAAGATCGTCAAATGCGAATTCTGCAAGGAGCGGCTGGCGCAAGGCGAACAGCCGGCATGCACCGCGGTTTGTCCGAAGAAGGCAGTTATCTTCGGTTCGCGCGAGGAACTGCTGAAAGAAGCCAAGCTACGCATCGCGCAAAATCCCGGTAAGTACTATCAGGACCGGGTATTCGGGGAAACGGAGGGGGGCGGCACACAGGTGCTTTATCTCTCGCACCTTCCGTTCGAGAAACTCGGTTTACCGCAACTGGGCACTGAATCCATTCCTCATAAATACCTGAAGTGGCAGAAGCGGATGTACAGCTATCTGGTGCTGCCCATCGGCTTGTATGCAACGCTCGCCGGCACTATTCGCAAGAACTGGAAACACCACGAAGAGCACATGGAAGAAGAGCAGGAAAGCACTGGATTGAGGCCGCAAATATGAGCGACAAATGGCAGAGAGCTGTTCCGATCTATAACGTGCCAATTTGGACTCGTCCGTTCAAACTGCTGTGCGGTTTTGCTGGACTGGGCCTGGTTCTGGTTGTCTATCGCGAAGTAGTGGGCCTCGGCCCAGCCAGCGGGATGAACGATGCCTATGCCTGGGGAATCTGGAAGACATTCAACACGATGGTACTGACCGGCCTCGGTTCAGGGGCATTAGCGATTGGCATCGCGGCATGGCTGTTCAAGCGCGATGAACTCCATGTCGTAATGCGGACGGCCGTGCTGACGAGTTTTCTGGCATACGCATTTGGTTTGACGATGCTGGGCATCGATGTAGGGCGTCCCTGGAATTTTTACTGGTTCTTTCTGCCGTGGCACTGGAACGTGCATTCACCGCTGTTAGAAGTTGCAGTTTGCATGACGGTGTACGCGAGCATTCCTTTATTCCTGGAGAACATTCCTGCCGTGCTGGACTGGCTTTATGAGATTCGGCCGGATTTGCGAAAGAGGATTGAAAGCTGGGAAAAGTTAATTATTGCCGGTTACCCATTCGTAGTGTCGCTCGCCTATGTGTTGCCGATGATGCACCAGTCCTCACTCGGTGCATTGATGCTGCTCGGCGGAGGCCGGGTTTCATCCCTGTGGCAGACACCCTTCCTGCCCTTTCTTTACGTCTGGGCGGCAGCGTTCATGGGATTTGGATTTGTCACCGCCACATTACTCATCAGTTGCCTGGTCTGGGGCAGACCTTTGGACATCAGCGTTCTTTCCCAGATGAACCGGATCACCTCCTGGCTGGTCGGTTTGTGGATGGTCTTCCGCGTCGCCGATCTCAGCGCGCGCGGAACCATTGTCGAGGCATTCCGGTTCGATATCTACGCGGGTCTCTTTTGGACGGAGATGGTCCTGCTTGGATGGGCGTGGTGGACGTTGAGAGCTTCGGCGGCTGAGCGCAGCCCTCGATCCATGCTGTATGGAGCTTTGCTCACTTGCCTCGGTGGAGTTCTCTACCGCTTTGATCCAACGACGACTGCATTCATGCCGAAAGCCAATGCTGTGTATTTCCCGAGCATGATTGAAGTACTGATTTCAGCAGGCTTCATGGCCATTGGGGTAGCGATTTATCTGGCCGCCGTAAAGTTCCTGCCGATTCTGCCCGCGCCGTTGAGCCTGGCGAGAGCAGAGGGAGCGCGAGGTTTTAAGACTGTTTCCTTACCGATAGCGGGGCGCCAAACCGGGTACGCCACAGGTGATTAGTAGAAGGCCAAATTCATTAGGCAGGTAACAACTATGTCGAAGCGAATCACGATTGATCCGATCACCAGAATTGAAGGCCATCTTCGCGTTGATGTGGAAGTGGAAAACAATGCGGTGAGCAATGCATGGGCTTCGTGCACCATGTGGCGTGGCATTGAAAACATTCTTCGCGGGCGTGATCCGCGCGATGCCTGGCTCTTCACGCAGCGGTTCTGCGGCGTCTGCACAACCGTGCATGCTATGGCGAGCGTGCGCGCAGTCGAAGACGCATTGAAGATCGACGTGCCGCTTAACGCGCAATATGTCCGCAACCTCATTCTGATCAGCCACGCTCTACACGACCACATCGTGCATTTTTATCAGCTCTCCGCACTCGATTGGGTTGATGTTTTGCAAATTCCCAAGGCCGACCCGGCTCGCACATCAAAGCTGGCCGAGAGCCTGACGCCGTGGACGCGCAACTCGACCCAAGAGCTGAAAGCGGCGCAAGACAAAGTCAACGCGGTTGCCGCGAGCGGCCAGCTCGGAATTTTCATGAACGGTTATTGGGGGCATCCGGCAATGCGCCTCAGCCCGGACGTCAATCTCCTGGCATTCTCTCATTACATTCAGGCGCTCGAATATCAGCGGAAGGCTTTGCAGGTGACGGGAATTCTGGGCTCGAAGACGCCGCACGTGCAAACGTTGACGGTTGGCGGTGTAACGAACGCCATCGATCTGGACACGCCAGGGGGGCTGGATATGGATCGTCTCGAGCAGATCAAAGTCCTGCTCGATGATGTGGCTCGATTCGTTCGCGAGGTTTACTTCGTAGATGTTTGTGCGGTTGCGTCGATGTATGCCGATTGGTTCAAGATCGGTAGTGGCGTGAAGAATTATCTCGCCGTACCGGACCTTCCTCTTGGCGGGCGCGGCGCGGGTTACGACTTGCCCGGCGGCTACATCATGAACGGAGATATCGGCGGTGTTCACCCGTTCAGAACCGCTTCTGATGACGACTTCCGTAAGGGCGTGACTGAAGATGTCACTCACGCCTATTATCGCGGCGAGAAGCCACTTCATCCCTGGGAAGGAGAGACTAACCCCGACTTTACCGGCTGGAACGGCGATGGCAAATACTCCTGGGTGAAGGGGCCGCGCTTCAACGGTCAACCGATGCAGGTCGGTCCGCTGGCGCAGGTACTCATTGGCTACGCCCAGGGGCACGAACTCACGCGGAAGTACACGAACCTGGCGATCGAAAAAGTCCAGGCCTTGAGCGGGATTAAGGTCACTCCCGACATGTTGCACTCGACTCTTGGGCGTCACGCAGCGCGTGCCATTCGCGCATGCATGCTGGCCGAGCTGGCCCAGAAGCATTGGGAGCTGCTGGTGAACAACGTCGCTAAGGGCGACTATGAAGTCTTCAACCGCCCCGAGTTCCCGGACCACGAGGTTGAAGGCGTCGGCACTCACGAAGCCCCACGCGGGACACTCTCGCACTGGGTGGTAATCAACGATGCGAAGATCAAGAACTATCAGGGCGTGGTTCCCTCTACCTGGAATGCAAGCCCGCGTGATAACAATGGCAAGCACGGGCCATATGAGGCGTCTCTGCTAAACACGCCACTCGCGCGTCCGGAGGAACCGCTGGAGGTGCTGCGTACGATTCATTCGTTTGATCCCTGCATGGCCTGTGCGTGCCACGCTTTTGATCCATCGGGCCGCGAGATCGCAAAAGTGAAAGTGCTATGAAGAAGGTTCTCATCGGTGGAATTGGAAACGTCTTGCTGGGGGATGACGGCGTTGGCCCTTATGTGGCGCGGCTTCTCGACGCGCGATACCAGTTTGGGGAGGGCGTCGAGGTCGCTGATCTGGGGACTCCGGCACTTGACCTGATCGATCAGCTCTCCTCCAAAGACGCTGTCATCCTGATCGATTCCATCAAAAGCGATTTACCGCCCGGAAGCGTGCGGCTCTACCGCAAGGACGATCTCATACACTATCGTCCACAGGTCCGGATGGATCCACACTCGCCAGCGCTGGGCGAGGCGATATTGACTGCGGAACTTTTCGGCACTTCGCCCGAATCCTTGCTGCTCGTGGGCGTGGTTGGGGAGAGCTATGACTCGGGGTGCGCTCTGAGCAAGTCTGTTTCCGGTTCCATCGAGCGCGTCATTGAGCAAGTTCTTCGAGAGCTGGATGGTATCGGCATCAAGTACGAGCAACGCACGGTTCCAGAAAATCCTGATATCTGGTGGGCCGAAGAAACAACGCCTGCAACCACCAGCGCGGCGTAAATCAGCGTTTTCGGCTGCCCGCCTTAGCGGCCGCGATCAGTGCCTGTCCTAAGCTAAGGCCGCCATCCCCGGCGGGCACCTCGTGATGGGTGAAAACTGCAAAGCCCGAATCCCGTAGCCTTGCCTCGAGCCGTTCAGATAAATAGATGTTGTGAAATGTTCCGCCACTGAGGCACACGCGAGTCAGGCCGGTTTGCTTGCGGATTTCATTTGCAATCTGAGCGAAAATTCTGACTAATCCATCGTGAAAACGGCGGCTGATGACACCGATGGGAACATGTTGTTGCAGATCACCAATGACTTCTTCGAACATGGTTTTGCTGCCGATAATCCAGTGCGTGCCGTCGGGCACGAGTTCGAATGAATACCCGGCGTGCTGGCCCGAATCCGGCTGCATAGTCATTTCCAACTCGATTGCCGCCTGTGCCTCGTAGTTGACCTTATTTCTAATACCGATCAGCGCCGCGACGGCGTCGAACAGCCGTCCGCAGCTCGAAGTGAGCGGGGAATTCAGTCCGCGATCAATCATCTGCAGTATAAGTTTTGTTTCTCCCGGGTCGAGCTGCTGCACGAATGGAATTGGCAGCGCGAGGAAGCCGTTTCCGAAATAATGCGACAGATAACTTACCGCCATGCGCCAGGGCTCGCGAATCGCTGCCTCTCCACCCGGCAAAGCGACGTACGCGAAATGCGCGGCGCGATCAAAGTCGTGGTAATCGGTAACCAGGACTTCGCCGCCCCAGATTTTTTGGTCGGTGCCATATCCCGTGCCGTCGAGCGCGAAGCCGATTACCTTCCCGTCAAGATGGTTCTCGGCCATGCAACTGGCAATGTGAGCGTGATGATGCTGGACTCCGACCAGCTTCATCTCCGTCTGGTGCAGCGCCCATTTTGTCGAAAGATATTCGGGATGCAAGTCGTAAGCGATGGTCTCCGGTTGGATCTCCAGGATTTGCTGGAGGTGATCGATGGCCTCGCGGAAGAAACCGAAGGCTTCGGCATTCTCCAAATCCCCCACGTGCTGGCTTAGGAATGCATTTTTGTCTTTCGTCAGACAAATTGTGTTTTTGAGCTCTCCACCCACAGCCAGGACTGAGGGCTGTTCATCCTCCAGAAATACCGGTACAGGTACAAACCCACGCGAACGGCGCAACTGCCGGACGTTGCCGTTGCTGACACGAACTACAGAATCGTCGCAGCGCAGAAGGATGTCGCGGTTGTGGACAAGGAAATGATCGGCGAGGGAACGCAAACGCGTCACCGCCTCAGCATTGTCAATCGCGATCGGCTCTTCGCTGAGGTTTCCGCTTGTCATCACCAGGGCCTTGAAATTGCCCTCGCGAAGCAATAGGTAATGAAGTGGGGTGTAGGGAAGGAAAACTCCGAGGTATCGGTTGAACGGAGCGACCTGGTCAGCAATCAGCGTATTCGGCTTTCTTGCCATAAGAACGACAGGCCGTTGTACGGACTCCATCGCCGCTTTTTCAGCGTTGCCGATCTCGCAAAATTCGCCTGCCGCTTTTATGTCGGGGACCATTATGGCGAAAGGCTTTTCGACGCGGCGCTTTCGCTCTCGCAGCACAGCGACTGCAGAGGCCTGAGTTGCGTCAGCCGCCAGATGGAATCCGCCGAGTCCCTTGACAGCTACAACACTCCCTAATGCAAGCGCCTGCGCGGCTTCGCGGATCGGATCGGCGCATTCAATCAACCGGCCGTTGCCGTCCCACAACTGGACATGTGGGCCGCAGCGCCAGCACGCATTGGGCTGGGCGTGGAAACGCCGGTTGAGCGGATCATCGTATTCAGCCTGGCATTCGGGGCACATCGGAAACACAGACATTGAAGTGCGTGGCCGGTCATAGGGAATATCACGAACAATCGTGAAACGTGGCCCGCAATTTGTGCAGTTAATAAATGGATAGTGATACCGGCGATCGTGCGGATCAAACAACTCACGCAGGCAATCGGGGCAGATCGCAACATCCGGCGAGATCAAGGTTCGGACCTCCTCGCCGCCCTGACTGTGAATGATTACGAATGTTGCATCGCCATTGCAGGGCAGATCGCTGATGGCAACGTTCGTTATTCGGGACAGCGGGGGTGCGTCGCTGCGCAGATGGTCGATAAAATCCTGGACGGGTTCAGCTGGGCCCTCGATCTCAATCGTTACTCCGGCAGAAGTGTTGCGGATTGTGCCCTTCAGTTGCCGGCGTGTAGCGAGGCGAAAGACAAACGGGCGGAACCCGACGCCCTGGACGATGCCAGAGACTTCGACTCGCCGCCTAATGTCCATGCCTTTAGCTTACCGGAGCAGGCGCGGCAAGTGCTGTGCGACGTTGCGCCAGCCACATCAACCATTCATGAAAGCCATTACCGGTGAGACTGGAGAGTTTGAGAATTTCGACTCCGGGGTGAACACGGCGGGCATTCTCCGCGGCAGACACGACGTCGAAGGGCACATAGGGCAGCAAATCGATCTTGGTGATTATGCAGAGGTCAGACTTGAAGAATATAGACGGATACTTCAGCGGCTTGTCCTCTCCTTCGGTGACGCTGAGCAGAACAATCTTTGCCGCTTCGCCCAAGTCATAGCTGGAAGGACAGACAAGGTTGCCCACGTTTTCGATGAGCAGCAGATCGATATCTTCGAGCCGCCAATCGTCTAAATGGCGCTGAATCATGCGTGCATCGAGGTGGCAAGTTCCTCCGGTCGTGATCTGCTTGACCGGGAAATGAAACCGCCTCAGCCGGGCGGCGTCATTGTCCGTTTGGATGTCGCCGGTGAGAACTGCAACGCGCTCGTCACGAGGAAGTTTTTCCAACGTTCGCTCAAGAAGGCTGGTCTTTCCCGATCCCGGCGAGCTGATGATGTTCAGGCACAGGACGCCATGTTCCTGAAAGCGAGCGCGCAGTTCAGCGGCAATGCGGTCGTTTTCACTGAGTACTTTTCGTTCCAGCGGAACCCGTTCCATACTCCTCTACCTCCAGAAATGACAATTCCAGTTCCTCGCCGCCTATGCAGGTAGTGGCGGGGCTTTGGCAATTCGGACAGCGCACGTCGTAATCGCGCACGATAAATTCTGTACTGCAAGCGGCGCAGCGATGCCTTCGCTGGCAAAGTTCGATTTGCAGTTCAAGCTGCTCGTACTGTGTTTCGCGCGTGATCGCCTCAAAACAAAACCGCAACGCTTCCTGATCAAGCGCGGTAATTTCGCCAATGCGCACGCCAACCCTGACGGGATAGGTACCCGGATAGCGGGTCACTTCCGTTCTGACGGCTTCAAGCACCGAATTGGCAATGCCCAGTTCGTGCATATCGATCAGCAAATCCGCGGCAGTTGATCGCCGGCCAGCATATCAACAATTCGCGTGGTACCGAGTGGCGTCCGCATGATAACCAGACCAGAATGCTCCTGCTTAACCGTGCCGATGATCTGCGCCGCCGATCCCAGTGGATGCTGCTGCATGGCACGTAGCATCTGATCGGCAATCTCAGGCGGAACGATGGCGATCAGCTTGCCTTCGTTGGCCACGTAGAGAGGATCAAGGCCGAGCATTTCACACGCCCCGCTCACTTCGTCACGCACCGGAATCGCGTTCTGTTCAAGCTCGATTCCAACCTTTGATTGCTGGGCGATTTCGTTCAGAGTGCTCGAAATGCCTCCCCGGGTTGGATCGCGCATGCAATGAACTTCGCAGCTGACTTTGAGCATCTCTGCGACTAATGAATTCAGCGGTGCTGAGTCGCTTAGAATCTCACTTTCAAATTCAAGGCCTTCTCGTTGCGCCAGAATGGCGATGCCGTGATCACCAATCGATCCGCTCAGCAGAACCTTGTCGCCGGGCCGGGCACGATCCGCAGAAATGTTCACCCCTTCCGGAACCAGCCCGATGCCGGTCGTAGTAATGAATAATCCGTCGCCTTTGCCTTTCTCCACAACCTTTGTATCCCCGGTCACCACCTGCACGCCTGCGGCGGCCGCCGAACGGTGCATGGAATCTGCGACACGGCGCAATTGCTCGATGGAAAATCCTTCTTCGATGATGAACGCCGCGCTTAAATAGAGCGGCGTCGCGCCTCCCATGGCAAGATCATTGACGGTCCCATGGACGGCGAGCGAGCCGATGTCGCCACCGGGAAAGAACAAAGGCTTCACGACAAATGAATCGGTCGTGAATGCGAGCCGGTGTCCATGAATCTGGAAAATCGCTTGGTCGTCCAGGCGCGCCAGCATGGGATTCGTCAGAGAAGGAAGGAAAATGTCATGGATCAGTTCGGCGCTGAGTTTGCCGCCGCTGCCGTGTCCGAGCACGATGGTATCCCTCACCGGCAGCGGCGCCGGACAGATGAACTCGCTAATAGCTTTGGTGGCCATCTTCTTCTACACTGCCTGCGGAACCGGGACTGCGTGCCGGCGGTAACGGTAGTAGGCGGCACACGCGCCTTCGCTCGAAACCATAGGCGCTCCCAGCGGATTATCCGGTGTGCAGCGCATGCCGAACGCCGGACAATCCGTGGGTTTATTTAAACCTTGCAGCACCCGAGCGCTGATGCATTCGGCGGGTTCATCCACCGTCATTTCGCCGAGATCGAAAACTCGATTTGCGTCGAAGACGGCATACTCTTCCCGCAACCGCAATCCGCTTTGGGGAATCATTCCAATACCGCGCCATTTCTGGTCGGCAATCTCGAAGACTTCACCAATCACCTGCTGTGCCGGCAAATTGCCGCTGTAGGTGACTGACCGTACGTATTGGTTCTCCAGGCCGGCCTTACCAGCTTCGAGTTGCTTCACGAGCATCAGAATCGCTTCCAGCAGGTCAACCGGCTCAAATCCGCCGACAACGATCGGCACATGAAAGTCACGCACCAGGGATTGATATTCGGTGCAGCCCATTACCGTGCATACATGCCCCGGAGCGATGAAGCCCTGCACCCGGTTGTGTTCTGAAACCATCAATGCCCGAATCGCGGGAGGAACAAGCACATGGGAGACGAGCATGGAGAAATTCGTCAAACGGCTGCGCTTCGCCTGCCATGCAGCCATGGCGTTGGCCGGAGCGGTTGTCTCGAAGCCAACGGCGAGGAAAACAACTTTTCGCCCTGGATTGGCAGACGCGATCTTCACAGCCTCGGCAGGGGAGTAAACGACACGCACGTCACCGCCCTTCGCTTTGGCGCGAAAAAGATCCGAATGCGACCCGGGGACGCGCAGCATGTCCCCATAGGAGACGAGAGTCACATTCGGCAGGCAAGCCAGGGCAATTGCCTTGTCGATCGTCTCGAGCGGAGTAACACATACAGGGCAACCCGGGCCGTGCACGAGTTCCACACCTTTAGGGAGCAACTCATCGATGCCGTAACGCATAATGGTGTGCGTCTGGCCGCCACAGATCTCCATGAGCACCCAGGGCTTAGTCGTTTGCTGGATGATCTCGGCAGCCAAAGCACGGGCGATGCGTGCATCACGGTACTCGTCGAGATATCTCATAAAGAAAACAGTGCGTCGGGCCCGCAGGAAGGGGGCAAAAACCCTAACCTTTCTGCACTCTATCGAGGCATGAACCGGGTATCGGTGATCTTCGTCACAGGCAGTTGTGAGGCAGAACGGGCAGGTTCGCGAATTCCTCTGAGTTCCAAGGAAGTAAAAGGAAATGGTCAATGCTGGCCTCTACCCGAACGAATTGATAATCTGAATTCGCGGTCCCCATGGCCACAGAAGAAACGATCATTCCACCTTCAACTGCTCCCCTGCTGGAGCAGGCGCACCGTCATCCTGCGCGGCATTGGGCCATGAATATCGTTGGAGTGGCCGGCATTCTCGCGCTTTGCTATTTCGGAGAATCAGTCCTCGTCATCTTGTTGGTGGCAGCGCTGCTGGCATTCATTCTTGCGCCTGTCGTCGATTTGCTCTCCTATTTTCGTGTACCGCGATCTATCGGTTCAGCATTCGCCATCCTCCTGCTACTCACTGCCGTTGCCGGGGTCGTGTATTACTCCTACAACGAGGCGGTCAGCCTCTTCGAGGACCTCCCCAAATACACCAGCCGGGTTCACGAAGAGGTCACGAAGTTGCGCAAGAAGGCGGAGAACCTGGAGAAGAACGCCGAGTCGCTGAAGCTTACACCGGACCACGAGAAAGGCGTCATCAATGTCCGCACCAGCACCGACTGGACACAAATTCTGACGAGCAACTTCGGTTCGGCCGGCTCGGTGATCGTGGCGAGTTCGTTCGTCCCGTTTCTGATTTTTTTCATGCTGACCTGGCAGGAGCACGTTCGCTCAGCAACCGTCATGCTCTTTCCTATGGAGAACCGGCACACGGCATATTTGACGCTGGGCTTGATCTCCGCGATGATTCGCAGCTTCATGGTAGGGAATCTGCTCATTGGCCTTTTTATAGGCGCCATGCAGACCGTTGCTTTTGGTTTTCTTCATCTTCCGTTCTTTTACTTCGTCGGGTTTGTCAGCGGATTCCTAAGCCTGGTGCCTTATATGGGCGTTTTATTGGCTCTCGTGCCGCCGATCTTTGTGGACTTGGGAAATATTCACTCGCAAGATCTGTTCATCATTCTGGTGACTGTGTTTGGCTGTCACCTGATTGCGATGAATGTTCTTTATCCGAAATTCTTGGGAAAGAGGCTACAACTTAATCCTCTGGCCGTAACTATCGGGCTATTGATTTGGGGAAGTTTGTGGGGCGCCATGGGACTTCTGCTGGCCATCCCGATGACGGCAGCGATGAAAATCATCTTTGACCATATTGAATCGCTCAAACCCTACGGAGCCTGGCTCGGCGAATAGCCGATCAAGAACACGGCTCCATTTACAATCACTCTGATCCCATGTCTCACATGCGAGCGGCGTTGAAGTGGAAAAGCGTGGTGGTGTCGACAAGCAGCGGTTCAGCAGCCGCAGAGCCTGCCCGAAGGCGCCGCGCCAAGATCATTTGCACGATTGGGCCGGCCTCCGAGTCTGAAGACATGTTGCAGGATCTGATGCGACTCGGGATGGACGTCGCGCGGCTTAACTTTTCCCACGGTTCGCATCGCGAACATGCACGCAATATCGAGCGCTTGCGCCGTATCTCGGAAAAGATGAAGCGCCCGATCTGCATCCTGCAGGACCTGCAAGGCCCTAAAATTCGCACGGGAACCCTCCAAAAACACGTGCCGGTGATGCTCAGGGCCGGATCGCGAGTTACGATTACGCCGCGCGAGATCGAGGGCACAGCCGAGGTTATCGCTACGACGTTCCCGACTCTTGCGCGCGAAGTTCAGGCAGGAGCCCGAATCCTGCTATCGGATGGTCTGATTGAGCTGAGTGTCTCCCGCATTCGCGGCAGCGACATTGAATGTGAAGTGGTGAATGGTGGCATGCTGGGCGAGCATAAGGGCATCAATCTGCCGGGCATCGCGCTCTCCGTTCCGGCACTTACCGAAAAAGATCGTACCGATCTGCGGTTTGGGCTGAAACATGGCGTGGACGCCGTCGCGCTTTCATTCGTCCGGTCGGCGAATGATGTGCGCGAGACGAAGGAATTCATCGGGCACTGTAGCCCGAAGTCCGCCAGCGGAGTTCCAATCATCGTTAAGCTGGAAAAACCTCAAGCGCTCAATGAACTGGAAAGTATTCTCGACATTTCTGACGGCATCATGGTAGCGCGCGGCGATCTCGGAGTAGAGATGCCGCCTGAGAAAGTTCCCATCATTCAAAAGCAGGTCATCCGCCGCTGCGCGGAGTGGCGTAAGCCGGTGATTATCGCCACCCAGATGCTCGAGTCGATGGTTGAAAATCCGCGTCCGACGCGGGCGGAGGCGAGCGACGTGGCTAACGCGATCTTCGACGGCACGGATGCGGTGATGCTGTCGGCAGAAACCGCGAGCGGAAAATATCCGTGCGAGGCCGTCGCCATGATGGCGAAGATTGTAGTTGAGGCCGAACAGAATGCGCCGATTCCGCCGCGCCGCCGCGAGCGGCATGCGTTGAGCGTGGCGGAGACGATCTGCCAGTCAGTGGCGCAAGCCGCAGAAGACTTGCCGATGGGGGCGATTGCTGTGTTCACAGAAACCGGGAATACCGCCCGGCTGATTTCAAAGTATCGGCCGCGAGCCCCGATTTACGCATTCAGTCATTCCAGATTGGTGACGGATCGCGTGAATCTGTTCTGGGGGGTGCAGCCGGTGCGTTGCGACCAGGCGCACAGCGCGGAACAGATGGTATCTACTGCCGTTGAGAAATTAGTGAGCGGTGATCATCTAAAAGCCGGGGATGTTCTGGCTGTCGTGGCCGGAACGCAGATGTCATCCGGCTCAACGAATTTTATGAGGCTGCACACGGTGACGGAGCGCGAGTTAGGAGGGAGTCGCCGTCGCGGTTAGGCTGCTTTATGGCCCTTTGGACGTTGGAGTTCCTGCTCGTCCGCTTTGATCTCGATCCCCTCGTGCTTGATGTCGAGCCGTAACCGCGAATAGATGCTCATGTACTGGTTGGCTATCCACACGAGCGCAAATAACGCGATCAGGGAGCCGCGCCAGTCGTCGTAGAGCAACTTGTAGCGGGTGACGATAAGAAAAAAGATGGCGACGTAATGGCTGAAGCAGTACTCGCAGGTGAATACATAGAAGGCTTTTCTCCTGTAAATGCTTCCGGCACGTTCGCTCTGGCTTTTGCAGTAGTCCCGCGGCTCGTGGAAAAGTTCTTCGTGCGTGAGCGTCCAGGCTATGCAGGCGATAGGGATTGCGAGAACGAAGAGCCAGACAATTTGCAGAGTAAGACTCATTCTGTGCCGAGGTTTAGATGCCTTGTTACCGGGTGAGGCGGTAAGCGAAAAAACCAGACAAAACCGCGGCAATCGCGTCTAATATAAGCAAGGTCTGTCGTGTTCCCACCATTGAAATCCGGCGCTGACCACAGGCAAAGAAGCCTGGCTTTTCTCTCCGTTACGGTGCATCTTCTGTTACTCCTTAGTCTGATCTGGCCGCGTCGCGCTATTTTCGTTGCTCCTTCCTCCATACAACAAGGCGAGCAAGGCACATCAAGCACGCCAATTTACTTTTATTCTTCAAAGGGCGCCGGCACCACACCTTCGATGGCAAACAAGGTTTATTGGCCGCGCCGTCCGAAGCCAGCGCGTGTGGCCAAGTTTGCCCAGAGTGAAGAAAACGAGCGCCAACAATCACTTGCAGCCAGCGATAGTACCAGGGCCGGCTCTTCGTTTGGGTCGCTGACCACCGGCAGCCTGTACGGACAGGAGGTGCGACCGGCACTTCCCATTGTTTCTCGTGATCCGGTTTTTGCCGGTCAAGAACTGGCGAGTGCGCCCGCTGGAAGTGTTGTGGTCGAGATTACGATCGACGAGGCGGGTCGAATCATAGATAAGAGAGTCACACAAAGTCTTAGCCCCGCAATCGATGCCGAAGTGCTGGCTGCACTTGAAGAATGGCGTTTTCTCCCAGCCACGCGGAATGGCGTTCCAATTCCTTCCAAGCAGGACGTTTACTATCATTTCCCGAGGTAGGTTCAGCGGGATCGTGGATTTCCTACTAAATGCTTCCGGCAGTGCAACTAATTCCTTGGTTGAAAGCAACTAAATATTTAGGTGACGTTTGCAGACGTGCCGCGTCTAATTTTAAGGAGGATGGAGTTTGCCCCGCAAGAAATCCCTGACATTGACCGAGGCCGAGCTCCGATTGATGGACGTGCTCTGGCAGAAGGGGTCTGCCACCGTGCAGCAAGTGTTGGAAGCCCTGCCAGCAAAGCCGGCATTGGCGTACAACTCCGTGCTTACCACGATTCGCATTCTTGAACAGAAGGGGTATGTAAAGCACGTGAAAGACGGCAGGGCACACGTTTATTTGCCCATGGTTGGCCGGAAAGAGGCCACGCGCTTCGAGATCCGTCACCTGGTAAACCGATTTTTCAAGAATTCTCAGGAACAGCTGGTGCTCAATATTCTCGAAGAGCGTGGGCTTGATCCGATTGAAATCGAACGACTCCGCGGGTTGCTGGAGGAGAGCAAGTAAAATGTCACTGCCTCTGGTCCTGACCTCTATTGCGCAATTTTCAACGCTTTCGCTGGTGAATAGTTTGATCGAGGGAATCGCTCTCACGCTATTCGCCTTTGCTGTGCTGCGCGTTGTGGGAAAGCCGAATGCAGGAACGCGTTTTGCGGTCTGGTTTTCCACGCTGCTTGCGCTCGCCATTCTTCCGTGGTTCAGAGCTATGTCCGAAGGCCAGGCCGGGGTCCGGGTTCTGTCGCATCCGCCTCCATTTTCGTTCGCAGGCAATTGGGCCTGGATCATTTTGTGTGTTTGGCTTCTATTTGCGTGTATCGGATTGACAAAAATAGCCGTCGGACTGGCGCAGCTTCTTGCTCTGCGCAGGGGCTGTAAGGCTGTAAGTCCCAGTTCTCTCAGCCCGGTTCTGCAGGATGGGCTGAAGAGATCGTCGCGTAAGGTAGAAATGCTGATTACGAGCAACCTGCGGGTACCGACAGCCGTGGGTTTCTTCCGACCGGCTGTGGTACTGCCTGTTTGGGCCATGAACGAACTGGCAGCGGCCGATTTGAACCATGTAGTTTTTCACGAACTCGCGCATCTTGAGCGCCGGGACGATTGGACGAACCTGGCGCAAAAGATATTGCGAGCGATTTTCTTTTTTCACCCCGCGGTTTGGTGGATGGACAACCGCCTGTCGCTCGAACGCGAGATGGCATGTGACGATCTTGTGCTTGAACAAACGCAAGATGCCCGCTCCTATGCGCGGTGCCTAATCTGGCTGGCAGAAAGAGTCTCGGATAAGAGCATTGCATGCCGCGCATTGGCGCTGGCTCAAGGTGCGGTAAGCAGAATGCGGGAAACCTCGGTGCGTATCGTTCAGATCCTGAACACCAACCGGCCGGCGGGAGCGCGAACGTGGAAACCCGCAGTGGGGTTGCTCGGGATCTTCGCCCTGCTGTGCGGTGTGGCAGTTCAGGAGACACCCGACCTGATCGCATTCCGGGATCCGCCGCAGATGCGGGCGGCAGTTTCACACCCAGTGCTACGAGCGCGAGGCGACAGCCCGGTTTCGGAGCGAAGCGCGGTTATTCCTGTTGCAATGAACGTAGAAAGTCGTAACGACAAAGCTGTAGCACTAGCTCGTCCACACGGACGAAGGATGTCGCGCAGGATTGGTGCGGGTCGCACTGAGAGCTTGCCTGCCCAGGAATTGGCACCCAGAACAGTCCTCGCCAAAGAGGACTGCCCCATCTTTACGCAGGCGGTGTTCGTGATTGTGGAGGCGAATGGGGCCGGGGCGGCTTTTACGCCCGCGGTATGGACGATTACAGTGTGGCATATTGACATTCCTGCCCGAACGACGGCTCTTTCGCAGGACGAAACTTCAAGCAAATCAATTTAGAGCAGATGGGAAAGGTTGGCGTTTTTGTATTAGATATAACTAAATCATTAGTTTTAAAGGAGACGATGGAAATGGCGAGTTTGAGCAACAGACTGAAAGACATCAACCCTCGCCGCTGGGTAGCAGCGGCTGCAGCGGTTGCATTGTTAGGAGTAGTTCTCGGTTACGAGTCAGCAAAGCCTGCGTTCGCGAAACCGGCGCCAGCAGCTGCGGCGCTCGATGACAGCAGCGTCTCAGCTCTTCTATCACTCGATCACGCGATGGAAACACTAGCCGCGCGGGTGACGCCCGCCATCGTAAATGTGGCGGTGACTTCCCATTCGAAACCCGAGATGGCCGATGAGCAGCAGCTGCCTGAAGGGATGCAGCAATTCTTCGGGCCGTTTTTCGGACAGCGCATGCACCCCCAGCAGCCACAGGTTGAGCACGGCATCGGCAGTGGCGTGATCATCTCGCCCGATGGCTACATTGTGACGAACAACCACGTGGTGCAGGGAGCGGTCGACATTCGAGTTACCATGCAGGACCGGAGAATCATGCATGCCAAGCTGGTCGGCGCTGACCCGATCACAGACGTTGCGGTAATCAAAGTCGATGGCAAGGAGCTGCCCAGCGTGCCGTGGGGTGATTCAACCCAGCTTCGACCTGGTGAAACCGTGCTGGCCTTCGGCAATCCCTACGGGTTCCGTTTCACGGTCACTCGAGGAATCGTGAGCGCGCTGAACCGTCCCAATCCGTTCCGCGATGATCCTCGAAGACCGGGCGAATTCATCCAGACGGACGCCGCGATCAATCCTGGTAACTCTGGAGGGCCGCTCATTGACGCTCGCGGCGAAGTTGTCGGTATCAACACGTTCCTCTACTCGCCATCGGGTGCCTTTGCGGGCATGGGCTTTGCCATTCCGACGCAAATTGTCCGGCCGACAGCCGAAACTCTTATCAAAGACGGGAAAGTCACGCACGGGTACATGGGAATTGGCATCACCGATGTCACTCCTGAGAACTCGAAGTTTTTCGATATGAAGAAGAACACCGGTGCGGTCGTGACCCAGGTGGAAGCCGATTCTCCGGCTGCGAAAGCAGGCCTGAAGGTGGGGGACGTGATCACAGAGCTGAATGGAAAAGAAGTCAGCGACTCGGGCCAGTTGCAGGTCGAAGTTGGCGAGACCAGCCCCGGAACGAAGATTCAACTTGGGGTCGAGCGCGATGGCAAGAACCTGAGCGTCCCCGTCACACTGGAGGCCATGGGCAGCCGCGATCATCAGGGGGAGGAAAGCTCTGATGCTGGGCACGGTAAGCCGCGCTGGGGACTTGGCCTCAGCGACATTACGCCTGACTTACGTGAGCAGTTGCAGGCTCCGGGCGATGTTCACGGCGCGGTGATCGATCGTGTTACACCAGGCAGTCCCGCCGATGATGCCGGATTGCAGCGCGGCGACATCATCGTGAGCGTTGACCGGCATGAAACAGAAACGGCAGCGGATGCTCAGAAAGCACTTTCAAATGTGCCGAAAGGACAGGATGCGCTGGTGCTGGTGTGGTCGAACGGAGGCAATTCGTTCCGCGTGCTTCACTCCGAACAGGGCTCGTAATAGAGAACCACTTCAACCATACTAAGCCGGAGCCTCGGCGCTCCGGCTTTTTTCTTGTGAAAAGCCCGGAACAGCAGCTGGCGCCGGTGTCCCCGCGCCAATGGTATTAGCCAAAGGCAGTTCAATCATGATTTTTGCGCCGTGGGGCTTCACGTTTTCGAGTTTGATTTCGCCTTCGTGCTCTTTCACGATGCCGTAGCAGATGCTCAGCCCTAACCCTGTGCCTTTGCCGACAGGTTTCGTGGTGTAGAAGGGATCGAAGGCGCGGTTTACATCTGCGAACCCGGGGCCGGTGTCTTCGACCTCGACGACGGCGCGACCTCCGCGGGGATATGCACGCACGACGATGCGTTTCTGCTGTTCCTTTTCGACTGCGTCAATCGCATTGTTGATGAGGTTGAGCAGGATCTGCTTGAACTGATCCTCGTCCACCGCGACGGCGGATAGATCGGGCCTGATATCCAGCTTGATCTCAAGTCCACGGGTGCGAACGTAATAGTCGCGCAAGGCGAGGACGTCCTGAATAATAGGGGCAAGATCGGCGGATTTTCGATCAACCGCACGTTGCCGCGAAAAACGCAGGAGGTTTTCAACGATCTTTTTCATGCGCCTGCCTTCGTTGACCAACTTCTCGAGGCGCTCGCGCAAGGGACCATTGGGCATATCATCGCTGAGCAGTTCGCCGTATCCCATAACTGCCGTCAGAGGATTGTTGAGCTCGTGGGCTACGCCAGCTACGAGCTGCCCAAGTCCGGCGAGCTTTTCCGTACGGATCAGCTGATCCTGCAAAGATTTCAATTCGAGCGCGACTGCCAGATCCCCTGCGAGCAGTTCAATGCGCGACAGCTCTACTCCATTCACGGCTTCAACCCGCCTGGGATCGTCCAGCGCGATGCAGCCGAGATAACCTCCCCGCGCAGAACACAGTGGAATCATCAGCTCATCGCCGGTATTCCAGCAGGGGTTGGGATCGTACGTACGTTCACTTTTGACCGGCTGATACTTGGCCGCGTCGGACGCAGAGAGCACAAATGAATTATTGCCAATCGGACGTCCCCTCGAACAGAAATCCCGGACATCGTCGATGGTCCAACGGGTTGCCTTTGTGCGCAACTCAGCCAAAGCCGCTGAGGACATTCCGGCGACTCCCGCCACGCGGAGTCCTCGGCCGCCATTATCCAGATGGATTGCAGCAATGCGAAAGTTACTGACTTCCGCAATTGCTTGCGCGATCTCGCCACACAACGGTTCCACCGCCGCTCCGCTCAACAATTGCGACGTAATGGCGGAAAAGCGTTCCAGTTGCTGATTCAGCGCCCGTTGCTTACGGCGCATGTTTTCAATAGATTCGGATTTATCTTCCACCATCGCGAGAATCATTCCGAAAGCAACAAACATCTTAGGCGTATTCCACAACTCAGGCGGAACATGTAAGTTTGGAGCGATGTGCTCAAGCAGCAATGCTGTGGGAAAAACAGCTCCCCAACAGAAAAAACCGGCAATCGTAGTGAGCACGCCGGGTGATCTTCGCCAATAATTGCGCCAGATGAAAACGGCGGGGACGCCGAAGCCCACTCCCAATAATGCAGTTGCACCCTCTTCCAAGGAGCTGTGCAAAGCGGCGCGAATGGCCCATACGCCCACTGCTCCTATTGCGATTGCAAGCGGAAGATCGAAGCCCCAATTTTTTCTTTTCTGCCAAAGTAAAGCAGCCAGCCCGCTGCCAAAACTGGCAGAGAGCAGCAAAATGAACGGCCAGCGTGCATGGATGTCGCAGCAACTGAGAACTATGAAACCAACCGATGGCAGCCCGATCGCAAGCAGCAGCATTCGCCGTTTCAGCCGGCGCTCAATTACTGATGAAACCGAAACGACGAACGCGACGGCGGATGCCTGAAGAAAGCCGGCGTCCAGGGCTGATAAATACGACGGTGTATCGCCGGCGGAGGGCTCGAGCATTTGTACGGCGAAGTGAAAAAAGATAAGGAACCATGCCCACAGCCAAAGCTGCAACCGGGATGAGCGGTTGTGGCGCTTGAGTCCGGCAAAAATGCCAACCAACACGGCCACAGTCAGGACTGTGGGGACCTTCTCAAGAAACGTCATACGACGTTTCCAGACTAGGCCACTTCCGGGGATCTACGTAGATGTCGAGGGTAAGATAACCAACGTCACGCCGCAATCGGCCAATCTGTTCGCTATCTTACGCTTGGCTCGGCTGTAACAGGGAAGTCGCAGAACACAGCGTAGCAGCGCAGGCCATTTCTGGTCCACTCGATCAGGTGGCAGTGGGGAGCAACATAGTGCAAGCCACCGTCCTCATCGAACAAGGGCTGGTGGCAAATCGAGCCATCGCAATCGTAGGCGGGTTCGATTTGTATTCCGGGCTTCTCAACAAACACGTCTGGGGAAACAACAGGGCTTTTCATAACGGTGACTATACTGTAGATGCAGAGTGGGTTCTACAGGTTTTTCCTACCACCCGTAAGATTTTTCTCCGGGAGTTATACAAAATTAACGGCAGGAGTAGGCAACGGATAAGCTGTTTCAGCCATCACCGCCGGTAAATAATCCCGCCTTTCATGACGAAGGCTACCCGAGTTACCGTACTGATGTCCTGCAGCGGATCGGCGGGGACGGCAATGACATCAGCAAAATAACCGGGCTTAACTGCGCCAATCTTGTTGTCCCAGCCGAGCAATTTCGCGCCATCGAGCAGATCAGCCTGCAAAGCCGCGAGGGGAGTCATGCCGTACTTCACCATCAGCTCAAGTTCTCGGGCCTGGGTTCCGTGTGGGAATGGTCCGACATCGGATCCGACCGCCATGGGAACTCCGGCGGCCACCTGTTTCTTGAATTCTCCGATCTTGTAATCGAGCATTTGATGTTCGCGAGCCGCCTGTACAGGGCTGGTGGCGTGATCGGCGAAATACTCGAAAATGGTAAATGTCGGGACCGCGAAGATACGCTTTTCTTTCATCAGGCGGATGGTCTCATCGCTGAGCTGGTTCGCGTGATCAATCGAGGCCACACCCGCTTGCGCCGCGAACAAGGTCCCGGGCTCGCCAGTGGCATGGACGCCCACTTTGCGTCCAGAACGCGCGGCTTCTTTTACTGCGGCGGCCAACTGCTCTTCGGTGAATTGATAGGGTGTGCTGAATTTGCCATCTTTCATCGAGTCCGGCCCAGTTTCGTAAATCTTGGTGAAATCTGATCCTTCCTTCTCCTGCTCGCGCATGACAGCGACAATCTGATCGGCGGTGTTGGCATAGTCCGCATTTGAGAGCACGTGCTGGGCGGGATTGAAGTGATTGGCATCCTCATGGCCGCCGAGAATATCGATCGCATTGCCGCTCATGCGCATGCGCGGCCCGGGAATCAGGCCCTGATTAATTGCATTTCGGACCGCGGTGTCGGCCGAACCTGCGCCTTCTGTGCCCATATCGCGCTCGGCTGTGTAGCCGGCCATGAGATCATCATGGGCCGCGAGGCAGGCAAGTATCGTGCGTTGCGGCACGGATTCTTCGACTGTCTGCAAGTCCTCGGCGCCGGGATGCAGAAACAGATGCACGTGCGCATCGATCAGGCCGGGCATCAAGGTCGCATCGCCCAGGTCAATAACTTCAGCTCCGGCAGGGTGTTTCACCTGCTGTCCAACCTCCGATATCAATTCACCCTCGACCAGCACTTCCCCGGGAGAGATTATCTTGCCGTTTTCTATATCGAGCAGGTGGGCAGCGCGGAGGACGATGGCGTGCTGTGGATTGGCGCTCTGTGCCTGGGCATTTGCAGCTGCAATCAAAGACACTAGAACCGTCAATGAGCAAACAACCGAAAGAAGGTTTTTCATAACCGAGCGATGGTACCACTTGCTATGATTTTCAGTGGAGGAGTTCTTCCTTCGCACCAGGAGGCAGCATGGCCACCATTGCCGAACCCGCCGCTCAGACTCGGGTTGAATCCGACAGCATGGGAAAGATCGAAGTTCCCAGCAATGTTTATTGGGGTGCGCAGACGCAGCGCTCGCTACTTCACTTCAACATTGGGCGTGACACCATGCCGCCTGAGCTGATTCGCGCCTTTGGGATCCTGAAGAAAGCCTGTGCGCTGGTGAATCAGGATCTGGGCAAACTCCCCCCCGAGAAGGCCAGACTAATCGTTCAAGCCGCCGACGAGGTGATCTCCGGCAAGCTAGCCGATCAATTTCCGTTGCGCATCTGGCAGACCGGCAGTGGAACGCAGACCAACATGAATGTCAACGAAGTCATCTCCAACCGTGCGATTGAATTGGCCGGCGGCGAGATGGGATCGAAGAAACCGGTTCATCCCAATGATGACGTCAATATGTCGCAGTCATCGAATGACACATTTCCAGCGGCCATGCACATTGCCGCGGCCGATCGCGTGAAGAATGCGCTGATACCAGCGGTTAAAAGCGTGCACGATGCGATTTCCGCAAAGGCAAGAGAATTCAAAGACGTCGTGAAAATTGGCCGAACGCATTTGCAAGATGCGGTGCCGTTAACGTTTGGGCAGGAGTTCGGCGGATGGGCGAGCTTGCTGCAGCGGGATGTTCAGCGGTTGGAGCAGGTGCTGGAGGGGCTTTATGACCTTGCCATCGGGGGAACGGCTGTGGGAACGGGACTGAATACGCATCCCGAATTTGCCGAGCGCGCGGCGAAGAAGATTGCCGAGTTGACCGGCTTGCCATTTCGTTCTCATGGCAACAAATTCGCCGCGCTCTCAGCGCATGATGAAATTGTTTTTGCGCAAGGAGCTGTGGAGACACTCGCGGCCTCGTTCATGAAGATCTCCAATGACATCCGCTGGCTCGCCTCTGGACCACGGTGCGGGCTGGGCGAGTTGTCGATCCCCGAAAACGAGCCTGGATCTTCGATCATGCCGGGCAAGGTGAATCCTACGCAGGCCGAAGCCATGACCATGGTTTGCGTGCAGGTGCACGGGGCGACGGCGTCGGTTGGGTTCGCTGGATCGCAGGGTAATTTCGAACTTAACGTTTTCAAGCCAGTTATCATTTACAACTTTCTGCATTCGGTGACGCTTCTCGCCGACGCGTGTCACGGGTATGTGGAGTACATGATCAAGGGCATCGAGGTTGATCGTGAAAAAGTTGACTGGTACGTGAAGAACTCGCTGATGCTGGTGACAGCCCTCGCGCCGAAGATCGGATACGACAAGGCTGCGAAGATCGCCCACACTGCGCATGTCGAACACACAAATTTGCGCGAGGCAGCGGTGAAGCTGGGATTCCTGAGCGGGGAAGAATTCGACCGGCTCGTCAAGCCGGAGAAGATGACAAGACCATAGAGCAAAGCCATTCGGGCCGGCGACATCAGTCTGGCACGGCATCCGCAGTTTCCTCACTGCGTAATGGAAGCGAAGCAACGCCAGTACCCGTCTGAAGCCGCGCTGTCGTGATCGTGCTGACGCTGACTAGCACCAACGCAGTTCCCAAAAGCGTGCGCGGGCCGACGGATTCACCGCCGAAGAAATATCCGACCGCTACTGCAACCACTGGGTTGACGTATGCATAAGTTCCGACACGCGTCGGCGATTCGTAGTGCAGCAGCCAGATATATGCGGTAAAAGCGACAATCGAGCCGGCAACAATCAGATATGCGAGCGCAGCCCATGCGGTCACGGAGACGTTGGCGGCATGAAATTGTCGGAACTCGCCCGTCATAGCCGCCAAAATGAACAACTGCATTCCTCCAACAAGCATTTGCGTCGCCGCGCTCATCGGTTTGGATGCGGGCAACGGAAGTTTGCGGCTCAAGATGGTCGCTAACGACCAGCTCATGGAAGCGACGAGCAATGCTGCAGTTCCAAGGTTGTTGATCGGAATTTCGCCGAATGAGAATGAACGGTTGACAAGCACGCCGACCCCACCGATGCCAATCAGCAGCGCCATGGCAAGACGCAACGTGAGTCGCTGGGTGCGCAAAAAGGTGATTTCAAAGAACACAATAAAAACCGGAATGGTGGCCATTACAACCGCTGTGATACCTGAGGGCACCCGTTGCTCTGCCCAAAAGACGCCACCATAGTCCACCAGGAAAATGAGAAAGGCCATCAGGCTTGCAGCGTGCCATTCACTCCTGGTAGGTGGTGGGGTGCCGCGCAGGCGGAGCCATCCGTACAGGATCGCCCCGGCCATAGAAAATCGCATGCCAGCCAGCAGAAACGGCGGGACCTGTGCCACGCCAACACGGATCGCCAGGTATGTTGAGCCCCAAACAAAGTAGATAATGCCGAAGGCAAGCAGAATCTTCCAAAGCGCCGGGCGATTTGCGGTTCCTGTCAAGGGATGCACCCCAGTTGTGAATATTTATAGAGACGCCGGCGGGCCGCAATAAGAGTCAGATTGTTCGATGAATGATTTCTATGGCTGGCAGAAGTTCTGGTTATGCAGAGGTACGGTTGCCGAAGCTCAGGCCGCTGAGTTGGGCGACTTTCTCGGGAAGGACGCCCTTGCTGGCCACGAGCACGTGAAAGGTGTCTCCCATACCAGCTGGCGTCACCAGGTGTTTCAGTTGCAACGCAACCTTGGCATATTCCTGCGGCGTACGGCAATCCTCGAACGCGTCGGCGAATTGATTCGATTCGCCGATCCCGAGCAGAAATTGTGATTGCGTCACCAACGAGTGCACGTCCATGCCATTTTGTCTGGCTGCCGCCGAGAGTGCCGTGAAATTCACGTGCGCTGTGATGTCCTGCTTGCCGGGAGCCTGGTAGGGATTCGGGCTTACCGAATGCTGCCGGTAAGTCATGAGCGTCCCGCGATGACGGCCGGCAAGCTGTTCCTGTCGCGTATACCCGTAATCAATGATGACGAGAAATCCGTTTTCGACTGTTCGTGCAAGAAAGGCCATATACCTTTGCGCCGCGAGCGGCACTTCGATGCGCTCCCCCGGTTCAGGATGAACCCCGTAACGATCGAGGAATTCGAGCTCTTCAGGGGACGGTTTGGCCCAGCTTTCAAGGAATTGCCCGTCGTTTTCTCCAACACGCAAGGAGCCTTCGGTACTGACAATTTCGACAGGCAGAGCATCGAAGAATTCGTTGGCGAACAGGATGACCGGAAAATCGGCTTTGTCATCTGACAAAAGCTCTGAGATGGATGCCTTTCCTGATTCCACGTGTCTGTGCAAGGTCCCTTGCAATCGGGCGCGCAGGGCGAGTGATCGCTCAACCAAGGAGCAGTGAATAGTCTCGAAAAAATCCGGGAATTTTTTCTCTGACCAATCCAGCAGATCTGTTGCGAATAAACCGCGTCCCGGGCCGAGTTCAAGGATCCCGATCTGCGCAGGCGATTCCAAGACTCGCCACATTTCTGCGAACTGACGTGCCATCAGGCGGCCAAAGACCGCATGGACGTCGCTGGAGGTGTAGAAATCGCCAGCTTTGCCGAATTGCTCGGCATTTCGCGAGTAATAACCCAGTTCGGGGTGATACAGACACAGCTCGACGTAACGGGAGAAGGGAATAGGCCCGCGCTCGCGAAGTTCCTGAACGATAATCTCGCGGAGTGAGTTCAACGGCTCAGTTGCTGCTGGGGAGTTCGCCCTCGAGCAATTTGCCCAGGTGCGACGCAGGGCAGCGTACGCCGACATAGAAGTGCCCGAAAAGCGCGTAGACGGCGCTGACTTCGTCAAAGCGCATTTCATAGATGAGCTTCTTGAAAACGAGCGGATCGTCGGCGAAGAGATCTACGCCCCACTCCCAGTCGTCGAAACCGATGGAGCCGGTGATGATCTGCTTGACCTCGCCTGCATACCGCCGCCCAACCATGCCATGTTCGTTCATCTGCCGGCCGCGTTCTTCGATGGTGAGGGTATACCAGTTTTTCTCTTCGCCACGACGGCGGTCCATGGGATAAAAGCAGATATAGCGGTGCTTCGGCATTTCGGGGAACAGCCGCGGACGCATCGCCTCGCGCTGACGGCTTAAAGTTTCTGTAACTGCAATGTTCCACTCTTCCGAATGCGGCTCAACTCCGCGTGCGATGAGGTCGTTGTAAGCCTTGATGGTTGATTCGTACAGACCAAGTTCAATCACCGACAGATAAGAATTCGTAGGCTCAAGAAAATCGCTCAGCCGCAGCCGTGCCAGCTGGAGCTCTGCCTGATTCAGGGCATCGAACGAGTTTCTAAAATGCACAAACATCAAATCGCCCTTATGGCCGAGCAATGAAAACAGGGCAGAGGGAGCCGAAGAATTCTCTTCCATCGCGGCGATCATGCTGGTTGCTTCCAGCAGGATTTCTTTCTTCCGAGCCGCATCGAGCTCTCGCCACGCACTCCAGCGAAAACGCATCATCTGGTGCAGGACGCTGTAACCTTCAATCGTGAGAGGGACGGCAGGAGCTCCAGGGGCGGTTTGTGGCCTTGGGATATCAGCCGCGTAAGAACTTGTGGGGGCCCGGCGCGTGGTGGACATAGGGGGAAATCCTCGTTTCGGGAAGCATTGCTAATTGTATCTGCAATAGAGGGGGACAGAAAATCGGAACCAGCGCAGGCTCGCCGATTTATACCGTGACCGCATGGGTTGATGAGGCACGATTCATTTATACTGACGGGCTGGCTACACATTCGGCTAGACGTGCAATCTGAGGTGCTCCATGCCAGTCGATCAAAAAAAAGACAAGCCGGATGAACCTTCCGGCGTCTCCCGCCGCGACTTCCTCAAAATCTCCGGTATCTCTGCTGCTGCAGTTCCCTTGCTTGGAAACAAAGCTGCGGAAGCCGAGCAAAAAGAAGTAAAGATTCAGGGGCCGGGCAAAGTTCCCGTCGTTTTGATGGTCAATGGTAAGAAGCACAGCCTGCAACTGGAGCCCCGAGTCACTGTACTCGATGCGCTTCGGGATGAACTGCAGATCACCGGGGCCAAGCGGGTGTGCGACCGGGCGGAGTGCGGGTCATGCACAGTGCTCCTGGACAACAAAGCCGTCTATGCCTGTTCGGTGTTGGCCATTGACGCGCAAGGCAAGGAGATCACGACGATCGAAGGCTTTATAGAAGGTGAGAAACTGCATCCCATTCAGCAAGCCTTTGTGGACAATGACGCTTCGCAATGCGGGTTCTGCACACCCGGTTTCGTAGTCGCGGCAAAGGCGTTTCTGGAGAAATATCCGAATCCTACGCCGGAGGAGATTCGACGCGGGCTGAGCGGCAATCTCTGCCGTTGCGGCACCTACCACGGAGTTCAGCAGGTGATTGCGCAGATGTCGCAGAAGGGAGCCTAAGATGCCGGACTACAGTTGGCCTGATTCGGATCATCGCACGCTCATCGGCAAGCGCATTTCTCGCGTGGATTCACCTGCGAAGGTTTCCGGGCGCGCAAAGTACACCTACGACTATCACGGCACAAATATGCTGTACGGGAAGATTTTGCGTTCGCCTTATGCCAAAGCGAAGATCGTCAGCATCGATACGAGCGCGGCAGAAAAGCTCGCCGGAGTAAAAGCTGTGCAGATCATTCAGAAACCCGGCACGACGGTGCAATGGGCGGGCGATGAAGTAGCAGCAGTTGCAGCCGTTGACGAGTCAACAGCCGAAGATGCGGTGCGCCTGATCCAGGTCAAATATCAGGCAATGCCGTTCCTGGTCAGCGACGCCGAGCCTCCGGCGGGAGTGGGAGAAGCGGCCGGGCCCATGAGCCCGGATGATCTTGATGACGCTATTAGCAACCAAATGCCGGAGAACCAGCTGATTGGTTATCTGAAAGAGCACGGTGTCACGTTCAAGCTCGGGGAAGACGATGCAAAAGATCTGAAAGAAGAGGGCGTTCCGGATTCGATCATTGATGCGATCAAGAACGCGCCCTATCACGAAGAAACCAGCATTGGACATTCCGCGTTCCAGAAAGCAGCCGAGCAGGTGCAGGGCGAGCCAGACAAAGCTTTTGGTGATGCGGAAGTAATTTCAGAAGGTCTATATGGCGCTCCGGTGATCACGCATTGTTGCCTGGAGTCCCACGGTTCGGTCTCCGAGTGGCCGAACGCAAAAGAGGTAATCGTTCACATATCTACTCAGAACGTCTCTGGCATAGCGGCGCAGATGGCGGAGCCGTTAAACGTTCCTGCGGCGAAAATTCGAATTCACCAGGACAACATCGGCGGCGGGTTTGGGAGTAAGTTCGCGGCCGACCGCTGGGACATCGCCGCCGCACGCCTTTCAAAGAAAGCGGGTGGGAGGGCGGTGCGCATGATGCTGGAGCGCGATTCGGAACTGAAAGTTGCGGGCGCGCGGCCCTCGGCGTTTGCGCGGGTAAAGGTCGCGGCGAAGAAAGACGGAACGATTAATGCCTGGCAATCGCAATCCTGGGGCACTGGCGGTCCGGGCGGAGGTGGAATGCCGCCGATTCCGTACATATTCAGCATTCCCAACCAGAGGAAGATCCACACGGCGATTCGCACCAACATCGGACCGGCGCGGGCATGGCGTGCGCCTAATCATCCTCAGGCGGCGCTGATCACAATGGGCGCCCTGGACGATCTTGCCGCAAAACTGAACATGGACCCGCTCGAGCTTTGGCGAAAGAACCTGGACCTGATCAGCGCGCGGCGAGAGATTTACCAGGAAGAGCTCGGCATTGCGGCCGACCTCATGGGCTGGAAAGACAAATGGCGACCTCGCGGACAGAATGTCTCGGGCTACATCGCTCGAGGCCTGGGACTCTCTATTCACACCTGGGGTGGACGTGGACATGCCAGCGACTGCGATCTCACCATCCACCCCGATGGTTCAGTTGACATAAAGATGGGAACACAGGACATCGGAACCGGCACCCGTACCACAATCGTGATTGTTGCCGCGGAAACTCTCGGGTTGCCGATTGATGCCATCAACCTCTACATCGGTGACACGCTTTATCCGCCATCCGGCGGCTCTGGTGGTTCGACGACTCCCGGAGGGGTAAGCTCCTCTACACGCCGTGCGGCGGTAGATGCACGGGAAGCGTTGTTTGCGAAAGTTGCTCCAGTATTGAACGCGCAGCCCGATGACCTTGAGTGTGTGAACGCTACTGTGCGAGTGAAGAGCGATCCGAGCCGGTCGCTGAGCTGGAAGCAGGCATGTGCGAAGCTCGGCGCGGTGCCCGTCACGGTGCGAGGAAGGAATCCTGACAAAAGCAAGCCACCTGACCTCACCAACAGCGGCGTTGGTGGAGTTGGCATGGCAGACGTTGAAGTCGATATGGAAACCGGCGTCGTCAAAGTGAAAAAAATGGTTGCAGTGCAGGACTGCGGGCTGATCATCGATTTGAAGATGGCTGAGAGCAGCTGCTATGGCGCCATGTGCATGGGCATCGGGTACGCGCTCTTCGAAGAGAAAGTTATGGACCAGGTCACCGGGCGCATGCTGAATCCGAACATGGAGTTCTACAGGCTGGCGGGGCTTACCGACATTCCCGAGTTGGTGGTCCACATGATGACGGGCAAAGGCTACGACGAACGTGGGGTGATCGGGTTGGGCGAGCCGCCGGTGATTTCACCCGGTGCGGCGATCTCCAATGCGGTAGCAAATGCAATTGGGGCCCGGGTGCCGTTCCTGCCTCTAACGCCCGACAAGGTGTTGGCTGCTTTGCAACAGAAAGGAGCAGCCTGATGCATCCGTTCGAATACGCGAGTCCTGGAACTGCGCAACAGGCGATCAACCTGCTTAGCGCGAATTGGGGCAATGCTGAAATCCTCGCCGGCGGTACCGACCTGCTCTCGCTGATGAAGGACGATGTGGTCCGTCCGAAGCGGCTCGTGAACATTAAAGATATCAGCGAGTTGCAGGGAATTTCGGTCAGCCCGGAAGGGCTTCGAATCGGTGCGCTGACCACATTAGGGGAACTTGCAGATGATGAGAGAGTGAACACTAATTTCCCCGCGCTGGCTGAAGCTTTGAACGAAGCTGCGAGCCCGCAGATTCGCAATATGGCAACGCTTGGCGGCAATCTCTGCCAGCGCCCGCGCTGCTGGTATTTTCGCGGTGGCTTTGGCTTGCTGCCGAGAGATGAATCGGGGAAGGATCTGGTGGTGGCAGGTGACAACCGCTATCACGCGATTCTCGGCAATGATGGGCCAGCCAAGTTTGTCAGCCCTTCCACCAACGCGCCCGCGCTAATCGCTTATGGGGCAGCCGTCCGGCTGACTGGCCCCCGCGGTAAGCGCGAGATGCCGCTCGAAAAGTTTTTCGTCATTCCGAAAACCAACGTGGAACGTGAACACAATCTGCGGGCGAACGAGATCGTAGCTGAAATCGTGATTCCACATTCAGATGGGCTGAAAGTCGCCCATTATGAAGTTCGCCAGAAGCAGGCTTTCGACTGGCCGCTCGCGGTTGCGGCGGTCGCACTGAAGACAAACGGAAACATAGTGCAATCTGCACGAGTGGTGATGGGCCATGTCGCACCGGTTCCGTGGATCTCAACGGAAGCTGAACAGGCTCTGGTTGGAAAGGTCGTTTCTGAAGATGTTGCGAAAGCTGCAGCGGATGAGGCAGTTCAGAACGCAAAGCCGCTCCGCCATAACGCTTACAAGGTTCAACTAGCACGGGTGGCTGTGAAACGAGCGATTATGAAAGCGGCATCAGGAGGTGCGGGGTGAGGCAGACAGTGGCGGCAGAATCCGAGCGCTTCAACATCGAGCATCCGGATCTGTGCCCATCCTTACGGTGGAAGGGCCAATTCATTCTCGCGGAGCATGATGCAACCGTTCCGCGCTCGAACGAAGGGCTTTTCTGGTGCATTCACACGCAGACCTGCATTGGGCCAGACGGAAAGCTGGCCGAACCGGGCAGTTGCTCATCGGCGAAGCGCAAATGCCATGGAACAGCCAGCTAGCGGCTTATCAGCCGGCGTTTCATATCTTCTGCAAGCGCTGCACATCATGTACGCCAGCTATCTTTCGAATACCGCTGATTAGGTTCTCGAGATGTTTCAGGTCGGAGATCTCCACGATAACATCAATGTTCGCCTGACCGTTGTAGGTGCGTGCCTCAATATTGCGGATATTTGTCTCAGCGTCGGTGATCACAGCGGTAATTTGTTTTAACATCCCGAAGCGGTCGTCACAGAATACAGTAATTTTCACGGGATACGCAGTAGATGCGCCGTCCTCTCCGCCCCACTCAACATCGATACGCCGCTCCGGTTCGTAGAGAAGGTTTGTGACGTTTGGGCAATTGATAGCGTGAACCGCCACGCCCTTGCCGCGCGTGACATAACCGACAACAGCTTCGCCGCGGATAGGGTTGCAACAGCGCGCGCGGTAAACCAGCAGATCGCCCTGGCCTTTTACCCGGATGGCATTGTTCTGAGTGTCTCCGCCAAAGACGCGCCTCACCACGCTGGCGAAACGGCTGGATTTTTCTTCCGTTCCAGCCAGCGCCGGTTCGTTTGCAGCGGGAGTCAGCTTGGCGAGCACCTGGCGCGCGGAGTATTTTCCGTACCCAATGCCTGCCATCAGGTCATCAGACTGACCCAGGCCGTAATCGGCGGCAATTCTCTGCAGCTCTTCCTGCTTCATCTCTTTGAGCGGAATGCGGTACTTGCGCGCTTCTTTTTCAATCAGCTTGCGCCCAATTTCGATAGCACGCTCGCGTTGATGAATGTTCAGCCAATGCTTGATCTTGTTTCGAGCGCGGGAGGACTTGACCATCGCCAGCCAATCGCGGCTTGGCTTGTGCCCGGGTTGAGTCAATATCTCTACAATGTCGCCACTGTGAAGTTTGTGGCGCAGGGGGACCATGCGGCCGTTCACTTTTGCTCCCACGCAGGTGTGCCCAACTTCGGTGTGAATGGAGTAGGCGAAATCGATAGGCGTAGAATCACGCGGAAGCACAACGACTTTGCCCTTCGGCGTGAAGGTGTAAACCTCTTCCGGATAAAGGTCAATCTTCAGAGTGGAAAGAAATTCCGTCGGATCGGATACGTCGCGCTGCCACTCGACGACCTGCCGCAGCCAGGCCAACCGCTGTTCGTCCTGCGCTGAAACGGGCCCATCTTTATATTTCCAGTGCGCCGCAATGCCTTCCTCCGCCATGCGGTGCATCTCTTCCGTCCGGATCTGAATTTCGAAAGGTGTTCCGTCCTCGGTGATTACCGAGGTGTGCAGGGACTGATAGAAGTTGGGACGGGGCATGGCGATAAAATCCTTGATCCTGCCCGGAACGGGCCGCCACACGTTGTGAACGATGCCGAGCACCGCGTAACAATCCTGCAGGGAATGAGTGATCACGCGCATAGCGTAGAGGTCGTAGACCTGGTCGACTGCAATCTTTTGCCGCTGCAGCTTCTTGTGAATGCTGAACAGACGCTTAATGCGGCTCTCAACTTTGGCGCTGATTCCCGCTTCTTTCAGCTTGTCGCGCAAAACCTGCTCGACTCGCGCCAGAAATTGCTCGCCCTTCTTGCGACGGGCCTCGACCGCGTCGTGGAGCTGTTCATAGGCAATCGCGTCAATGTAGCGGAACCCAAGATCTTCGAGCTCACCGCGAATTTTGCCCATCCCCAGGCGATGCGCTATGGGACCGTAGATCTCCAGAGTTTCCTGCGCAATTTTCTGTTGACGCTCCGGCGGAAGATGCTCCAGCGTTCGCATATTGTGCAGACGATCGGCGAGCTTGATCAGCACCACGCGTATATCGTCCACCATGGCCAGCATCATCTTGCGAAGGTTCTCTGCCTGCTGTTCTTCGCGGCTGCCGAAATCGATCTGGCTGATCTTGGTCACGCCTTCGACAATGTGCGCGACCTGCTCGCCAAATTCCTTGCGGATGTCAACAATCGTGACGGAGGTATCTTCTACCGAGTCGTGCAACAAGCCCGCGGCTACACCGACCGGGTCCATCTTCATTTCTGCGAGCACGAGGGCCACTCCAAGCGGATGCACGAGGTACGGTTCGCCCGACGCGCGGGTCTGGCCTGCATGATATTTCTGAGAAAACTCGTAGGCTTTGCGCACCAGTTCAAGATCGTCGCTGGGCCGGTTTGCCCGCATCAGGCGCAGCAGCTCACGAAACTTGGTGACCGTGAGAGCTGTCGTCGCAATCTGTTCGCGCAAAGTGGGCATGGATATGGATTTCCCCGAACATGGGGATTTGTGCTTTGCTCACGATTATACGTCGGTAAGGTTCATGGAACGGCTACCTGGAAGCGTCACCTGATACATTGATCCTGTGCGGCCAAGTAAGGAAGACTCGGGCGCCCGATGACTGGCGATACCAGGCACAAGGTCCAAATCGTACTCGCGATCGCGATTGCCGTGGCCGCCATCCGGACTGGCTACATTCTTTACCAGCGGCACGAGGCCAATGCGCCACATTCACAAAACGCCGTGCCGCCGCTGAATGCCGATTACTACGTTACTCCGAAGAAGCTGCATGCGTATGATTTGAAATCCGCTCGCGAACTGACGAAGCAACCTGTCTGGGTGAAGGTCGGATATGCTTTTGCCTATTTCTCGTACAGCTCGGCAAGTCATCACACCGATTTCGCGCACCCGGCGGGATTTCTGCTGCCTATTGAAAAGCTGCAAATTACCGATGTTGTTCTCGATCACTCTCCAGATGCTCCGGGAGAGAAGCAGTTGATGGCGGTGTTTGGGAAAGATGGAAAAGCTTATGCGGTTTCGATCGGATCAGAGAAAGACGGCACGTACGACATTCGCGCGGATGATATGTTTTTCATCCAGAATCCGCATGAGCTTTACAGCCACTGGCCGGCAGACGTTTGGGACGCAGTCGAACGTCATCAGGTCAAGCCAGGAATGAGTGAATTGCAAGCCGATTTCGCCATCGGTCTTGGCATTCCGGTTAACTCGCGCGATCCACTAAACCGGACTGTGAACTATCCCAATGGCGGCCATCCGGTCAGCGTGACTTATCGAGATGGCAAAGCGGTCGAGATCGCGCCAGGAACTTCCTCATAGGCTCGCTGGGGAGAAGGAAATGGCGGCCAAAATTCTGGTTTCGGGAGTTTCGGGTCCGATCGGGGCCATGTTGCTGCCAGCTCTCGCAGCGCGCGGCGACGAAGTAACGCGTCTGGTTCGCGGCCAAGCGGTAGGACCGAATCAAGTGTGCTGGCATCCCACGCAGCCGCTCTCGCCGCAAGCCGTTTCCGGCTTCGACGCGGTCATTCATCTTGCGGGAGAGTCCATTGTAGGGAGATGGACAGCGGCGAGGAAGAAAAGCATCCGCGATAGCCGCGTTTTAGGAACACAGCACCTGGCGCAGGCACTCAGCAAAGCAGGGCATCCTCCCCGGGTCTTCGTCTGCGCTTCTGCTGTAGGCTATTACGGAAACCGTTGCGATGAGCTGCTCCGCGAGGAAAGCCCGTCCGGCACCGGGTTTCTTGCCGATGTTTGTCGTGAATGGGAAGCTGCGGCGCAGGCTGCCGCGGCGGCCGGGATTCGCATAGTGCAGGTAAGAATTGGCCTGGTCTTGAGTGGCTCCGGTGGCGCACTGCAAAGCATGCTGCCAGCCTTTCGCGTCGGGTTAGGAGGAAGAATTGGCAGCGGACAACAGTGGTGGAGTTGGATCGATGTGCAGGATCTTGTAAGTGCTACGCTGCACATCATGAAAACTGAATCACTTCACGGTCCGGTCAACCTGGTCGCACCGAATCCGGTGCGCAATGCCGAGTTCACAAAAACTCTTGCTTCTGTTTTGTCACGGCCGGCAGTTTTTCCAATGCCTGCCTTTATGGCGCGATTGGCATTCGGACAGATGGGCGATGAGCTCCTGCTGGCGAGCCAGAGGGTTGAAGCGGCAAAGCTGGTTGCAAGCGGATATGATTTTCAGCGTCCTACCCTTGAGCCGAGCTTGCGAGCGATCTTGAAAAGGTGACCTCAGGCTGCTGCCGCCCGGGCTTTTGCGAACTCTGCCACCCGTTCGTGCACACTTAGCACATGCTTCGGCAGAGTGAGACGGCTGCCTTCTTCAAGGATAGGAATGACTTTATCGAAATCCGGCCCCGAATGTGAGCCTGTGATCATCAGACGAATCGGATGAAATAGCTCTTTTCCCTTAGTTCCGGTCTCAGCCTTGACCTCGTTAACGATCTGCTTGAAGCGCTCCGGCGTAAGGCGCGCCTTGCTAGCAGATTCATCCTCCATAATCTTTGTTGTGAATCGAGTGAACACCGCATCCGTGTTGGCGAAGCTAAGAACCTCCTTATTGTCTGGATTATCCAGAGCCGCTTTCACGTTATAGTTGAAGATGAAACCGGCTTTCTCGGGTAGCTGCTCAAGGCGATCCACGTAAGGCAGAAACAGTTGCGTGAGGTGGCTAAGCCAATGCGCCACAGGCGAAGGAGGAACCCAGTGCGCGTTTTCCGCCCCCAAACCGTGCGCCGCAGACAGGTCGCGAAGCAGCGCGCGGGCGTAGTATGCAAGCGCGAGCTTATTGATTCTTTCTGGCGATGCTTGCTTGATGTAGTGCCGGTTCAGCCAATAGAGCTTCTCCATGTCAAAAACGGCTGGCGATGGGGTGACGCGTTCAAGAGAGAATTCTTTGACCAACTCTGCCAGACTGAATATTTCGCGCGTACCGCCGGTCGGCGCCCATCCGAGCAGAGCTAAGTAATTTGCCAACGCTTCCGGTAGCACCCCCATCTCACGAAAATTCGCGATTGAAGTAGCTCCATGCCGTTTTGATAGCCGCTCGCGATCGCTGCCAAGAATTGTCGAAAGGTGCGCGAACTCCGGCACGGGCCAGCCGAGAGCTTCATATAACGCAACCTGTTTCGGAGTATTCGAGAGATGATCATCGCCGCGGATCACGTGCGTAATCTTCATCAGAGCGTCATCGACGACGACGACGTAGTTGTAAACCGGAATGCCGCTTGAGCGGAGAATGATCGGATCACTCACTACCTCATTCGAGAACTCAACGTTGCCGTGGACAACGTCGTGAAAACGAATCGGATGCTCCGGAATGCGCAAACGGACCGCGCACGGTTCGCCGGAAGCGCGCCTGCGGTTTGCTTCTTCAAAATCCAAACGGCGGCATTTCCCGGAGTAGATTGGCTGACTGCCCTCGGCCTGTGCCCGCTCGCGTTCGAGTTGCAGCTCTTCTTCGGTGCAGAAACACAAATACGCTTTGCCTTCGCTTACCAGGCGCTCCGCATGCTGACGATAAATTTCGAGCCGGTCGGATTGACGATACGGGGCATATGGCCCACCGACATCCGGGCCTTCATCCCAGTCGAGGCCGAGCCATTTGAGATCGGCGATAAGCTGGTCTTCAAAGCGTGCCTCGCTGCGCTCAAGGTCGGTATCCTCAATGCGCAGGATCATCGTCGCGCGCTGCTGCCTTGCAAAAAGCCAATTGAACAGGGCCGTGCGCGCATTGCCCACGTGAAGCTGGCCCGTGGGGGACGGCGCGAAGCGAACACGAACCTGAGCATTTTGGGCCACGAATTGATGTTAACAGGAGAGCAGATCAGGGCTGCCGGGGAGGCTGGCCGTTATGCATTTCGTCGAGCAGTTTGGCAAGCAATTCCGTGCGCTGCGGGCTGTGCAATTCCCGCTCCAGTTCTTCGAGGGCCAACGCGACGATGTGGTAGTGGTGCGCTCCTGCGTATTTAGGGTCAGACGTAACCTCCAGCCATACTTTGTGCATCAGTTCCAGATCTTCGGGGCGCAGATGTGGTGTGTGAGGTCCAAGTTGATATTCGTGCACCCGGCCAGTCGGTTCATGGACCTCGAGAGTGAGCCGCGGTCGCGGTTCAGGCAGTCTCTCCCACGCATCGCCTGTCAGTTTAGATTGTTCATCTGGACTTAGTTTGTTAGAAACCCCACAGACAATACGGCTTGAGCCCAGGCGTTGTGCCGTGAGCACGATAGCCTCAAAGACGTCGACGGCAGGCACAACGAGCAATGAAACAGGTTTACCTTCTTTTTCAGCAACTGCCACAGCTGCAGTGAAAAGCTCTTGCTCATAATGATCAAAAACCTGTGATGCATCCATAACGGAGCTGCCGCTGAACGAATGCTCGCGATGATAGAGCCGGGTGGTCATCACCACGACATCCTGGCAGGTCGTGTCGGTGCCACGCAGCACGTCACGCAGGTAGTAAAGATTTCTTGGGTCCCGCACCGCGACCAGAATGTTCCCTGGCCGGACGCCGAGCGCGCCGCTTCCCAACTCCTGATTCCCATACACCCGGAATTGGTCAAGCGTTTCCGGTTTGCCGTGCCTCTCTTTTGAAACCCGGTGCTCGGAGTAGGTGAAGACGGCAAAGAAGAAGGCGCTAAAGGTGACCCCGGCAATTGTGGCATCAGATTTTGTAAACAGATTTACGACCGCGGTACCCAGGAGGATGAGTGAGATCACCAGGAGGCCGACGGGAATTTCCCGTCCGCCGATGTGAAAGTTGCCCGGCACTTTCCATTGCCGGTTCTCCGGTTCGGTGTAACGCAGAACCAGTACGGCGAGCGATTTCAGCGCGAAGCTCCAGATGACGCCAAAGGCATAAAGACCAGCCAGGACATAGACGTTGCCTTTACTCAAAATGATGGTCAGCAACTGCATCGCGACAATCAGATTGATGATTCGATAGCTGGTGCCGTAGCGCGGTTGCGGCTTCTGAAACCATGAAGTGAGAACACCATCTTCCGCCACGCGATTGAGGACACCGTTTGCGCCCACGATAGATGTATTCTGAGCACCGGCAAGGATCAGGACGCCCACCAGCACCACGAAACCATGAAACAGAAGCTTCAGGATTAGCGGGCCAACCAGGTACATGGCGATGCCGCCAATCAGGTTGGCGAAATAGTCGTGCCGTACATGATCGGGAATGATCATCACCGCGAAGAACGAGACAAGCGAGGTAAACAGCAGGCTGTAGATAAAAATCACCAACCCCGTTTTTTCCAGGTTCTTTAGCTTTGGGTGTTCAATCTCGCGATTGACCTGCGCGAGCGTTTCTTCGCCGCTCATGGCCAGCACAGAATGGCCAAAGCCGACAAAGAGCAAGACCAGGGTGATGTTGCTGGCCCAGGTTCCGTACAGCCAGCCCAAAGATTCATGATTGAGTTTCAGCACACCGGGATGGAGTGGGTTGGGCGGAATCTGGATCGGGCCTCGCAGGACCGTGATAGTGCACCAAACGATCAAGATCACTACCATTACCGTGGTGATGATCATGATCTGCAAGGCTTTCTCGCTCGATTCGTGAATGCCCTGAGTATTTTTTCGCCAAAAATAGAGCACAACTATGATCCCGAAGACGGCAGAAAAATGGTCCTGAGAGAACGCCAGTGGATGGTGAACATAGATGCCGATGTCTTGAATAAAACCGGCCAAATACTGGCCCGCCGAGACGGCGCTGATTGGTCCGGTCAAAACGTAGTCGAAAAGCAGAGCGGAAACAGAAAACTTCGCCAGCGTGCCGCCCATGGCTTCTTTCACCACACGGTACACCCCGCCGCGCACAAACATGCTGCTCGACTCGATGTACAGGGCGCGAACGGCATAGCTGAAAAGCATGACCGCCAAGATGAACCAGGGCGCGCTTTTACCGATGACCTTTTCCGCATCACCACCGGCGTAGTAAGCCGACGACGCGAGGTCGGACAAAACAATGGCAGCCGCGCGCCAGAACGAGATGAAAGTCAGCATCACCGTAGTGGCGACGAAGACCCTGGCGGCAGGACGCCGGATATTCTGGGTGGATGAGGACATTCAATTTGCGCCTAGAGCGCAAAAATAAGAATTTAGCACAGCGCAGGAAAAACGCCTTGCTCCGGACTCCTAAGAGTTGGTCTAAATTTACTGAACCCCATTTTGTTGCTGCGAGCGTGGCGCCAGATATGTGCGCGTGATGCGATCATGCCAGCAAAGCTGGTCCTGGTCCAGCATGCACCAAGCGTAACCAAGGCCCAGGGACATGCAAGACAAGATTGATGCCACTACACGCCAGTAGCGCAACCGGCGTGGGACTGGGTCTCCATTGAAAAGCTCTAATTGCAATCTTGCGGTCCTCAGACCGGGTGTCGTTCCGGAGCCTGCGAGCAGCAGCCACTGATAACCTACCCAGGCAAAGCCAGCCGCAACGCAGAATAGTTCAACGCCTTGAAGCCCCGCTGGCGCTAACGCCGTGATTCTTAAAAAGATGCCAAGAAAGCACGCGGAAGCGAGCAAAACCACTGCCAGGTCAATGGCGCCCGCAATCATACGGCGGGAAAGCGGTGCGGTCTGCAACGGCAATTCAAAGCCGCGGCACCTTTCTTCAGACGCCTGTTCTTTTTCTTCGATTGCGATGCCACCCATCGCGGGCGGAAGCGGCTGCGGTTCAGGTACATCGAGTATGCGAGGAGTGTCGACCACCGGTTCTGCAAGTTCGTCATTGCGGCGTTGGGGGGCCGCAAACGAGCGCGGAAATTCGATGATTCTCGCTGACGCTTCAGTCACCGCGATCGCAGGGGCAGGATAATCAAGCTTCGGCAGTGGCGGGGGAGCGCAGCGACCGGTCTCCGCGGGGAAAGATTCGGCGCGCGTCGGAGCTTCGCATTGGGGTGCACTGGAAATGCTTGCCGATGATGGCGGTGGATCGAACTTTAACAACAGAGAGGGATAATGAGGCGCACGGGGGCGGCGTCGCGCTCGAAATTGGCTTACACGGGCAGCGACTTCCTCTCGCCAATCACTTGATGATTGTTCCGCAACTGTTTGCTCACGAATGGTATTTGTCAAACTTGAATTCCCAGCCGGCGATTCACTCTCAGTCTGGTCACGGGAGGGAGCGGGCAAATTCGATTGCCCGATACTTGAGTCCGCTGCTTCCCCTTCTTGAAGAACAAAGTGAGGGGCAGCCAGATCAGACTCCAGACTAGCTGCGAAGAGCTGCTCGCTCGTATCGTAGCTCTCGGGGTCAATCCATCGTCGAACTGCGGCATCGCTGTTGGTCCCGTCAGGTTGAAATCTTGGTTTCAGCATCCCCACTGAAAAACCCTGGCGCTGCTTTGCGGCTCAGCGCGATCCCATGCTAATGTCTCGTTACCCGGAGAAATAGGTTCCGAAGCAGCGGTTTCGCATGCGTTTCCGATGATCTCCCGCACACGTTGTCTTATCACGGCGGCGCTTGCATGTCATCTTCTGTTCGCAGTGCCGCTAGTTACCAGCCAGTTGCTGCCCAAACCGAACGCACCCGAAACGCCACAGGCGCTACCCAACACCCCGGAATTTATGAACCAAGAGGATGTCACTCTAAGCGCCATTGAGCAGGTGAGGCAAGGTGCGGTCTACCAATTGCGCGGGGACGCGGAGATCCACTACGGTACATGGATACTCTACGCGGATGAGATCACGTACAACTCCGAGACGGGGGATTCCGAGGAAGATGGTCACGTGGTGCTTGACGGCGGCCCGAACGACGAACACGTTCGGGCTAGCCATGGCACATACAACATTCGCTCCGAAGCGGGACGTTTCGAAACCGTATCCGGCACAATCGGAGTGCGTAGGCGGGGATTGCGGCTAGTCCTCACCACCGAGAATCCGTTCGCTTTCACCGGCAAGGTGGTGCTTAAGACGGGTCCCGATCATTACGTGGTTTACGACGGAATTATTACCAGTTGCCAGCTGCCGCGGCCCAAATGGGACTTTAATCCCCATAAGGCTGAAGTCGAGATCGGTGGGCATACAAAAATCTATCGCAGCAGCTTCGACCTTGAAGGGCTGCCAGTGCTTTATTTCCCATTTGCCGAATTGCCCGCGCAGAGATTGCCCCGGCAGACCGGATTTCAAATACCCAGCATAGGGACCTCTATAGTCAAGGGTACGATTTTCGGCGACTCATTCTTCTGGGCCATCAACCGCAGCATGGATGTTCACATTGGAGCCGAGTTCTACTCCAAACGCGGATGGGCGCCGCAAGGTGAATTTCGCGCTCGCTTCAGCGATACAGGTTTTGTTGACCTGAACAGCTACACGGTCCTTGATCGCCTAGCCGGAACTCAGAACCAGGGTGGAACTGAGGTGCGTCTGCTCGGCGATGGTACTTTTCACAATTACCGGGCGGTTGCGAATATCGACTATCTCAGCTCCTATGTTTTTCGCCTCGAATTCAGCGACATCTTCAGCCAGGCGGTGAATTCGGAGGTGAAGTCGATCGCCTTTCTTTCCAATTCAAACAACGGATTCTTCAACAGTGCCTCGATGCAGCGATATCAAAACTTTGAAAGCATCACGCCTGGCGATAACATTCAGATTCTGCATGCGCCGAGCTTTGAATCATCCAGCGTGGACCGCGAACTTGGTGATTCGCCCCTTTACTGGTCGTACGATGCTGCAGTAGAAGGGCTCTCGCGAAGTGAACCGGGATTCGCGACTGCGCCATTGCTTGCGAGAGTCGATCTCAGCCCCAGCATTTCATTGCCGCTACATTTGGCAGAGTGGTCGTTCGTGCCAGAGTTTTCAGTTCGAGATACAACCTACACACAACAACTTCTGCCCAGTTCGGGCGGTACAGGAGTTGCGAGCTCCGATGTTATTACTCGTAAGGCGCTGCAGGCCTCAATCGACTTTCGTCCTCCCGCGGTGAGTCGTGTGTTCGAGCACGAGTGGCTGGGGCGTAAATGGAAGCATGTGATCGAACCGAGAATCGATTACAGCTACGTAACCGGCGTAGATAACTTCGCGCACATCCTCCGCTTCGATGATCGCGATATCCTCAGCAACACCAATGAAATCGAGTACGCGGTTGTGAATCGTCTTTACGCCAAACGAGTGCCGGACCAGCCGCAAAAGTGTGGTGAGCCCGGAATGCCAACTCTCTTCATCGGTGGCGCCCCCCCTGTGCATCGCATCCCCTGGGAGCGACAAGCTCCACCATCCGAAGCTGGTTGTAACTCGGGTCCTAAAACGCGAGAGATCGTCACGTGGGAGCTGGCGCAGAAGTATTTTTTTGATCCCACTTTTGGGGGAGCGCTGGTCCCCGGCACACGCAACGTTTTCACGAGCACCGTGGATCTTACGGGGATCGCATGGTTGACGCAGCCCACACATCTCTCTCCGTTAATCTCGCGCTTGCGCTTCGAAACCACCACTCATAGCGATATTGAATGGGACCTGGACTATGCCTTCAATCCCGCGCACTTGAGCGCCAGCACGGTGCTCGCCAACTATCATTTCGGAGCATTCACCCTAGGCGGCGGAGATGCATTTCTGCAGGTTCCGGGTGAAACCGTGGTTTCGAACTCCGCACTGTCGCCGCCATCATTCAATCAGTTCCGGCTGGTGCTAGGCTACGGGCATCCGAATAAACGAGGGGTAAGCGCCGCAACAAATCTTGGGTATGATGCGGACAATCACACCCTGCAGTACCTTGCGGTGCAGTCCACTTACAATTGGGATTGCTGTGGAATAACGGTTGAATTTCGTCGCTCAGACCTCGACGTAGTGCGGACCGAAGATGAGTATCGCTTCAGTTTTGCCCTGGCAAACGTTGCATCTTTTGGGAACTTGCGGTGGACGCAAAAATTATTTTGAAGCCGGCGGTCGACTCGCCGGCACCCCCGGTGTAATTGGAAACAGATAAGCCTTGCTGCTTAGCATGTTTGTATGAAAATGCCGGCTGAAGTTACGATCAAGAGCAACCGCTTGGACGAGTGTCTACGCAGTTTGGGTCGAACTCTGGTCGCGTATTCCGGCGGAGTAGATTCAGCGTTCCTCGCGTGGGCTGCGCACCAGTTGCTGGGCGATGGTACCTTGGCGGTAATAGCGGACTCACCGAGTCTTGCCCGCACGCAACTGGCTGATGCAGTGAAATTCGCCGAGGAGCAGAAAATTCCGTTCGAAGTTGTCCCCACCCGCGAGGTTGATCGCCCCGAGTATGTTCGTAACGACGCTTCAAGGTGTTTTCATTGCAAAGACGAGCTGTTCACAGTGATGGAACAGGTTAGGGAGAAGCGGGGTTTCGATTCGATTGCATACGGAGTAAACCTTGACGACCAGGGCGATTTTCGGCCCGGACAGAGTGCTGCGCGGGAACATCAAATAGCCGCACCACTCCTCGACGCCAGGTTGACGAAAGCTGACATTCGCGAACTCGCACGGCTGGCCGGATTGCGAATCTGGAACAAACCGGCCTCGGCGTGCCTTTCATCTCGGGTCGAGTATGGCCGTCCGGTGACACGGGAAATTCTCGGCCTCATCGAAGAGGGAGAAGAGGCGTTACGCGGGTTTGGGTTTCAACAGTTCCGAGTTCGGCATCATGGAGAGATCGTTCGCATTGAGATCGCTAAGGATGAATTGCCCAAGGCCCTGAACACCGAGATGGCCGCCGAGCTTACGCGTGTCTTCAAACGACTCGGATTCAAATTTGTCACGCTTGATCTGGAAGGCTTTCGTTCAGGCTCAATGAATTCTCTCCTCCCGCTTAAGCAACTCATTCAGAAAGGCTAGTATTTTCGAGGCTTGGCGCCAACGGTTGCACTGGCTGTGAGATAATCTTGCTTAATTCCCAATGAACAGGCGGTTTCTAGTGGCATTTTTCCGGCGTTGCGTGTTGGTTTTTCTCCTCGTTTGCCTTGGCTGTTCGGCCCAGTCGGCCAATTCCCAACTGAATCAGCGCATCGAAAGGCAGATCCGCGCGTATTACAACCTTCCCGCCAAGGTGAATGTGAGCATTGGTGCACTCGGACCAAGCGAGTTCCCGGACTATAACTCTGTGACCATTACCATCTCCGGGGGAGAAAAGAAACAAGACTATTCATTCCTGCTTGCGAAAGACGGCAAGACGCTTATTCGCATGACCAAGCTCGACCTCACGAAGGACCCGTATGCAGAGACGATGAAGAAGATCAATACGGCCGGCCGGCCTACGCGCGGCAATCAACAGGCAAAGGTCGTGGTGGTGAATTTCGATGACTTCGAATGCCCATTCTGCTCGCGCATGCACCAGACACTGTTCCCGGAAATTCTGAAGGAATACGGCGATAGGGTGGAATTCATCTACAAAGACTTTCCGTTGGCTGAAATTCACCCCTGGGCAACTCATGCCGCGGTTGATGCCAATTGCCTGCTGGCGCAAAACAATGATGCATACTGGGACTTCGCAGATTACATTCATGCCAATCAACGCGAAGTGAGTTCCCAGGGCGATCGAAAAGCACAGTTCGCTGAGTTGGACAAAATTACGGCTGATCAGGGACAAAAGCGCAATCTGGATGCATCCAAACTACAGGCGTGCGTCAAAGCTCAAAACGATGATGCCGTGAAAGCTTCGGTTCACGAGGGCGAAGCGCTGGGGATTAGCGCCACGCCGACGATGTTTGTGAACGGACAGCAACTCGATGGCGCTGTTCCCGTGGATGAACTCCGGGACACTTTGGATCGCGCACTGCAGCAGGCCGGTGTGCCGCCTCCAGTGCATCCGGCATCGTCGGCGCAGGCTGGCGATTCACATCATCCAAGTGAGTAGCTTTCTTACGGATGTGTTCATTCGAAATCGCGATTCCGTGCGCGTGGGGGGCGTTTGAAAATCCAACGAGTCTTTCTTAAGGCCGTCTGTGTGGCGCTTACGTTGGCACTTATGTTCGCCTGCAGTAGCAAGTCACATGGAGGCGATGTGGTTGCCAGGGTGGATGGTCACGACATCTCCCGCGCTGACCTCGATAAATACTATGATAACCAGACCTCCGGATCGGGAAATCATCCTGCCGGCGAACAAGCAGTAAGTCTTCGTCTTGGCATTCTTCGGGACCTGATCGAAAACGAGATCCTCATGCGCCGGGCTGAAAAGCTGGGTCTTCTGGCTACGGACGAAGAGGTTGACCGAAAGGTAAACGAAATCAAGTCTCC
>Ga0335078_10000813_pt1 | contig 47667 bp, 41 predicted proteins | sample Lox_Sample_32_FD_206711 | JGI IMG/M metagenome (GOLD analysis project Ga0335078, IMG submission 206711) | Soil microbial communities from Loxahatchee National Wildlife Refuge, Florida, United States - Lox_Sample_3.2 | ecosystem: Environmental > Terrestrial > Soil > Wetlands | place: USA... | reverse complement strand
TCGAAGCCCTGCTCAAGGATTGCGGATACCCCATCGCGGTCGTGCCGGTGAAGAACTCCATACGCACCAACCTAACGATCACCGATAAGCACGGGTTGACCGTGAACCTGAACGAAGTTGGGCCGCTGTTGACCGGGCCGGAGGTGGCGAAGGTGGAGCGCGCGGTGCGGCAGGCGCTGGACGGCGCTGACTGGCTGATGCTGAGCGGCAGCGCCCCGCCTGGCGTGCCCACGTCCTTTTACGCCAAGATGATCTCGCTCGCGCGCCATAAACACGTTCGCACGCTGCTGCACACGGGCGGAGATTCGCTGCGGGAAGGAATTGAAGCGCGCCCCACCGTGGCGACGCCGAACCAACCGGAAGCGGAGCGATTGCTGGGACGCACCATCCTGACGCGCGCCCATTCGCTCGAAGCGGCGGCGCAGATCCGCGCCATGGGGCCGGAACTGGTGGTCCTCTCGTTGGGCAGCCGTGGAGCTGTGGGCGCATTTGCTGAGGGCCTGGTGGAGGCCTTGCCGCCACGAGTGGACGCAGTCAGCCCGATTGGCGCCGGTGATGCTCTTTCGGCGGTGTTCACCTGGTCGATGAGCCGCGGGCAGAACCCGGCCGAGGCGCTGCGCTGGGCAGTGGCTGCCGGCACCGCGTCGGCCCGTTTGCCGGGCATGAATTTCGCCGACCGTTCGCAAACCGAGGACGTTTACCGCCAGGTGGAAGTCCGGCGCGTGGAATGAAGCGCGCCCCAGCCGCCGCCCATCGCAGCCTGTTGCATTCGGCAGGAGTGGTATCAGCGGGGATCCTGCTGAGCCGCGTCGCCGGCCTGATAAGGGAAGTGGCGATGGCGCGGTTGTTCGGCGCCGGCGCTGCCTACGACGCGTTCCTGACCGCTTTCCGCATCCCCAACCTGACGCGCAATCTGTTTGCTGAAGGAGCGCTTTCCTCCGCCCTCGTCCCCACGTTCACCGATGCGCTGACCACGGGAACGGTGCCGGAAGCCGACGAGCTGGCGCAGGTGGTTGCCACGGCCCTGACGCTGGCCGCGGGCTCGGTTTGCGTCCTCGGCATCGTCTTCAGCCCGCAATTGGTTCACCTGCTGGCGCCTGGTTTCGCGCGCGTTCCCGGCAAGTTCGAGCTCACTGTCCTGCTGACGCGCATCATGTTCCCTTTCCTGCTGCTGGTAGCTTTGGCGGCTGAAGCCATGGCGATCGCCAACGCGCACGGGCGGTTCGGCGTGCCTGCGCTGGCGTCCACCTTCTTCAACCTCGGCTCTGTGGCTAGCGGCCTGGCGTTGGGGCTGACCGTGGGAAGGCGGTGGCCGCAGGGAATGATTGTCTCCATGGCGGGTGGCGTGGTGATCGGCGGCGCGCTGCAATTGGCCTGGCAGCTACCCAGCCTGAGCCACGCTGGTTTTTCCCTCCGCCCGCGCGTCGATTTTCGCCACCCCGGCTTGCGGCGAATCGCCCGGCTCATGCTGCCCGCGCTGATCGGCAACGCGGCGGTGCAGATCAATGTCATCGTGAACGCCAATCTGGCCTCCGGCCTCACCGACCCGGCTGGGCGCGCGATGGACGGCCCCGTGAGCTGGCTGGGCTACGCATTTCGATTCCTGCAATTTCCCCTGGGGTTATTCGGAGCCGCACTGGCGAGCGCAACTCTCCCGGCCATTTCGCGGAGCGCCGCGCTCCGCCGGTTCGACGAGTTTCGCGCCACGCTGTCAGCTTCTCTGCGGATGGCGCTGCTGCTGACCATTCCGTCTTCGGTGGGACTGGTGGTGCTCGGCGGAAGCATGATCGGCGCCGTGTACCAGGGCGGGCGTTTCGGCGCTTACGACACGCACCAGACGGCGCTGGCACTGGCCTGCTATAGCGCTGGCCTGCCAGGTTACGCCGCCATCAAGCTCCTGGCGCCGGCGTTCTATGCGCTGGACGATGCCTGGACTCCGATGGCGGTAAGCCTCGCCTCGGTGGGCTTAAACGTCGTGCTGTCGGCCTGCTTGGCTTATCGAGCCGGAATGGGCCACCGCGGACTGGCGCTCTCGACATCTCTGGTCGCTCTGGGCGGCGCGGCAGCGCTGGCCGCCGCGCTCCGCCAGCGCGTCCACGGCATCGAGGGACGAAGCCTGGCGGCGAGTGCCGCGAAAATCACCCTGGCTGCGGCAGCCATGGGCGTGGCGTGCCGCGCGTCGAGTGTGATCATCCATTCCGGCCTCGGCGGACATCGCTTGCTAAACCTGGCGGACGTGGCGATTTCGATTCCGCTGGGAGTGGCAGTCTTCTATTCGCTGGCGCGCATTCTCCGCATTCCCGAACTACGAACGCTGGAAGCTGCATGCTACACTGCGATTAGCCATGCTCGCAGACCTGAAGCTGGCGATCCGCCTGCAAGAGATCGACAATTGCCTGGTTGACCTGCAGCGCGAGATTGCGGCTTTACCCGTTCACATTTCTGCCATCGAAAAGAAACTCGTGGCGCATGAGCGCAAGCTCGAAGCCGACCGCGCCGCTCTGGCGGCCAACCAGAAGGAGCGGAAGCAGTGCGAGAGCGATATTCAGGTGCAGGATCAGCGGATTTCCAAGCTCAAGGGGCAGATGATCGAGGCTAAAACCAACGAGCAATACCGCGCATTTCAAGGCGAAATTGAATTCTGTGAGGCGGAGATTCGCAAGCTGGAGGACCGCATTCTGGATTTGATGGCGGAGTCCGAGCCGCTGGACCGCAATGTGAAGAGCGCCGAGGCATCGCTGCGCACGGAGAAACTACAGGTGGAAGCGGAAAAAAGCCGCGCGCGCGAACGCACGGCGGCGGACCAGAAGGCCTCGGCGGAGTTGCAGCAGGATCGCTCGGCCATCGTCGCCAAGATGACTCCCGCGACCGTACTACGCTACGAACGTGCTCGCAAGTCCCGCAGGGGGATCGGCGTGGCCGAAGTAGTGGACGGCCGCTGCACTGCTTGCAACATGTCCCTCCGGCCGCAATACTTCCAGGACCTGAAAAAAGACGATCAAGTCCTCAGCTGCGAAAGTTGTCAGCGGCTGCTGTATTACCATCCGCCCGTAACGATCGACGACCTGACCGGAGAGGCGTCGGCCCCCGCCGTTCAGCAATAGCGCAGCGTCTCTTCTTACTGCGAACCAAAGGTGTAGCCCAGCCACACGGTTTCCGAAGTCACCAGATTGCTACCGAATTGCTGGTTCAGGTTGGGTACGTAGTGGATATCGAATTGGGGACGCAAGAACACGTGGTCGGTGAGATAAAACTGCACAGCCACGCCTCCATGCGCCTGAAAATGATTGTTACTGCCGAAGTACTGGCTAAAATTCGCCGGGCCAATGTTGCTGCCTGTGTTGCCGGCTTCGTAGAATCGCAGGTTGGCTCCCCCAACTCCGCCGATCACCTGAAAGGCAACCTTCTTGGTCCTCACCGGCTGATAAATTCCATTAAAGTCGAACAACGTGAGGCGCGACTGAAGGGTAATGGGGGTCTGCCCCGTCAAATCATTGGCGGGGAACGCTACGTAGGTCTGTTTGCCGGGCTGGAAATTTACTTCGGCGCCGATGCCGAAATGTTTCCAGGCCATCACATTGCCTCCCACTCCCATCGAGAAGCTACTGAGACTGCTGGGCGCAATGCATAGAGGATCAGCCGCATTATTTGGCGTGCACGGGCCCAGAAAGTTGGTCAAGGTTTCATCGCCCTCCACGCCGGTGGTGGACGCTTTGTCCTGCATCGCTCCGAAGCCAAGTCCGATATCAAATCCGTATTGTGCGTGGGCGAGGGGGATGGAAAAAGCCGGCAACAGGAACAGCGGCAGGTAACGGAAGATACGTTTCACGTGTGAAATCTCCTTCAACTTCGCAGAATCCGCGCATGCCCCTTAAAGGGGCGGAAAGCCCGCGGGAGAATCGTCAATTCTTTATCATACGCAAGATAGCGGATACTCGCATCACTAACGACGCGAAGGGCTGCCAGCGGGTTACAAGGAGCCGCAGCGATTAGAGCGTCGCGTACAACTGGGGGTGCGGGGGGTGCGCATGGACACTGCTGCCGACGCCTCCACAGGTCTTTCGGCGCCATTGGCAGGCCGATTCCGGCGAATCGCGGGCCGACGGGCGGCCAGCAGTCGCGCCGTCCGGGACCCGACTGCGCCGGGCATCGCCATCCGGCCCCGAACCAGTGGGACGCCGCGCCACACGCTTGGGCATCCGTGAATCGCTCCAGCGGGGCGCAACATCATGTGAGTATCCCAGTTACCGAAGGGCTCGACATCATGTCCCGACCACCATGTGTTACCGTTCTCCGGTTGTGCGCTGCGGCTTCGTGCGCCGGCCTCATATTCGCGGGTCTGCCCGCCGGCGTGAAGGTCGAGAAGGGTCCAGCGGCGTTCACCGATTACCGGCACGAACAGCCGGGCGTGGTGCGCAGGATTACCGCAAACGATCTGCCGCAGCCGTACGCCACCGAGGCGGCAAGGAATGACGCCCACATCGTCCCACGCCCCGCCAACGCCTGGCCGCTAGCATTGCCAGGCTTCTCGGTAAGCGCGTTTGCCACTGGCCTGACGAATCCGCGCCTCGTGCGGACCGCGCCGAACGGTGACCTGTTTGTGGTCGAGAGCCGGCTCGGTCGCATCCGCGTGCTGCGCGGAATAGACGCTCACGGCCATGTCCTGAAGATGGAGGTCTACACCACCGGGCTGACCGACCCGTTCGGAGTGGCTTTCTATCCGCTTGGACCGAATCCCAGTTGGATGTACGTGGCGAATACCGACTCGGTCGTGCGTTTCCCGTATCGCAACGGCGACCTGCGGGCCAGCGGAAAGCCGGAAACCGTAGTGGCCCGGCTCCCCGGCGGCGGACGTCTTCGCGGAGGCGGTCATTGGACGCGCGATCTTGCCTTCTCCAAAGACGGCGCCCGGCTGTTCATTTCGGTGGGATCGCATTCGAACGTGGACGATACCGATAACAACCCGGAGGAATTCCATCGCGCAGACATTCTGGTGGCGAAGCCGGACGGCTCCGGGCTCGAAGTATACGCCTGGGGAATTCGCAATCCGGTGGGGATCGCCGTCCATCCGCAAACCGGCGAGCTGTGGGCATCGGTGAACGAACGGGACGATCTGGGCGACAACCTGGTTCCGGATTACATAACCCACGTCGAGCCCGGCGGCTTTTACGGTTGGCCGTGGTTTTATATGGGCGGCCGCTGGGATCCGCGCCACCAGGGCAAGCATCCGGAGCTGAGGTCAAAGGTGCTGACCCCGGACGTGCTGCTGCAGCCGCATAACGCGTCGCTCGAGATGGCCTTCTACGAGGGAGTTCAGTTCCCCGCCGAATATCGTGGCGACGTTTTCGCGGCCGAGCACGGGTCGTGGAACAAGGCGGTGCGGACGGGGTACGAAGTCATTCGGGTGCCGCTTGAAAACGGCCACGCGACCGGTGAGTACGAGGATTTCCTGACTGGGTTCGTTACCCCATCCGGAGACGTATGGGGCCGGCCGGTGGGCGTGGCCGTGGCCCAGGACGGGTCGCTGATCGTCACCGATGATGGATCGAACACGGTGTGGCGCGTGGCGTACGCGAGACGGTAGCGCCGGGTCATTGGCGCGGCGAACGCGCCGCGCCATGGGCTTCCTTGCGCCTACATGGTTCCGGGAGCGAAAGCAACGCCCCGCAGGACTTCGCCAAAGCCGGCGCTGCGGACGGTCGTGAAGCTCTCCGCCGATGGCAGAGTGGTGGCCGCCAGGTTGTCCGTGATCGCGACAAGCATATTGGGATCGGCTCCCTGGTCGCCATTCCCGCTAACCGTTGACGTGATGGCATAAATGGTCGCAGTGCCATCGGTGTTTACTACCCCGGTGATGTTACGCAGACCATCGGTTCCCGGCGCCCAGGGAAGTCCGGTGGCAGGGTTATTCCCGGTCGGGTAATTCGCAACCGTGTATGGCACGCCCAGATTCAATCCCGACTGGAGGGTGTAGGCCAGCGACCATGTGCCCGATGAAGAATTGAAAATCCACTTCTGGAGGCCCGCGGTGGCTTGCGAAGCGGCAGCCGTGTACATTCCGTTGGAGTAAGTGTTGGTACCGTTGCCTTCGTCGGCAACATACAAGGTCTTGGCGTTGGCAAACCAGAGCCCGAACGGGAACGAAGTGCTGGATTTGAGCGCGGTGGGAAAGCCGTCCAGCACGCACATGTTGTTAGGGTCGAGGCCTTCGGTCTGAAGCACCGCCGGATTGTAATTCATGGGCGCGGCGGGTAGCGCTGCGCCCGGGACGGGAAGACCCACCCCATGCGAATCCGTGCACACGGTGCCCGTAGTGTCGACGAAATACACCGTGTTGACGCCGTTGCCGCCGCTCCCCTTCGTGTAATAGAGTACATTGCCGAAGACCGTGAGGCCGCGGAAATTGTCGTCCTTCCCGATCTTGTCCTCGGCGTCTCCCAATTGCGTCACATTGAAACTGCCCACCGGGGTAGGGGCCCCCGGATCCTGCGCGCTTTCCGCTTCGCTCACCGGGTTGAGAATCTGCGCACCCGCCCCGATGATAATGCCGTCTGGCTGAGGATTGCTCCCGTTGCCGGCGTTTCCGGCGAGATAGAGAACACCGCCGAAGCTGTTCAGAAGGGCCGCGCGGCCGTTATTCCCGCTGTAAGCATTGGTCTCGGTGAATTGGAATCTCCCGAATTGATCCATTTGCGCAACGGCGCGGTACGCATTCTCACCGACGGGATTGGTGGGGTCGACCTCCCGCGGCGTATTCGAGTTGGAAACATCCAGCGCGTCGATCGGCGACACATAGCCCATGAACGTCAGATACTTGTGATCCAACGAAAGGTTCAGCGACATCTCCGATTTGGAGGAAAAACTCGTGACCAGTTCGTCTTTCGTGACGGGCGGCCCAAGACGCACGCTGCTGGGCACCGCCTGGGAGCTGACCAGCGCGCCGGCCGGAGTAACCTGGTCAAGGATGATCTTGGAGGTAACGCCAAAGCTACCATCGACCAGGGCATTGTTCCAAACAGCCGGGTAGGTACCGTTGCTGGTCGCTGTTACGCAAGAGTTGGTGCAGTTGGGAGGCAGGGTTTGTCCGACCGTAACAGTTCGTGCGTTGTTGTCGTATACGCTGCGGCTGACTACCAGGTTGCCGGGCGAAAAGACGATCGTATTCTGTGCGAACGCCGGAGCGCTACCTACCAGGGTAGTTAACGCAATTACCGTGAATGGTAATGCCAGCGTCCGACCATTGTCTGTGAGAAAGTTTACGTTCACGCAGTTTGTCTCCTTAGTTTAGTAACGTCGACAGGCTCGCCGAGGCAACCGATACTAACATTGAAGCTACTGCATGCTCATTACAGACCCATGACCCTTCGGTAACAGTCGGAGCGCGGCTCCACGATGGTATGAGTTAGTACAGACTCTGACTGCGTCATGCTACCAGGGCGGGCCGGCGTTCCAGATAGTTGGAGCGGAGCGCAAAATCGTAGAGGCCGTCACGGAAGCGGGGATCGGCAATCGAGATGAGCGCTTCGGCGCGCTGCCGCAGCGTCTTCCCGTGAAGATTGACCGCGCCGAACTCGGTCACAACATAATGCACGTCGGCGCGCGATGTTACCACGCCGGCGCCCGGGTCAAGCACCGGCACGATGCGCGAGACCGTCCCCTTGCAGGCGGTGGAGGGAAGCGCGATCACCGGTTTGCCGCCCTTCGAACGCGCGGCGCCGCGCACGAAATCGAGCTGCCCGCCGAATCCGCTGTAGGGCCGCGTGCCGATCGAATCGGCGCACACCTGGCCCGTCAGGTCTACCTGAATCGCGGAATTGATCGTGATCATGGTGTCGTTCTGACAGACCACGCGCGGGTCGTTGACGTAGCTCGTGGGATGGAACTCGAATATGGGGTTGTTATTCACGAAGTCGAAGAGCACCTGCGAACCGAAGATGAAGCCCGCCACCGCCTTGCCCGGATGCAGCGTCTTGCGCGCTCCGTTAATGACGCCGGCCTCCATCAGCGGCACCACACCGTCGGGACACATTTCGCTGTGTATGCCCAGGTCCTTGTGGCCGGTGAGGCGGGCCAGCACCGCGTTGGGTATGCCGCCGATTCCCACCTGCAGCGTAGCGCCATCGGGCACCAGCGCCGCCACGTGCTCCCCGATGCGCCCATGCACCTCCGTGGGCGGCTCCGAATGAATCTCCACCAGAGGCCGGGAGGTAGGGACCAGCGCCGTAATCTGGCTGAGGTGCAGGAATGCGTCGCCCATCGCACGAGGCGCACGTTCGTTCACTTCCGCCACCACGACAGGCGCCCTCCGCGCCGCCGTCAAAGTGCAATCGGCGCCCACGCACAGGCTGACGAACCCGTGCTCATCGGGCGGGCACACCTGCACGAAGGCGACGTCAATCGGCAGCTCATTCTCGAAAAGCCCTTCGATCTCGCTCAGGCAGATCGGCGTGTAGTCGCCTCGCCCCTCGGCTACGGCGTCCCTCACATTGCCGCCCAGAAACAGACCGTTGTGCCGGAAGTGGCCGGAATATTCCGGCCGCGTGTATGCCAGCGTGCCCAGCGTCAGCATATGGCACATCTCGACATCGTGGAGCTCGGCGGCTCGTCCCACCAGCGCGTCGAGCAGCGTGAGCGGGACACCGCACCCCTGTTGCACCCAGATGCGGTCCCCGGAGCGCACCAGCTCCACCGCGCGCTCTGCGCTGGTAATCCTTTGTTTATAATCTGATAGCTGATTCATAAAGCACACCACCTTAAAGAGGTGCTCCGAAGCCTACCCTCATTATAAATCGAGTGAAATGGACCTTCAACACTTTTTATATCGGCATAAGGCGTGGTTATGCAGGGGGTCTCAAAGGCGGCGGATGGTATATTGGTCGTTTCTCCTATGGCGAATCCGAAATATGCGGCGTCCGACAAGCCGGCGCCGGTGGCGGAGCTGGTGGACACGCTCAGCGATGGGACCAAGGTCAAACTGCGGCTCCCCCGCATGCGCGCATGCGGCGAAAAAGACGCCAAGGGCAAGCTCTGCGCCGGCCACCTGAAGCGATGGTATTTCTTCGGCGACGAAGTGAAGCAAAGGTTCGGCGCCGATGCGGAAATCTACCGCTGCGAGCACTGCAAGACGCTCTACCTCCCGAATCCAGAAGAGGAACCGCGCACCCGCACCCTCAGCTATTAGGCCGCTCCGCCCCTGCTCTCAAGCCGCGCCGCAAGCTGCCCAGCTTGCCTTGCCGAGAGCTTTGCAGGCTTTTGAAGCTCGGGGGAGAAGCCTCTATCCGCCGATCGCGTACATGGGGCGCGGTGGGGCGACAAATTGCGCGCTATTGATTTCATGGCCCGCCCACTTGCCGGCCACGTTCCGGCGGATGAGGGCGTCGATTTCGCGGTCGCTGGCGCCGGACCGCATCAGCGTCTTGACATCGTCTTCATCGATCGCGAACAGGCAGTAGCGCAACTTCCCATCGGCGGTCAGCCGTAACCGGTTGCAATTGCCGCAGAATGGCCGGCTGACGGAAGCGATGAAGCCCACTTTGCCGATGCCGTCGGCGAACGCATACTCGGTGGCCGGCGCGCGCAGGCCGGGATCGGGCAGGGGCTCGAGCGGCGCAACCTCGCGCGTCAGCATTGCGATCATTTCATCGGCCAGCAGCACCTTGCCGCGGCTCCAGAGATTCTGCGCATCGAGCGGCATGAATTCGATGTACCGCACCTCGAAACCGTGCTCGCGGCCGAAGCGCGCCATCGGCACGATATCGGGCTCGACCAGGTTCTTGACGGCAACCACGTTCAACTTGATGGCCGGGTAGCCGATCCGCCGTGCCTCCTCCAGCCCGGCCAGCACCTTGTCGAGATCGTCGCGCCGCGTAATCTGGCGGAAGCGGCCGTGGTCCAGCGTGTCCAGATGCACGTTGAGGCGGCGCAGACCGGCATCATACAGCGGCCCGGCGAGCGATTCCAGCAAAACGCCGTTGGTGGTGAGCGCCAGGTCGCGCACGCCTGGAATGCCCGCCAGGCGCCGGATCAGCTTGGGTAGGCCGCGCCGCACCAGCGGTTCGCCGCCGGTGACTCGCAGCCGGGTGAGGCCCAGCCCCACCCCGATGCGCGCGAAGCGCTCGATCTCCTCAAAATCCAGGATCTCCCGCCGTTCGACATACTCCACCCCTCGCTCCGGCATGCAATAAAAGCAGCGGATGTTGCAGCGGTCGGTGACGCTGAGGCGCAGATTGTCGTGAACCCGGCCGAAGCTGTCGACCAGCGGTGCGGCTTGCGTAAGCATTAGATGCCCGAAGTGTGCTTCGATTCTATCAAAGGCGCCCTCTATCCTCGGTCACGCGGCATTCACCGGATAATGATCCGAACGGAACCAGCCGGGAAGCCGCAACCCTGCCGAAGCTCAACCGTCGCCGCGCGCAATCGGCATGCGCCAACCGGTTCCAAAAGCCCGCGAGGTCACCTTCAGAACCGGCGCGGCCTGCTTTCGCTTGAACTCAGCGTTGCGCACCAGCCGCAGAACGCGGCGTACGTCCGGTTCGGGAAAGCCTTTGGCCACAATTTCCTCCGCGGACTGCGATTGCTCCACGTGGAGCTCCAGAATCTGGTCGAGCAGTTCGTAGGGCGGCAGCGAATCCTGGTCGGTTTGGCCGGGCCGCAGCTCCGCCGAAGGGGGCTTCAGGAAAATGCTCTCCGGAATGTCGTGTCGGCGCTGGTTACGCCACCTTGCGACACGATACACCATCATCTTGGGAAGGTCAGCAATCACCGCCAGCCCGCCGTTCATGTCGCCGTAGAGCGTGCAATAGCCGACCGCCATTTCCGATTTGTTGCCGGTGGTCAGCAGCAGGGAGCCGAGTTTGTTGGAGAGCGCCATCAGCAGATTGCCGCGGATGCGCGATTGAATGTTCTCCTCGGTGACGTCGTGCGGCAGGCCGAGAAAGGGTTGGGCGAGCGCCTCATCGTAAGTTCGCATGATGCCGGTGATCGGCAGAGTCATGGTGCGAATGCCCAGGTTGCGCGCCAGTTCCAGCGAATCGTCGACGCTGCCCCCGCTCGAATACAAGGATGGCATCAGAACTCCGACTACGTTTTCCGGAGTGAGCGCCTCACTCGCGATCGCCGCCGTGAGCGCGGAATCGATGCCGCCGGAAAGCCCGAGCAGCGCTTGATGAAAATGGGTCTTGCAGGCATAATCCCGCACTCCCATGACCAGCGCGTTCCAGATCTCCGCCTCTGCGGTGAAATCGTCTTCCGCGATCGTGCCGGCCGACGCGTCCAGGTCCACCACCACCAGGTCCTCTTCGAATCCCAGGGCGCGGGCGAACAGGCGGCCGGAGCCGTCGAAAGCGCAACTGCGGCCGTCGAACAGCAGGTCGTCATCTCCACCCACCTGGTTGACCACTACCAGCGGCAGGCCGTGCCTCTTCGCCATGTGGCTGAGCATGTCCTCGCGCAGCAGCTGCTTGCCAACCCAGAACGGGGAAGCCGAAAGATTGAGAATAGCCTGCGCGCCGGCGGCTGCCAGCGTTTCGATGGGGTCACTCTGGTAGCGGGGGCGATGCCAGAAATTGCGGTCATTCCAGACGTCTTCGCAAATGCTGATTCCCAGGCGGCGGCCATGCCATTCGAGGATTTGCGGCCCGGCCGCCGCTTCGAAGTACCGGTCTTCGTCGAACACGTCGTAGGTGGGCAACAGCGTCTTGTGGAATGCTTGCGCCGCGCGCCCTTTGTCCAGCAGCACCGCGCTGTTGAACAGGGGCCGGCCGCTATCGGCGTCATTCGGCGTGGCCACTCCCACCAACAGCGCCGGGCCCTCGGCCAGTTTGGCGGCCATTTCCCCCAGCATCTGCCGGCTGTGGCGCACGAAACCGGCGCTCAGCAGCAGGTCGCGCGGCAGGTAGCCCATGAGCGCCAGCTCGGTGGTTACCGCCAGGTCGGCGTCCAGCGTCCGCGCCCGCTCGGCCCCGGCAATGATCCGCCTGGCGTTGCCGGCCAGGTCGCCGGGCGTGGTGTCGATCTGGAGCAGCGCGACTCGCAAGGGAACGTCCCCCATATCCGATTATCGCAGGTGGCGCTCAACAACCTTTGCTAGACTCTGTATTCTCGATGAAGCTTTCGATTCTGATGCCCGTCTACAACGAGCGGACGATGGTGGAACGCTGCATTTCTCAGGTGCTGGCGGCGCCCATCCCGGAAGACATGGACCGTGAGCTGGTGATCGTGGACGATTGCTCCACCGACGGAACCTATGCCATCCTCGAACGTCTGGCAGGGTCGTCTCCCCAGATCCAGCTCTACCGCCATGAACGCAACGGCGGCAAAGGCGCAGCCGTACGCACCGCCATCGCGAAAGCCAGCGGCGACTTCGCCATTATCCAGGACGCCGACCTCGAATACGATCCCTCCGAGTATCCGCGCCTTCTCCGTCCCCTCCTGGACGGCCGCGCCGACGCCGTCTTCGGCTCGCGTTACCTGGCCGGCGAACAAAGCCGCGTGCTGCCGTTCTGGCATTCGATGATCAACAAAGGGCTCACCATGGTTTCCAACATGTTCTGCAACCTGAACCTGACCGACATGGAGACCTGCTACAAAATCTTTCGCACCGATCTGCTGAAGAGCATACCCATCCGCTCCGACCGGTTCGGTTTCGAGCCGGAAATCGTCATGAAGTGCGCCAAGCGGAAACTGCGCATCTACGAAGTGCCCATCAGTTACCACGGCCGCACCTACGAAGAAGGCAAGAAGATCGGATGGAAGGACGGCCTCAAAGCGCTCGCCGTGATCTTCCGCTTCTGGCTGATTGACGACCTGTATGCTGCGCCCTACGGACGCGGCGTGCTCAACAACCTCACCGGCACGCCGCAGTACATCGCCTGGCTGGCGCGCAAGCTGCGCCCGCATATGGGCGATACCGTGCTCGAAATTGGCGCCGGCATCGGCAACATCACCGGACGGCTAATGGGCCGTCGCGTTCTTTATGTCGCCGCTGAAAAGGACGCCCTGCATTTGCATGCGCTGCACAACCGCTTCCTGCGCACGCCTCACGTCGTGGTCCAGCGCTTTGACCCGGAGCGGCCGGCTCCGCTTTCCGCTCCGGCCAGCAGCTTCGACACTGTTCTTTGTATCAACATCCTCGAATACCTGGAAGATCCCGGCGTGCTGCTCGAGTTCTTCCGCGGCATCCTCAATCCTCGCGGCACCCTCCTGGTGCTCGTCCCCAATGTCCTGAGCCTTTTCGGCAGCCTGGATGTGCGCCTCGGACACCGCCGCCGCTACAACAAAACGGAATTGGCGCGCCTGCTGGAAACGCACGGCTTTTCCCTCGACCGCGCTTATCAACTGAATAAGGCCGGCACTCTGCCCTGGTGGATCTACAGCCGCATCCTGGGCGCGAAACGAATCAGCAAACTGGTGCTCAAGATCTTCGACAAAACCGTCTGGATCTGGAGCCGGCTGGATGCCGTGATGCCCTGGCCGGGACTTTCGCTCATCGCCGTCGCTCGCAAACTGGATCAGGCCTCAACGGAAACCGTCCGCCGCACCGCGTAAGAGAACAAGCGCCACTTCCATAGCAGGAGCCGGATATCGGAATTCGGTCACGTGACGCGACCGGTACGCGTCTTGCCGCCGCCGATGAGCGGCGGGGCCGGAATGCTCAGGATCCGGCAAGCGCGATACGCGCGATGGGCCCGCGGCCGCCCTTGATTGACACCCCTATCTTCCGCTGTTAGCCTGAGTTTTCATGCCCCAGGTTCCCGCGCTGCGCCCTACTGCGTTGAACGCTGTCCATCGGGCGGCGTGCGCCAAAATGGTCGATTTCGGCGGGTGGGATATGCCCGTCCAGTACTCCGGAATCCTCGCGGAGCACATGGCGGTGCGCCAGTCCGTGGGAGTCTTCGATGTCAGCCACATGGGCGAAATCGAGATTCGTGGACCGCAGGCGGCACAGCTCACCGATTTCGTCACCACCAACGCCGTCCCGAAACTGCAAGCGGGCCAGGCTCATTACGCAGGGCTGCTCTACGAGCACGGCGGGTTTGTCGACGATATCCTGGTTCACAAGGTAGCCGCCGACCATTTCTTTCTCTGCGTCAACGCGTCGAACCAGGAAAAGGATTTCGAGCACATCCGCGCGCACAACCATTTCGACGCAGCCGTCGAGTTCGCGAGCGACCGTTACAGCCAGCTCGCCATTCAAGGCCCGCAAGCGCGCGCCACGCTGCAGAAGCTGACGCGGGCCGATTTGGGCGCCATCCGGTACTACTGGTTCACCGACGGCGAAGTGGCGGGCGTGCCGGCACGCATCGCCCACACCGGATACACCGGCGAAGACGGTTTCGAGATTTACATTCCGCCGGAGGAGAGCGAGCGCATCTGGGGAAGGGTGCTCGATGCGGGCGCGGAGTATGGGATCAAGCCGTGCGGGCTGGGCGCGCGCAACACGCTGCGCCTGGAAGCCAAGATGGCGCTTTATGGGCACGAAATCGACGCCTCGATTTCACCGCTCGAAGCCGATCTCGCCTGGATCGTCAAGCTCGAAAAAGGCGATTTCGTGGGTCGCGAAGCGCTGGTGAAGCAGAAAGAAGCCGGCCTGCGGCGCAAACTGGTGGGCTTTGAAATGCGCGGCCGGCCGATTGCACGCGATGGCTACGAGGTGCTGGTGAATGGTGTTGCGGCGGGGTGGGTCACCAGCGGCTCTCCCGCGCCGGCGCTGAACAAGAATATCGGCCTGTGCTATCTGCCCGTCGGGCATGCGCGGCCGGGCGTTCCCCTCCAGGTTATCGTCCGCGGCCAGCCAGCCGATGCGATGACCGTCGAAACCCCGTTTTATAAGCGAGTGAAATAAGCATGTATCCAGAAGACTTTCGCTACACGAAGGAACACGAATGGGTCCTGGTGGAGGGCGGCATCGGCACCGTGGGAATCACCGATCACGCCCAGCAGGAACTCGGAGACATCGTTTATGTGGACCTGCCCAAGCCGGGCGCCGGCGTGGAGCGGGGCAAATCCCTGGGCTCGGTGGAGTCCGTCAAGGCGGTTTCCGATATCTTCGCGCCCGTCTCGGGCGAAGTAACCGAGATCAACCCGGTGCTGGCGGATGCGCCCGAGAAGCTGAACGAAGATCCGCACGGCGCGGCCTGGCTGGTGAAGATCAAGCTGAGCGCGCCCGGCGAAGTGCAGGAACTGATGACCGCCGCGGACTATCAAGCCTACATAGGAGCCGAAAAGTAAGTTGCGCTATCTGCCGAAATCAGATTCCGAACGCCGCCAGATGCTGGATGCTTGCGCGGTGGCGTCCGCCGAGGACCTGTTTGCCCACCTGCCGGAATCCGTACGCTTGCGCCGGCCGCTGGAACTGGCGCCGGGGATCTCCGAATACGAGATTGTGGATTACTTTCGCGCACGGGCAGCGGATGGCGCCAACGGATACGCGTCGTTCCTGGGCGCCGGCGTGTACCGTCACTTCCGGCCGGTGCTGGTGGATACGGTGGTTTCGCGCGGCGAGTTTCTGACTTCTTATACGCCCTATCAGGCGGAGATCTCGCAGGGCACGCTGGCCGCTATCTTTGAATTTCAGACCATGATCTGCCAGCTGACCGGAATGGATGTGGCCAACGCCTCCATGTACGACGGCTCGACCGCTGTGCCGGAAGCGGCTATGATGGCGGCGCGCATCACAAGCAGGCACCGTGTGCTGGCGGCGCGCAGCGTGCACCCGGAATACCGGGAAGTGCTTGGCACCTACGCGCGGCACCAGGGCATGACGGTGGAGGAATTCGGCTACGCGCAGGGTACCGGCGCAATCGACGGCGAGGATCTGGAGAGCAAGACCGACGACCAGACGGCCGCGGTGATCGTCCAATCGCCCAACTTCTTCGGGGTGATCGATGACGTGAAGGCCGCAGCGGAAATCGCTCACCGGCGCGGGGCGCTTTTGATCGTGCTGTTCACCGAAGCGGTTTCGCTGGGAATTCTGGAGCCGCCGCAGGAAGCCGATATCGTGGCCGGCGAACTGCAATCGTTCGCGATTTCACCCAGCTACGGCGGACCGTACGCCGGCATCATCGCCACGCGCGAAAAGTTTGTGCGCCAGATGCCCGGCAGGCTGGTGGGCCAGACAGTCGATACCCATGGCAACCGGGCCTTCTGTCTGACGCTTTCCACGCGCGAGCAGCACATTCGCCGCGAGAAGGCGACCTCGAACATCTGCACCAACCAGGCGCTGATCGCCTTGATGGCTACCGTCTTCATGACCGTCTATGGGAAGTTGGGCCTGCGCGAGCTGGCGCTGCAGAACGCCGCGAAGGCGCACTACCTGGCGGGGACGCTGCGGCCTGCGTTCGCGGGAAAATTCTTCAATGAATTCGTGGTGCGGTGCGGGAATCCCGAGGCGGCCAATCGGGCGCTGCTCAAGAAGAAGATCATCGGCGGCCTGCCGTTGGGCAGATTCTATCCGGAGCTGGCAGATGCGATGCTGGTCTGCGCTACCGAGATGACGCGCCGCGCTGAAATGGACGAGCTGAGCCAGACTCTGCGCGCTGCCGCGACCGCGGAGGTGCTGGCGTGATCCAGAAAGTTCGCAGCCACCCCTCGCAAAACGAAGCGCTGTTGTTTGAGCGCAGCTCGCCGGGCAAACGCGCCTGGCAACTGCCGGAGTTGGATGTGCCTGCCGTGGCCGCGGCCGAAGCGCTCGGCGCAGCCAACGTGCGCGCCGAAATCCCCGGCTTCCCCGAAGTGAGCGAGGTGGAAGCCATCCGCCATTTCACCCGCCTTTCCACCTGGAACTATGCCATCGATCACGGCATGTACCCGCTGGGTTCCTGCACCATGAAGTACAACCCGCGCATCAATGAACTGGTGGCGCGCATCGAGGGCCTGGCGTGGGCGCATCCTTATCAGCCTGAAGCGTTGGCGCAGGGCGCGATGGAAGTGATGGCGCGCCTCGAGGCCGCGCTTGCCGAAATCACCGGGATGGATGCGGTGACGCTGCAGCCTTCGGCCGGCGCGCAGGGCGAGCTGACCGGCATTCTGCTGATTCGCGCGGCGCTTGAAAAGCGCGGCAACCCCCGGCGCAAAATCCTCATTCCCGATTCGGCTCACGGCACCAATCCGGCCACCGCGACCATCGCCGGGTATCTGGTGGAGAACGTGAAATCCACCGCGGACGGCATGCTGGACCTGGAAGCGCTGGCGCGGTTGGTGGACAAGGACGTGGCCGCGCTGATGGTGACCAATCCCAACACACTCGGCGTGTTCGAAGAGAACATCGTGCAGGCGGCGGACGTTCTGCACGCCAAGGGCGCCATGCTATACATGGACGGCGCGAACATGAACGCGCTGGTGGGGATTGCGCGGCCAGGCGATTTCGGCGTCGATGTGATGCACCTCAACCTGCATAAAACGTTCTCAACGCCGCACGGCGGCGGCGGTCCGGGCGCAGGCCCGGTGGCGGTAAAGAAGGCGCTGGAGCCGTTCCTGCCCGCGCCGCGCTTGAAGCGCGTCCGCGGCAAGTGGGCGTGGGATTACCAGCGCAAGCGCTCGATCGGCCGCGTGCGGGCTTTCTATGGCAATTTCGGAGTACTGGTGCGCGCGCTGGCCTACATCCTGGCGCACGGCGGACCCGGATTGCGCAATGCCACGGTGGATGCGGTGTTGAACGCAGTTTACATTCGCAAGCGCCTCGAGCCCTACTTCGATCTGCCGTATCCTGCGCCGAACATGCACGAAGTGGTATTCAGCGACGAGCGCCAGGCCAGGCTCGGCATCCGCACAGGCGACCTGGCGAAGCGGCTGATCGACTACGGATTCCATCCTTACACGGTGAGCTTCCCGCTGATTGTCCACGGCGCAGTGATGATCGAGCCCACCGAGACGGAGAGCAAGCTGGAACTCGATCAATTCATCGACGCCATGATCTCGATCGCGAAAGAGGTCGAGACCGATCCGGAGATGGTGAAGCAGGCGCCCCACTCGACGCGCACCAGCCGCGTGGACGAGGTCGCTGCCGCGCGCAAGCCGGTGCTGCGATGGAAGCCGGCCTAAGGAAAAGCCTCCAGCGCGACCTCCTGCTGCTGGCAGTTTTCACGCTCGCGCTGCACGCGCCTTTTCTGCTGCAGCCGGTGCAGGGCGACGAAGTCAATTACCTGGATATGGCGGCTCACGTCCTCAAACAGCCGCTGACGCCGCTTAATTTTCAGTTTGTCTTCCAAGGCACGCTGGTGGATGCGGCTGGCCACCCGCATCCGCCGTTGAACGCTTACATTCTGGCCGTTGCCTGGCTGCTGCGCGGCCATTTCTCGGTTTTATTCTTCCACTGCTTTTATCTTCTGTTTGCGCTGGGAATCAGCTTTGCCGGTTATGCGCTGGCCGCGCGATTCACAGCGCAGCCGCTCTGGGGCGCGCTGTTGATCGCGGCCTCGCCACTGGTGCAGGTCAACACCAACACGCTGGCTTCGCCGGAAGCGCCCGCGCTGGCACTGTTGCTGGCGGGCGCGGCTGCGTTTTTCGCGGAGTGGTTCTGGCTGAGCGGAATCGCGCTGGCCCTGGCCGGTCTCACCGAGCTGCAGGCGCTGGCGCTGCCGCCGATCCTGCTGCTGGGCTACTTCATTCGGCGCCGGGGGCCGGCGACGGCAAGCGGGGCGGGCGTGCTTGGCCCCTACGGGTGGATTCGGATGGCGCCTGCGGGCGTGTGGTTTGTGCTGGCGGCGCCATTTCTCGCGCTTGGCGGATGGCAGGCACTCGAATGGGCGCTCACCGGCCGTTTGCCGTTCGCTGTGCTGGCCGGCTACGCCAGCAATCCAAACCTTTCGCGCTTCGGATTGAAAGGCGCCAGCGCGCTGGCGCTACTCGAGCACCTGGGCGTATTGGTTACGTTTGTTCCGTTGGCCTGGCGCCGCCTGTGGGGTCTGGCGCCAGCTCTGCTGGCGGGCTTTCTGGTGACGGATTATCCGTGGTGGGAGCGGATTCTGCTGGCGATTTTCGTGGCTCTCGGCGTCAACGCGCTGGTTTGGTTGTGGGAATCGCGGCGCGAACCCGTGTTGGCCGGATGGTGCCTGCTCTATTTCGGCTTCGCTTTAGTCGCGTTTTTTGCCGGCGCGGCGCGCTACCTGCTGCCATTGGCCGCGCCGATGGTTCTGCTCTTCGTGCTCGAGTTTCACGGCCGCCGGCGCGTGCTGGGGCTGGCGCTGGCAGTGAACCTGCTGCTTGGGCTGAACATCTCCTTTGCCGCGTACGAATTCGCGCGCGTGTACGCGCAGGTCGCGCCTCCGCCCTGCCGGCCATTCCTGGTCAACGGCGAATGGGGATTTCGCTATTACATGACGGCGCGCGGCGGGCAGCCGCTGCAGGGCGTAAGCGTGCCAACAACGGGTGAGTGGATTGTGGCCTCCGACCTTTCGCTGGCCGGCAAGTACGATAGTCTCGCCGAAGAGACGGCCACGCCGCTGCGCACGATCGATTTGCGGGTGCGCACGCCGCTGCGTTTAATAGATCGCCATGTCCACAGCGGCTTTTCGGCATCGTCGTTCGGGCTCCTGCCTTTCTCCTTTTCGAACCAGCCGCTCGATCGCATCACTTACTCGCGTACCTCGTCGTTCTTATATGCGGCTGCCGGGTGGACGCCCACTCAATTCTCCGGCCACCTGGTTTATCTCTATCCCGGCACCACTGCCGGCGTTCGCCTGCCGCTCGGCTCGAACGGCACGCTGCACTTTGCTCTGTTCGGCAACGGGCGGGGCCCGGCGTCGTTTCGCATCCAGCGCGCCACCGGTGAGGTTCTGTTCGCGGAGAGTCTGCCGGTGGCGGGCGACTTATGGGAACCGCACACGCTGCAGCTCGATGGCATCGGCGAAGCCCTCTTCACGGTGGAAGCCGGGCCCGGAGTGCGCACCGGCTGGGGAGAAATGGCGATCGATTCCAATCGCCCCGCGCCGGTGGTGGCGGGCGCCTCCCAGGAGTTGCCATCCTACTTGCTTCTGGGTGACATCCGCAGCCGGCCGCAGCTCGTTTCCGGCTGGTACATGATCGAAGACGGCGCGTGGCGCTGGATGGCGCCGGAGGCGGAGGCAGTGCTGCGCCCGTTGCCGGATCCCGCGGCGCAATTCGAACTGCGGCTTTTCTTCCCACCCGATTTCATGCGCCGCGCCGGCAGCCCGGTGACGGTCTCCGTGATGCTGAATGGCAAACCGCTCACCGGGGCGATCTACTATGAGCCCGGCAGCCATCGCGTGGTTCAGAATGTGCCACGCGAATCACTGACCTGGCCCACCACGAATGTAAGCATTCGCGTGAACCCCTCCCTCCCGCCTGACAGCACGGACCAGCGCGCGTTAGGCGCCGTGGTCGAAGGCCTGGGGTTCGTGGCGGGACAGTAAGATCGCAAACGTGGCTGCAGGGGCGTGTGAGCGCCACGGCGCCAGATCAGGCCTTCGCGTTGCCGGCAGATTCGCCGCCGTCGAACTGGTCCACCAAGGGTTTTGGGGCGGTGTTGCGCCAGGCGGCGGCGAGGGCGCGGCGTACCAGGGTTTTGTGCGCGGCCTTGAGGCGAACGTTGGTGGCGCCCTTTCGGCCCCAGGCGCCTGTGACCGGCATGAATGCGGCCGGGAAGGCTTCGACGAAGTTGTGCTGCTGCTCGGGCGCGAGCTTCACCATGCCCCAGCCATCCTCCGGATAGCCGAGCGTTGCGAAGACCTTGCCGCGCACGCGGAAATCCGGGTGGTGATGGTGGGCGCGTTCCTCGGTCGCGGGAAAACTGAGCGCGATGCGGCGAAAGTCGTCAGCGGTCAAAATCAAACCTCGCTTTGCGCTTTTCTACTGGCCCAGCACCTCCAGGTACCTGGCTACGGCCTGGATCCCGCGGTAGAAATTCGGCAGGTGGAACTTCTCGTTGGGTGCGTGCAGGTTGTCATCGGGCAGCCCGAAACCCATCATCACGCTGGGCACGCCCAGGTACCGGTCGAACACGCCGACTATCGGGATCGACCCGCCCGACCGGATGTAGACGGTCTCCTTGCCGAAGATCTGCTTCATGGCTTCGGCCGAAGCCTGGATATACGGGTTGTCGGGATCGGTGAGCGAGGGGGCTCCGGCGCTGAGCAGTCTCACCTCAGCCGTGACACCCTTCGGACACGCCGCTTTCACCGCCGCCTTAAACTGCTCGATAGCCTCCTCCACCCTCTGGTCTCCCACCAGGCGCGTGCTGATTTTCGCTACCGCTCGCGCGGGGATGACGGTCTTCGCGCCTTCGCCCACAAAGCCGCCTTTGATGCCGTGCACTTCCAGCGTGGGGCGCGCCCACACGCGTTCGAACAGCGGAACCCCGGGCTCGCCCACCAGTTCCTTGGCGCCCATTTCCTTCTCGGTGTATTCTTTTTCGTCGAACGGCAGCCGCGCCCACGCCGCGCGCTCTTTGGCTGCCGGCGGAACCACGCGCTCATAGAACTTGGGGATGCGTATGTGGCCGTCGCGGTCCTTGAGCGCGCAGAGAATCTCGGCGATCGCCATCACGGGGTTCGGCGCCGCGCCGCCATAGATGCCCGAATGCAGGTCATGATTGGCGCCCTCCACGGCCAGCTCGTAATAAATCAACCCGCGCAGCCCGATGCAGATCGTGGGCATCTCGGGCGCGAACATCTCGGTGTCGCAGACTACGGCTGCATCGGCCTTCAACCGCGGCGGCTTGGTCTTCACGTAGGCCTCGATGTGGACGCCCCCGGTTTCCTCTTCGCCCTCGAGCAGAAACTTCACGTTCACGGGCAGCTTGCCATGTGTCTTGAAGAGGCTTTGGACGGCCTTGATCTGGATATACACCTGCCCCTTGTCGTCGGCGGCGCCGCGGCAGAAAATGTCGTTGCCACGGATGGTGGGCTCGAACGGCGGCGACTTCCACTCATCGACAGGATCGGGCGGCTGCACATCGTAGTGACCGTAGAACAGGATGGTCGGCTTGCCCGGCGCACCCAGCCATTCGCCATAAACAAGGGGATTCCCGCCGTTGGCGTCTTCGATCAGCTCGGCTGCAGTCATTCCGGCGCCGAGCAACTCGTTCTTCGCGAACTCCGCTGCGCGCCGGATATCCGGTTTGTGCTCGGAAAGCGCGCTGATGCTGGGAATCCGCAGAAATGCCTTCAATCCTTCCAGAAACTCGGTCTGGTGCTCCTGATAGTAGTTCACGTTAGTCTCCGTTCTCACATAATCGCTGTCGGCGGCGCGGGTTCATCCGGCCGGCCGGCATTCTTCAGGGGCAGGCGGATCATCAGCGCCGCCAGCCCTACCAGCACGACAATGGACAGCCAGCTTGTGCCTGCCCAGGTCCAGTCCGGCAGGATCGAGTGGCCGTAGCTCTTTTCGGCCGCGCGGAATCCCGCCACCAGCAGCCCGCACAGCGCCTCGCCGGCGATCAGGCCGGAGGCCGTCAGCACGCCGGCATTTTCGATGCGCGCCTTCTGGGCGGCGTTGAAATTGCCCCGGTCGCGGTATTTGTCCGTCGCCCAGCGGAACAAGCCGCCGATGAATATCGCAAAGGTCGTTTCCAGGGGGAGATACATGCCCACCGAGAACAGCATCGGGCTCTTGACCTCAACCAGGATCAGGCCGAAGCCCATGAGAATTCCAACCACCACCAGCGGCCATGCCATGTTGCCGCCCACGATGCCCTTGGCCAGCGATGCCATCAGCCCGGCCTGCGGCGCCGAAAGCTGCGGCGTGCCGAAGGTGTAGGCGCGGTGCAGCCACATCAGGGGAAAGAATAGCGCCATGCTGGATGCCACGATGCCCAGCAGGTCGCCGACCTGCATTCGCGCCGGCGTTCCGCCCAGGATATGGCCGGCCTTCAGGTCCTGCAGCATCTCGCCCGCGACCGCCGAGGAGACGCACACCACCGCGGCCACGCCGAGCACCGCGGCGATGCCCGCGTTGCCGCGCAGCCCCATGGCCACCATTAGCAGCGCCGCGACCACCAGGGTGCACAGCGTCAGGCCGGAGACCGGGTTGTTGGAGGAGCCGATCATCCCCACCAGGTTGCCGGAAACCGCGGCAAAGAAAAACCCGAGCACAATCATGACAATCGCCGCCGCGGCTGCTGCGGCGATCTGGCCGGCGAAGTAATAGTACAGCGCCACCATGCAAACGAACACCGCCGCCAGCCCGCCGAATACCACCTTGCTGTTGAGGTCCCGCTGCGTGCGGCTGGTGGTTTCGTGTCCGCCCGCGGACTTCCTCAAATCAGCCACCGCGCGCTTCATGCCCAGCCCCAGGTTTCGGCGCATGCGGAACAGCGTGAACGACGCGCCCACCATCATGCCGCCCACTGCGATGGGCCGCACGATGTTGTACCAGGTGGTGCCGGCTACGTCGGCCCAGCCGCCCTCGCCTTTGACGTAGGGCTGCAATTGCGGGCCGAGGAAGAAGGCGAGCAGGGGAACCAGCAGTCCCCAGGCGAACACGCCGCCGGCGAAATTCAGCGCGCCCAGCCGCGGTCCGATGATGTACCCCACGCCCAGATAAGCGGGGCTGATGGCGGGTGCCGAGAACGTTGTCGTGGCGCCGGCATTCAGAGTGGGTGTGCCCGGCATTCGCGTCAGCTTGACCACGCTCTTTCCCAATTCTCCGACATGCACCAGGAAATCCCGGCTCGCGGCGAACAGGTTGATAGCGCCCAGGAAGAAAACGGCCGCTCCCACGCCCATGTTGGCGAAGAGAATCTTGGCGGCCTTGGCCCCCTGCTGGCCTGCCTTGTGAATCTCGGCGGCAGCCACCGATTCCGGGAAGGGAAGGTCCGGGTCCTCAACCATCACGCGCCGCAGCAGGGTGACGAACAGAATCCCCAGCGTGCCGCCCACCGCCATCAGCGCCACGGATTTCCAGTAGCCGTGCTCGAGATCGAACGCCGGCCAGACCCCCGCAAGCACGAACGCCGGGATGGTGAACACCGCGCCGGCGGCCACCGATTCGCCGATCGATCCGATGGTACGGGCGATGTTTTCTTCCAGAATCGAGCCCTTCATCAGGCGCAGGATGGCCATTCCGATGACCGCCGCGGGATAGGTGGCCGCGATGGTCATGCCGGCGCGCAAACCGAGGTAAAGGTTGGCTGCTCCCAGAACGACGGTCATCAGCAAACCCAGTACGATCGCCCGAATTGTGAACTCCCGCAAATCGGTTTTATCCGGCACGTACGACCGGAACTTCGTTTCTTCGATAGGCGTCATTGCAGTTTCGCCCTCACTTTATCACTTAGCGCTTTGCCGTCAACCGTCTTCCCGGCCAGGTGCGCTTGCGCAGCTCTCATCACCACTCCCATCTGCTTGAGGGAGGTCACGCCGGTTTCGGCAAGCGCCGCGGCAAGCGCCTCCTCCATTTCAGCCGCGGTGGCGGCGGCCGGGAGGTAGCTTTCGACCAATGCGCGTTCCGCCTCTTCTCTCTCCGCCTGTTGAATTCGGCCGGCTTTGCGGAAGGCTTCGGCCGCTTCGCTGCGCTGCTTGATGAGCGACTTCAGAACGGCCATCTCGGCAGCTTCATCCAGGGGTTTCGGCGAATCCACTTTCAGCTTCATGATCGCGGCCTTGATCATGCGGAGCGCGCTCAAACGCGCTTCCTCGCGAGCCTTCATGGCCGCAACCATGTCTTTCTGGACCTGATCGATGAGGGGCATGATGAATGTTATTCTAATTTACGGCCCGAACCCATGCACCTCAAAAAAGAAAGTTGGTTGGCCGCCAGCCCAGGCGCTCCGGGCTGCCGCTCGACGGTGACGCCCGGCATCGGCCGCGGCGTGGCGCATTGCCGCAGGGCCGGCCGCTCCAGTTTCTCATTCTCAACATGAATATATTGATCGCCGAGCCCATCGCCCCTGCCGCCGTGGAGCTGTTACGCGCACAGGCGGGCTGGAACGTCATCGTTTCGAATCCCAAGGAATACGCGCAGCATCTGGCGGAGGCGGATGCGCTGCTGGTGCGCAGCGCGGTGCAGGTGAATGCCGCGGTGCTGGAGAAGGCGCCCAAGGTGCGAGTAATCGGCCGCGCGGGCGTGGGCGTGGATAACGTGGATCTGGACGCTGCCACCGCGGCCGGAGTGCTGGTCATGAACACTCCGGGCGGCAACGCCATTTCGGTGGCCGAGCACACGCTGGCGCTGATGCTGGCCATGGCGCGCCACATTCCCCAGGCCAGCGCCTCCACGCGCGCCGGCAAGTGGGAAAAGAAGAAATTCATGGGCAACGAATTGCGCGGCAAAACGCTGGGGATCGTGGGGCTGGGGAGCATCGGCCGCGAGGTGGTGAAGCGCGCGCGCGCTTTCGAAATGCGGGTGGTGGCGCACGACCCGTATGTGACGTCGAAGATTGCCGCCGATCTGAGCGTGGAACTGGTGGACCTGGCGGCTCTCTATGCGGCCAGCGATTATATCAGCCTGCATGTGGCGGCCACGCCGGAAACCACGGGCATGCTTTCGAGCGCGGCGTTCGCGCAGATGAAGACCGGGGTGCGGATCGTCAACTGCGCGCGCGGCGAGCTGGTGGATGAGGCCGCTCTGGCCGCGGCGGTGGCTTCCGGCAAAGTGGCGGGAGCCGCGCTGGACGTGTTCGCGAAAGAGCCGGTGGGCGCCGAACACCCGGTATTCGTTTCCGAGGCGGTGGTGGCGACGCCGCACATCGGCGGATCGACCGAAGAAGCCCAGGAGATCGTGGGTGTGCGGATCGCCGAGCAGGTGGTGGAATACCTTTCGAGCGGCATAGCCATCAACGCGGTGAATATGCCGGCGCTTTCTCCCGAGCAGTATCGCGCCATCAGTTCATACATTACGCTGGCCGAGCGGCTGGGCAACTTCGCGGCATACATCGCCAGCGGCAACCCGCATACGGTCCGGCTGACGTACTTCGGGCGCATAGGCGATGGCAACACCAACCTGCTGCGGAACGCCGGGTTGGCGGGCGTGCTGGCGCGATCGACCTCAAAACGCGCGAACCTGGTGAACGCGATGGCGATCGTCGAACAGCGCGGCTGGAACGTGGAGGAGGGCCACCAGAACCGCACCGGGCATACCGACACCATCCAGCTCGACCTGATTACCGATACGGGAACCACGTCGGTGGAAGGCGCCGTGCTGTTGGAAAGACCGCGGCTCTTGCGGGTGGAAGGGATTTACTGCGAGGCCGCGCTTTCCGGATCCCTGATCTTCATGAAGAATCACGACGTGCCGGGCGTGATCGGTCACGTGGGAACGGTTCTCGGGAAGAATCAGATCAACATAGCGAATTTCTCGCTGGGCCGGCGCGAGGCGCCCACCGCGCCCGGGCGGCCGCTCGATGCGGTCGCGCTGGTTTCCACCGACGGGCTGGTGCCGGAATCGGTGCTGGCGCAATTGCGCGACAATCCCGCGGTCCGATTCGCGCGCGCGGTCGAGTTCGAGTAAGCATATGAAGCCATCCATCACTCCCAAGAATCCGTGTTTTTCCTCCGGACCCTGTGCGAAAAGGCCGGGCTGGAGTCTGGACGCCCTGAAGGACGCCGCGGTCGGGCGGTCGCACCGGGCGAAGATCGGCAAGAGCAAGCTGGCGGAAGTCATCGAACGCAGCAAGAAGCTGCTCGGAATGCCGGAGGGCTACCTACTCGGGATTGTTCCGGCTTCCGACACCGGCGCGGTGGAGATGGCGATGTGGTCGATGCTGGGCGAGCGCGCCGTCGACGTATTTTCCTGGGAGAGCTTCGGCAGCGGCTGGGCGGCGGATTGCAAGAAGCAGCTCAAGCTCCCGGAACTGCGGCTGTTCCAGGCCGATTATGGCAAGCTGCCGAACCTCGGCCAGGCCGATTGGACCCGCGACGTAGTGTTCCCCTGGAACGGGACCACTTCCGGCGTGCGCGTTCCGGATGGAGATTGGATCGCGGACAATCGCGAAGGCCTGGCGATTTGCGACGCCACCTCGGCGGTGTACGCGATGGAAGTGCCGTGGGACAAGCTGGACGTGGTGACCTGGTCCTGGCAGAAGGTGCTGGGCGGTGAGGCCGCGCACGGCATGCTGGCGCTGAGTCCGCGCGCGGTGAAGCGCCTGGAGGGATTCACACCCGACCGCCCGCTGCCCAAGATCTTCCAGATGACCAAGGGCGGCAAGCTGATGGCCGGGATTTTCGAGGGTGAGACGATCAACACGCCTTCGATGTTGTGTGTGGAGGACGCACTGGACGGGCTGAAGTGGGCGGAATCGATTGGCGGCCTTCCCGCGCTCCTGGCGCGCTCGAGCGCGAACCTGAAAGCGATCGAGGATTGGGTGGCGCGATCGTCTTGGGCAGCTTTTCTGGCCGAGGAAAAAGCGATCCGCTCCAATACGTCGATCTGCCTGAAGATCCTCGATCCGGCTTATCTTGCGCTGCCGGCCGAAGAGCGGGTGAAGAGCGCCAAGGCGATCGTGGCGCTGCTCGACAAGGAGAAGGCGGCTTACGACGTGGGCGCATACCGGGACGCCCCGGCGGGCCTGCGCGTGTGGGGCGGCGCAACCGTGGAAACCGAAGATATCCAGGCACTGCTGCCGTGGCTGGATTGGGCGTACGGCGAGATCAAGACGAAGTTCTAGACATGGCGCGCGAAAGATCCGGGGCTAGACCGGCATCGGGGAATTTCTAGAGCCGCTATCGTTGCGTGCGAGAAACTTCTTGCGGCGGTGGAAGCGCTTGGCTTTTCGCCCGGCCGGCGGCGCCAGAGCTTCCCGCGCAGACCAGGGGCTTGCCCCACGCCGCCGGTTTCAGACTTTAACCGCGACGTTGTCGCCGGCCAAATCGTAGCCTTCGTCCTTAGCGGTCTTTACGGCATCGGTACGGAGGGCTTCCGGGTCGGCGTCCTTCGAAGCTTTCCAATAGCGGCGAATTACCTCGTCGCCGATGTGGATGCGCACCAGCCATTTCGATTTGTCGCGGTCCCAGGAAACTTCCGCCCGCTCGGCATGTAACACAGGCATAAACACTCCTGATCGCGGAGCGCTTGCGGCACTCCGGCGCTGCTTAAAATGTACATCACATTCGCGCGCGGGGGAAGGGGCTGGCGAATCGTTGCGCGGGCCTCAGGAGCGCGGCCCGGTCAGTTGATGCTGTAGGCCGCGCGTAGCGCGAAAGGGGCGATCTCGATATCGAATTCGAGGCCGTCGGCACGGGCCATCCGGTACGTACCGTGCATCCTGCCCATGGGCGTTTTGAGCGGGCACCATGACGAGTACTTGAACGATTCGCCGGGCGCCAGCACGGGTTGTTCACCAACCACGCCAAGGCCTTTCACCTCTTCGACGTGCTCGGAACCGTCGGTGATAACCCAATGCCGGCTGAGCAGCTGCACCGTCTCTTGCCCCTGATTGGTGATCCGAACCGTGTATTCAAAGACCCATTCGCCCTGGGAGGGCCGCGAGTTTTCCGGTGAGTGCCGCGAGAGAACCTCGACGCGGATAGAGTGGGTGACCGCATCGGACATGGGAGCAAGTTCGGATTGCAGATCGGGCATGGGTAACCGCCATCATATCAGGCCGGCCGCGCCCGCTGCGGCGCCGCCGGCTGGGCTCGGCTTAACGGGCGCTGGTTGAGACCAGCGGTTCCTGGTTGTGGTGCTTCTGGAATTTGCGCTTCACGTCGGGCCAGAATTCCTTGAGGACATTGGAAAATGTGTCGGTGCCGCAGGCTACCAGCAACCTCTCCAGGTTGTCCTGCCAGTCGCGTGTATCCGGGTAATAGGCGTTCGAGAGGGCCACCGCGGCCGCATTGCCGCCCCACTCGGAGAAATTGAAAGTGCGGCGGCCGGAATCCATGCGCGCTACCTCAATCTGCGAGATCGCGTACAAGGCCCGGTGGATCTTGGACCCTTCGCCTAGCCGGAAGTAGCGCGGATCCTGGTGGAAAACGGCGGGAACGAATCCTTCGGTCATCATGTTGCCGATCATCTGGTCGCCGTACGCGGTGCCGAACCGCTTCGCGTATCCCTCCATACCCTGGCCGAAGGAAGGATTCTGGTTTTCAATCTGATAGAGCGCGGCGAAGGCGGCGGCAGTGGGAAACACAGGCCAATCGAAGGAATCCTTAAATGCTATGGTGATTTTTTGTTTGGCTGTGATGCTTTGAAACGGGATGGAGTTCTCCGTGGTGCGATTGTTGGGGAGCACCCCGAAGATGCGTTTGTCCTCTTGCACCTGCGCGGACGGAGGCGGCGCTGGCAAGACGGGCGCACCGGGAGCAGGCGGTGGGTCAGGCTGGGAGCCCGATTGCCCGAAAAGCGGCGCGACCGGCGCCAGTGCGACGGTAAGCACAAAGATAATTGAGGCCCCTGAGCGTCGGATCGGCATTCTCTTATTAAACAGATGCGCAGCTGGCGTTCCCGTTTCGGTATTCTTCCGGCTAGGTCAAGGCCTACTGGCCTTCCAATTGCATTCGCTGCCATATTATAAAACGTTCCACTTGTTTATCTGCGAGTTATGGCACACCGGCCACGGCTCGTTACATCGTGCGGCCTGCGGGAAAAATGGAACAGCGCGATCGGGTACCAGCGCATCGGATCGGCAAGCCAGCACCCACTCATCGCGAGCGCGGTCGCCCATCGCCCGGCGTGGTAGGTTAAAGGTGAAATGTCGGCGACCGAATCCACCATGTTGGCGCTTGGCACGGCTGCGCCCGAATTCGAGTTGCCCGAGGTAATCGGCGACCGCACGGTGCGGCTGGACAGCTTCACGCGCAGAGCTCTCCTGGTGATGTTCCTCAGCCCCCATTGCCCGTACGTCCAGCACATAGGGCCGGGTCTGGCTGCGCTGGCGAAAGATTATCTGGGCGGGGAACTCGATATCGTGGCGATCTCATCGAATGACGCCAGCCGGTATCCGGCGGATGCGCCTGATGGGCTGCGCGGGATGGCCCGCGAGCTCGGCTTCTGGTTCCCTTATTGCTACGACGAGACCCAGCGGGTGGCCAAGGCCTACCGGGCTGCGTGCACGCCGGATTTCTTCCTGTTCGATGCGGACCGCAAGCTCGCCTACCGGGGCCAATTCGATGGCGCCCGGCCGAAGAATGCCGTGCCGGTGACGGGCGGGGATCTGCGCGCCGCCATTGAAGCGGTTCTCGCCGGTGGCGCGGTCCGGTCAGTGCAGAAGCCGAGCATCGGGTGCAACATCAAGTGGAAGCCGGGCAATGAACCGGTTTACTACCGGTAAACACGCGGGGCGGGCGCTGCGGCGAAGAGGAATACAGCCAAGCCGAACCCATCCCACCAATGGCGAAGGATTGGCTATACTGTTGTTTTCCCCGTGTAATCAGGAGTTCTCTCACTCATGTTTGATCTGTTTCGCAGCCGAGAAAAATCAGTGCGCATCCTGTTGGGTGCGTTGCTGCTGGTGGTGGCGCTTTCCATGCTCACCTACCTGGTGCCCCAGTACAACACGGGCGCTCCGGCGCCGGACGCCGTAGTGGCCTCGGTGGGCAAGGACGAGATCACTTCGGGCGACGTGGTGCACGTGATCCAGGAGACGATGCGCGGCCGCCAGATTCCTGCGGACCTGATCTCCACCTACATCCCCCAGATGATCGAACAGATGGTAAATGAGCGGGCGCTCGCCTATGAGGCCGCGAAGCTGGGCTTCCAGGTGAGCGATGGCGATCTGCGTTCGGCAATCCAGCAGATGATTCCCAACCTGTTTCCCGACGGCCGGTTCGCGGGCAAAGAAGCCTATGCCGCGGTGCTGGCCGAGCAACAGTTGACCATCCCGGAATTCGAGGTCAACGTGCGCCGCCAAATCCTGATCACCAAGCTCCGCGAGGTGGCCGTAGAAGGCACGATCGTTTCCCCGGCTGATATCGAGCAGGCGTACAAGGAGCGCAACGAAAAGATCAAGATCCAGTTCGTGAAGATAGCCAGCGACAAGTACCGGGACGAAGTGAAACCGAGCGCTCAGGACCTGGCCACGTACTTCCAGGTGAACCATGCGCGCTACATGGTGCCGGAAGCCAGAAACCTGGCGATTTTGATTGCCGACCAGGCGAAGATTGGCGAATCGCTCGTCCCATCCGACGCCGACCTGCTGCGAATGTACAACCAGAACAAAGAGAGCTTTCGCACCAAGGAGCGGGTACACGTAGAGCACATTCTGCTGAAGACGGCGGGCAAGCCGCCATCGGAAGACGCCAAGCTCAAAGCGCAGGCAGAGGACCTGGTGAAGCAGCTCAAGGCGGGCGCCGATTTCGCGGAGCTGGCGAAGAAATATTCCGAGGACAACGAAAATGGCGGTTCGGCCGCCAAGGGCGGGGACCTGGGCTGGATTGAGCGCGGGCAGACGCTCCCCGAGTTCGAGCGCACCGCGTTCGCGCTGAAGCCCGGCGAGACGAGCGGCATCGTCAAGACCGAAGTGGGGTATCACATCATCCGGGTGATCGCGCATGAGGACGCGCATCTGCCCCCGTTTGAGCAGGTGAAGGCACAGCTTGCCGCGAACTGGAAGAACGATCGGGTGAACGACATCGTGCAGCAGATCTCGGACCGGGCGCAAGCCGCCTTGCAGAAGGACCCGCTGCATCCCGACGTGGTGGCGGCCCAATTTCATATGCAGGTAATGCGCGCCGAGGGCGCCCGGCCGGGCCAGCCTCTGCCGGAAATCGGGACCAACCGGGATTTCGATCAATCGATCGCGGGGTTGAAGCAGGGCCAGGTTTCGCAGCCCGTGGCGCTGCCGGGAAACAAGTTGGCGCTGGCGGTGGTCACCGCGGTGATTCCGTCGCGGCCCAACACGCTGGCCGAGGTGGAGAACCAGGTGCGCGATGCCATCGTGCAGAGCCGGCTGGCGGCGGCGGTGCAGAAGCACGCCAAGGAACTCGCGGATAAGGCTAAAGCGAACGGAGGCGACCTGGCGGCGGCGGCCAAGTCGATGGGTCTCGAAGTGAAGACCTCCGACGCATTCAACCGGGCGGGAACCGTGGAAGGTGTTGGCCCCGCCAGTTACGTGCACGAAGGGTTCACCCTGCCCGACGGCACGGTGTTCGGTCCGCTCGGGACGCCGCAAGGCTCGCTGGTGGCCAAGGTGATCGAGCACGTCCCGGCCGATATGTCCCAGTTTGCGCAGGCGCAGTCCGGAATTCGCGACGAGATCAAAAGCCAACGCGCCCGCGACCGCAACACGCTGTTTGAATCGGGCGTGCGCGCCGCTTTGCTCCAGCAGGGCAAGCTCAAATATCATCAGGACGTAATCAACCGCCTGGTGGCCCAGTACCACACCAGCTAAGCGCATGCTGCGCGAGCTGTTGGACCTCTACCGGTCGCTCACCGACCCGGAGCGGCTGAGCCATCTGCTGCACACTGTCTTGGGGGGCTGGGCCGGTTACCTCGCCTTGTTTGCGGTGGCCTTCGCGGAAACCGGCCTGCTGTTGGGCGTGATTCTGCCCGGCGATTCGTTTCTCTTCACTATCGGCGTGGTGGCGGGGTTCGGCGCACTCGATATCCGCACGGTAATCCTGCTGCTCATGATGGCCGTGATGCTGGGCGATTCGACCGGCTACTGGGTGGGACGCAACACGGGCCCGAAAATCTTCAACCGCCCCGACTCGCGATTCTTCAAACAGGAATATGTCAACCGCACCCACCGCTTTTACCAGCGCTACGGCGGGAAAACGATCGTGCTGGCGCGCTTCGTGCCGATTGTCCGCACCTGCGCCATTTTCCTGGCCGGCGTGAGCCAGATGCCGTATCTCCGTTTCCTGCCGTTCAGCGTGTGCGGGGGTATCGGCTGGGTCTGGTTGATGACTGCGGCCGGCTACGTGCTAGGGCGGGTTCCGGTGGTGCGGCACAATTTCGATAAGGTGATCATGGCCATCATCCTGATTTCCCTGTTGCCGACGTTCGTGGAAGGATGGAAGGCACGGCGAAAAGCGTAGGCCCGGCACAGCTGTGGCCGCGCTACGGAGAAAAGCGGGCACGACTCCCGGTTCAACCGGCTGGATGGGGCGAATGGCGCGATGCGCGATCCAACTCCGGGCAGATGAGGTTGAAACCGCCGCAACTGGGGCAGCGATAGGACTCGAGCGGCCCGAATTTGCGCCAACCCGAAGCCTGCTCGCGGAGATAGGCTTCCGAGTGGCCTGAGCCGCAGCGCACGCAGACGTTGATCCAGGGTTGGCGGGCCTCGCCGGGATCCGCCCCGCCGAAGTGGAACTCCCAGCCATAGCGGCTGAGGCCGGTCGCGAAAACCCGGTCGATGGTGCGCAGCGACCATAGCAGAGCGGCGAGAAAGCGCTCGTCGCCATTGGCGAAGAGCAGGAGCTTCTTGGGCGGCCAGCCGCGCACGTTGTGGGCGTTGAGGAACGAAAGTGATGAATAAAGATCGCGCGTGGCGTGATGGGCGAGGCCGGAGAGGCGTTCGATGAGGGCCACCACGTCGGCCGGCTGTCGAAAGGGATTCACGTGGCCGCCGCCGCGGCCGATCCAGCGGTAGATGCGGTCCGTGAGAGTGCCGGCGTCGGGAACCGCCACGTACAGGCCGGCCGAGGGTTTGGCGACCCGGGCGATTTCGCGAACGACTTTTTCCAGCTCGACAAAATGCTCCAGGCTGTGGTTGCTCACCACGAGATCGAAAACATGATCGGGGAAAGGCAGCCGCGCTGCGTCGCCGCGCACCAGGCAGCCCGACGGGGCGGCGACGTCGAATTTGAGGTCCAGCCGTACCACACACACGTCCTGGCGGGAATTAGGGAAGCTGCCCGAAGCGGCCCCCAGGTCCAGGACACGGGCTCCCGCGCGCAGTTCCTGCAAGAGATGGATCATAAGCACATCTTTCCCAGCGGGCCGAACGGACGCTAACGCGCCTGCCGTCTGTTATAGCAAGGGTTACACGCCGCGCGGTGGATGATGAAGCTCGCCGGCGCGGTGCGGAAACGCACTCGCCCCGCACGCTGCCGCCGGGGCCCCGATGCCCCTGCACCCTGGTTAACTGCCGGCGCATCCAATCAAGAAAGTAGGTATTCCGGACCCGATTACCGCAGGCAGCTTGCGCACGCATCGGAAAGCAATTAAGATATCGAAGTAGGCTTACTCCGAAACTACCGGGGGCAGAATGATTTATTCTCGTTCGGCGGAATACGCGATTCGCGCTTTTGTGCACTTGGCGCAGGTGCCCGATGGCAGATACGCCATGGTGAAGAATATCGCGGAGGGTGAAGAAATCCCCGCGCACTTCTTGGCAAAGATCCTGCAGCAGCTCGCCCGCAAGGGGCTTCTTCGGTCGAGCAAAGGACCGACCGGGGGATTCGCGCTGCGAGTCGATCCCGGCGAGATCCGCCTCCTCGATATCGTCGAGGCCCTGGACGGCCTGGCGCCCTACCAGCAATGCGCCAGCGGGCTTTCGGAATGCAACGACGACATGCCCTGCTCCATGCACGATAGCTGGGTGGCCCTGCGTTCGCGTATCATGGATTATTTAGGGAAGAATTCGATCGCGGACCTGGCCAAGGCGCTCGAGACGAAAAAGAAGAACCTGGCGGTCAGTAAATCGCGCAAGTCCAAACGCGCGGCCGCGAAACGGGCATAGTCAAACCGCCGCCCACGGTCGCATTCACCGGCAGGGGCTGCGAATATGGATTCGGAGGCACCGATGGGCGAATCTGTCCTCGTCCCGATGGTGGTCGAACAGACCTCGCGGGGCGAACGCGCATACGACATTTATTCCAGGCTGCTTAAAGAGAACATTATTTTTCTGGGCACGCCGATTGACGATCAGGTGGCGAATCTGATCATCGCGCAGCTGCTTTTTCTCGAGGCTGAGGACCCCGAGAAGGATATCTCCATTTACATCAACTCGCCGGGCGGCTCGATCACCGCGGGCCTCGCAATTCTCGATACCATGGCGTTCATTCGTCCGGACATCGTGACCATTTGTGTGGGGCAGGCGGCGTCGATGGCGGCGGTGCTGCTGGCGAAGGGTACCAAAGGCAAGCGCTTCAGCCTGCCGAATTCGCGGATCATGATCCATCAGCCGTCAATGCAAGGTCTGGCGGGGCAAGCCGCCGATATTGACATTTACGCGCGTGAGATTCTGCGCATGCGCGAGATCCTCAACGGCATGCTGGCGGACGCGACCGGTCAACCGGTGGACCGGATCGCCAAAGACGTGGACCGCGACTACATCATGGAGCCCGACGGCGCGGTGGAGTACGGGATGATTGATCGCGTCATCTCCAGCCGCGACATGGCGGCGCCGGTGCCGATCAAGAGTTGAGCGGACCACCGCGCTTCGCCGGAGAAGACAGTAGCGTGCTCATCAACCTGGCCCCCGCTCTACCCAAGCGCCCGGAGTGGCTGCGCGCACCGGCGCCGGCGGGCGAAAACTACCAGGACATCAAACAGCTCATCACGCGGCTGCGCCTGCACACGGTGTGCGAAAGCGCCGCGTGTCCCAACGTGGGCGAGTGCTGGAATCACCGCACGGCGACGTTCATGATTTTGGGCAACGTGTGCACCCGCCGGTGCGGCTTCTGCGCAGTGGAAAAGGGCGCACCGCTGCCGGTGGATTACGACGAGCCGCAGCGGGTAGCGGAAGCCGTGGCGGCGATGGGGCTGAAGTTCGCGGTGATTACCAGCGTGAATCGCGACGACCGGGAAGATGGGGGAGCGGAGTTGTTCGCCCTGGTGATCGCGGCGATCCGGCGGCGCGTTCCGGGCTGCGGCGTCGAAGTGCTGGTTCCGGATTTTCAAGGCGACCGGGCCGCCGTCGCGACCGTGCTCGAAGCTGCACCGGACGTTTTCAACCACAACACGGAAACCGTGCCGCGCCTCTATCGCCAGGTGAGGCTGGGAGCGCGATATGAGCGGTCGCTCGACGTGCTGGCCTATGCCAAGCAAGCCGCGCCCGATGTTCCCACCAAGTCCGGGCTGATGCTTGGGCTGGGCGAAACCAACGCGGAGGTCCTCGAGGTGATGCGCGACCTGCGCGCCCGGCAGGTGGACATCTTGACGCTCGGGCAATACCTGCGGCCCTCGCCGAAGCATCTGCCGATCGTGCGCTACGTGCCGCCGGAGGAATTTGCCGGGTTGCGGGCGGCGGGCCGCGAGATGGGCTTCGGGCACGTGGAGGCCGGGCCGCTGGTGCGCAGCTCGTATCACGCGTTCGAATCGGCGCGCGGGTCCGAGCCCGTTGAGCAGGCGAATGCCGGCTAGCGAAGCGGCTGGCGCCGGCCCGCGGCGATGACCGATTCGCCATTACGCAACCGCCTGCTGCTGGTGGCGGCGGCGATCCTGTTTTCCACCGGCGGCGTGGCTATCAAAGCGGCATCGCTTGATGGCTGGCAAGTGGCCTGCTTCCGCTCCGGGGTGGCCGTGGTGGTGCTGCTGGCAGCGCTGCCCGAAGCGCGCCGCGGCTGGAGTTGGCGCGTTGCGCCGGTGGCGCTAGCCTATGCGGGCACGCTGATCGCGTTCGTGCTTGCGACCCGGTTGACCACGGCGGCGAACGCCATTTTTCTGCAATCCACCGCTCCCCTATACCTGTTGCTGCTGGGGCCGCTGCTCCTCAAGGAGCCCATCCACCGGGCGGCGCTGCTGTACATGTTGGTGGTCGCGATAGGCATGGCCCTGTTCTTCACGGGAAGCCAACCGGCGCTGGTCACGGCGCCCGATCCGCCGCGCGGCAACCTGATCGCGTCATTCTCCGGCCTCTCCTATGCGCTGACGCTGGCTGGATTGCGGTGGATTGGGCGGCGCCGGGAGCGTGATGCGGGTCTGGCCACGGTTACCATGGGCAATGCCCTGGCCTGTGCAGCCACGCTGCCGATGGCGCTGCCCCTCCATTCGCTCTCCTTCGCCGATGGCGCGGTCATCCTTTACCTGGGAGCGTTCCAGATCGCCCTGGCTTATGTTTGTGTCACGCGCGCGATGCGCCACGTGACGGCGTTTGAGGCCAACACGGTGCTCCTGCTCGAGCCGGCGCTGAATCCGGTTTGGGTGTGGATCGCCGATGGCGAGCGGCCGGCGACGCTGGCGTTGACCGGCGGCGCGATCATTCTTTCTTCCACCCTGGTGCACACATGGCTCGAGCGGCGCGGCCGGGAAGGTGAATAGGACGGGCGCCTTCGGCCGCCTGCGGATCAGCTAATCTTCGAGGATGAGGTGCGCGAGCCCGTACTCGGCCGTGTGGGTCAAAGACAATGAGATGTGGCGCACGCCCAGCTTTTCAGCAACCCGCGCGGCAACGCCATACAGCCGCAGCGTGGGCTTGCCCGAAGGCAAGTTCGCCACCTCGAAGTCGCGCCAGGTTACACCGTGCCGCCAGCCGGTGCCGATGGCTTTCATGCCGGCTTCCTTGGCCGCGAAGCGGGCGGCAAAGCGCTCAAAGCGGTTGGCTTTACGCTCGACGTAAGCGATCTCGGAGGGGGTGTAGACGCGCTCGATGAAGCGCCGGCCGTAGCGCTCCACCAGGTGGCGCACGCGCGGCACCTCGGCCAAATCGACTCCCGTGCCAACGATCATTTGGTCTCCGCGCCCGAAGTAGTCAGGGTCAACCTGCCGTGCTGGACGCCCTTGGTGCTGATCAGCGCGTCGGCCAGTGAGCGTACAGCGCCCGCACCGCCGCGAATCAGGACCACCTCGAGGCAGAGATCGTGATCCAGATGCGCGTGCAGCGTCGAAAGAACCAAGTGGTGATAATCGTGCTGGATACCGGTAAGTTTCCGTCCCAGCTGGCGCACGTGAGGGTCGTAGACCAGAGTTACCGTTCCAACTACCTGGCTCTCCGGCGATTCCCAGGACCGTTCGACTAGCTCATCGCGAATCATGTCGCGAAACGCTTGACTGCGGTTGGTGTAGCCGCGTTCCGCGATCAACCGGTCGAACCTTTCCAGCAACCCGGTATCGATTGATACCCCGATGCGACTCAGGTCAGCCATCGCTACACATCGTAGCATCTACCCATGGGCGCCTCACATGCATGGCGCGGGGAAGAATGGCAAACCCTGCTTATCCGGCGGCACGGTCCGGCTTATCGCCCGTCCGCCCTCCTGAGTTTCAGTCTTGTCGGGATCGGGCGCCCTCGGCGAACTCGCGCCGGGCGCCTTTGCCACCGTAAGGAGAATTAGGCAGTCTTGTTCTGCGCCGCGCGCTTGCGATGCTCCGCCCAACGCTTTCTCTGCGCCGCCGCAATGCGCGCCCTGGCCGCCGCGCTTAACACCCGCTTTACCGCTTGTTTGGTCGGCGCCGCGGAAGTGGAAGCAAGAGGGACCCGCTTGCCCCTAAGCTGAGCCTCTATCCGGCGAATCTGATCTTCGATCTTCTGTTTCTCTACCCGGTAACCCACCAGGGCCATTTGTAGTGTAGTTGAATCCTCTTGACTTCTGCCACGTGGCATAAATATCTCCCGGACAAATATAACATATTAGTTGCAGGCCTGTGTCAAGATTAGTATGGTCTCGGTTGAGGCGGGTGGAACAAATATGCGGCTCCTGATACAACGGGTAACAGAGGCGAGCGTTCGCATAAATGATAGTACTATTGGATCTATACGTAAGGGATTACTCGCGTTTGCGGGTATAAGCCGCGGCGACACATCGCCGGACGCCGACTACGTACTCGAAAAACTACTGGGCCTGCGTATTTTTCCGGACGATGCCGGCAAGATGAATCGCAGCGTGCAGGAAGCCGGTGGCGCGCTGCTGATTGTATCCCAGTTCACCCTTTACGCAGACTGCCGTAAGGGAAGACGCCCCAGCTTTGACCATGCCGCGCCGCCGGAGCAGGCAATCGCGCTCTATAATTACTTTCTGGAGCGCGCCAGGCGTGGACCGGTTCCGGTTGAGGCGGGGGCATTCCAAGCGCACATGCAAGTTCACTTGATCAATGACGGGCCGGTCACCATCCTGATCGAGTCGGAACATCGTTCCGGCCGCGCCTGAGTGGAAGAATGTACCGCCATCCTACTGCCGTTTGAGGTATCTTTCGTAAAGCTGGGTCTGTTTGCTGCTAAGTTCGATCTCCTGGCCGCGGATGAAGAGGTGCTTGATCTGGGTCTGGATTTCGAGGAGGTCTCCGGTGGTCACCAGCAGGTCAGCGGACTTACCTTTCTCGATAGAGCCAAGCTGGTCGCCGACTCCCCAAATCTGAGCCGGGTTGATGGTGATGGCCCTGAGCGCCTCCTCTTGAGGCAGCCCAAAGGCGACCGCCGTGGCCGCCTCATAGGGAAGGTTTCTGACGAATTCGTTGTCAAAAGTTCCGAATGCGAACTTGACGCCGGCTTTATCGGCCTCTGCCGGTAAAGTGAACGCCTGATCATAGGGATCGTCCGGCCCGCGCGGCAAGGCGAGGACTTTTCCCAGAACTACCGGTATATTCTTGGCCTTAAGTTCCTCGGCGGCGCTTCCTAGCTCACGCGGCTGCAGGATGACGATCTTAATATGCTGCTGGTCGGCAAACTGAATCGCATCATGGATGCGCTGTGGCGTGGCCGCGGCGATGGCCACCGGGACCTTGCCATCGAGCACGGGCAACATAGCTTCGAACTTAAGGTTGCGCACGAAGCCCGCGGCTTGGGCCGCCTTGGCCTTCTGATAGCGGCGCGCTTCCTCGAAGAATTCGGTGATCTCCGCCACTTGCTGATGGTAAGTGCGCATCATCTCGGTGAAAGTCGAGGCAGAATTCGCTCCCGCAAGCTCGGCTATGTTCTCCGGCACGAAGCCGCCGCGCCCTCCGGGCGGCCGAGGCGTGGGAAACTGAAGATACAACGCAGCGGATCCGGTCACCGCCATCTCTTCCCAAGTCCACCCAGCGGTGTGAATCAGGGCAGCCTGGCCGGCAATGTACTGCCGGGGGGCGCCGAAGCGTCCTCCACCGCCTCCACCGCCGGCCGGGAAGGTGATCGCGGAGGTAATGCCGGCGATCCGCGCCACCGCGAAATGTTCGCTGTCCGGGTTCACCGAAGGCAGTGCCCGCAACTGCGGCATGAACTCGCCGAGGTCGCCGGTGTCCACGGTCTCCCGGATGGCCGATATCTCAGAGAGCCCGAGCTGTGTGGCGGAATCGATCATACCCGGGTAAACGCGAAGGCCCTTGCCCTCCACCACGCGCACACCTTTGGCCGGGGCGATCCTGGCGCCGATTTCGGCGATTTTTCCATTCAGCACCAGGATCGACGCGCCTTTCAGCGGCGCGCTGGTAACCGGGTAAACATCGGCGCCGCGAATCAGCACCGCGTTATCCGCCGCCGTGCAGGCCAGCGCGCAACCAGTGAGCATCACGAACGCTCTCATCCGACCGGCCTCCTGCCGCCCGCCGGCCGGGGCGAGCTCTGTTTTTCCTTGTCGATCAGCTTTTGTTTCTCGAGAGCCTTCGCCGGACGTCCGCTAAGATCGGTGTCGCGGTCGAAATATTGCTGTCCATCAATCAGCACCTTCTGCACCTTGGCGTAGTCGGAGAGAGGATACTTATCGTAAATCACCAAATCGGCGTCCTTGCCGGGTTCGATGGAGCCGACGCGGCTGTCGATGCCGAGCTGCTTCGCCGGGTTAATGGTTACCATAGCAAGCGCGTCAGTCTCACTCACTCCGCCGTACTTCATCGCCTTCGCTGCTTCGGTATTGAGGTGCCGCATCAACTCCGCGTCGTCGCTGTTCAAGCTGACCACGATTCCCTTCCTTTGCATGAGGGCCGCGTTGAACGGGATGGCGTCGTAGACTTCGAACTTGAATGCGTACCAGTCGCTGAAAGTGGAAGCGCCGGTGCCTGCCGCGGCGATCTCATCCGCAACCTTGTATCCCTCGAGTACATGCTGCAGGGTACGGATCTTGAATCCGTAATCGTCCGCCACGCGCAGCAGCATGAGGATTTCGTCCGCGCGGTAACAATGAGCGTGGACGTACCGTTTGCCTTCGAGCACCTCTTTGAGCGGCTCGAGTTTGAGGTCTTTGCGGGGAGCGAGCGGATGCTCGCCGCGCGCCACTTTGGCGTCGTATTCGTCCCACTCGGCCTTGTAAGCCTTGGCCTCGTTCAGCGCTTCGCGGATGGTGTCTTCCACTCCCATGCGCGTCGCCGGATAGCGGGCAGGCACGGTTTGGGTAGCGCCCCGGCCCCCGGGCGGGTTGCCGGGTCGCTTGGGATTCTCGCCCAAAGCGAACTTGATGCCGGGCAGCGCGCCTTCGAAGATCAACCCTTGCGCATCCTTGCCCCAGCGCATTTTCAGAACGATGGTTTGCCCGCCGATGGGGTTAGCCGATCCGTGGAGGATATTGGCGGCGGTTACTCCGCCTGCCAGAGCGCGGTAAATAGCTGGGTCCTCCGGGTTGATCACGTCCTTAATGTTCACCATCGACGAAACCGAAACGCTGCCCTCGTTCACATTGCCGTCGACGGCGATGTGGGAGTGGCAGTCGATGATCCCCGGTATCACATACTCGCCCGCCGCGTCGATGACGGTGGCATTCTGGGGCATCATCACTTTCTCGCCGACCTCGGCGATTTTTCCGTCCTTGATTACCACCGACCCGCGCAGAGTGCCCTTGGTGACCGTCATGATGGTGGCGTTCTGGATGACGATGTTTTCGGCCCAGAGGGGCGCGAGCACGGCCAGCGCGAGAATCCATGATTTCCTCATCGGTTTGCTCCCGGCCCTTCAGCCGCGCCCCGGCCCCCGCCCGCGGGGCGCTCCGGGGATGGCTGGTATTGCCTGCCGTCGACGAAGATCATCTCGATCTGCGTATGGTCATCGAAGAGTTCGCCCTTGGTGACCACCAGGTTGGCGATCTTGCCCACCTCGATGCTCCCCATGCGGTCGGCAACCCCGTAGATTTCCGCGGGCGAAAGAGTCAAGGCGCGAATCGCGTCCGGGCGCGCCAAACCGGCGTCAATCGCCTTCTTCACCGCGCGCTGCAGGTCGCGCGGCTGGTCGAGGCCAGCCGAGTAGAACGCGAAAGGAACGCCGGCCTTCTGGAGGAGCGCCGGCGCCGAAGGCCCCAGGTCGACGTCTTCGAGCGCGCGCATCGTCCGCTCGGCTTCCGGATCGGGATCGCGCGGCGCCTCGCTCCAGCGCAGGCTCACGAGCACGGGCGAGCCGTACTTCTTGAGGAGCGGCGCCGCTTCGGGCCGGTAGGCCTCGCGCATTCCGTAGAGAATCGCCGGCTGTTTCAGCTCGGCGGCGAAGCGCAGCATGCGGTCCATTTCCACGACTCGATCGGCCGGCAACAAAATGCGCTTGGATTCCAGCACGCCTTCGAGCGCGCGGTCATACTGGGGGCGTTCCATCCCGCGCGGGTCGTGCGCATACGCCGCTTTGAGGAGCCTGTAGTGCTCGGCGTCCAGATAGATCTGGCGGATGTACGCTATGTAGCCCATGAGCGCGTTGGGGAAGCCGGCTCCGAAACCGCCGAAGGATCCGCCGCCGCGCGATACCGCGATGTACTGGCCCACCGCCGGAGCCACCACCATTTCGCCTGGCCGCTCCGCCGCCGCCAAGTCGATCACAGAACCCTGCCCGCCGAAGATGCCGCGCGCCGGAAAAGTTACCGTGGTGGTGAAACCGGCGCTGCGCACCGATTCGATGCGGCGGTCGGAGGGCTCGATCTCGTCAGCGGCGAGAACCCAGCTGGTCGTGGCGGGACGGTCTTCGGGCCCTTTCGCCGGCGCGCTGGCTGGTGCCGGTGTCGCGGCTGGCGTCTCCGCAGCCTGGCCGCGGCCGCCGCGTCCCGCAGCCGCCGTGGCGAGACTGGGTATGCCCACCGTGCTCAGGCTGTCGATGAGCCCGGGATAAACCGTCATGCCTTCGCCGTCGATGGTCCACGCGCCAGCGGGAACCGGCGCATTTTCGCCCACCGCCTCGATCAGCCCATTGCGCACCACTATGGTGCCCTTGTTGATCACCGGCCCGCTGACGGTCACGATCTTCGCATTGCGAATGGCCAGCGTGCGCGGATTCTCGGCGACTGCCGAAGCGCAGAGTATCAATACAACCGGAACCACTTGTCTCATGAGAACTGCCCCGAATTGTTTCTCCCGGTCCGCCGGAGCTGACTTCCTGCCGACATGGGTTCCAGTGAAGTTCGGCGCAGCGAACACGACGTAGGTTATCGGATCGTCACAGTTTTTGCAACCGCAGCTCGCCGTGCCGCTCAATCCAGAATAGGCAGCCAGTAAGGTCGTGCGGGAGCGGGAAGCCCACTCACATTCTCCAGCCCGGGCCGGAGCTCCTTGCAGTAGTCGCACGCGATCGTCTTGCCGCAGGCGGGTATCCGGCACCCGACCGAACCCAACTGGGCAAAGTAGATCCGTTCCGCCGAATCGGCGTAGCCGTTGCGCAACAATACCACGTCGCCCGGTCCGAGCTTCGCTTTGAGAAACTCCGCAACCGCCCAAATGTCGGGAAAAGATTGTATTTTGTCCCGCGGCACGCCGCCGTCGATCATCGCATTTCTGGCCCGGTTGCTGTCGTTGCCGTACAACAGCGTGAGGTCTGCGGATTGAGCCGTCATCCGCCCGATCAGCCGAAACCGCTCACGGAATGCGAGGCCGGAATCGTACGCGTCATGAAACACCAGAACACGGCGTCCCCTGGCTTGCTCCAGGACTCGCAGCGCGGCGGGTAATCCGGCAAAGCTGCGCGTAAATTCGTCTCGCAGCGCGTATGCCCCGCTAGGTAACAGCACCGGCTCCATCCGGCAGCGGGCCGGTTCCACCTGCTCCACCGCGGCAGCAGCCCTCTCCAGTTCCACGCCGTGAAGCAAGGCCGTTGCCAGCGCCGCCAATACTGAGTTGAGCCAGTGCTCGCCGACCAGCCGGGTGTGCACCATCCGGGTCTGATCGCCGTAGTGCAGCCGAAACGAGAGTCGCGCCGGCCAAACAGACGAAACCTCGCTCACCCAGACGTCGCAAGCCGGCGAGCTCCCGAACGTCGCCACCTTGCCCTTGCACTGTGAGGCCATCGCCGCTACCCGCGGGTCGTCGCCATTCAGAACGGCCAGCCCATGACGCCCCAGCCGCGAAACCAGATGGGATTTCTCCCGCGCGATCTCATCCAGGCTGGCGAAGCAGTCGGTGTGGACGCCGGCCACCGTGAGCACCACGGCCGTATCGGGCGCAATCAGCCTGGCTGTCCTCTTCAGGTCTCCTGGCCTCCTTGTCCCCACTTCGATCACGGTGAACTGATGACGCCACCTGGTCCGCAGGATGGCGAAGATGACGGCGCGAAGGGAATTGCGTCCCCGCTCCATTCCGCCGGAGGCAAAACACGATGAGAGGATTCCTTGCAGGCATTCGACCGATGTGGTCTTCCCCAGGCTCCCGGTGACGGCGATGAAGGTGGTGCGCCACATCAGCCGCCGCCAGGCGAAAGCCAGCGCGGCTAAAGCCAGTTTTCGTGCGTGCTGAAGAGTCTTCGGCAGCCGGCCTGTGGCCGCGCTTGTTGGGTTTCTTGCCATCGCGAGGCGAAATCTCTTCCCAGATCGTAGCAGCACACCGCGAGCTAAAGCGCCGCCATGATTTGCTTGCAGAACTGAGCCGCGCCCTGGACGTTGGGATGCCCGGCCGAAGCGCGGTAGCAGGTCTCGCGGTCCAGCGCTTGCGCCGGATCGGTGTGAGCGGCGTCACAGAGCGTATGCCGCGCGGCGGCAACCGGATCCTGCGGGCTCAAACTGTCGTCCAGATTCAGGCCCCACAACAGAGACGTCCCTGGAACAAACACAGAATTGGCATCCGTGAAGCCTGTCGGCACGAAAGCAACCCTCGGATCGCCCACGTCTGCGACGGCCTGCGCGAGCTGCTGCGAGGAATCGTTAAAGAATGCCTCGCAGCGGCTGAGCACCGGATTGATAAAGTCGAACCCTTTGTCGAGAAAGTCGGGCACGGCAATTCCGAAAAGGCGCAGCATCCTGGTCGCCCCGACCGGATCGCTCTTTGCGCTCAGAATCGGATAATAACCCGTGACCAGTATCCTGCAGCCTGGCTTGGAGAATTTGGCGATAACCTCTTTGAGTAACATCAGCATTCCATCGTGGCAGGCATGGACCACTCTGGCATCTAGCGATGGAATCAACGCAAGCGGGTTGAGGATGGTTGCGACGCCCACGTCGTTGATCCCTCCGTCCATCAGCACCAGGTCGACGGTATCGGGGGAATCGGTGTAGCTGTTGCACTGTTCGATGATGGAAAGGCGCGAAGCCGGCACCTCTCCAACTTGAGGAGCGCCGCTGGCGCCGTTTGCGCCGATGACCGCGCCCGAGTGAGCCACGGCGTCGAGGGTAACTCCGCCCGGGTACTTGGCCAGGAGCGCCTGCTGCACCAGCACGTCGAATTTCTCGCCCGGAAGCAGCCCCTGGCCCCAGACAATCGAATCACCCAGTGAAACCATTCTGAAGTCTGCCATCGCCCCTCCAGTCTCCAGAAATTATACATGCGTGTTGAGGCCTGCTTCACAAAATGGACGTTGCGCCGCTTCCCCGCATCCCGTTCAGGGGCTAATCTATACGTGAATGCCCACGAAACGCCGGACCTTCCTCAAGCAGGTAGCACTTGCCAGCGCCGCCGCCCGAATTGATGAGCAGACAGCGGCCGCGGCTGCCCCCGCGGCAGCGACGCCGGACGGTTCCGAGATCGCGTTCCCGCGGGTCTTCCGCGGGCGGCATCTCACCGCAATCGCCTTCCCGCTCGGCGGCGTTTGCGCCGGATGTATCAGCCTCGGAGGCCGCGGGCAGCTTCGCGATTGGGAGATCTTCAACCGTCCCGACAAGGGCAACACACCCGCTTACGCATTCCCGGCAATCTGGGCGCAGGCGGGCAAACGCAAGCCGGTCGCGCGTGTGCTCGAGGCGCGCATCCAGCCGCCTTTCGAAGGCTCCAGCGGGCTTGGCTCGCGCAACGCGCCCGGGCTCACCCGTCTCGCCTCGGCCGCCTTCGCCGGGGAATTCCCTCTGGCGCACCTGGATTTTTCCGATCCCGCTCTGCCCGTGCGGGTATCGCTCGAAGCGTTCTCTCCCTTCATCCCCCACGAACCGGATGAGTCCGGCCTGCCGGTTGCCATCCTGCGATATCGCGTGGCCAATCCTGGCGGAGCGCCCGCGAAGGTGTCCATCGCCTGGTCGATCGACAATCCCACCGGGCGCACCCCGACCAGCGACACGCGCGTCAACGAATTCAAGGCGTCCGCAAGGCTCGCCGGCATTCTCATGACGAGCCCGCAATTGCCCGGCGACCATGCGCTCAAAGGAAGCTTCCTGCTCTCCGTGCTCGATTCTTCCGGCGCCCGGCTCACTTACCTTCGCGGATGGGAGCGCGGCCGTTGGTGGAACTCGCCCATGTTCTTCTGGGACGATTTCTCCGCCGATGGCGAGCTGGGGCCAGAATCGAAGGACCCCGGGACGGTGGGCGCTCTCTCCCTCGGGCGCACCATCGCGCCCGGCGCGCACGCCGATTACACCTTCCTTCTCGCGTGGCATTTCCCCAACCGCACTCCGCGCCGCTGCGGATGGAGTGCTGCGCCGGGGGATGAGGACACGCCGATTGGCAACCACTACACGACCCGCTTCCCGGATGCCTGGGCGGCCGCCGAATACGCCGCTGAGCACCTGGAAACTCTCGAGAAAAAGACCCGCAGGTTCGCCGCCGCCATGCGCGAATCCACCCTGCCCGCTGTCATTAAGGACGCCGCCAGCGCCAACCTCTCCACCCTGGTCACTCCCGTCTGCTTCCGGACCGCCGACGGCGAGTTTCACGGGTTCGAAGGCGCGGACGACCAGGCAGGCTGCTGTCACGGAAGCTGCGCACACGTCTGGAACTACGAGACCGCAACCGCCCACATCTTCCCAACCTTCGCACGCTCACTCCGCGGTTCCGCGTTCGGCTACCAGCTTGATCGCGACGGCGGTATCCGCTTCCGCGAGCGCCTGCCCCACCGCGGCGACAGCTTCGGCTTCGCCGCTGCCGATGGACAGATGGGCCAGATTATGCACGCCTACCTCGACTGGCTGCTTTCCGGCGACACCGCCTGGCTGCGCGAGATGTGGCCGCGCATCAAGAAGGCGATCGAGTTCGCCTGGATTCCCGGTGGATGGGACGCCAACAAGGACGGCGTCCTCGAAGGCGCTCAGCACAACACCTACGACGTCGAGTTCTACGGCCCCAACCCGCAATGCGGCATCTATTACCTGGGCGCCTTGCGCGCCGGTGAGGAAATGGCGCGCGCCGCCGGCGACGCTGGCAGCGCGGCGGAGTATCGCGCTTTGTTCGAACGCGGCAGCAGATGGATCGATGCCAACCTGTTTAACGGGGAATACTACATCCAGCAAATCCGGGGTGTCGCCAGAGATAAGATTGCGCCTCACCTGCTCAGCGATATGGGTTCAGCCAACAGCGAAGCGCCCGAATACCAGGTCGGCGGCGGCTGCCTGCTCGATCAGTTGATCGGCCAATATCTCGCCGAGATCACGGGGCTCGGACCGCTGGTTTCCCCCGCCAACATCCGCAAGACCCTCGAGTCCATCTGGCGGTACAACTACAAGCGCACCCTGGACGGCCACGATAACGTCGAGCGCACCTATGTGCTCAATGACGAGCCCGCGCTGATGGTCTGCGACTACGGCAAGGCCGTGCGTCCGCACGTGCCATTCCCTTATTACGCCGAATCCTGGACCGGCCTGGAATACCTCGCTGCCGCCCACCTGCTCTTCGCCGGCATGACGAACGAAGGCGTCGAGGCCGTCCGCAACGTGCGCGCGCGTT